>Ga0209515_10006973_pt1 | contig 13798 bp, 16 predicted proteins | sample Subgroupgradi54m_FD_187454 | JGI IMG/M metagenome (GOLD analysis project Ga0209515, IMG submission 187454) | Subsurface groundwater microbial communities from S. Glens Falls, New York, USA - GMW60B uncontaminated upgradient, 5.4 m (SPAdes)... ...
TTTGGTTCAATTTTTTATAAATGTGGGGTCGTAGTTCAGTTGGTTAGAACGCATGCCTGTCACGCATGAGGTCGCGAGTTCGAGTCTCGTCGGCCCCGCCAGTTTAAAATGATTTCAGCACTTTAAGATTAAGACGTACTTCTCACTTAGTTCCACCTAGTTCCGGCTAGAAAGGCTGGACAAGATGGAAACTTTATCTATTGCAGATATTGCTGCAGATTTAAATGTTACTGAACGATATGTTAGAAAACTAGCAAAAGTAAAAGAAATACCAACAATAACCAAACCGTTTAAAGGTGGTTATTCGTATTTAGTTCCACTAAAACTTTATTTAGAGTGGAAAGAAAATAGATATACCAAAACAAAAGAAAACGGACACTTGTCTAATCTAAACTTCTTGCATGAACAAAAAGAAGAATGGATTAGGTGGTGTAAAAATGGAATGCTTATTGGTAGACCATTAGCAAACCATACCATTGAAACAAATCTTAGGTATGTGAATTACTACCTTGAACATATACCAAGAAGATACAATAAGTCACCAATAATTTCTTTGGATAACTTAAGGGAAATACTTGGTGCAATAGACCATACTAGCTTTAGCAAGAAAGACAACATCTATAAAGCTATTAGGTCATTTACAAGATATTTAATTGCTCAGAAATTAGCAACTGAGTCCTTATTGAGTGATTTGAAACAGGCTAAGCCAAAAAGGTTATATCCTGCTAAGAAAATACATTGTACTCAAGAGCAGTTCGAGAAATTACTTGAGGAAGCTAGTAAGAAAGTAAACCCACAAACAGACTATGATGTATTACTCAACAGTGCGACGATTGCAACGATAGGTTTCACAGGTCTGAGGGCAAGTGAACTTTGTAATCTTAGGATGCAGGATGTTGATCTTATAAATAGAAAGCTATTTGTTTATTTAGGGAAAGGAAAGAAAAACAGAGTTGTTGGTATATGCAATAGATTATATGACCATCTAGTTAAATATTTAGAAGCAAGACCTAAAGCAAATGTTGAGAACTTCTTTGTAACTATTTCAAGTTCTATTGATAAACCAGTAGCATTTAATAGAGATGTTTTATTGCACAAAGTAAAAAGGCTAGTTAAAAGATTGGATTTTGATATTAATTTACATGGACTTAGAAGAACATTTGCTACGGTTGCTGCTAACTCTGGAAAACCAATTAATATAATTTCGCTAGCACTTGGTCATTCAGACCTTAAAACTACTCAAGGTTATTTGATGACAACACAGGATGAAGTTATTGAAGCTATGAAGAGGTGGTAATAATTATCTAGAAGTATCAATTATGCCTGAACTGTTTTTTGATACTATTTTTTTATTGTAATGAAGATAGTGTAGAGTTCTTTCATCTATGATCTCTTTTATAATATCTTCAACTTTGGTAGGAGTATTAGAGTCGTTTTCATCACTACTTATTGGCTGCTCTTTTTGAGGAGCATTTCCACTGATCTTTTCAAAATCCCTTTTTTTAAATTTCATAAGTTTCATATCTTTATACCCATATTATTATATTTTTATTCAGTTAAATCTAGATTATGAACCCACTGCCACTTATCTTTCTCATATGGAGAAATTACTACTAATTGTATTGGTTCACCACATGGGGGGGCACCCTTCATAAAGTAAGACGCACTAATTGTAGTTTTTAATATAAATATTACAAAACTTATAGCTTCTTTTAATGGCATACACGTAAATTCAAAATCCATATTGTATTTGCTGGAAAAAAACACTTCATCTAGAATCCCATCATCAACATTCTTTAATTTTAAGTCGGTATAAATGTTAAGGTCTAATCCAAAATATAGTCTGTCAAATACTTCCCTAACTCCTCTCCAACTAGGTCCAAAATTATCATTTGACATTACTTCCTTGATGTTAAGATCGGCAGGAAGTAAAAACTCATATTGTTCTGTAAATTGAGAACCATCTGTATATCCACCAATTAAAATTCCTAAATTATCTAATTTTAAAAAATTTATTTTTTGTTCTTTATGCTTATTAATGATTTCGTCTTTTTCCTTATCTTTACTATTTAATGCTTGCTCAATCTCTACAAGTTCACTTTCATTGCTTGTTTCTAGCTTTTTTAACCCGAGAATTAACAAATCTAACATAATGATTTTGTAAGAGTGTTGAAGAATAGTCTGTTCTAGTTGAACAATTCTAAAATTACTAAACATTATTTTATTTTCTAAGGTCTGGTATTCATTAAATTCCTCTTCTGTGATTTCTTCGCTTTCTATTCTCTTGGATAACTCCTCTTCTCTTTTCTCCGTTTGGTCTTTTTCTGTTTGTAGGTTTTTAAGAGTTAATCGATTTGATTCTTGAGTTTTAGATAATATGGGGTAAAAATATTCTGTATATTTCTCACCAATAAAAACAAAAAATTTCTCAGCTACTTGCTTTACATCTACTCTTTCATGTTCAGGGTAATGCTTCCTTGTAAAATCAAGTAGTAATCCTTCAATTGACCGATTCCCAATGTTTCCTAGACCCCAGCTCATTATTCCTATAGGACAATCTTTAAATTGAAATAACTTTCGAGTATTACTATAAGACTTTAAAAATTTACCATCAGACGTAAAAATAGTAGACATGCTGTCAGTAGCTAAAACTAAACCATCTTTAACTTTCATGCTTGCAACAATTGTCATAGACTATTATTTTAACAGCAAAACTTGTTTTGCTTTATTTACCTTCAAATCCAAAGCCCAATTATAAGTCCAACCACTTAAATAACCCTCAAAAGTTGCCTTGCTTTTTCTTTTAGTTGGGCTAAATACTCTTCTGGTCCATCTTTATAAAAGTTGTGTTCAATAATAAAACTATTCATAAGTTCAATTATTTCCTTAATCTCTGCTCTTATAAAATCATTTTTTAACTCAGCATCAATTAACATGAATGGAATTATACTTTTTGAAAAACTGTTTTTCTATAAGGTTTTGTATGTATTTAAGTTAAGATAGTTTTTAATCGTTAGTCTTAGAGCACTAATTAGGGATGTATATTTAAAACTATAAAAACCAAGTTTAATGGTCTTACTAATTTGCAAAGTATATAATAAGCTCAACCTGTTTGGAGGATGTTATGAGAGTAATTATTTATTCAATCATTTTATTTTTAATTAGTTTGCCAGTACATGCTGGATATGTTATGAGTTACTATCGCAGCGATGGAACGTATGTAAATGGTTATTATAGGAATAGTGGATCATCATTTAGTACAGGTTACTCAAATCCTTCTGCAAATCCAAGTAGAGTAAATGTAGATGGTTATTCTAGATCTAATGGAACATATGTTCAGCCTTATCAAAGGACAGCACCAAATAATATTAAATATGATAATTTAAATTATAAGGGAAATGGCTATTAATTAATGCTTGATACAGAGTTAAAACAAGAACAATTGTCAAATGGACAATCTTATAAATCTACAAAGAGTGGATCAGCGGCTATGCAGGCTTGGGCTTTAATAATTTCAATTATTGCTTTATTTATTTCTTTATCTAACAGTGGTCTTAAATCAAAAGTTGATCAGCTTAGCTCGAAATTATCTAATATAGATCTTACTAATGTTAATTCTGAGATAGAGTCTATTAAAACAGACCTGGCTTCGGTAAAGATTGATTCATTTAAAGGATATGTTGATTTAACTATACCTGATGTGCAGGAAATAAATAAGAGTTTTTATGTTAGTGAGCTTTCTGCTCGTCAAAACTTAACAGGGGTAATAGTAACTGGTAGAATAATAAACCCACAAATGGTAACTCACCTATCAGCGACCTTTAAAATTAGAATTGCTGGACAATCAAGGGAGTTTTTAGTTACACGAATATCTCCCGGTAGAAGTACAGGATTTGAAGTATATGTTCCAGATGTCCCAGTTGAAAAATCTAACTATGGAATTGTTGAATACCTCAGATCAACAGTTTCCTATTATATGTAGAATACAAATTTTATGAACTACATTAGAGCAACTTTATCTGTTTTGATTCTTTTACTATTCTTTTCAAGTGGATATTCTAAAGCTGAATATCTCTCAGATGAACAAATTAAGAAATTTATAATTCAAGAATCTATATCTCAATATCCAGGCAATTGTCCATGTCCTTATAACTCAGCAAGAAATGGTAGTCGTTGTGGTGGAAGAAGTGCTTATAGTAAGCCTGGAGGAAAAAGTCCTATATGCTATCCAGAAGATGTTACAAAGGAAATGATACAAAGATATAGGCAGAAGTATTGATTTTCACTCCTTCAAATCCAAGACCCAATCAGAACTCACTGCATAAATATTACACAAAGCCTTAAACCTATTTACAACAATATCACTCTCTCCACGTTCAACCATCCCTAGATTCGATCTGTGCATTTTTATTTTATGAACCTCATAAAGTAATTTAACAGCACCCTCTAAAGATAAACCAATGGCTTCCCTTGCTTTGCGTAATCTTGTATTCCATTTAGCCAAAATACTATCCCTCTATAAGATTTAAGATAGAGGGTTGGCAGTGTAATTGAACTATGTTATAGTTCATGAGCGTTGAACTATATGGCGCTTCAGGTAGTAACACCTCAAATTACAAAGGAAAATGATTATGAACAAAAATAAATTAATAATAGGATTACTTGTTATTGCAAGCATTGTTTTTCTACCAATGAAGTGTGATGCTGCATCTCGATATACACCCAAAGCTTCTGAATGGTTAGCAGTTTATATAAACTCTCAAATCTTAGGAGGTGGATTAGATGATTTAAGAGCACAGGCTCAGGTTGTTGATGATGGAGAAGTAGCAATTAGAGTTTTTTATAATTCATTTGTTTATACCCAAGCAGATGCAGAGCCCATAGTAAATACTGCTGTTGATTTTGGCAATAGATATATAAAAGCAAGAAATTTCAATGTCAAGATTACAACAGAATTCCATCCTCTTCGCATTACAGGGAATAAATCACTTGACTTAAGAACTCTTTTAGAAGAACAAAGTAAATAAGAGTCCTCTGAATGATGATTTTAAGTAAACTATGATTGTAATTATATATTGAAAGTTCTTAATTGATACATTGCTAGGAAACCGTTAAACTTATTACTTATAAATCAGGAGAGTTAGTAATGAAAAATATTTTTATTTTTACTTTTTTAATAATTTTATTCTTAGGGTTTCAAATTTCAGTTGAAGCAAAATCGTGTGGATCACTTTCTAAGAGATATACCTTACAATTAAATGCTAATATATCTGGCAATATATCTACATCTAGCACATTAAGTTGCCCCTATTATCTAAGACAGATTGGGCAAAGAGGAAATAGATACACTTACAGCGGAAGTGATTGCAGTGGTAGAAATCAAATAGTTTACATTACTAAAGCGTGCAATAGCTTATCAATCTCTTTGCCATATCCAACAGAAGGAATTGAGCTTGATTCTTATGGAAATGTATACACTCAGACTAAAAATACTTTGCTAAATTGTAATGGCTCACTTAATGGAATGGCAGTATCTGCTAATTGTTCAGGAACTGAATATGTGGGTTCAACACCATTTATTATTACGGGAAATTTATATGGATCAAGAATTATACAAGGCTTCCAAGTTGCTGAATCTCAGACTAATGATCCTGCCGTAAGCTTAGATGAAGCTAATAACAGAGTAAAGTTATTCCAAGGCAGTACTACCTCTGATTCAAATTAAGTAAATTTTCTTATGCATTTACTTGTGTACATGTAAACAACAAAAGTATTAATGGTTATAAATATTCCTTCCAAAAGCCATAAGGCTTATAATTTTTTCAAAGTGAATGAATATGCAAACCCAATATAAGCCTATAACCATTATTAGAGTAATTTTAATGCTTCTACTTTTTTGTGGGGCTGCATATACGATAAAGCTCAATTTAGAGAATGATAAGAAAGTTGCTTTTACTAGAGCGTTTCCATACAGTGCTTATGGATATAACACCGTTAGCAGTCAAAGCTACAGAGTAAAAAAGGAAGATAAATTAATTGCTTATAGCAATTTAAATAGTTTATTTGCTTATAAAGTTGCTCAAAGAAAAGAATATAAAATTGAGTTATTAGATAAATATATTGCAAGAACAAATCCGGCTACTTTATTTGCTTATGGACTTGCCAAAAACCCAAGATACAAAATTGATGAAGAAGATAAAAAGTTTATAAGAAATGCTCCTTACTCTGTTTTTTCATACTTGTTAGGTAAAAGCCCAGCTTACATAATTGAACCAATAGATAAAAGTACTGCTCGTGATAATCCATATAGTTGGTTTGCATTTGGCTTAACTCAAAGACCTGATTACTTGCCAGAAACGCAAGATAATGAAATAGCAATAGCAAATAAATATAGTCCTTTTTCAATAGGACTTATAAAGAGTGCTTCTCTCTTAAAAGAGAAAAAAGAAAATATATTAGAGAAGGAAAATAAATGGCTTAAGTTTGTTGCTAATGTTTATCCGAATACAGATTTTGCTTATGAACTTGCTTTGAGTGGAGTATATGGGCTAGCTATTAAGGATAAAGATTTTCTTTATAAGAAACTTGATACATTACTTGCTTTTGGATTAGCAGAGCTTCCAAGCTATTCGATAGACGAAACCGATAAAACAATAGCTAGAAATAATCCAAACACTTTATTTGCAAAATCGGTGACAAGAAATGTTAATTATATAGTTGAAGTAAATGATATTGAAGTAGCCAGGAAAAATCCTGCTTCAGGTTTTGCTTGGGGCATAACACAGAATCAAAGTTACAAAATTGAAGATGCTGATATTGAATTAGCAAAAAGCAGTCCAAGTAGTAATTTTGCAAGTGGGCTAACACAAAATATTAACTTCAAATCTAGCTATATAGATGAGTTCTACTTGAAGAAAAACTTAAACACATTACTTGCTTATAATATTGCTAGAAATCCACAATTTAAGATTAGTTCTCAAATCAAAGCTATTGCAAAGGAGAATCCAAAATCTGATTTTTCATTAGCTCTTCCATTTAATCAAAACTTTAAAGTGACAGATGAAGAAGAAAGATTTATTGTAAATAATCTTGACACCTATTATTCTTGGGGAATAGCTCAAAATAAAACGCTTAGAATCAATGATTCAATTCTAAAACTAGCCAGAGAAAATCCATTTTCCTCATTTACCGATGGACTAGTAAGAAATCCTAACTATATTATTGATAAAGATTTAAAGTTTATAAGAAGCAATCCGGACAGTGACTTTACTGCATACTTAATAAAAAATCAAAAGTTTATAGTACAAGCTGATGATATAGCATTCGCACTAAAGAACCCAAATACAAAGTTTGCAGAAAATATAGTAGAAAACCCCGGTTACTTAATAGAAGATGAAGATAAACAATTTGCAAAGAATAATCCAAATACTAAAATAGCTGAAAGCTTAGCAAGAAATCCAAAATACACGATAGGTGAAGAAGATAAAACTTTTGCTGCAACTAATTCCAATACGTTATTTGCTTGGGGATTAAAACAAAACCCTAATTATATTCCTCAAAAATCTAACTTTGTACAAGAGGGGAATGAAGAAATAACATCAAATGACTCAACGAAGGGGCAAAGATTTCGCAAATGGTTAGGAGGTCCACATCCACACATAAAAACTACTGCTAAAGCTGCATTGGTAGCAGGTGCAATTACTGGTTTAGTATTCTTAGGAATAGCTGCTAGTAAAAATGGGGGATGGGGCGGTGGAGGTGGTAGCCCATATTATGCAAATAATCGAGTTTATTGTTATAGATCATTGCAAGGTTGCTGCTCTTGGCATAATGGTGTCTGTGGTGTCATTGGGAACAGTATTCAATGTTGTGATGGATCTTTAAGTCCAACTTGTTATTGTAATTAATAGGAGAGCTTTATGAAGAAAAATAAAATATTTTATAAATTTATTATATTTATTTTTTTAGTAGTTGTTTTTAGTACGGGTTGTTCATCATTTGTTAATTGTAATGAAGCACCTGTAATGAAGACCACACACTACCCAAGTGGAAATATAAAAGAGCTTACTACTTATAGATGTGGAAAGCTAGATGGTATAAGTTCATTACATGATGATACAGCTCTTGGAGAAGGAAAGGAGATGAGACGGTATTCAAATGGTAAATTAGAATCTTTAACTATTTTTGATAAGAGAGAAGTTGTAAGGATATCAGATTTTAAGAACAATAAGATAACTTTTTACCGTCCTAATGGTTACGAGGGGATAATTGAATATGGGTGTAGTAAATTCTCTAGTGAATATCATGGTTCCTGCGATGAATATCATGGGGTAGCAAAATATTATTACCCAAATGGGGTTATAAAGTATCTAGATACCTATTATTATGGAAAAAAAACAAAAAGAAAAGCATACGATGAAGAGGGGAAACTTAAGTTTGAACAACAATACTAACTAATTTCCTGTAGGAAGAAGAATATGCAATTAATAAAATATATGAAATATTTATTTTTAGTAACCTGCTTACTTAGCCCGTTACCAATTTTTGCTTGGGATAACCTCTATCAGCAAATAGAAATTGATATGCTGAAGAATCAAGTGAATGAACTTCAACAGGAAAAAACAACTTCTAATTTGTCTGAGCTAGTACGTTTAGGGGCAATTGGAAAAGGTAAAAAATCTCAAGTTGATGAAGAATTTATTAATGATGTTGACCATGCACTAAAAGATGCAGATGCAAAAACTTTCAGTTTTGAGTCTAAGAAAGTAAACAAACAAGGTGAATCCTATGAGTTAACTAGGGTCTACGATAATAAAAGAAGATTAAGAGCTGAGCATAGTACTGCGAAGGATGGAGAGTTTAAATCTTACTATCCTAGTGGAAGGCTACATAGGATAGCAATGACTAGGTATGGTAAAGCTGCAGATGGTGTAGTAAGGACTTACTATGAAAGTGGTGAACTGTTTGAAACTGTGGATTACAAAAATGATCTTATGAATGGTGAGAAAAGATGGTTTTATAAAAATGGAGGTTTATTGACAAAAACCCCATTTGTCAATGGCAAAGCGACAGAAACTACTTCATATTATGAAGACGGTAGGACTCCTGCATCTAAATTTAATTTTTCAGGTGAAAACAACTTTGTTATAAGAAAGTTTGACCCTGATGGAGATTTACAGTACGTGGACACTTTCAGAAATAATGTAAAGGTTAATAGAAAAGCATATGACAAAGAAGGAAGACTGAAATTTAATCAAGACTATTGAGGGTTATTAGAATAATTAAATTATAATGATTATATGAAAAAACTTATCTTAGGTTTACTAACTGCCTCATTAATTTTAATTGTAGTTCTCTTTTTTTTGAAAGAATTGGAAAAACACAAGAAAGCAATTGTTTTCTCACCTTACATGAGTGATGTGCAAACCAAAATCAAGAGTTATTGGAAACCTCCTAGGGGCAATAGATCAAACGAAATAGTTGCAAGCTTTAAAGTAGATAGAGAGGGGAAGGTATCAAGTGTCTCCTTGATAATGGGAAGCGGAAATGATGAATCTGATAAAGCAGCACTTCATGCGATTTATGAAGCTTCTCCATTCAATAAGTTACCGAGCGGATCTCCTGAAAAAGTAGATATTGAATTTTCCTTTGATTATAATGTGTTTGGTGAGAAAAGAAAGGCAAAGCCTCAATTTGACAAAACCATTGCAACTGACGAGATAACCACAACAGATGGTGATGTGGATTATTGTGGTCCAAAACATGAACAGAAATCAGCAAAGAAACCTGTTTCTACGCTTAAAATTGATACAGATATTATAGAACTCAAGTTAGTAAAACGTGAAGATATTAAGTTTGATGATAAATATTGCATTGATGAAAACTATTCTAAATATGGAGAAAGAATAGGTGGATATTTTTCAAGCAGCAATCAAGATATTAGATATGGCAAAAAATTTGATGTAAATGGTGATGGTATTGAGGAAACAATAATTGCAACTTCGAATTGTGATGGAAATGGAGGACCTTTTTTCGGATATATTATAAAAGACAACAAAATCATTTTATCTTTTCCGCTTCAGCGTGGGGATATTTTGCCAGCAGAAAATGGAAATGGCTTAGTTGTTAAACATGATATTTTTGGTGATACCTATGCATGTCCTGATGGATACACTTTATACAAAATAGCCTATGAAAACAATATGTTTAAACCTATATGGGAACAGGAAGTAAGATATATAAAAGACAGAACTAAAGAACAGAAAATAGCAATAGATAAATAAACAGAGTAATGATAAAAAATCTAAACTAGTAAATAGCAGAATGATATTAAGAAGTATTGAAACCAACGATAAAAATCTTTTAGAGTCTATAATTGATTTCTCTTATACGTATCCATGTATATTTGTTGAGATACTAAACTTGTATAAAGTTAGGGATGTCAAAGCAAATATAGCTGGAGAAAATCATTTTAAAAATATATTTGCTATTCAAATGATTCAAAATTATTATATGTATCAAGAGGAAATTTTTACTTGGGTACACATACTAAGAGATTATGGTAAGAAAATAAAAGAATCTATCTTAGAAATCTATTTAGAGATTTATGCCAAAAAACGTAAAACTTTAAATCAAAATAAGATACTTAATTTAAAAGATGAGTACAACAATAACAAGCAAGAATTTATTAAAGACTTTATTCTTGTGGAAAACAAAAAGCAATATTATAATAACCGTTTAACCCATGCTTTTGATGATCTTTTTGGAGTTGTGCATAGCAAAACCGATGGTGAAAGACTAGAATTAATATATAATAAGACGAAACATGGTGGCTTTTGTATGTATTCTACTAGTGATCATGGTTCTGAAAGACCTTATGTACCAATCTCTATTCAAGAACAGAAAGGTGCTGATATTTTCGTTGAACCTTGCTATCTCCCAACAAAGCTAGAGACTTTTGAAGATATTCATTCCAGAATAGGTCTTCACTTATACCCATTTATTGAAGTAATGTCAGTTCACCTGTTGCAAAGATATAATGTTGAATCAGAATATAAGAAAAACCTTAATCCCACTGGACCCAGTACTTTCAAGGATTATGCACAGCGATCAAACCTGCTAAATAAACCTTTATTTCCAGACTACTAGTATCGAGAAAATAATCTAGTTGATATCGCTAAGAGAGTCAGTTAAAAAAAACGCAGGGGATAAGTTTAAGAAAATCTGAACAGACGAACAACACTATTTTCCCCTACACCCATCACTTCACTTCCCAGTCCCGAGGGGGTCATTAACATTAAATAGATTTCTGACTTTAGTTGTTGAAAAATATTTTTAAAATATCTACTTATATATGTATACTTGGAGGATTTGATTTAAGCAAAAGCAGGAGAAAAAACCAATTTGCGCACGTTATTTTCACCCTAAGTATCCCACCCTCCCACCTAGAGTATTAAGTGAAAGTTTAAAAGTCAATGGTAGATTTTGGAATAAAGTTCATTTGTATTTAGTTTTTATTTTCAACTTCATTCTGTAAGTTAATAAAAATATTGAACTTTACAAAGTGATTTTAGGGCTTTTGCTAAATTGTTTATGACTTCCTAGTATTCTTACTTCTCCACAACATTCTAAGTTATGTTTTTGTATCAACTCTTCTAAAAAATACTTGTAAGCAATAGCTTTTTCTTTATCCTCAAATTTTCGAATTAAGGTATCTTTCCCGTTTGTTGGTGTGTCTACGATAATTTTATACATAATGTGTAAAAGTCTCTAACTTCCTAATTTGGTTTTAGTATTCAAATCTTGTTGTCGCAACTGTCGCAGACTAATCTTCTTTCTCTGCGACAGTTTCAACGAAGGATTTTTTAACTATCCTTATTACTCTTTCAGAATGAGTGTGAAGTTTATCTATATATATGCCTAATTGTTCAAATGCCGGCTTATATCTATTTAAGCTTCTACCTAGAGAATTAGCAGTTACCTTCCATTCACGTTTATATTCAATAAGCCCTTTATTACAAGCTAATTTAAACAAATCAGAGTTTAAATCTTCTGCAGTACCTTTCCATTCTTTTTCTTCAGTTATAAATTCATAAAGAAGTTTCATGACAAAGTCGCTGTGAATTGACTCTAAATACTGAGTTTTTAAATTATGCATGTATGCTTCAATAAAAACCTCGGGTTTAAGCCTCATGGCTTGAACAAAGCAACAACTCCACTCAAAGAAGTCTGACATTCTTGGTTTGTTCGCAAGCCTTAGAGTCTTTTTTATTGTCATAGCTTTTGAAACAACATCAAAAGCGGCACCTAGAAAAGCAGCTTTTTCTGCATCAAATTGGTCTAGCAGTTCTTTTTCTAAACATCTTTTTGTTGCAGGTATTGGTTCTAATTGAACAATAATACTTCTCTCTAAAAGATCTGGTCTAATAGCAACCATGTTAATTCCATTGAGACCAATACATCTTTTAATCTTAAGAATCACGTCATTGTCATCTGAAAATAACTCTCTTTTAGAAAAAGCATAACCTGAAATTGCTCTACAAAGAGTATCTGAAGTCTCGTCATCCATTTTTGAAATGTTGTCAAAATTAGCAAGCCAATGATGAGACAAAACTTGAGCCGTCTCAGCTTTATGGTTTACTAAAATAAGAAGATCTGCTGATGAATTATCTATCAGACGTTTAAGCATTCTTTGACAAGTTGACTTTGCAGATCCTTGAATACCGTGAAGGTATAAAGCAGGGTGTGGTATATCTGGGATAAAACAGCTAAGTGCCCAGCACAAAAGGAGAATACCATCTGATTCATTCTTGACATTAAAGAACTTTAAATAATCCATCAAATCAACTCCAGAAACTGGAACTGGTTGGGAAAGTTGGTGAGAATATCTCCTAAATAATATAGGTGTATCTTGAACCAACTTATAACCACTTTCTGAGATTTTTATTGAACTGCATTTTTTGTCGGACAAATCATAATAGATTGCATCATTGTGCCAAGCCACTCTATTATTTAATTCATACATTGCACCTTCAAAAATGGCATGAGCAGACAAGATATTAATTACATTTTTAATACTTTCACCATTGATTGGCTTTCCATATTCTTTGTAAAAGAGCCCTGAGAAGAAATGCTTTGTTTCATTACTACTCAATTTCCATATTTCAAAATGATCCTTAACTCTTATTCTTACAAAAGGTGATTTATTCTCATCATGAAAGAATGTAAAATCATCTTTTCGATTTTTTATAAGAGTTAAAAGAAGCTCTGCTTGATTTTGCTTACCACTGTCCTTTTCTTCTTCATCATTTTGAGAACAATTTTGCTCATATTGTTCTATACAATGCTTTATATGATTTTTCAGTGTGTCAACACCTTGAGAAACTAAGTAATCATCTAATCCCTTTTCAGGTCCAGGCATTGAACAATCAATAGCTCTGAAACCTCTTTTTTCAAGTTCACTCATGAGCCTTTCTTTTGCTTTATTAACAAGTGTATTTCCATAGACCTTAGAGTTGGAGTCACAATCAAACACAATATAGAAATCACGTTTGTGCTCAAGAAGTAAGTCAAAGTCAGGGATTAGTTTCCCTTCTTTTAAATAACCCCAGACACCACCTATTCCTACGGCAACTAAACCATTCTTAATAGCACAGTCAGCTTTCTTTTCACCTTCAGTTATTATTATTGGATTGTTACTTTCAAATATTTCTTTCCAATTATTTATATACTTTGTAAAGTAGATGTGTGGTTTTGCACCTGTTGGTGATAAATACTTTGTATTTCCAAGAGGTTCATC
>Ga0209515_10006975_pt1 | contig 13793 bp, 11 predicted proteins | sample Subgroupgradi54m_FD_187454 | JGI IMG/M metagenome (GOLD analysis project Ga0209515, IMG submission 187454) | Subsurface groundwater microbial communities from S. Glens Falls, New York, USA - GMW60B uncontaminated upgradient, 5.4 m (SPAdes)... ...
GTCGTGCCGACGGTGGCCGCGGGCGACGTGCTCGACGTGACCGACGCGCCCGCGCGCGTCCAGCTCGGCGACGGTGCGCAGCTCACGATCGAGTCGGGACGCGCGCGCATCGAGGCGTCGGAGCGCGCGCACAGCGCGGTCTGGCTCGAGCACGGGCAGCTCGCGCTCGACGTGCCGCGCCTCGACGAGGGCGCAGCGCTGCTGGTGCGCACCGCCGAAGCCGAGCTGCGGGTGCACGGCACGCGCTTCCAGGTCGGCCGCGACCAGGCGGGCACGCGCGTCAGCGTCAGCGACGGCACGGTCGAGATCCAGCCCGCCGACGTCACGCAGCCGCGCCTCGTGCTCCACCGCGGCGAGGCCACTCTGATCGAGGACGGCGAGCATGCCCGCCGGCGCGCCCGCAGCGCCGCCATCGACGCGCTCGAGCACGGCCGCGGCGCCCAGGCCGAGGCCAGCCTGCGCGAATGGCTGGCGCGCACGCCCCCCGATGCCGAGGCGGCCGAGGCGCACGCGCTGGCAGGATGGAAGCTGGCCGCCGACGGCGACCGCGCGGGCGCCATGGCCGCCTACCGGCGCGCGCTCGCGCTGCTCCCCGAGACGACCACGCCGCTGTGGGCCGACAACGCCCTGGCGCAGCTGGCACTGCTGGTCGAGCGCGACGATCGCGCCGCCGGCGCTGAGCTTTGGCGCAGCTACCTCGAGCGCTTCCCGCAGGGCACGCACGCGTCGCTGGCCCGCGCCCACCTGGCGCGCCGTGGCAGCGAGGAGCACTGATGCGCGTGCGCCGGGCGGCTCTGCTGGTGGCGCTCGTAGGCCTTTTCGTGCCCCACGCGGGCGCGGCGCAGGAACGGCCGCCCGTCTATGTCGAGCTGAGCGAGGTCAGCGGAGCGGCCGGCAACGACGCCTCGCCCACCGTCGAGGCGATCGCGCACATCCTGGTCGGCGCGGGCCTGCCCGTCAGCCTCGGGCACGCGCGCCAGGACTGCGGCGCGGCCTGCGTGCACGTGACCGTGCGGCGCGAGCCCGGCGATGCCTTCACCATCGAGGCGCGCTACCTCGACCGCTCGACCCGCACGTCGCTGCAGCTGCCCGCCAGCACCTCGAGCTTCGACGGCACGCACGCGCTCGCGGTCCAGGTCGAGCTGCTCGTCGACGCCACGCTCAACCAGCGCACGCCCCGACGGGTGGCCACGGCCCAGCCCGCGTCCGCCGCGCGTGTGCCCGAGGAGACCCCGCTCGACCAGCCGCAGGTCGCGCCCCCGGATACCGCGCGCGACGCCATGCGCGCGTCGGTCGAGCTGGACGGCGCGGGCCCGCCGCGCGCCATCCAGCCGCTGCCGGTGAGCCTGGGCATCACCGCCGAGCTGCCTCGGGCGGCCACCGCGCGCCCCGAACGCATCGCCTTCCAGGCCGACGCGATCACCCTGGGCACGGCCTCGGGCGGCCTCATCACCTTCGGGCTGGCCCTGGCGCTGCGCGTGCCCCTGGGCGAGCGCTACGACGTGCGTCTGGGTGCCGCCGTCCTCGACGCCGACCGCGAGACCGAGGGCGAGATGCACTTCTGGCGCAAGCTGAACCCGCTCTCGCTCTACGCCACCACGGTGATCCCGAGCCTGCCCGGGCTACGCGTGGGCGCGGGCGGCGAGGCCGTGGCCATGGTCGGCGAGGGCCTGGCCAAGCAGAGCGAGCCTTCGTTCGCATGGTCGCTCGGCGTGGTCGGCCACGTCGAGTACCGCATTCCGGTGCGCAGCTTCACCGCCCGGGTGGCGCTCGCCAGCGCCTACCACCCCTTCAACGACCGGCTGGTGGGCAGCGACAGCGTCACGCTCCTGGAGTATCCGCACTGGACGATGAGCGCGTCGCTGGGGCTGGAGTTCCGCCTCTGGTAGCCGGCGCGCGGTGCGCTGATTGCTCGGGTCGCATCGGCACGCTGGGCGCCACCGCACGGCGCCGGTGCAACAAGTCCATCGATTTGGCCACTCCTACATTGGCACCTTCGATGCACAACTCCGTTGCGTCCGACTTGCAAGGCCATCACCGGCAGACGCCAAAGGAGAATGACCATGGCCAATCAGAATACGAACCCGCCTGGGTCCTCACCCAGCAATTCGCAGAGTGACTCGTTCGGCCAGAACGTGTCCGACACGCAGAAGACGCCATTCGGCTCGAGCTCGAGTCAGAGCACGAGCCCGAACACCAGCAGCCCGAACAAGGACTGGTACACGTCGAGCTCGACCGCGAGCCCGCCCAGTCGACCGGGTCCGGGATCGTCGTCAGGATCGTCGTCGCCGAACCGTTCCAGCACCGGCTACAGCACGAGCTCCTCGGCCGGGTCGAGCGCCAGCTCCGGCGCGCGTTCGAGCGCGATCGACGACGAGCAGGAGCCACATAGCAGCGGTGGCAGCGACGGCGCATCGTCGTCGCCGTTCGACTTCTCCGACCTGCAGGAGCGCGCCACCAGGTCCGCGAAGACGGTCTACGACAAGGTGTCCGGCTTCGTGAAGGAGAACCCGCGCGCCGCCGCCGGTATCGGCCTGGCCGTGGGCACCTTGCTGCTGCGCCGGATGACCCGTCGCTGAGCGCCGACCTTCACCTTCATCGCTTTCCCGCTGCCGCCGCCATGTCGAGGATCCACCCGCGCAGGATGGAGCGGTGGCAGCGCGCCTCGTCGCTGCACGCGGACGAGCACAGGAGCGTGAGGGTCTCGCCCGCGGCGACGCGCCCGGCCATGGCACGCAGGTGGAAGCGCCCGGGATCCTGCGCCATCTCCTGCATGTAGCGACGGCGGTACTCGTCGAAGGCGATGGCGTCCTGGCCCTTGCCGTAGGCGGCGGCGTGCAGCGCCGGGCTCGGCCCCAGCACGGGCCACCACTCGTCCCAGGTCTCGTCCTGCTTGCGCACGCCGCGCGGTCGGAAGCGACACACCAGCACGCGCGCGCCGTCGTCGGCCAGGATGGCATCGTTCCAGCGGCGGGTCTTGACCTGCCCGATGGTCATCTCTGACGACGGCGTACACTGCGGAACAGCACGAAGGCGCCGAGCAGGACGAGCGTCGTGCTGCCCGCTGCGCCGCCGGCGCGCCGCCCGGGCGCTGCGATCGCGCACAGCACGCCGGTCATGGCCGCCTGCGCGACGCCGTCGAAGCTCCACTGCACCGTCGACATGTTGCTGCAGTCGCTGGCGCCGTCGTAGGTGATGACGACGGTGTGGCCGCCTGCGCTCAAGGTCGTCGTGCCCGACAGCGCCTCTGACCCGCACGCCTGTCCGGTCACTTCACTGGCGGTGGTCGCGCTCATCAGGCCGGCATTTTCGCCGCTCTGCTTGCCGGCGCGACCGCTGCCATTCCACGTGCGCGTGTCGGGCGTCATGTCGTTGTTACCGTCGGGACCGGTCTCGATGGTCATGTGGTAGTCGAAGCCGACCGCCGCGGTCTCGAGCACACACGCCGTGGTCGGACGCTTCACGCCCAGCTTGAGGTCGACATCGACGGGCAAGAGGGGCAGCGCCGAGCCGCGCAGCAGCGTGCCGGTGTAGCGGGTCTCGGTCGCGAAGACCACGGTGTTGCACGTGGTGGTGCCGGTGTGGCCGAAGTGGTCGTAGGTCACCGAGAGGGGGATGCCGTTGACCTTGGGTCCGGTCACCGTGGCACTGCCGAACCAGGCCTCGGCGGTGCTGGAGGTGCAGCCGCCGGTGTACGTCCTGGTGTTGCCGTTCTCGGCGATGACCGGGCAGACCTCGCCGTCAGTCTGGTTCTTGTCAGCCTGCTGGATGGGCAAGATGGCAGTGACGAAGACCTCGGGGGCGCTGCTGGTGCGCGCCCACGCGCGCGCGTTGACCTCGCCGACCAGCGTCGCGGCGGCCAGTCCGTCGAGGACCTCGTCGGAGACCTTGGGCCGCGCGTCGACGGTGGCGTCGGCGCGCCGCCCGCCGTCGTCAGTCTCGGCGTCGGCACCCCCGTCGAAGCTGGTGCCGCCGTTGTCGAAGGTGCACGCGATGCTGGTCGCGCCCATGAGCACCGCGACCAGCCAGGAGGTGCCAACACCGACGCGGTCGAGGGCCATCGCTACATTATAGCGGTCATCTCCACGACGGTGGCAAGAGCCCGGCCGGGCCGCGCCGGTCCAGCACCAGGTAGGCCCAGTAGACCCCGCCATAGGCCACTGCATAGAAGAGCCACACGCCGAACGCGCCCGCGCCTCGGTGACTGCTGTGCCTGACGCTGGCCAGGAGACGCTTGATGGCCGGGCTGACCCAGGTCGCCGCGGCAGCGAATGCCGCGCCGTAGAGGACCAGCATGAGCGCCGTGCGCCAGTGCACATCGCGTACGTGCTGGCGCACCTTGTACGACACGATGTTCTCGAGCAGCCCGACGCTGAGCAGCACGAGCGGCAGGGTGAGCATGTTGCCCGTACGGGGGGCCGACCTGGTCATCCTGCGGTCGTATCACGCGCGGCGCGGGCGGCGGCGAACGCGGCGCAGGGCGCCTGCGGCGAGCAAGAGCAGCGCCGCGAGCCATGGGGCGGGCGCGTCGGCGCGGGCGACGCCGATGCTGCATCCGTGGTCCCGGTCAGGGGGCGGCGGAGGCGTGGTCGCCGCGTCAGGCATCGGGGCGGGTGCAGCGTCGGGCGACGGAGCAGGCGCGGCGTCGGGCGTCGGGACGGGCGCGGCGTCAGGCGCGGCGTCGGGCGTGGCGTCGGGCGTGGCGTCCACGCCTGCATCCGCCGCGGGCATCTCGGTGCACGCGTTGGGCACGAAGCCGGGGAAGGGCGTGCCGTCCAGGCCGTCGAAGGCCAGGTCATCGAGGTCCCAGCCGAACAGAGGGAAGGGCGAATCGTTGCTCTCGTCGGCGACCAGGCGGAAGCGCACGCGCACGGTCTGACCCGCCAGCGCCGTGCCCAGATCGATGTTCATCTGGTGCGCCGCCGGGTAGCTCGCGCTGCGACCGCCGTAGGCGCGGCGACCGCCGATCGGGCTGCCATAGTCAGTCACGATCTCGCCGTCGTAACCAGCATCGGCCCAGATCGAGACGTCCTGCCAGGTCATGCCCGCGTCGGTGGACAGCTCGATCAACCCGCCATCGAGGAACGTCAACGGACTGCCGAACTCGGTGTCGAGCAAGTAGCGCTGCGCGAAGTGGATCACGAAGGGCGCGCTCGTGCCCACGTGCAGATCGGGCGACTCCAGCGCGGTGTCCGAGCTGAACGGCCGATCGACCGCGTGCCACACGCGGTTGCCGTCGGGGTTGGCAATGCGGTTGAACACCGCCGCGGCACCATCGCCGGTCGGGTTCCACACCGTGGCCACGGTCTCGACGTCGTCGCGCGTCGACACCGCCGGCGCCTCGTCGTGGTTCAGACGCGCCAGCAGCCGCGTCTGCACCAACGGATCGCACGAGTCCGGATGTGCCGCGTCGATGCCAAGAGTGAGCGACGCGCCGGTCGCGACCGTGTCGTCGACGGCCACGGGCAGCACCATCGTCACGCTGGCGAAGGGCGCCACGTCGGGCACGATGACCTGCGCGCCGTGCGGAAAGGTCACCCCGGGCAGCGACGAGGTCAGGGTGATGGTCGCACCCACCATCTTGACCGGGCCGGCGTTGCGCACCGTGAGCCTCAGCGCGCCGGTCTCGCCCCCATCCAGGACGCCGTCGGGCTCGCAGCGTGCCGCGTCCTCGACCAGCACGATGTCGGCGAGCGACAGCCATGGCTTGACGCTGAAATCCTCGACCACGTGGCCGAAGCCGTAGTCACCCTTGGTACGCGGCGGCTTGGCGCAGCTGCCGAAGCCGCGGCGGGCGAAGGCATGCGCCACCACGTCCAGATCGTGTGCGTCGGCCGCGGCGACCGCCGCCAGGATGGCGTCGCGGCCCTCGGTGAAGGTGGCGCCGGCAGGAGTGAGCTCGAGCCCGGCCACGACGTAGTCGCTCATCAGCCGCCGCGACGCCTCGAAGCTGCGCGCCGGATCGGCGAGCAGCGCCGCGTACGCCTCGAACAGCATGGCGGACCAGACCTCGCCGGCGCTGTGCGTCTCCCAGTTGTTGTTACCCCAGTCCTGCATGGGCGCGCTGGTCGGCACGGGCACGCCATTGGAGAGGTGCGCGAAGGTGAGCGGGTTCCTGGCGAAGCTGGCCGAGGAGGGAAAGCGGCGGATGCCGAAGTACGCGGGATCGACGTAGGCCGACGAATCCGCGGCCAGGTAGGGCGCCAGCGCGTACGAGCCGTACGGGTCGTCGCCCGCGCGCAGGACCATGTGCACGGCCATGAAGTCGGCCCAGCCTTCCATCATCGCGTTGCACTGCGGATTGCCGCCTCCCTCGCATCCGGTCAGCCGGTAATACATGTGGTGCGCCCACTCGTGCGCGACGAGCATGCTGTCGAGCGCGCCGTCGCGCTCGACGTCGAGCTTGCGTTCCATGGTCACGCTGACCGGCCCGCTGGCGAGCGCCGCGCGCACGCTGTTGCCGTCGCTGCCGCCGATCGACTGCGCCGGCGTGGTGATGCCGTCGACGTTGTGACGGTCGAGCAGCAAGAGCGGCCCGCTCGGCGTGGCGGCCACGAGCAGCGTGGCCAGCGCGCCGGCGTCCTGCGCGTTCTTCACCTGCCGCGCGGGCTCGCAGGGGGCGTCGACGCTGGCGAAGGCGATCTTGCCGGTCAGCGCGCCTGCCACGGGCGCCGTGCAAAGTCCGGTCACGGCGGCGAGCTCGCCGGTCAGCTCGTACTCGGCCGGGCCGAACCTGGCGCCCTGGTTGACCAGATCGCGCGCCAGCGCCGGCACGCTCAGGCGGTGGCGGTCGCCACCGCGGTCGACAGTGAAATGCATGCGCGGCGGACGCCCGTCCCAGGTCATGTAGATGAAGTTGTAGTCGCGCCGTCCTTCGCCGGCGGCCCACTGGGTCTCGATCAGCACCGGGTCGCCCTCGAGGCCGCCGCGGCCGAAGTTGGACAGCTGCGCGTTGCCGGCACGCTCGTCGAAGCCCGAGTCGTAGTACCAGTCGTGCATCCAGTTGACCACGTAGAAGGCCTGGGTCAGGGCGGCCTTCTGCTGCGTGAGCGAGGCCAGCGGCGCGAGCAGCACGTCGTAGATGCGATCGAAGACGCCCGCGGCGGTGACGTCGCCACGCACGTCGCCGACGTCGAAGCCCTCGACGTAATCCAGGTTGATGAACGCGTCGGCGTTGTTGCCCGTGGTCTCGCTCGCGCCCGCGGCCAGCCAGGGGTCGCCCGTGCTGGCCAGGCTGTCCACGCTGACCAGCGACGGCGGCGTTGGCAGCAGCGGGCGTCGGTCGGGCACTCCGGTCGGGTGCGGCGTCAGATCCTGGTAGGGTCCGTCGGCGGGACGGTGGTCGACTGGATCGGCCCACACGCGGTAGTCGAAGCTGGCGTCGCGGCGCAGGTCGTCCCTGGCCAGCACGCGTCCGTCGTCGGCGGCGACGACGTAGTGCCAGCCTTCGCTCGCGCTGACGCGTTCGAACTCGTAGGCCGGCGTCAGCGCGGAGCCGACCAGCACCGGACGCGCATCGGCAGGGACGCTGGCCGGACGCGCGGCGAAGCGGAACGAGCGCTTCGCCGCCGCGGCGTGCGCGGCCTCGACGCTGGGCGTGCCGACCAGCGCCACCAGCTCCAGGTTGGCGCGCATGAGCACCTTGACGCTGCTGCCGAGCACCTCCCGGCCGTCGACGCGCTGGCGAAACATGGCGATCTTGCCGCGCGTGCCCATGTCGTGCACGCGCACCAGCTCCAGGCTGCTGGCGAGCGTGCCGTCCGCGCCGTAGGCGGGCGCGAAGCGCGCGATGTGCGCGCGGGCTGCCTGCTCGACGCTGGCACCCGCCGGCACAGCCTTCTCGGCCACCGCCCAGACGAAGCGCGGCCGTCCACGTTCGTCGTGCGACGCGGCCACGCCGCCGGCACGGGCGAGCGCAGCCTCCGGCGAGGCGGCCGCGGGCGGTGGCGAGGGCCGCGCGCGCGGCGGCTCGGCCGTCCCGGTGCAGGCGAAGGCCGATGCGGCGAGACATCCGAACAGCAGATGGCGTGCGTGACTGGTCATTACCGGGAGGAGCCGCGCGCCCGCCCATCGATGCGCCGAAATCGTCCCCATCTTGCCGGCTCGAGTGACAGAGGTCACAGCTGGGCGCGAAATCTGCCCACCGTCCGGCGGTCCCAGGCCACCAGGACCTCCTCCAGCTCGGTCGCGGCGGCGGTCGCCGAGGAGTGCGTCAGCGCGGTCGCGGAGCGCCGCAGCACGCGCCGGTGGTAGGCACGATCACCGTAGAGCGCCTCGGCGACCCCGGGCACCTCGCGGACGAGGCGTGCGGCGGTGTGGAAGATGGCCGCCACCGCCGACTGGCCCGCGGCCTCGACCACGGCGCCGGTGAAGGCCAGGTCGGTGGCGGTGATTTCAGCCAGCGTCTGCGCGCGTTCGAGCGCCAGCGCCAGGGTGAGCAGGCGCGGCGCCGCCGCCGCGATGCGGGGCGCGGCGCTGCGCACCAGGTGCACGGCCACGACCCGGCGCAGCTCGAGGAAGTCGCCCAGCATGGTCGCGGCGCGGTCGGGCTGGCCGGCGAGCGCCTCGAGCCAGAGCGGCAGGAGCGACAGGTCGCCCGAGCGCGTCGGGTCGTTCACGGTCACGCCGCTGCCCCGGCGCGCCGAGACCAGGCCGCCGGCCTCGAGCCGGTCGATGACCCGCTGGATCGTCGGTGCGGTGACCCCGTGCTGGGCGGCGAGTCGCCTGACCGGCGGGAGCTGGCTGCCGGGAGCGCGCTGCCCGCGCAGGATCTCGAGCGCCAGGCCGCGCTCGATGCCGGCGGCCACGGTCACGGCACTCCCGGTCCGCGATGAAGTGAGAGTTGACATTGTGTAATACAATTGAGTAACACACTTCGAGTCATGCGCACCAGTGAGCTGTCCACCCGCCTGCGCGTCTTCACCGATGCCGGCCTGCTGCCGCGCGTGCCCACGCCGTGGCAGATCCGCCAGGGCGAGATCGAGATGGCGGCCTACGTCACCAGCACCGACGCCACCGCCGAGGAGGGCTACCACGGCGCGCCGCTCGGCCACCCGGTGCTGCGCCAGCCGCTCATCTTCAGCCAGGTCGGCCTCGATCACCTCAGCATCGGCAGCGCGCTGGGCGTGGCGCATGCGTCGCTGTGCGCGCACCTCGAGCTGACCTACCACCGCGGCATGCCGGTCTTCGATCTGCAGGCGGTGCAGACGCACCCCGACGGCCTGGCCCGCCTGCACGAATCCATGCGCCAGCTGCTCGAAGGCGTCACGCCCAGGGCGCGCCGGCGCCGACGCATCGCGCGCCTCATCCTCGCCGACGTCGACGGGTACATCGCGTCCTTCCTCGGCCCCGACGGCTGGATCGCGCGCGCCGAGCGTCTCGACTACGCCAGCGCCGAGAGCGAGGGCAGCGCCTTCCCGCCCGAGTTCTTCAGCCTGGTCAGCTTCCTCGACTACTGCGCGCAGGCCTTTCCGGCGCGGCGCGCTGACATCCCACTCATTCGCCTGCCGGGCCACCTGCTCGGCCTGGCCGGACGCCGCTTCCGTGAAGGTCGCGGCTTTGGATGGTTCTCATGAAATCACGCAAGGTCGTCTTCCGTGGCAAAGGTGGTCCAGAGGTCCTGCACGTCATCGAGACGGACGTGCGCGAGCCCAGGCGCGGCCAGGTGCGCGTGGCGGTGGCCGCGGCGGGCGTCGCGTTCGGCGACGTCATGCGTCGGCGCGTCCTCGCGCCGCCGGGCGAATTCACGCCCGGCTACGACGTCGCCGGCACGGTCGAGGCCGTGGGCGCCGACGTCGAGGCAGCGCTGCTCGGCCAGCGGGTGGCCGTGCTCATGCCCGGACCCGGCTCGGGCGGCTACGCCGAGCACGTGTGCGTGCCCGCCGAGCGCCTGGTGCGCATCCCCGACGGCGTCGACACCGTCGAGGCGCTCGCGCTCGGGCTCAACTACATCACCGCGTACCAGCTGCTCGAGCGCATCGTGCCGCTCGCCCCGGGCCAGCGCTTGCTCATCCACGGCGTCGCCGGCGGCGTGGGCACCGCCGTGCTCGACCTGGCCCGGCCGCGGCAGCTCGAGATCTACGGCACCGCGTCGGCCGGCAAGCACGCGCTCGTGCGCTCGCTCGGCGCCACGCCCATCGACTATCGCAACCAGGACTTCGTCACCCGCATCGCCGAGCTGACCGGCGACGGCGTCGACGCCGTCTTCGACCCCATCGGCGGCGCGCACCTGGCGCGCTCGAACCGCGCGCTGCGCCCGGGCGGCACGCTGGTCGCCTTCGGTGCCTCCGGCGATCTCTCGCGCGGCTACTTCGGCATCCTCGCCGCGCTCGGCCACTACGCCTCGCTCAAGCTGCGCCCCGACGGGCGCCACATCCGCCTCTACGGCATCACCGCCTCCCGGGGCGCCAGCTGGCGCCACTGCCGCGACGACTGGGCCACGTTGCTGGAGATGCGGCAGCGCGGCGCGGTCGCCCCGCTGGTGGGTGCCCGCGTCCCCTTCGAGGACGTTCGTCGGGCGCACGAGCTGATCGACGCTGCGGCGGTGAGCGGCAAGATCGTGCTCACGTTCGCTGCGTAGGCGACGCCTGGCCAGGAAGTACGCGCTTCAACGCAGAGGCGCAGAGGCGCAGAGGCGCAGAGCCGGATCCAGATTTGTGGCGCGAACAGCATACGCATGACGCGATCGGGCCATGCGAACGCCGTTCGAACCAACAAGATCTGCTCTGCGCCTCTGCGCCTCTGCGCCTCTGCGTCAAAAACCGCAGCTAGGGTACCAGCACCTCGGCCACGGCTATCCTGTCGAGGCGGAACTGGCGGCGCTCGCCCTTCTCGATGTCAATGGCCTCGATGCGCGTCTCGTGGCGATCCATGACCACCGAGGTGATCTTCACGGTGCGCGTGGTCTGGATGAAGTTGCCGTCGACGTAGGTGATGCGCAGGGGCTGCTGCTCGAACCAGGCCCGTTCGAAGGCGGCGCGCACGGCCTTCTTGCTGGGCAGGGCGGGCACGCCCTGGAAGGACAGCTCGGTGAGGCGGGCGAGCAGCTCGCGCTGGGCGGAGGCGGACAGGGCGGCGCGTACCTTGTCGAGCGCGGATTCGAGCGTGTCGACGAAGGGCAAGAGGCGCATGTCGATGGCGAAGCGGCCCAGCGCCACCAGGAGGGCGGCTTCGCGCGCGGTGAAGTTCACGGGCGGGAGGCTGTAGCTGCGATCGAGGGCGTAGCCGCCGCCGCGCCCGCGTTCGGCCGAGAGCGGCATCGAAGCGGCGCGCAGCGTGTCGAGATCGCGGTAGATGGTGCGGACGGTGACCTCGAAGCGCTCGGCCAGGACTTCGGCGGTGACGCCCGTCCGACGGCCGCGCAGGTACTCGGCGAGGGCGAAGAGTCGTTCGGTTCGCTTCATGGGGGCGGGCCCATGATACCTGACATACGGCTGACATCACGGGGCCGCAAGGTGTCTCCATCGCCAAGGAGATCACCATGATGCGACACCTCGACAAGAATCGCGCCCCCATCCGCCCGTTTCGCATCGACATCCCGCAGAGCCAGATCAACGACTTGCGCGAGCGCATCAACCACACCCGCTGGCCCGACGAGTTGCCCGGTGGCGGGGGCGGCTCGGGCTGGGGATACGGCGCACCGCTCGGCTACGTGAAGCCCCTCGCGGAGTACTGGCGCGACCGCTACGACTGGCGCAAGTACGAGGAACGCCTCAATGAATTCGCGCAGTTCACGACCACGATCGATGGCGCCAACGTGCACTTCTTGCACGTGCGCTCGCCCGAGCCGGGCGCCATGCCGCTGCTGCTGAGCCATGGCTGGCCGGGATCGATCGTCGAGTTCATCCATCTGATCGAGCCGCTGACCAACCCGAGGGCGCACGGCGGCAAGCCCGGCGACGCCTTTCATGTGGTCGTGCCGTCGATCCCTGGCTTCGGCTTCTCCGGTCCGACCCGCGAGGGCGGCTGGGACGTGCAGCGGGTCGCCCGGGCGTTTGCCACGCTCATGAGCCGCCTGGGTTACGAGCGCTTCGGCGCGCACGGTGGCGACTTCGGCGCCATGGTTTCGCGCGAGCTGGGCCTGCAGGTGCCCGAGCGCATCTTCGGCGTGCACGTGCTGCAGCTGTTCTCGTTCCCGTCGGGTGACCCGGCCGAGATGGTCGATCTGAGCCAGGACGAGCAGCGCCGCCTGACCAAGCTGGCGCGCTGGCGCAGCGAGCAGTCGGCCTACGCCATGGTGCAGTCGACCCGGCCGCAGACCATCGCGTACTCGCTGCACGACTCGCCGGTCGGGCAGCTGGCGTGGATCGTCGACTTCTTCGCCGCCCACGGCCACCACGTGGATCAGGTGGATCGGGATCTGCTGCTGACCAACGTCATGCTGTACTGGCTGACCGGCACGGCCGGCTCGTCGGCGCGGCTTTACCTGGAGAACGCGCGCGGCGGCGCCTGGGAGACGCCCCGGCCGTCGGCGACGCCCACCGGTGTGGCCGTGTTCGCCCACGACTTCGAGTCGATCCGTCGCTTCGCCGGGCGCGACAACCCGCGCATCGTGCAGTGGTCGGAGTTCGAGCGCGGCGGTCACTTCGCCGCGCTCGAGCAGCCCGAGCTCCTCATCGGAGACGTACGTGGGTTCTTCCGTCGCTTCCGCTGACGTGCGAGCGTGGGCGGGCGTGGACGCGACGGCTAGCGAGGACGAGTGGCTGTGGGGCTGGGATCCCACGCCCGGCATCGTCTCGGTGTGGGCCGAGCCCGACGGACGCGCCTTCGTGTGGCGGCGCCTGCCCGGACGCGGCCTGCTGGTGCGCGATGACGTGCGCTTCCGGCCGTGGATCCTGCTCGCCTCGCTGGCTGACCTGGCGCACCTGGGCGGGCGGCTGCGGCCCGAGCAGGATGGTCGCGCGCGCGATCGCGTGACCTTCGCCGAGCTCGACGGTCCGGGCGCGCTGCGCTACCTGGTGCGCGCCGACGACGGCCGCGCGCTCGCCCAGGCGGTGCTGCAGGGCGCCTCGCGCCGGCTGGGCCGGGCATTTTCGCACCTGCGCGAGCTGGGCAACACGCAGGTCCTGGTGCTGCCGCCCGAGGAGCAGTACCTGGTCGCGAGCGGACGGACCTACTTCCGCGAGCTCGCCTTCGACCAGCTGCGCCGCATGCAGCTCGACCTCGAGACCACCGGCCTCGACGCCACGGTCGACCGCATCTTCCTGGTCGCGCTGCGCGATCCCGACGGCCGGATCGACATCCTGGAGGCGGCCGGCGAGGGCGACGCCGCCGAGGCCGAGCTCTTGCACCAGATGCTGGTGCAAGTGCGCGCCGCCGATCCCGATGTGATCGAGAACCACAACCTGCACGGCTTCGACCTGCCCTTCATCGCCGAGCGCGCGCAGCGTCTGGGCGTGCCGCTCATGCTCGGGCGCGCCGGACCGCCCGGTCTGCGCACGCGCGCGTCGGCGCGCGGCGTGGCCCTGGGCCCGGATCCGACGCGACGCTCGCGTTACACCGTGCCGGGACGCGAGCTCATCGACACGCTCGACGCGACCATCCGGCACGACTTCTCGGCCCGCGACCTGCCCGGCCACGGGCTCAAGGCGGTGGCGCGCCACCTCGGCCTGGCCAGCCCCGAGCGTGAGCTGGTCCCGGGCGCGCGCGTGTACCAGACCTGGCGCGAGGATCCCGAGCGCGTGCGCCGCTACGCCGGCGACGACGTCAGCGAGGCCGCCGGCCTGGCGCGCATGCTGGGCGGCGCCGCCTTCGCGCTCGCGCGCATGGCCCCGCGTCGCTACGAGCGGCTCGCC
>Ga0209515_10006977_pt1 | contig 13792 bp, 13 predicted proteins | sample Subgroupgradi54m_FD_187454 | JGI IMG/M metagenome (GOLD analysis project Ga0209515, IMG submission 187454) | Subsurface groundwater microbial communities from S. Glens Falls, New York, USA - GMW60B uncontaminated upgradient, 5.4 m (SPAdes)... ...
CCCGCCTCTTGCGCGTGTTCTGCAACATCAACCCGAGCGGCCAGCCGCGCGAGTGGCGCGTCGGCGAGCCGTTCGCCGCGCATGCGCGGCGCTATCTCGCATCGATCACGCGGCCGCTGCCGGGTTCAGCCTGGTTGATGCGCGCGATCGGCGTCACCAAGCGGCGCCGCACCGAGTACGACCACGTGATGCTGCAGCTGCATGACCACGCCAAGGCCGACCTCGTCTTCCAGCGCGACGCGCCGCAGGCGCGGGTCGACTTCGCGCCCGGCACGACCTGGGTGGTTTACAGCGACCAGGTGCTGCACGCCGCGATGGGCGGCCAGCACATGATGGAGCAGACCTTCTACCTCGCCAACGAACAGCTGCAGCGGCCCGAGACCTCGCCGCTGCGCGTGCTCGAACGGCTGCTCGGGCGAGCGCTGCGCTGAAGCGGTCCCCCGGCCCGGATCCGCGCAGGCTATGAAGTCGTCTCGGCCAGCGGTGCCGCCTGCCAATGCCGGCTGCGCGCAATGCGCGAGGCGCTCTTGGTCAAGGTGCGCTTGTGAACTTCGGGAAGTGCCGCCCAGCGTGGTTCGAATTGCCGTGCCAGGGCCCTGAACTCCACCGAGCGCCCTGCAAACACGACGCGGTTTCCGCCGGCTTCGACCGCCGCCACCTGCGCGTCGCCGTCGAAGGCCTCGGCGATTCGCTCGATGTAGCGGCTGCAGTCGGGCTCCTCGTCGTGCAGGTTCACGACCACGATACCGCGGCCGCTCAGCACCCGCCGGCATGCCTGGTAGAAGGCCGGCGAACACAAGCCGGCCGGCTGGCCGTCGTAGCCGAAGCCGTCGACCAGCACGACATCGAAACGTCGCTCGGTGCGCTCGACGAACGCCGCCCCGTCGTCGCAGACCACGCGAAAGCGCGCGTCATCGGGCGGCACGAAAAACGCGTCGCGCATGGCGATGACGTGGGGGTTGACCTCGACCACCGTGATGTCGGCCGACGCCAGATGCCGGCGACAGTACTTGGGCAGCGAGCCGCCGCCCAGGCCGATCATCAGCATCGACGCCGGGTCGGGCTCGACCAGCAGGAAGCCCATCATCGTGCGCGTGTACGCCAGCACGAGCGCACAGGGGTCGGCGCGCCGCATGCTGCTTTGGGTCGCCGAGATGTCGAAATGCATCGACACCGTGCGCTCGTCTTCATAGACGAAAGGCCGCACCACGTTCGGGTCGACGGGCAGGAAATCGTTGAACAAGCGGGAACTCCGGGAACTATTGAGAGTTACGCAATACGTGACGCCCCTCACCCCGACCCTCTCCCCCGAGTACGGGGGAGAGGGAGCACACGATGTGCCCCCTCTCCCGCTTGCGGGAGAGGGTTGGGGTGAGGGTGCGCGCGGGTCGCCACCCGTTCGTCGCTGATCAGGCGGACCCGAGTTTTCTTGCAACACGCATTCTATGCGCGTAGCATGCGACGATCACGCACATCGCATTAACATATCGATCGGTCATGGAACTGAAGACGGCGCGCCTCACCCTGTTGATCGATCCGGCCAAGAAGGCCGCCTTCGACCGCTTGTGTGCCAAGCAGGATCTGACGCCCTCGCAAGTCGTGCGCCAGCTCATTCGCGACTACCTGGCGCAGCACGGGGTGAGCTATGTGCCCAGCGGCGTCGCCGACCCGCCGCGAAACACCGCCGTGCCCTCGCGCCGCCGTGCCAAGCACAGCGCGGCCAAGTGAGGCATGAGCGGCATTCCCGATCCCTGGAGCTGGCTGCACCTCGACTGGGCGCTGCTCGTCGTCTGCGCCTGGCTGGCGGTCGGCCTGGCCGGCGTGCTGGCACTGCGGCGCTTCCGGCTGGTCGCGCAGGTGCTGTTCCCGATCGGCGGGCTGCTCGGCGTGGTGCTGTTCGGCATCGCGCTCGGCGCGGTGTTCGGCACGCCCGAAGTGGCGGTGCTGCCGCTCGGCCTGCCGACCTTGCCCTTTCATCTGCGGCTGGACAGCCTGTCGGCATTTTTCCTGATGGTGATCGGCTGCACCAGCGCGGGTGTGTCGGCCTTTGCCGCCGGCTACTTCCGGCGCGGCGAAGGCACGCCGCCGGGGCTGCTGTGCCTGGAGTACCACGTGTTCCTCGCCAGCATGGTGATGGTGGTGCTGGCCGATGATGCCTATGCCTTCATGGTGATGTGGGAGACGATGGCGCTGGCGTCGTTCTTTCTCGTCACCGCCAACCACCGCATCCCCGAAATCCGCCGCGCCGGCTACCTGTACCTGCTGGTGGCGCACATCGGCGCGATCGCGATCCTGATGTGCTTCGGCGTGCTGCAGGCCGGCACCGGCGACTACAGCTTCGACAACATGCGGGCCCAGCACCTGTCGCCGTTCTGGGCCTCGGTGGGCTTCCTGCTGGCGCTGCTGGGTTTCGGGGCCAAGGCGGGGCTGCTGCCGCTGCACATCTGGCTGCCCGAGGCGCATCCGGCCGCGCCGTCGCCGGTCTCGGCGCTGCTGAGCGGCGTGATGCTCAAGACCGCCATCTACGGCCTGCTGCGCGTCAGCTTCGACCTGCTGCCGGCGCAGCTGTGGTGGTGGGGCGGCGTGCTGCTGGCGGTCGGCCTGGCGAGCGCGCTGTTCGGCGTCGTCTTCGCCGCGGTGCAGGTCGACATGAAACGGCTGCTCGCCTATTCGTCGATCGAGAACATCGGGCTGCTCGGCGCCGGCATCGGCCTGGCGCTGATCTTCTCGGCTTACGCGATGAAGCCGATGGCGGCGCTGGCGCTCACCGCGAGCCTGTACCACGTGGCCACCCATGCCTTGTTCAAGAGCCTGCTCTTCCTCGGCACCGGCTGCGTGCTGCACTCGACGGCCGAGCGCAACCTGGGCAAGCTCGGCGGCCTGATCCGCAGCATGCCGTGGGTCGCCTGGGTCACGCTGCTCGCGGTGCTCGCGAGCGCCGGGCTGCCGCCGCTCGGCGGCTTCGTCTCCGAATGGCTGTTGCTGCAGAGTTTCCTGTTCACGCCCGGCCTGCCCGACCCGGTGCTGAACATGCTGATCCCGGTGGTGGCGGCGCTGATCGCGCTGGTGGCGGCGCTGGCCGGCTACACGATGGTGAAGTTCTTCGGCGTCATCTTTCTCGGCCAGCCGCGCGAAGAAAAACTCAAGCACGCACGCGACGCCGGCCCCTGGGAGCGGGTGGGCATGTTGTGGCTCACGATCGGCTGCGTCGCGCTCGGCTTGTTGCCGGTGCAGGTCATCCAGTTGATCGACCCCGTCACGCGCCAGCTCGTCGCCGCGGGCCTGGGCGACACGGTCGCGGCCAACGGCTGGCTGCTGGCACCGACCTCGGTCGAGCGGGCCAGCTACGGGCCGCTGATCTTCCTCGCCGGCGTGGCGGCGAGCTGCGCGCTCGCCTTCCTGCTGGTGCGCCTGCTCTACCACGGCCGGATGCGCCGCGCGCCGCCCTGGGACTGCGGATTCCCGTGGCAGAGCGCGCGCATGCAGGACACCGCCGAGGGCTTCGGCCAGCCGATCCGGCAGATCTTCGAGCCCTTCTTCCGCATGCAGCGCGAATTGCCGTCGCCGTTCGACGCGCAGCCGCGCTACCGGGTCACGGTCGAGGACCATTTCTGGCACTGGCTCTACCTGCCGATCGCGGCGGCCGTCGCGCGCGTCGCGCAGTGGGTCGGGCTGTTGCAGCAGGGGCGCATCGCGATCTACCTGCTCTACAGCTTCGTGACCCTGATCGTGATGCTGATGGTGGTGACACGATGACGCTCTACGGCGCGATCTCGCAGCTGCTGGAAATCGTCGTCGCGCTGGCGCTGGCGCCGCTGTTGAGCGGCTGGGTCAACCAGTGGCGCGCCTGGCTGCAGAACAAGACGGCGCCGCCGCTGCTGCAGCCCTACCGCGTGCTGCACAAGCTGTTCAACAAGGACTCGGTGGTGGCCGAGCATGCCTCGTCGCTGTTCCGCTCCACGCCCTACATCGTGTTCGGCTGCATGACGCTCGCCTGCGCGATCATCCCGACGCTGTCGACCGACCTGCCGCTGTCGCCGGCGGCTGACGCGATCGCCCTGGTCGGCCTGTTCGCGCTGGCCCGGGTCTTCATCTCGCTGGCGGCGATGGACATCGGCACCGCGTTCGGCAGCCTCGGCGCGCGGCGCGAGATGTTCATCGGCTTCCTGGCCGAGCCGGCGCTGCTGATGGTGCTGTTCTCGGCCTCGCTGGTGTCGAAGTCGACCTCGCTGACCACCATCGTCGAGACCGTCGCCCACAACGAGTTCGCGATCTACCCCGGCCTGCCGTTCGCCGGCGTCGCGTTCGTCATCGTGTCGCTGGCCGAAAACGCCCGCGTGCCGGTCGACAACCCGAGCACCCACCTCGAGCTGACGATGGTCCACGAGGCGCTGATCCTCGAGTATTCGGGCCGCCATCTGGCGCTGCTCGAATGGGCCGCCAGCCTGAAGCTGTTCGCCTATTCGTGCATCGGGCTGGCGCTGTTCTTCCCCTGGGGCGTGGCCGAGGCGCAGGCGCCGCTCGCGCTGCTGCTGGCCCTGCCGGTGCTGCTCGGCAAGCTGGCGCTGGGCGGCATCGCGCTCGCGCTGCTCGAAACCCTGAGCGCGAAGATGCGCATCTTCCGCGTGCCGGAGTTCCTGGCGACGGCATTCCTGCTCGCGGTCATCGGCTTGCTGGTCCACATCCTGCTGGGCGGCTGAGATGAGTCATCCAACACGATGCCCGTCACCCCGGCCCTTCGACAGGCTCAGCACAGGCCGGGCTGCGCCCGCGCCGAGGTCCACGCTCTCAGGGGCGCGAGCGCCGTCCAGAGTGGATCCCGACGTTCGTCGGGATGACAGCATCGGCCCCGCAGACGAGGGGCTGTCGTGAACCCCCTCTTCGCCCAGTTCATCAACCTGCTCGGCGCGGTGCTGCTGCTGCTCGCCTTCGCGATGATCTCGCAGCGCCGCATCCTGTCGCTGATCCACCTGTTCACGCTGCAGGGCGCGACGCTGGTGACGGCCGCCGCCGTCGTCGGCTACGTCACGCAGCAGCCGCACCTCTACGTGTCGGCCGCCGTCACGTTCGCGCTCAAGGTGGTGCTGATTCCGATGCTGTTGCACCGCGTGATCGACCGCCTCAACGTGCGCTGGGACATCGAGACGCTGATCAACATCCCGACCATGATGCTGATCGGCATCCTGCTCGTGATCTTCGCGTTCAACCTGGCGCTGCCGATCGCCAAGTTCTCGCCGTCGATCGCGCGCGGCTCGTTCGGCATCGCGCTCGCCTGCGTGCTGCTGTCGTTCCTGATGATGATCACGCGGGCCAAGGCGGTGCCGCAGGTGATCGCCTTCCTGTCGATGGAAAACGGCCTGTTCTTCGCGGCCACCTCGGCCACCTACGGCATGCCGATGGTGGTCGAGCTCGGCATCGCGCTGGATGTGCTGATCGGGGTGCTGATCCTCGGCGTGTTCATGTTCCAGATCCGCGAGAAGTTCGACAGCCTCGACATCCACCACCTCGAAAAACTGCGGGAAGAGTGAGCGTGCAGACCCTCTATTTCGTGCTCGGGCTGCCGCTGGCGGGCAGCGTGGTGCTGGCCCTGGTCGGCCATCGCGACTCGGCCATGGGGCTCAACGTGGTGTTCAGCTTGGGCACCTTCGTCGCGGCCTGCGTGCTGACCGCGCAGGTCGTCGCCGACGGAGCGCTGTTCGTGATGGACCGCGAGTTCTTCATCGACCCGTTGAACGTGTTCCTGGTCACCCTGACCGCCCTGGTCGGCCTGACCACCGCGATCTTCTCGGGCCCCTACATGCGCATCGAGCGCGACCACGGCAAGATGACCCCGCCGCGGCTGCGCCTGTACCACAGCATGTACCAGCTGTTCAGCTTCACGATGCTGCTCGCGCTGATGACCAACAACATGGGCATCCTGTGGGTCGCGATGGAAGCCGCCACGCTGACCACCGTGCTGCTGGTCAGCGTCTACCGCACCGCCGCCAGCCTCGAGGCGGCGTGGAAGTACTTCATCCTGTGCGGCGTCGGCATCGCGCAGGCGCTGTTCGGCACGGTGCTGCTGTACATGGCGGCCGAGAAGGTCATCGGCAGCGAAGGCGGCGCGCTGCTGTGGACCAACCTCGACGCGGTGAAGGCCCAGCTCGACCCGAAGATCATCACCCTCGCCTTCGCCTTCCTGTTCATCGGCTACGGCACCAAGGTCGGCCTGGTGCCGCTGCACAACTGGCTGCCCGACGCGCATGCCGAAGGGCCGACGCCGGTCTCGGCGGTGCTGTCGGGGCTGCTGCTCAACGTGGCGCTGTACGCCATCCTGCGCTGCAAGGTGCTGACCGACGGCGCGTTGCAGAGCCACCTCGCCGGCCACATGATGATCGGCTTCGGCCTGCTGTCGGTGGTGGCCGCCGCCTTCCTGCTGACCCGCCAGAGGGACGTGAAGCGCATGTTCGCCTACTCGTCGATCGAGCACATGGGGCTGATGACCTTCGCCTTCGGCCTGGGCGGGCCGATCGCCAACTACGCCGGCCTCTTGCACATGACGGTGCACTCGCTGATCAAGTCGGCCATCTTCTTCGCCGTCGGCCACGCCGCGCAGAAAGCCGGCACCCAGCTGATGGAGCAGATCCGCGGCCTCATCACGACCAGCCCGATGGTCGCCTGGGGCCTGATGCTCGGGTCGCTGGCGATCCTGGGCATGCCGCCGTTCGGCGTCTTCGCCAGCGAGTTCCTCATCATCACGACGGCGATGCGCGAGCAGCCCTGGGCCACGCCGTTCCTGCTGGTGGCGCTCGGCGTGGCCTTTGCGTCGGTGTTCAGCCGGGTCCAGCCGATGGTGTTCGGCGAGACCACGCTCAAGCCGCTGGCCCACCCGCCGGCCTCGATCCCGGTGTTCGTGCACCTCGCGCTCGGGCTGCTGCTCGGGCTGTACATCCCGCCCTACCTCGACGCCTGGTACCGGCAGGCGGCGCGGATGATCGGGGGATGACATGCCTGCCCCCACGTCGCTTCGCTCCTGCCCCCCGAGGGGGCGCTCAGCCCCCTTGGGGCGGCCCGGCGGGGGCTGACATGTCTGCCCTCGACCTCGACCTCGGCCTCTCATCGACGCAGCTGCCGGCGCCGCTGCCGATCCGGCATTGCAGCGTGACTGCCGATCAGTGGCGCGCCGCCGCGCCGGCCGTGGCGCGCTCGGGCGGCAGGCTGGTCGCGCTGTGGGGCGGCGACCGGCGCGTGAACGAAGCCGGCGGCTTTGCCGTGTCGGCCGCCTACGCGCTGCACGACGGGCTGGTCTGGCTCGATCTGGCGCTGCCGCCCGGCGCACTGACCTATCCCGACCTGGCGGCGGTCTTCCCGGGCGCCGCGCGCATGCAGCGCGCGACCGCCGACCTGCTGGGCATCACGGCCGACGCGTTCGACGACCACCGCCCCTGGCTCGACCACCGCGTCTGGACCCACGCCTTCCCGCTGCGCCGCACTGCCGCCGAGGGTCCGCCGGGCCTGCCGCGCGACTACCCGTTCGTGCGGGTCGAGGGCGACGGCGTGCACGAGATTCCGGTCGGCCCGGTGCACGCCGGCATCATCGAGCCGGGGCATTTCCGCTTCTCGGTGGTCGGCGAAAAGGTGCTGCGCCTGGAGCAGCGCCTGGGCTACACGCACAAAGGCATCGAGCGCCGCTTCACCGAACTGCCGCCGCTCGAAGCGCACCGCCTCGCCGGCCGGGTCTCGGGCGATTCGACGGTCGGATTTGCCTGGGCCTATTGCATGGCGCTCGAAGCGGCCAGCGTCTGCGCTGCGCCGCCGCGCTCACGCTGGCTGCGCGCGCTGATGCTCGAGCGCGAGCGGGTGGCCAACCACCTCGGCGACCTGGGCGCGCTCGGCAACGACGCCGCGTTCGGCTTCGGGCTGGCGCAGTTCTCGCGCCTGCGCGAAGACTGGCTGCGGCTGGCGAACGAGGTGTTCGGCCACCGCCTGATGATGGACTGCGTGGTTCCCGGAGGCAGCTCGGTGGACCTGGACGAACCCGCCATCGGCCGCCTGACGCGCCAGTGCGACGCGGTCGAGACCGAGGTGCGTGCCTTGCGCGCGATCTACGACGAACACGCCGGGCTGCAGGACCGCTTCATCACCACCGGCCGCGTGACGCCCGAGCTGGCGGCGACGCTCGGGCTGACCGGGCTGGCCGGCCGCGCCAGCGGCCAGCGGGCCGACCTGCGCTGCGACCAGCCCTGGTCGCCCTACGACCAGCTCGAAGTCGGCATGGCGAGCCATCGCAACGGCGACGTGGCGGCGCGGGTCACGCTGCGTTTCGATGAAACCTTCGAATCGCTGCGCCTGATCCGCGCGCTGTGCGACGGCCTGCCCGGCGGCGCGGTGCGGGCCGACGTGTCCGCGCCCGCGGCGGGCGCCATCGGCGCCGGCTGGATCGAAGGCTGGCGCGGCGAAATCTTCGTGGCGCTCGAGATCGGCGCGAACGGCGAGATCGGGCGCTGCCATTGCCACGACCCGTCATGGCACAACTGGCCGGTGCTGGAACACGCGGTGATCGGCAACATCGTTCCGGACTTTCCGCTGATCAACAAATCGTTCAACCTCAGCTACTCGGGGCACGACCTCTGATGTGGAAGATCATCCGACAGATCGCCCGGGCCGGCGTCCTCACCGAGGCGCCGCCCGAAGCCGGCGCTGCGTCGAACGCCGGCAGCGAGCGGATCCAGCATGAGCTGCTCGCCATCCTGGGCCGGGCGCTGGCCATCCGCGAGGTCGACGCCGGTTCGTGCAACGGCTGCGAACTCGAGATCCACGCGCTCAACAACCCGTACTACAACATCGAGGGGCTCGGCATCCGCTTCGTCGCGAGTCCGCGCCATGCCGACATGCTGCTGGTCACCGGCCCGGTCTCGCGCAACATGGAGCAGGCGCTGCGCCGCACCTACGACGCCACGCCCGAGCCGAAGCTGGTGGTCGCGATCGGCGACTGCGCCTGCAGCGGCGGCATCTTCGGCGAGAGTTACGCGAGCTGCGGCCGGGTCGCCAACGTGATCCCGGTCGATGGGGTGGTGCCGGGCTGCCCGCCGGCGCCGATCGAGATCCTGCGCGGCATCCTGAGCGCGGTGCAACGCACTCGCGCAGCGCAGGGCTGAGTTTTCAGAGGCTGAGAGTTTGCCGCTGTCATCCCGGCGAACGCCGGGATCCACTCCCGCCGCAGCGCGCATCGATCACCAGTGGATCCCGGCGCGGGCGCAGCCCGGCCTGTCCTGAGCCTGTCGAAGGGCCGGGATGACCTGCTGCGGAGCAATGTCTTCTCAACCTCTTCAGGCCTTCCAGAAACGCTCGGCCTTGCAAAAGCGTGCGAGCGGGGCTTCGCACTCCGCCAGCAGCCGCTCGCGCCGCGCCGCCAGCCAGCCGACCGCGAACAGCGCGGTAGGGTCGGTGGCGGCGCGTTCGGTGTAGGCGGCCAGGCCGACCAGCGTGTCGATCAGCCGGCCGAGCACGTCCTGCATCGCCGACAATGTCTTCAGATAGCGCCTCACCCCACGCCGGTCGAACAGTGCACCCGCGAACTCGGCCGCGTAACGCAGCCGCTTGGCATGTTTGCGCAGCGCGTGGCGGGCCGGGTCGTCGAGCTCGGCGAAGCGCCTTGCATCACGCAGCGCCTGTTTGTGCCAGCGCTGGATGCGCCCGGCGAGCTGGTCGCGCAGCGGCGCATCGCCCGGGTTGGCCGGCGCCGCCTCGGCCTGGGTCTGGACATACAGCTCGAGCAGCAGTGTTTGCGCGGCCGCGCTGCGCACGATCGCGGCGGGCGGCAAGGCGTCGGCCGGCAACTGCGGCGCCGGCAGCGCCAGCACCAGGCCGATCGACCGCAAGGCGCCCTGCAGCTCGAGCGCCAGCGGCTCGGCGATCGCCTGGGCGTCGCGCGCCGCGCCGAGCTCGCGAAACAGCGCGGCCGCCGGTGTCTCGAGCGCCGGGTCGGGCGAGTCGGCGTCGAACAGGGCGAGCGCCGAGCGCAGGCGCCGCAGCCCGACCCGCAGCTGGTGCACATGCTCGGCGTGGAAGCGCTCGCTGGCGACCTGGCTGGCGTTGACGCTGATCTGGTCCAGGCACGACAGCAGCACCGCGCGGCGCGCTTCGTCGATGGCCATCGAGGCCGACAGCTTGACGGCCTGCTGGCGCCGCTCGGGCACAAACGTCTCGCCGCGCGCCAGCAGGTCGCCGCGCTCGGCCTTGCTGCGGGTGTCCAGCCACAGGCCGTGGCGCGCGACCCATTGGCGTGCCGTGGCGATCACGGCCAGCGGCGAGCCGGCGACGAGCTCGATCTCGAGCTCGCGCACCGGCAGCTTGGTGTCGCCCGCAACGATGCTGCCTTCGTCGAACGCCAGCTCGACCCGCCCGAGCGGCGTGCGCAGGATCCGGCTGCGGCGCAGGATGTCGGTGCCGAAAGCACAGGCGAGCGGCTGGCCCGGCTTCAGCAGGGCGAGCAGCCGTTGCCCGACCGGCGTGTCGCGGTGCAGGCGCGGATCGACCTGCGGCGGCGCGTCGGCATCGGGCGCCAGCGCCACGTTGTGCTCGGCCCGGGTCAGCCCGTCGGCGCCACCGGCCTTCAAGGTCTGGACCCAGTGCCGGCCCTCGCGTCGCAAGCGCAAGGCCATGCCGGACGCCGCCAGCGCGCGATCGGCGGTGTCGAAATAGGCGGCCTGCAGGCGCACCCGAGCGCGCCGCTCGCGGCCGGCCACGGCCGCATCGACCGCTGCGCGGGCGCCAGGCGGCACCTGGAACTTGAGCTCTATTTCCTGCATGTCCGGACTGTGACAGTCCATCCCCCGAAGTTTGATGAAACGCCTGCTGACGCTGCGCTATTCTTTGGGTCCCGTCCATTGACAGGCCCCGGACAGATCGGACCGAACGCGTGAGTTTCCTCGACGACCTGCAGCGCCAGGCTGCCGCCTTGAAGGCGCAACAAACCACCGACCATGCGGCGCTTGCGCGCAACAGCGCGTTGACCGAGGTCGCGTGCAAGACGGTGCTGAACTACTTCATGACGCTGGCCGCGCAGCTCAACGTGCTGCACCCGACCAGCCCACGCAGCTTCGTGCTCGACCGCAAGCACCAGTTCGACCAGCTCCCGCTGTCGGACTTTCGGGTCGATTCGCGGCGCAAGGCGCTGCGCAACGATGAGGTGTTCGACCACGTCGTTCTGCACTGGCAGCTCAAGACCGGCCAGAGTCTGCAGGTCCTGAAAGACTTCCTGCCCGACATCCAGAAGATCGAGCCGCGGCTGCGCCAGAGCGGCGCCACGGTCGACGCCGAGGCGGTTCGCGACCCCGCGAACGGCCGGCTGCAGGGCATGCGCTACAGCTTCGTCGCCGACTTCTTCGGCCATGTCCGGGTGACGCCGCTGCACGACAGTGCGCGGCTGCAGTTCCAGCTCGTCAACCTCGACGGCTTCGAGACGCTGGCGCTCGAGCTGCCCGCCATCGAGGTCGGCAGCAAGCGGCTGGACGAACTGGCGCGCTGGCTGGCCGGCCACCCGCATGGCTTCCTGAACGACGCGCTGGCGCTGCGCAGGACCGAAGCGTGAGCCAGCGCCTCGCGGCGGCGCTGCTGCTCGCGCTGTGTGCCTGGGCCGCGCAGGCGGGTGAGCGATTCGACTTCGTCGCGATCGGCGACATGCCCTACGGCCCGCGCGACAAGGCCTGGCCGCCGTACGAACACCTGATCGGCCAGATCAACCGCCTGCGGCCGGCGTTCACGCTGCACATCGGCGACTTCAAGAGCGGCGGCAGCCCGTGCAGCGACGAAGAGTTCGAGGCCCAGCTCGGATTCTTCAACCGCTTCGACGCGGCGCTGGTCTACACGCCGGGCGACAACGAATGGACCGATTGCCACCATCCGCAGGCCGGCGGCTTCGATCCCGTTGAACGCCTGGCCAAGCTGCGCCAGATGTTCTTCGCGCGGCCGCTGTCGCTCGGTCGCCAGCCGCTCGCCGTGACGCGCCAGTCCGACCTGATGCCGGCCTACGCGCTGTACCGCGAGAACCTGCGCTTCGCGCGCGCCGGGGTGTTGTTCGTCACCGTGCACATCGTCGGCTCGAACAACAACTTCGAGGTGCGCGACATCCTCGCGGTCGAGGAGTTCAAGGCGCGCGACGCCGCCAACATCGCCTGGATACGCGCCGCGTTCGACGAAGCGCGCCGCAGCAACGCACGCGCGATCGTGTTCGCGATGCAGGGCGACGCGTTCGAGATCAAGATGCCCTGGGGCGACTTTCCACCGCACAGCGGCTTCACCGCATCGATCGGCGAAACGCTGCTGCCGCTGGCCGAAGCCTGGGGCCAGCCGGTGCTTTTGATCCACGGCGACAGCCACCGTTTCGTCATCGACCGGCCGTTCAAGAATGGCGCCGGCAAGCCGGTCCAGAACGTGGTGCGGCTCGAGGTGTTCGGCGCGCCGGATGTGCATGCGGTGCGGGTGCGGGTGGACAGCGACGATCCGGCGCTGTTCAGCTATTCGCCGATCTTCAATCCGATGTCGCCGCGGTAGAGGCGCCACGGGCACCCTCACCCCAGCCCTCTCCCGCGAGCGGGAGAGGGTGCACTTCCGGCTCCCTCGCCCCTGTACTCGGGGGAGAGGGTTGGGGTGAGGGGCGAACCGCTAAAATCCCCCCAATCCATCTTTCGCCCGCCTCGGCCGGGCGCCCGCCCCCATGCCGTTCTTCTGGAAGCCCTACAAGTCCGACGTCACCTCGTTCATCGAGGAGCTGAAGGCGAAAAAGCCGACGCTCGAAGACGAGCAGCGCTATGGCCGCGCCCTGTTGTGGGACAAACGCGTCGACCGCGACGCGCTGGCCGACTACAGCGATGCGAACGTGCCGCAGCAGCCCTACGTCTACCAGACGAAGACCTGAACCGGCCGCGGGCAGCGAGCGTGAGTGCCGAGGCGAGTGACAAGGGCGTGGCCACCGAGGTGCCGCCGCCGAGCGCCGACGTGGTGCTGGGTGTCGTCGACCGCGTCGCGATGGCGCGCCTGTACGGCGAGCCGCTGTTCGCGCTGCCGACCGACCTGTACATCCCGCCCGACGCGCTCGAGATCTTTCTCGAAGCCTTCGAAGGCCCGCTCGACCTGCTGCTGTACCTGATCCGGCGCCAGAACTTCAACATCCTCGACATCCCGCTCGCCGACGTGACGCGCCAGTACCTGGCCTATGTCGACCAGATCCGCAAGACCAACCTCGAGCTCGCGAGCGAATACCTCTTGATGGCGGCGATGCTGATCGAGATCAAGTCGCGCATGCTCTTGCCGCCGAAAAAGAGCGCCGACGGCCAGGAGCCCGAAGACCCGCGTGCCGAGCTGGTGCGCCGACTGATCGAATACGAGCAGATGAAGCTCGCCGCCGCCGGCATCGACCGCCTGCCGGTGCTCGGGCGCGACTTCCTGCGCGCGCAGGTGACGATCGAACAGTCGCTGCTGCCGCGTTTTCCCGATGTCGACGCCGACGAGCTGCGCCTCGCCTGGGCCGACATCCTGAAACGCGCCCGGCTCAACCAGCACCACACGATCACGCGCGAGCAGTTGTCGGTGCGCGAGCACATGAGCATCGTGCTGCGCCGCCTGCAGGGCCGCCAATTCGTCGAATTCGAAGACCTGTTCGACGTCGCCCGCGGCCAGCCGGTGGTCGTCGTCACCTTCATCGCGCTGCTCGAGCTGGCACGCGAACACTTGCTCGAGATTACCCAGGCCGAAGCCTTCGCGCCGATCTACGTGCGGCTGGCTTACCAGCCGTCCTGACGTTCAACCCAGC
>Ga0209515_10006985_pt1 | contig 13779 bp, 12 predicted proteins | sample Subgroupgradi54m_FD_187454 | JGI IMG/M metagenome (GOLD analysis project Ga0209515, IMG submission 187454) | Subsurface groundwater microbial communities from S. Glens Falls, New York, USA - GMW60B uncontaminated upgradient, 5.4 m (SPAdes)... ...
ACTCTCTTGAAGATGCTGAGAAATCGATGAAGAAAGTGCTTACACGCTTATTCATCCATGAGAGTATCCCGACTATGTATTTCATGCTCGATGTGCTTCAAAAGGCACGTGATGATTATGAACTGCGACAGAATTTAAAAAACCTCCATGAGGAATATAAGGAGAAGCCCGACTTTGAAACCGAAATTAAAAACTACAGTGACGAAGGACTGCAAAACTTTGCAAACAGTCTTTCAAGAGAAATGCACACAATTTCGCAAAGTGATCCGCTACATAGTGAATTATTTGAGAAATATGTGGTCGTATGCAGTGAATTGGATCGTCGGGATTTAGACGATTACAATCCGTTTAAGTGAGGAGTGAAAAATGCTTAATGAAAAACTCCAAGAACTGAATGAAAAGCTCGACAACATTTTAACTATTCATCGATCATTGCCACAGTGGTATCCGATCACACGGGAATTCGCGACGGAGTGTGGATATAAAACATTAGACGGATTACGTAAATGGTGTTATAACAATCTTAATCCTGAGGATTTTGTGAAACGGGGAAAGCTATGGTACATCAATATCAAATCACTACCGATAGTAAAAATAAAAGTATTTTGAATGTAAAATGCTTCCCGTCAGTGACTGACTTATCCAGGAGAAATCAATGATAAGTCGAGTTTACGCAAACCAACATGGCATTATTACTTTAGACAGCGACAAGTTCGGTGATCGAAAGCGAATTAGTACGGGTAAGAAGTCCGATAAAAGACTGATTAAATGGTATGAAAATCATTTTGATGAAGAATTTGAAAAGCTATATCATGAGAAGTTCAAACCTATCAAAGAGGACTTTTCGGATTACACACTGAGAGAGTACGGAGATCTCGTACTTAGTCTTACAAGCGATAATCGCAGAGGATATGTTCAAAACACTGTAAAAGGTGTTTTTAGACGCATTTGCGATTTTAAGATGATCGACAATAAAAAATTCGGTGAAATGTTAATATCAGACATACGCAGTATGCACATTATGAAGTGGCAAAAGGAATGCGGTTTATCATCGCAGACCATCGCTACCAATAGGGCGTACCTTAACATAGTACTGCAAACAGCTATGAATGATGATCTTATCCGAAAGAACCCTGTCCCGTTGGTAAGACTACCGCGTAGGGTTAGTGTTCGAGAGCGGATCTTCTTTTCAGAGGATGAGATTAGACAGATTATCGGATTGGCAAAAGGTCAGCTTAAAAACTATCTTCAAGTTGCTTGTTTCACTGGAATGAGAGGCTCGGAGCTTATCGGGTTGAAATGGGATGATATTGATTTCGAGAAAGAGATTGTAAGAGTCGATACCCGTATTGTTTGCGGAGTAGAGGACGAGACAAAATCACGAAAGATTAGATACGTCCCTATGTTCAAGCAAACGAAAGAGGCACTGCAACGACAGCGACAGTTTAGCGGTCTAAGAGAGTATGTATTCATCAAGAGTACGGGGGATCACTATTCGACTCCTGAAATTTTGAGAGAATCATTTCAAAAGCTACTCTTAGATAACAAAATTCGTCGAGGAACGGTGCATGATCTCAGACGGTCGTTTAATACGATGCTGAAACAACACGGATACCCCGAAGATTGGATTTTGGATATTATGGGTCACATGGATAACGATGTTAATCGGAATCATTACACGGGAAAACTGACGGTGGATATGTCAATAATAGGTAACATTGCGCTCTAATGCGTGGCAACCTTGTGGCAACCTTTTTAAAGTATAGCTCGTGAGTCCCATAGCATCGAAAGAGCCGTAAGTTATACCAAATTTTCGAGGAACGGTAATTGCTTGAATAAAGGTATTCAATATTAGGGGTAGATCATGCAATACGAAGTAAAGTCAACGATTTTAGGATTTGATCAAATTACTAAAGTCGAACTTGTAGAAATTGATGAACTGTTTTCAACGTTAAAAAGCTGTGATGGTACAGGTGTAAGTTTTACCCTTGTAAATCCGTACGCATTACGTGAGTATTCTTTTGATTTACCGTTGTCTATACGCGTTTTACTGGATATTAATGAAACTTCAAAGGTCCTTGTATATAATGTCGTTGTTGTTCAAAATCCGCTCGATGAGTCATGTATTAATTTCCTTGCTCCTCTTATTTTTAATCAAGACAATGCGACTATGGCTCAAGCGGTATTGGATGTTAAAAATCATTCCAATTTAGGTTTAGCTGAACCGATCAAAAATTTTAAATCATAATTAGCTTCTAAATCAGAGGCTTCAAGGAGCCTCTTGCCACTTTCGCGTCTCAATGATCAGCAATACACGGCTGCTACTGCTCCATATGGGCGCAATCTTATTATTGCTTCAGCCGGTACCGGTAAAACCTCGACTATTGTGGGACGTATTGCTTATCTTCTCTCACTAAACGTGAATCCCGAAGAAATTTTACTTTTAACTTTTACCAATAAAGCAGCACAAGAGATGGTGGAACGGGTTGCAGCCTTTTTCGGTCGGGAAATCGCTTCCAAAATCGATGCGGGCACCTTTCATGCGGTAAGCTATCGATGGCTGAAACGTAAAGAGGGGAAGGTGGTTCTCAAACAGCCAAGAGAACTAAAAACGCTCTTTCGAAGTGTTTATGAAAAACGGACTTTTTCTCACCTAGATTGTGCGACAGCAGCTTATGGAGCAAATTATCTTTATGATGAATACTCTTTTTATCAAAATACAGAATTAACGATCACTTTTGAAGAGTGGATTAAAACGCGTAAAGACGAACATGCTGTATATGCCGCTATATATGCTGATATTATCGATGAATTTGAAGCTCTTAAAAAAGAGTATGGTTTTGTAAATTTTAATGATTTATTGCTCCTCATGCGTAAGTTGGCATCACAGAACGATTTAGGGTACAAAGAAGTATTGATTGATGAATATCAAGACACAAATGCCCTGCAGGGGACTCTTATTGATGCTATGAGACCTCCCTCCCTATTTTGTGTGGGAGATTACGATCAAAGTATTTATGCATTTAACGGTGCGGATATTTCTATTATCGGTTCGTTTGATAAAATTTATCCGGATGCAAAAGTATATACCCTCAATAAAAATTATCGTTCAACCATCCCTATCCTCTCATTAGCCAATACGGTTATTGCTTATAACGAGCGAATTTACCCTAAAGCATTGGAAGTGACGCGCGAGCACGAAGCCCAAAGTCCAAGACTACTGATTTATGATGAATTATTTGATCAGTATCATGGAATAGCGCAATTAATTGGGGATTCTGCAACGCCGCGTGAAGAGATTGCCGTGATTTTTCGTAATAACGCTTCAGCCGATGGGATTGAAGCAACTCTACGTGAAATGGGAATTCCATGTCGTAGGCGAGGAGGGACAAGCTTTTTTGACTCCAAAGAGATTAAAGCATTATTGGACATCTATACTCTTTTGGTGAATGAGTCGGATATGATGGCATTTATCCATTTGTTTGATTATGCAAAAGGGGTTGGAAGTGCTGTTGCTAAAGAGCTGTTTGTTGCTTTGCAGAAGTTAGGAAATGGGTCCTTTCTGCGCGGATTGTATACTCCGGATTCATCCATTTCTAGCCCATTTGAAAAACGGCGATTAAATCATCAGTTAGGGCTGTTTGATGATTATGCAGAAATGGGGAGTGCAGGGCGGTTTGCAAAACTTGGCTTAGACCCAAATTTTATGGGAAATGTTATTTTGAAACATGCGAAATTGACTAAAGACTCAGCTATATTTTTACATGATTTATTTATTTTATTTCGACAGTTACGAGATTTAAAAACCCCGAAAGAGGCAGTTCAAAAAATTGCCCTTTCTGCACTGTACGGACATGTAATTGAGCATCTCTCACACCGTCGCGCTATGAGTGAAAATGGCAATGTGGACGAAAAAGCGAAGCAGGAGTCACAAGAACGTATTCGGAGAAAATGTACCATTCTATTTGAACTTTCACGCCCATATAAAGATCATGAACGCTTTTTAAACGCGATGGTGTTAGGTTCGCAAGATTTGACACAAGGGGAAGGGGTCCATTTACTGAGTATCCATGCTTCGAAAGGATTGGAATATCAAGAGGTATATGTTATCGATTTGATGGATGGACGATTTCCAAACCGAAAATTAATGTCTAGAAGTGGCAGTATAGAAGAGGAACGACGGCTTTTTTATGTTGCCGTCACCCGTGCAAAGGATCGCCTTTTCCTGAGTTATGCAAAGTATGATAAGATTAAAAAGACCAATTTTGTCCCATCTCAATTTTTATTTGAGACGGGACTTATTCCAAAAGATGAAGTCTATAATAATCTTGTTGCTAAAGAATTATCAGAAGAATCCTAAAAGAAGAGGTTTCCTCCGCCTGTTTATACTAAGAGCGGCGACCTTGTACTGCATTACCCATTTCCCACATCGGTAAGAAAATCCCCAGTGCTAAAAGTATGACCATACATGCAATAATAAGCAGCATAATCGGCTCAACTGCTTCGGAGAGACCGTCAATGATGGCATCAAAACGCATTTTATAGTATTCCATTACTTTTTCCATCATGGCATCAAGCTGACCACTTGATTCACCCGCAGAGATCATTTGAATAATCATGTTTTCAAATAATTTTGTTTCAGCCAATCCGCTGTGAAGAGATCCACCCTTTTCTACCGTAGCCCGTACGGTTAGAAGACGCTCTTGTAAGGGGAGATTGTCAATCATTGCAATAGAGGTTTCCAACGCTTCGGCGATAGGGATACCGGCACGAACAAGTTCTGAAAAAACAAGGGTGAAACGGTTGAGCGTCGAGTACATAATAATGCTTTTGATCAGGTAAACACGTAGGAGGAACTGATGCCATTTATATCTAAATTCACGAGAATGGTTAATCATATATTTAAATGCAAAAATAAAAATAAAAATACCGGCCACAACATATAATCCATATGTATTGAATAAGTGCTCCAAAAAGAGGAGAATTTTTGTTGGTAATGGCAATTCAGCATTTAACTGTTCAAATATAGCTTTAAACTGTGGTACAACGTAGGAGATTAGGACCGTAAATGCAATTGCCATAGCAATCATTACATTGCGGGGATAAGCCATGGCTTTTTTGAATTTTATAATATTACGACGGATTTCTTCGAGCATATTTGCCAGTTTGTGAAGCGCTTCAGCCATGTTCCCGGTTTTTTCACCCAGTTCTATCATTGCTAAGGATAAGTTTCCTAATTCAAAGCTGAATTTACGTGCTGATTGAGACAGACTATGTCCTGCATTAATATCATCTGCCATTGTTCCTAAAACAATTTGGAGCGTTTTATCCGTTGTGGCATCGGCGATTTCTCTCAATGAATCGTGGATAGAAATCCCGGCATTAGCCATAACAGCAAGTTGTCGGATTGAAGCAATTAGTCCATCTTGTTTTAGTTTTCGTTTTTTAACATTTGAGAATAAATTTTCCTTAAAACGTTTAAGTTGATCTTCTAGTGGAGGAGAGGCTTCAGTAACTTTTAAAACCATTCCGCTGTATTTAATTTTGGCTAAATAATGAGCCTCTTTTTTACTTTCGGCGTAAAGACCTTGCTCGTGTTTTTTCCCTTTGGTAAGTACTGTTGCTACGAAGTATTTCATCCTTTTGCCACCCTTAAAATTTCATCTAGTGTTGTTACACCGTGAACAGCTTTGGCCATCCCATTTTCAAACATACCACTAAAACCTTCATTTTTTGCTTGTTTTAAAAGTTCATCTTTTGATGCTCCACGTGCAATCAAACTTGCTAAGCTCTCGGTAATAGGTAATACTTCACAAATCATTTCACGACCCATGTATCCACTCCCGTTACACTCTTTACATCCTACCCCTTCATAAAATACCGTATGGGGTGGGATATAAGCGCTGTATTCTTGTAATATGTTGAGTGGGATATCAACCTCTTTTTTACAATGGGTACAAATACGGCGGATTAGTCGTTGTGCTTGTACAGCAACAAGCGCTCCACTAATAAGATAAGGTTCAATTCCCATATCGGCCATACGTGGAATGGCACTGATAGCATCATTCGTATGAAGGGTAGAAATGACCAAGTGTCCGGTTAGAGCAGCTTTGATCGCTATTTCTAAGGTTTCATGATCACGAATCTCCCCAATCATGATTTTATCAGGGTCTTGACGTAAAATGGATCGGAGAGCGTCAGCGAAAGATAAGCCCACCTTTGGATTGACTTGCACTTGTTGGATAAGGTTCATTCGATACTCTACCGGATCTTCTACTGTAATTACTTTATCTTCAACATTGCGTAATTCATTTAACGATCCATACAGTGTTGTCGTTTTACCACTTCCGGTAGGCCCCGTTACTAGAATAATACCGAATGGCGATTGAAGCCCTTTTATCAGCTTCTGATAGCTTTGCGTATCCATACCGGAATCTTCAAGTTTTACGAGAGCTTTTGTTTTGTCCAAAATACGCATGACGATGGATTCACCGTAAATGATAGGGAGCGTCGAGAGACGAAAATCAAATTCGGCGTCCATTACTATGGCAGAAAAACGACCATCTTGAGGTTTACGACGCTCAGCTATATCCAAATTGGCTAGAAGTTTGATACGAGAAGCTAATGGAGGATAAATGTCGCGATCAAAGATAAAAACTTCTGTTAATTTACCGTCTATCCGTCCACGTACGACACAGTTCTTTTCTGTAGGCTCAATATGAATATCACTAGCACGTCCTTTGATACATGCTTTTAGAATGACATCTATGAGTTGTAAAATAGAAGAAGCTTCTTGTTGCTCCTCAATCGTACCAATATTGCGAAGTTCATTACGAATATTGGCTACAAGCTCTTTCACGCTGTCTTTGAGTTCTATTTTAAAGAGGTAAGCTTGTATCTGTTTTTCCGTTGAAACTGCAATTTTGAGTGCTTTTCGTGGAAAAAGACGTTGAATGGATTCTTGTGCTTCTATGTTAAGGGGATCTGCGAATGCAACAACAACATACATATCATCTTGAGATATAGGGAGAGCATTGAAACGTTTTAACTGAGTTGTTGGAATTTTTTCCACCAATCTATAATCCATGTCCAAGGAATCTAGATCAATAAAAGGGACTTCAATCACTTCGGCTAAATGGGTAAGAATAGAGGTTTCATCTAAAAAATGGTAGTTTTTTATAATTGAGAGTTCATATCGGCCTAGTCGAATTTGTTCAACAACAAATCGTTTAATAAAATTAAGTGAAACTGCTCCAACTTTGGTCAGGGTTTCTAAAACGGTATCATCTTGGACACCACGGGACGTTAGACGATCAATTTGTTGTTGAGAGATATGGCGTTTTTCAAGTAAATCATGGGTAATACGGTCCATATCAAACTCCTTTATTAATACACGTGATGTAAAGTTAATATTTTATCATAGTATTCATCTATAGCGATGGTTTCTTTCCCTTTATTGAGGGTTGTGTAGAGTTTATAACTTTGTCTAGGATTTGTTGGATCTTGATATTCTTTAGTCAATTGTGTAACTTTCGGATCTTTAAGATAGAGATCAAAAACTTTTGAAAGGAGATGTGAGCTGCTTGGAAATTTTAAATTATAAAGAGGCTTGTTATCATATAAGGACTGCAGTAAGAGTTTTTTTTGCATCAAGAGTAACGTAAAATAAGCAGCGTTAGCACGTTCCTCTACCGTTTGATTAAGTGAGGTAATAGGGAGTGCTAAAGCGTCTATTTGATCATCTTTAAGGCAAGAAAATGCATAAAGAGAAACAAAGGTTTTATCTGCTTGATGCTCTTGAAAATATTTCCCCCCTGCAGCACACCCTTTAGAATACATACCTTGCTGATAAAAATCGAAAAGCTTTTCGGTGATTCCGGCATTAAGGGAAGAAAGGAATAAGAATAATGAGAAAAATAATTTCATTTAAAATTTCCTTTCTCTATATTATCAAGTAACCCTTTTGCTGTTTCAGACCCTGATTGTGAAATATAAAATTGTAGGGTCTTTTTAGCTTGATCAGTTTTTCCGAGTTTTGTTAGAGATTTTGCAAATATAATCCAACTCTCTTCAATATGGCTATTTACGGCATTGGTTTTTAATGCATAATTATACGATTCGGAATAGTTACTATGCTCATAATAGTAACGGGCGATAAAGAGACCTAGATTTGCATTTGATGTCTCTTTGAATCTTTGTTCTAACTCTGTAATATCGAGAGTAGATTCATTGCGGTTAATGGTCATTGTTTTATTATTCGTAGAGGATTGGATTTGAGCCTTTGGCAATGGAGGAAGTTCCAGAACATACAGTGTTTTAGCAACCGGAGGCGGCAGTTGCGATGAGGCAATTTTTTGAGTAGTATTTATGTTTTTCATTTGGCCTGATTCAGGTGGTGGGGTAATAACATGAGCAGGTTCACTGATTGAGTGAATAAAGTCCATAGAAGGCTCAAGTATCATATTGTTTTCTACAGGCGTCGAAACTGTTTTACGCGATTGTGCAATTTTTTTTGTATTTGTTGTTAATAAGGGTGAGGGTGTAGTATTTGGTTTACTTTTTGACCAGAGCATAACCGTTCCCATAATCAATAAGGTAACTAAAATAATAGTTGTGAAAACGGGAAGAAATGTTTTAATTTTATATTTTAGCCAGCGACGTTCCAAATTATGAATATCAAGCACGAATAAGTCCTGTGTGAATTGCAGCCATTTCAATCCATTTATGTTTGAGCGCATTGTAATGAATAGTGTTTGGATTGTTTTCTTCAAACCAACAGTATAGGCTAAAAAGAGAGTAAAGGAGTTTATTCGTTTCTCTATAATTTCCTTTAGTAAGGGTTGAAATCAGTTTAATATTTTTGTCATTGAACATATTCGCAACATCAAAGCAATTGAATTTCAAAAGCTTTTTTTGAATATAAACTTTTAGCTCATCGTGGGAAGCATTTTGAAGTTCAATGCTTTCCCAAATACGAGTTTGAAAATGCTCTTTTGCAATCACATCCTCTTTATCGGTTTTATGAAGCGTAATAACAAATTTAATAGCACGAGCATCCGATATGAGCCGTATTTTCTCCATCAAAGAAGCACTGTAAAGTTGCGCTTCATCAAGTAATACAATGGGAATGATCGGTAATGAAAGGGCATCTGAAAGCTCTAAGAAGCGATTAAGGGTCATCACTTCTCGTGGTGCATGACCAAAAATATTTTGGGCCAATACACGTAAAAAATCATCTTCATCAACGATAGGAGTTGATATCATAAAAACTTTTTGATGTTTAGAGAGATCATGGTGAAGCTTATGTAATAACATGCTTTTACCTGTCCCTGGTCTACCGTAAAGAAGTATCATTTTAAGCGGTTTTTGTACCGAATTTTTTAAAGATTGATACATGTGAGAGACACTATCAATTTGGACATAATCCTTCGGATTGACTATGTCCAAAAACAGATCGCGAGGTTTCGAAAAAAGGGAATTGTCCATCCGTTATTTCGTTTCCTGCTTAGCTTCTTGTTCAATTTTATTTCCAAGCCGTCTATAGCCTAAATCTCCTAGACTGAGCGTATCTGCTTCTTTTTTAACGATATGCGGTTCAATGATAAGGACTAACTCTTCTACTTTTTTAGTCATTGCTTCTCTTTTGAATAAATAACCTAAGAAAGGGATATCCCCTAATAGAGGAACTTTGTTATTGTCATTGACTGTTTTGGTATTAATCAAGCCACCTAAAATAATTCGGCTGCCATCTTTTACCGTTACAACAGAGGATAATTGCCGACGAGTTAAGTCCGGCGGCATTTTACGAAGAGAGTTGTCAGCGGATACGGTGCTGGCAGTTTCAGAAACTGAAGGGTTTATTCGCAATGTTATTGTTCCATCATTTGAAATTTCCGGTGTAATATCTAACAAAACACCTGAAAAAACAGAGTTAACGGTTTCATTTTGCGATGTAGTTGTTTGAGTTGTTGTTGTGGAAGTTGAACTTGTGATTTTATAGAACAACTCTGTACCTGCAGTAATCAATGCCGGTTGGTTATTGAGCGTTAAGACTTTTGGATTAGAAATAGAATAGACATCACCTTGAGTTTTTAGAAATTTGATGACTTCACTCAAGCTACCTTTTGCTCCAAGTTGAAAGACACTGGCATTATTCCCAGCCGAAGTAAATGTTCCAAATAGGGGAGACGTTGCACTTGCTACAGGGGCTGTACTCGTATAACCACTTGTGAGACCATTGGTAAGAGCTCGATCAAAACTGAGATTAACATTTTGTAATGCATATAATTGGGACCAATCAATCCCTGTAGATGATCCATCCGTAAAAACGACACTGTACATTTTGACGTCGATAAGCACTTGCGTTTGCATTTTTTTCTGTAGATCAACAATATAGTCATCTAATCGTTTAATTTGTTTTCCGGTTGCCGTTACTGTAATCAATCCCGCATTTTTATTGATCGTAGGTGTTTCAGCTTTATATCCATCTTCCGGACGATTTAAGATATTTTCTATTTCGGTATTTAACGTCTCCCAAAATTGAACCTCATCGGTCGACGTGATTTTCATCCCCGATTGTGAGCGTGATGAATTGCTACCGGTTTTTCCACCGGCAGCTGTCGGTGCCGCAGTCATACCACCGGCACCAGTAGGTGAACCGGCTTGTGAGCTAAGGGTAATATCGGTGCTTCCTTCCCCTTTACGTTCGGATGTTATATAGTCTATGCTGTACGTTTTCGTTGTTAAAAATGATATCTTTAACACATTGTTCTGTAATGTATACTGCAAATCATTTTCTTTAATGATTAAATCCAATACTTCATTAATCGTCAGATTTTTTAAAAAAGTTTTATTCATCGGTTTTTTGAGAATATTTTCTGCTTCGGGTCCTGCGACAATAATACTCATTCCGCATTCATCACTCAATTGATCGATAAAATCACCGACTGTTGTCCCTTTGATGGACGAAATATTGAAAAGTTCATACGTACAATCGGCATGAACAGAAGAGGTGAAAAGTGCAGCCGTAACAACGGATAGCATAAGCGCTCGTGCATGGTGTTTAATTACTGATGTCATGATACTTTCCTATTTTGTGGTGATTTTTATATTACTATTTTGTTTATTGAGAAACAAAATAAGTTTTTGTTCTTTTTTCCCGATAAGTAAAACCGAATTCGGCTTAATCTCAGATAGGGAATATGAACGAATCGGATCACTTAATTTATACCATTTTCCATTTATTAAGGCAGCTTTATTAATGAGAGCTTGTAATCGTAAAGGTTCTTCAACGATTTTTGGCAAAGCCAACGTATTGACACTTCCGAGTTTAGGTGGAGCTAATAAATTGCCCGCTAAAGCAACAGGGATAACCTTGTTCATTTTCATTGGATCATTAAGTGAGCCAATGAATCCATCCGATACACCTACGCGTGAGGGGAGGATGGCTTGAATGTGTTCATCAACCCATGTAAGCTCTTTATCACCTTCGGATTGCATAACCTGCACCGTTCCATTTGCTGTTATAGGAAGAGGCGCAGATGCAAATGCTGCATGTAATGCAGCAAGATTAATAAGTGTAAGTGCTAGTGCTAATTTCATTGTCTTACAATCCCCCATACTGAGATATTAAGATCACCCTTAAGCTTATCACCAGCGGTAAGAGTGAAATCATGTAAATCAACGACCAAATAACTTTGTTCTAATGCATTGATAAACTTCAACGTATTTTTATACGGTGCCTCTGAAGAAATTGCTATATCAAGGACATGACCAAAAGAGCTATTATCCGCCTGCAAGGTATTGCCGAATTGAGATAATTTAACATTGTATGCTCGAGCATAGCGAGAAACCGAATCCAAATACGCCCCCCATACTTTTTCATCATAGTAGAGAGAAGAAATTTGCTCTAACTGCTCTTTTATGTAAGTATTATATTGAATATAGAGCGCATGTTGGTGCTCAATCGCTACTGTTTCTTGTTCAATCTGTGTAATTCGTTCGGGTGGATTGGCGCTTAAATACCCCTTGTCTATATTAAGTTCATTTTCAACTGCGACAGCTTTTTCATGAGATTCATTAAAGCTTTTTTCGGCACTTTCCCAAAAAAGAAGGTATGAGAAAGCAAACAAAGAGGCAAATAACATGACAAAAAGCATCATCTTATCGCGCTCACTTTTTAAAGCGAGGTATTGATCTAAAGAGTAGAGATAATCTTCAATTTGCAGTTTCATTTTAGCACCGCCTTTAATTCACTACGATAGGATTTTTCATCATCATTATACGAAATCATTTTAAGGCTGAAAGTATATTGGTCCCGTTTAATATCGGTTAAATGTTTAAGCAATGCCGTAATGTCTTGTGTTTTGGAAGAGATTAGGCCAAAAGTAAACATTTTGGTATTATTACTGTCCTCACTGTATCCTGCTGTTTTTAGCTGTACCCGGTATTGGTTAAAGCTTCGGGTAAAGTCAGCCATGATTTTTGCTTTCATCGGATACTTTACTTTTTTATCATGAACTTGAATAAGAGTATCTTGTTTTTGTTTATAGGCTGATTTTTGTTCATCAAGTAATGACTGAGCAGCGTTTTTATTTGCAACTTTAAGGTTAATGGTTGCTTCACGAGTCGTCTTCTCAATATGAATTTGCTCATACTCTTTGGTCAACACCGCATGATGAAACTCTTCAATATAGGATAGACCCCAGTAGGTACCAGGGTATAAAAGTGCTCCGGCGAGTGCTGCTGCAGTGACAAGAATTAATTTTCCACTATCACGTTTGGCAAACGGGGGCGGACGGTGGAAAATGGTAAAATTACATTCGTACCGTTCATCTGCTTCAAGTCTTCCGTATAAGTGCATGAGTTGATGAATTTGATCAACTGCAGCACCATTAGTATTAAAGCCATAGTCAAAGTCGAATGGTGTCGCTTTTAGCCCTAAATAGGTTTGTGCATATTCATCAAGACCGATTACATTTCCTGTACCGGTGCCAATGAATATTTGATCAAACTTTTTGATATCAAATGCTCTTTTTGCATAGGTCATAACATCATTGACATGTAAAAATATTTCACCGAATAGTTTTATGAGATTCTTTTGGTATTCACTGTTTTGAGTATTGAGCCCATCAGTTGCTAAAATATCTTCAAAAATTGCAAAATCAATTTGTTCACCCAGCAATTCGCAAAAGCGTTCATGCATTTGCTTTAGGGAGTATTTAAGAGACTTTGCGTAGATAAACTCTTGTTCATTATAAATTGAGAAGAATGCATCATTTTCTTGGAAATAGATAAAACAGTGGATATCAGATGATTCGATCAGTTCTTTGACATATAGAGATTTTAAGAGCAATGGAACCGGAATAATCTGATCTATGTATTTTATTGCTGCTATATTCTGTGCAAACTCTTGCTCTAGTGTCAGCGGATCAACAACAAAAACATGAAAATAACGATCCCCTTCCGTGCTTTTATGGATAGCTTCAATATATTTTATATGATATTCAACCGCCATATCAAGAGCAAGCTCTTCATATACTTTATTTTCTAATGCATCATATATGTCATCATCGGGGACATTTTTGCTGATGCCGATAAGGGTAGATATAAACCCTTTAGTATTTAGAAATGAAATAGCATATTGTTCTTTTGAAAATGAAGGAGAGCTGGTGGGCGTGATTGTATTAAAGGTGCCAACATAATAATCCCCTTTATAGGGATTGGCAGATATGATGGTTGAATATGTTTGCTGTTTGCTTTTACTCATCCTAATCCTAT
>Ga0209515_10006986_pt1 | contig 13778 bp, 7 predicted proteins | sample Subgroupgradi54m_FD_187454 | JGI IMG/M metagenome (GOLD analysis project Ga0209515, IMG submission 187454) | Subsurface groundwater microbial communities from S. Glens Falls, New York, USA - GMW60B uncontaminated upgradient, 5.4 m (SPAdes)... ...
GCGCCCAAACGCTCCATCGTATAAAGAACCGCCGCTCCATTCGCCGCCCTAATATCACGAGTAAAATCTATGCCGGGCGGCATCCACGAGTTGAGCACCAAATCATAGTCGGGACGCTTACCCAACAAAGCTTTTTCCACCTTGCTGTTCGCCCCGTCAAGCTCTTGATTCATTTCTTCCTTTAACTGTTGCTCCACGTCGTACAACCAAGAGCCCAGGTCTCCTAAGGTTTTTATGCTTGTTCTATCAGGAACCACCGAAGCCGTGATGTTATCACAAACAGATTTGGTGATCACCGAGTACAAATCGTCACTCGCCGCATTCTCTGTGTCTTCTTCTACGATAGTCCCAAGACGCGCGAGGAACGCGAAACGTTCTTTCCACTCCTGGGTAAGCTGCGTACGTTCCCGAAGGAATTTAGATACGCCAGGATCTCCTGCGTGAACTTCCTCCGCGTGTTGTGCTGCATCCTTTACAGAAAAGTGAAGCTCCGGATCTGTTTCGTAAGCTGCAGCGGCCTTTTGAACAGAATCAGCGTCCGGATCTACCACGTCTATCCTGAATCGCTCACTCGATATCCCAGATTCTTTGACGTGACGCAAGATAAGTTGAGCTAAGAATCCCGTCGATCCGCCAACCTCAAGAATTCTGATAGGCTCATCAGCCTTCTTTATTCCAGCGTGAACGAGTTGTTCATGCATACTACTCGCTAGCCCCACTATTCTCGCGATATCCTCCTTTCTTGGAATCCAATGTTGTGCCCAGTGCTCAAAAAATGTTTCTATATTATACACCTCATCAACATGAACAAAGTTACGACAAAAACGACGCTCCTTTCCTTCGGTATCGGAGTATCTTTTGATGCGATTGAGAAGCTTTTCTGCTCCTTTCTCTAATCTCCCTATTTCTTGCTCAAACGCTGCATCTGATAAGCCTCCAATACTTTTCTCTAGAACATCGGCCTCCTCTGCAAGTATTGAAAGAGCTCCATCCGCTTCGATAAGTTGAGCTTCTAGCTGTCGTAGTCGGTCACGCTCGTAATAACGAGACGACTCCCCTCGAATCTCGCTTGTAATGCCCTTGCGTATTTCTTTGGGCTTTCCAACAACGCGTTTAGTTAACACCGCTCTAAGCTCTGGTGAGAATGCGAGACTCATAAGAATGGTACTCCTCTACTTCACATATACGCTCAGATTCCTAAGACGAGCCCTTGCTTCTTGTATGATCTGCTTTAACACAGTAGCCCTCTGAAGTCGTGCCTGTTTTGTCCCAGGATATTTTTTCTGTATTTGAGCCATATAGAAGCGAAGAAAATAAAAATATACCCGTCCCAAGATCCTCTCCAGAGAGAATACCATGGAGGAAGGATCGATGCACACCACTCACGATACAGTGTGAGCAAAACAAAAACACGCCTCGTGGTTTTGCGAGACGTGTTTTACCCTTCATCGGGAGAGTTATCTTCGACCTCGTGGCGTTCTTGCTCCGCGCGGTCCATGACCTCCCCCGTGACCATACGATGGTGAGGATGGTCGGCTACGACCGTAGGGAGAGGATGCTGCAGCACCTGATCCTCCGGGAGTAAACGACATAGCGCCTCGACTGCGATACGAACGGTGCACGGGCTTGTTGCTTCGTTCCTCTCGTTCCGGCGCTTCAAACGCTGGTCGTGGTGGAGCGGGAGGAAGCGTTGTAGGAAGAGTTTTTTGAGGAATAGCGGCACGGATTAATCGCTCAATAATACGAACATCTGCCCGTTGTTCTGGAGTTGCAAAAGAGATGGCACGACCTGTCAAACCAGCACGACCCGTTCGACCGATGCGATGAACATAATCCTGTGCATCATCTGGAAGATCAAAGTTGATCACAAGCTCAATTCCTTTGACGTCGATCCCGCGCGCCGCAATATCCGTTGCAATCAGCACCCGATATTTACCAGAACGAAACCCTTCGAGTGCTTCACGACGTTGGCTAAGGGAACGATCAGAGTGAATCTCCGCGGCAGCATGCTTCATAGCACGAACATCTTTTGTTATGCGTTTAGCTCCATGACGCGTCCGAGAAAAAACAAGAACGGAGCCGTGTACTTCGGTCAAAAGATGACTCAATAAACGCACCTTGTCCTCTTTACGAACCATAAACAGCTCTTGCTGCACACGATCAGCGGTCGTTCCTTGAGGAGCGATTTCAATACGCAACGGTTGACGCATGTGTGTTGCCGCCATCTTGGTGATCTCTGGAGGCATGGTTGCGGAAAAAAGCATTGTCTGACGTTCTTTTGGAACGCGGGCAAGAATCGTATTGAGTTGAGGCGCAAATCCCATATCGAGCATGCGATCTGCTTCATCCAGCACAAGGACACACACATGACTAAGATCAGCCGTTTTACGTTCAAGATGATCAACCAAACGACCAGGAGTTGCGATGATGACATGTGGCTTAGCACGCAGACCAGACATCTGCGGACCCATAGGGGCGCCACCAATCAAGACAACAGTACGCAGCCCAACGCCACGACCAATCCTGCGAAGATTCTCTTCCACCTGAAGGGCAAGTTCACGTGTAGGAAGCAAAACCAAGCCCTGACCTTTGGTTTGAGCTAATCGCTGAATCATAGGCAACCCAAACGCGAGGGTTTTGCCCGTTCCTGTTTGCGCAATACCAACAACGTCGTTTCCTTGAAGCGCAAGCGGAATCGCCCGTGCTTGGATAGGGGTTGGTGTATGAATCTTTTCACGACTAAGGGCTTCAAGAAGTCCTGGAGCAAGACCGAGACCAAAAAAAATCGGACTCGTAGGAGTGGCAGGTGTAGACGGTTGAGTTGTCATAACGAGAATCGACCAAACGGATCAAAATCCGATGGCCGGTAAAATAGACCGCTTGAAAGCGGAGGACATTTGTTGTTTAGCGTCGTTTCGATGGAGACGGCGACAAGAAACAAATGTCCTGATTGAAATGATCCAAAGGCGACTGGAACAAGCTCAGCTTCTTCAGAACTCGCGTAGTAAACCATAAAAATGGGTTTTTGTCCAGAGGAGATCTGTGAGACAGCCGTGTACAGATTGGAAGAAAATGTATAGATTTATATAGATTTGACATATTTGTATAATTTTGTATAATTTTCATACATATGGATGTTTCACAAAAAAACATGCTCTCCGTCAAAGAAGCGTCTCGCTACCTTGGCGTAACGGAATCCACGCTACGTCGCTGGGATAACGACGGAACCTTTAAGGCAACCTTTATTTCTCCAGGAAAACATCGCTATTACGGCCTATCCGACCTCGGAAAACGTACCAAGGGCATTTTTCGTCTTGCGCAAGAATGGGTAGCTCCTGGAACACCAGACCTCATCGCTCCGGATTTTTACTGTTCAACAAGCGACCATTTTAAAGCACGACATGAAAAAATGGCCCACGAAATAGACACGCACGCTTCATGGCAAGATATTGGTTCACTCATATCTTCTGCCGCAGGAGAAATCGGTAATAACTCCTTTGATCATAACCTTGGTAATTGGCCAGATATGCCAGGCACATTTTTTGCCTATGATTTAGGAAAACGAATGATTGTTCTGGCGGATCGAGGCGTAGGTATTTTAGCTACCTTGCGTTCTATTCGACCAAGTTTACAAACGCACGAAGAGGCTTTGCGTGTCGCCTTCACAGAGATCCTCACAAGTAGAGTATCCGAACATCGCGGCAATGGGCTCAAGTACGTCAGAGATGCGCTCATGCTCGCTCATGCAAATCTCACCTTTCAATCTGGTGATACGATGTTCGACATCCGCAAAAATCAACCAGAGTTTACTATCAAAAAAATAGACACACTTATTCAAGGATCGCTCGCACTCATCACCTTTTAATCTCTATGACCATTCATCTCGTAAAATTTGGCACGGTTCTCATCTCACGACAGGCTGGTCGAGAAGCGTACGCAGCGTTCCTCCCAACCTTAACGCAAGTCAAAGATCATGAAAATATACTGGTGGAATTCGAAGGAATTAGCACGTTCTCTCCATCCTGGGGAGATGAATTCCTCACGCCACTACAACAAAGATTTGGTGATCGTGTCACGTTGCAATACACCTCCAATCCATCCGCTGTTCTCACGATCAGCACCTTGGAAAGAATAAATGGCTCGACGTTCAAAAAGGAGCTTACGACCAGATAAGATCAAAATCCCCGCTCGATGAGCAGGGATTTTTATATCGTCATCCTCTGTGAACTCTTATTTTTTCGCTTTTATCTTCTTCGCGGGCTTCGCGATCTCAAATGAGACGTCTTGTCGTTGCAATATAGCTCCACCCTTCGCGTTCTTAACCACAAGACGCATCGTATAACGACCTGGGACAAATGTGGCAGACAACGGTTCTTGCACGCGAACCATGAGTCCAGCACCTGCTTTCACCGCCCCTTGTGCTCGTGAAGTTTTAACCACACGACCACGGGCATCTAGGATTTGACGTGTAATCTGCAGAGATTGTGGTGCGTTGCTCGCGTTCACATATCGATAGTTAAAGCTCACAGCGGCACGAGGGGCAAACACCTGGCCCACAACAAGTCCTGTGACCTGCAATGGATTCAACGTAGGTGGATTCACGGCGCGTGGGGCAGAAGGGGCCGTTGTAACAGAAACAGATGGGACAATCTGAACAACGGGAGACGTCGCGAGTGGCACGACAACGGGCGCCGAACTTGAGACCGGTAAAGGCGTTGGAGTGATCGAAGGACTCGTCGTCGTAATACTGCTTGCTGCTCCCCCACCACCTCCGCCAGAACTCGATGCGGGCGCAGATTGCGTCGCTGCAGACACGGCGGTTGAAGCCGCCGATTCACCAGACCCATTCAACGAGGTGATTTTATAGAAGTACGTTGTACCGGCAGATAAGCCGGAATCTGTATAGGTGACCGTGGAACCAGACGAAACGGTTGGTTCACTCCCAAGACGCGTATAGGTACCAGCAGACGCATCACTGCGATAAATGTCGTAACTTGTAGCTCCGCTTGTGAGTGTCCAAGAAAGACTAATCGACGCGGTGCTAAGCGCGCTCCCCGCTAAACCAGATGGGGTGACAGGAGCCCCAACATCCGTTGCTACAATTGGTGCGTAAAGCGAAAAGTGATCTGTGACAATGCTGTAACGAACCTCCACACAATCTGCGATGGAAGCAGGGCTCACGATGTTCGATCCATCCGCCGCCAAACAGCTCATCGTGGTGGGACTCGTGTCCCACGCAAGCGTGACAGGATTATACGCACCAACTTGGATGGCACGAGCTTCTGCTAGCGTATCGATCGCAGAACCATCGGCAGCTGTCTGCGCGGCAAGCTCGGCGGGGGTATAATCAAGCTGAATCGTGATGTCATCGTTGAAATTAGTGAGTGCGGCGCCGTCTGATGTTTGGGCCGTAAACTCGAAGCCTGGTAAGGCGTGTGCTCCAGGAGCATCTGGAGTGCTGTTAGTTTCGGAGTAACTCACGATCGCGGCAGATCCATCAGAGCTGAGCGCATTGGCCGGAATCACGAGACGCACGCCGGCTGTTGCGTCCTCCACCGTGCCACCATTGTCTGTTTCTATTGGTTGTGAGCCTGGCGGATTGAGCGCAAAGGTTGTTGCAAGCGTAATGTTTTTACCGGTCGCCGAAGTTGCAACGATCGTGACGGGATTGCTGGCAAGGGCAACCTCTTGGTATCCCTGTGCCGTGGCAAAAACACGCCAATTACCGGCCGTTACAGGGAGGACGTAATTTCCAGAAGCATCCGCCTGGGTTCCAGCAAACCCACCACCCTGCTTTTCTGCATGGACATACGCATTCGCCGCTCCAGCAGATCCGATCAGAATCTGACCAGAGATGCTGAGCGATGATTGAGCGAGCGTAAGAGTGACACTTGCGTTTGCGGTTACCGTAAGGGCGACAGGCGTCCCAAAATACCCGGCCTTTGTTGCGTTCAATGTGTAGCTTCCATTTGGAATGCTAAGTGAATAGGCACCCGTTGCGTCTGTTATGACGCCAACGTTTACCCCACTACTCGGCTGGACGATCTGTACCCACGCCCCATTGATACCAGCCGAACCATCGGTCACGGTGCCAGAAATAGTTCGTAGCGTCGGCAAGGTAATATCCAATACCTCGTTCCCATCAACGGTGAGCACACCGGTCGTTGCGCTGTAAACCGTTCCTGCACGCGGAGCCAAGCTCGAAGCCGTGAGATTCGCTCCGGGCACGGCAAGATGAATTTGATAACTTCCATTTGGCAGTGTCATCGTCACAGAGGTTGTGTTTGAGAATTGGGCATGCGAGCCAATACCACTTGTCGTGAGCGCATCCACAAACCCTTCGATAAGGGGGAGTGGTGACACGATCGTGATCGTGTTTGTGTTGCCAATCGACACATCTTTCCCTGTGACATCCGCACTCACCGTAAAGGCAGCCAGTGGAGGGGTGTCTCCAACGCCCGGCAAGAAGGCCCGAACTATGAAGCCACTCCCGGCACTTACTCGAACACTGTAGTTTCCGCTGGCGTCAGAAACAACCTCGTTAAATGAAGTGCCGTTGCTTATGCGGACAAACGCGCCCTGAATCTCTTCCCCGCTGTTGTGGGCGCTGTTGCCGTTTGCATCTTTATACACACGACCACTCACCGTGAAGAATGTTCCCGTTAAACTTGGTGAAAAGTTGATAGATGATTGACTCGCACCCGCCATCACTACCGTTTGACTCGACATTTCTCCATATCCTGGGGCAAAAGCTCTTACGTCATAGCTTCCGGTGCATCCAACATAGAGCGTGTAGGCGCCCGCAGAATCCGTCATCGCGTTTACCCCACCAATCCCAGAAATTGGACGAGCAAACACACCGGCGTTCTGAACGATATTTGTCCCGTCCGTCACTTTTCCAGAGATCGTACAAGCTTGTCTCGCAACTCTGAGCACAAAACCTGTGACCGCAGCAGCAGGGGTGATTCCAGCCACGGCTCCATCGATAAAGAGATAGGAAGAAGCGGCCGAAGAAACAACCACAGGCACCTGACGACTTTGGGCGCCTTGGGCATTAGCCCCAACAATGTAGCTTCCCTCTCCTACATTCAGCACAAACGTTCCATCAACGCCTGTTTGTGTACGAGTACCTGCACCACCTTGGGCATAGGCAAACACCTCGGTGTTGGCCATGAGCAAGCCTGCCGCATCTTTAACAACGCCCTTGATCGTCTTGCTCGCCGCGGCAAGATCAAAACTCGCCGAACAGCCAGAAATGCCATCAATACGACAGCTTCCCGCGTCTATTTCAATATTCTTTGGACGAGGCATGACATAGGTTGGCGTGATAGGAGGAGAGCCTGGGGTCACCTGCGGACCAACCATCATAAAGCCGCGCGTGCCATTATTTGCCTTAATCGTGACTGTTTGTGGGTTTGAGACAAGCGTCACTTGTTTCACCTGAAAATTGTTTTGAGAACCAATACCTACGTCCAATCGCTCCCCGATCGTCCCCGTAATCACAAAGCTCACCGTGACATCACCTGTTAATGCACTGGGCAAACTAAAGTTATATGTGGTCGCACCAGATACATTCACATGATCTGGATTCGATTTGCCTACATAATCGCGTGCACTCCCACCAGATCCGCAGGTAATCGAACGGTCGGTGCTCACCATCACGTCCCCATTTGAAAGACCACTAAACGTGTAGCTCGCTGTTGCCGCACCAGTAAAGCTCGCCGTCGTTTCACGATGACCCGTAATCGGAGAATCAGCATAGACATTGATCGTGCAGGTTTGATCGTTTGCCGGCATCGTGATTGTTCCTCCAAGAGAGGCCACGCCCGCAGATTGCAAGAAGAATGGTTGTGAAGTCATCGTTTCGAGCACCGTGGACGCATCAAAGGTGGTCGCGGTAATCGTGTATCCAGCCGTCGTAAAATCAAGAGGCGTTGCCGAATTCACGATTCCATCTAAATCGATATTTAAGAAGTCATTCGCATTTGTTGCTGCAGAGAGAAAGATCGTGACGGTACGTGTTCCATCGCTTAACACACCGTCATCGACGACGGCTGCTCGCGTGCTCTCTCCCGTATCATCACCGACAATTGTGGCTCCACCGGCGCAAGATTTGCCTCCAGCAACGTTCGTAAGACACGCAAACGTAATCGCTCCGGCAGCAGGACCGTTCCAATCCGCCTTGTTTGGACTCGCGAGATCTTGTTTGACGCCAGACAAGGTAAACCCAGCAGGAAAGGTAAAGACAATCTTGCCGCCTGCAGGAATCTGTCGGGAAATAGGAAGGTGGACAAAATATTTGCTCGCTTGAGAAACCATCGCGACGGTTGGTCGCATCTCAAAAGACCGAACGAATCCATAGGTGCCCGTTGAAAAACTCGACGGCACAAATGAACCGGCGGTTCCAAAAGCGCTTGTAGCTAATGCGCCAGGAATAAGCGCTCCTCCTGTAAGGACACTGCTACGAACCGTGGCACGAACCAAGGCGCTTGCAGCCGCAATGTTATTACCAGAAATATCACGAGCTTGATTCGCTCCACTTGTATCCATGGAAAGGAAGAGCTCTTGGCCGCGAGCCGCTGTAAGGTCGACCCCCTCGATGAGCACCGTGTTATTGAGGGCATCCCAATTGATTCGAGCGCCGGCTAAACTCACGACTGTGCCAGCGGCGCCAGGGTTAAACCCAGCCACGCCATACTTGATCACATCGTACACCAGTGGGTTGGTGACACTGCGAGATCGGTTGATGGTATCAAGTGCAGACGCACTCAACATGGGGGCAGAAAAAGTGATAGCAATCGCGTGATCATCCACATTCATCATGGTGATTTGTGGCGCTGCTGTGATGGCCGCACCCGTTGTAAACGTTTTTGTGATCGCCGTCGCCAAGGCAACACCGTTCGCTCCTTGAACAGACGTGGTGATGTTGAGTGTGTACGTTGCGTTTGGCGTAAGAGCGGTCCGAGGAGTGATCACGATACGACGCTCCATCGGACGATACTCAAGCGTTGCATTGATGACACTGGAACCAATGGAAAGATACACATTACTATCCGTGATCGTGCTCGGATCAAGTGCCGCATTAAAGGAGGCGCTGACCGTGCCCACGTTCACACTCACCCCCGTCGCCGCATCTTGTGGAAAGCTTGCAACAACCGTTGGAGCGGATGTATCAGAGGCAGTACCACTCCGAAAATCGGCGGTATATACGGCCACGCTGCCCGTTCCAGGGGGCCCAAGTGTTATCCCTGTCGAACCTTTTGCCCCTCCAAGGACCTTGAGTCGATATCCGGTGCTCGCCGTCAAGGAGCCCGTAAGCACAACCGTTGCAATACGTTTTGTTGTATCAAGACTCGCCGTAGAAACGACAGATGTTTCAGATGTATCCGCCGCCGGAAACACTTTGATAAAATTCTTCAAAAGATACGTCCCCGCCTGATCGTCGGCCATCGGATCAGAAAAGTTGAGGACGATCCGCGTATTGAGCGGAATACCGGAACTACCCGGTGGTGGTGTCGAACCCATCACACGAGGCGGAATCCCGGTAGAGCCGCTTCCAAAAGAAGCTCCCCCTCCACCAGTAAATGTCGCCCCTGTCGTAAAGCTAAACGCATAGCTCCCATCTGGTTGATTCCCTTGTACAGCGTTCCCCGCCGTATCCATCACCCCAGAACCTACGACGACAGCGATGGTCTTGTTTTCTCCAAGAATATTCGAACCACTGAGCGTAAATACCGCCATGTTCGCCTGTGGTGGCACCCCGGGAATTGCGGGAGCACTTGGATAGTACGTCCATGTTCCACGCGAGGTAATGTCTACGGCCGAACCGGTGCTAATGTCCTGCACTAACAAGGCCCCCGTTGCGTTGATCGTACTCTCACTCATCGACTTATCAAACACCAAACACATTTTAAAGTTAGAATCATTCCCAGGAAGGCTTCTGGATCCATCCAGTGGACAGGTAGTCCGTACTCGTGGACGCATTGTGTCTCCGCCGATCCCTCCAATCGCTCCGGCTGCACCCAATCGCAAGGCCAAAGAAGATGCTCCCGTCGGGATCCCCTCTAATCGACGTTCACCGAAACCATCTTTCACCGCAACCAAATCGTATGTTCCAGCGGGAACAGAGGCGAGAGTAAAAGCACAGCTTCCATCGGTCGTTGTAAAAAGGCCCGTTCCCTCGATAAACACCGTCGCTCCTTGGACGCCCGCTGCACAGGTTCCGGCGGAATCAAAGACGCTCCCAGTGATCGTCGCCGCTCCGGCAGCAGCAGAAACCAACGTCACACCACCAGAAGGAAAGGACGCTGTGTTGAATCCGTCGGTCGCTCGAAGCAAATAGCGCGTGGTCACACCAACCGAGCTCGAGATCCCGTCACCAGCATTTGGAATCGTGAAGCGATAGTATCCATTCCCGACAGATGTCCCTGCCACAACCGTTCCCGGCGTACATCCACTTCCTTGACAATGTAACAGCGAAACAGAAAGAGCAGGCGATGTAGAAACCGTAGCGATATTGTCAAAGATACGAGCAAATACATTCAAGGCTGCAGCAGATCGCGCAGAAAAAAGAGAACGATGCATGATCTGCGGAGGCACTGTGTCTGTAAGACTTGAAACCGTGGTGAACGACTGCAGCGGACTTGTTTCCAACGCCGTTGTCCCGTCTGGATCCACCGTTGCTGTATTTGCCGTATATGTTAATACTTGCCAGTAGTACGTGGTATTTGGAGCAAGGGGGACAAAGGTAGGTTGACCGATACCTGGGATCGTCCGAAAACGTCCTTCCCCATGACGCACATTACATTGCGTGCTGTTGCAGTGGCCCGTCGCAGGATCAATGGTTTTTGGAAATGCATATCGCCAGATAGCCACAGCAGAAGGGCTCGAGCTGGATTTTAATTGAACGACATACGTCTGCGCTGCTCCATTGCTACTTTGTGCAAAGGTAAAGGTTGGAGGAATAGGAACGTTCGTTGCTGCATCGGTTGGCAGCTGAAGCGTGAGCCCAGAACCACCGCTCGCAAACACGGAAAATCCACCAGGAAGCGTCACCACTTGCCCACCGGTTGTAATGCGCACATCGCGAGAACCAGCCGTCGCTCCAGAGGCAACCGTGATGGGGGCTGAAATATGGGTTGCATCCGTCACAACAGGTGAACCAACGGTGATGCCGTGCGTCCCACTGAATCCAGGCGGAGCAAGAATCTCAACGACGCTTCCTCCTGCAAAGGAGGTATTTGACCCTGTGATGGCGATCGTGGTCGCCACATTTTGTGCACCACCCGGAGGAGAAACCGAGGTGATACCAGGAACGCTTCCGCCGGATCCACCCACATTCACCGTGTATGAACGGGTGATCGTCCCGCTTCCTGAGTCCGTGACTCGAACCGCGAAACTAAAACTTCCAGATACGCCGGCACCAATCGTCCCTGTCAATTTCCCATCTGCGACCAAGGAAAGGCCTATCCCCGCAAGGGTATTGGTGGAGGCAGGATCAACCGTCGTAAACACATATCCACCAGCCCCACCACTCGCCGCGAATGTCGCGAGTGGAGCACCGGAAGCATAGGTTGTGCCGGCTGTTGCTGCCGGAATAAATGGTGTTGTAATTCCTAATGGGCTTGAAAGAGGGATAGATCCTGTCCCCATCATATTGCCTGCCATATCGCTGATTTGCGTGACAACCGCCGCACAGGTCGAGGGCGATCCATCCAGATCCCCCGCTGTCACGTTTCCACTCAACGTAATCGTGGCAAAATCTTGGCCCGGTGTGTGCGCCACAGAAGAGACGGTTTGCGCACCACCACCGTGCGTGTAGGCAAGAGATGCAGCCACCAGCGCACCTCCTCCCAACGAAAAATGTCGCTGCACAGGCTCGCTAAATCGAACGGTCACGGTTGGACTCCCAACAAACGCATGACAAGCCGTGAGCACAGGTGGCGTGGCATCAACCCGATAATCATTTGAGACAAACGCCGTTGCCGGACCCGTTGTTGCATCCGCCAAGATCACACTATTAACAGGAATGGTGACATTGATACGATCTGCATCAGACACGCTCGCCGATGTTTGGAACGCCACAAAAAATGTTCGTGGTGAGGTAGAAACGGTCAGCGGTGCTGCTGGTGTCAGCACGATGTTGCTGGTTGCTCCCGTCCAATCTGGTGTGCCAGCAAGAGAAACAACTTGATCGTTAAAATCAAATGATCCCACCATCGAACCATCGTCTTTATACAGGGCAACCCCCGAGCTTGTTGCCGCAGCAATCGCTGCAAGATCGGTTCGGGTGAATCCTGCACCTGCAAAATTTGCTGTAATCGAACTCACCGTAGTCGATCCATTTGCCGTTACCACCAATTTCACGATTGCGAATCTTCCTCCTGATGCAATCGAGTTTCCAAGAACCGGCGCGCCGGAGAAAGCGCCATTCGGTAAACCAGAAGCATCAACAGCAAACGTAGCCGCTCTTGCAAACGGGATCGACTGAAAAAGCCCTGCCGTATATGACAGGACCATTGAAAAAATCGTCATCCATGACAACGCTCTGCGCGTCCACCCAGATCGTCGAAATAAAGAACGTGAGAACATAAAAAAATAATCAAGAAAGATAAAAGTACGCAAAGTATACACGATGGGTTCAAGGATAACAAAAAGGAGACTTGTCCAATAAGCCTGTTGCCATATACACTCCAGCCCAAAACGTCATATGTGGCCAAACCCTAGGGAAAATATTTTTGGCTTAGCTGAGGCTAAACAAAAAATATTTTCCCGTCAGTTTTGTCTCAAGTCTGCCATTTTGGATCAAGAAGCGTATATGGCAACAGGCTTAATACAAAATGATCCCCAAATAAGAAACGGCGATTTTGTCTCGACACCGGAATACGGTAATCGGTGGTAATCGGTGTCTGGTCCCATTTTTCATAAAAAACCTCGAAAAAAGCCTATTTTCCCCTGTAGAAATACTTGAGACCTGACACCGGAAGTAAAAAGACGAAATAACGATCTGTTTTAAGGTGTTTTTGCTATTTTTTGGACCAGACACGGTATTCTTTTCTGGAGGAGTGTTTGGGTGTTCGGAGGGAGAGGGCATAGAGGTAAAAACGAGAGGTCGTCCTAGTCCGAGGGGTATATGTTGGCTGCTGGATATCGTTGCCTCAGCTTTTCTCTTTCTGCACTCGTGAGACCAAGCACTACAAAACCTCCACCCACGGTCTGTGGCAGGGTGAGACCTTCCAAGGTAGCGAGCCTATTGAGATACACGCCGCCACTCACCGTCTGTGGCAGGATGAGGCCCTTGGCATTGGTAAGACCAGAGAGATTCAAATCTCCACCCACGGTCTGTGGAAAAGTGAGGCCCTCTGCTGTGGTGAGACTGTTGAGATTCAAATATCCACCCACGGTCTTTGGCAAAACAAGATCTCTTGCGATGGTAAGACTTTCGAGAGACAGATTACGATTTACAACAGACGGAAGGACAAGACCTTCTGTCGTAGCAAGACCATTGAGATATAAACTACCCCTCACGATCTGTGGCAAGACAATGTCTTTTGCGGTGGTGAGACTATTGAGAGATAAACTCCCCCTCAAGATGAGTGGTAAAACAAGACCTTCTGCAATGGTGCGACTGTCGGGATTCAAACTAGCAACAAGGAGGATGTTTTCTCCTGTAACAGCCTTCCCAGACATCACGTCCTGGAATGCTTGATGGAGATCTTTTACTCTTGTCACATCCTTAACCAACACATCTTGATCAAGATCTTTGGCTTGTGCGGGAG
>Ga0209515_10006989_pt1 | contig 13775 bp, 9 predicted proteins | sample Subgroupgradi54m_FD_187454 | JGI IMG/M metagenome (GOLD analysis project Ga0209515, IMG submission 187454) | Subsurface groundwater microbial communities from S. Glens Falls, New York, USA - GMW60B uncontaminated upgradient, 5.4 m (SPAdes)... ...
TGCAGTACGGTTCGAAAAGGGGATTTGCTGTGCACGGTGAACAGTCCAGAAGATGTCCTTCAAACCATCGGTCGGTTTATCCAGTATTACCGGGAACACGCGAAGTATTTAGAGCGTACCTATGGTTTTGTCGAGCGCATTGGGATTGATGTGTTAAGAGGAATTTTGATCGAAGATTCGTTAGGAATCTGTTCGCAACTGGATGAACGCATGCAGGAGGCCGTCGAGGCGTATCAAGATCCATGGAAAGAAGCAGAGATCCCGGCGTATCCTTTTCAATTTGAAGGTCCGCGCTTGGTCGAGGTCTTGCGCGAGACGGAGAGTAATGGGTGAAAGAACGGGGGAGTTAGATAAGGAGAATTTTGATGCAAACATCCGCTTTGATTAATTTAGGAAATGTCAACGACATCCCGTTAGGCCAGGGAATCTGCTACATCGTCAAAGGCGAAGAGATTGCGGTCTTTCGTTCCCGCGACGGCCGTATTTTTGCCGTCGAGAATCGCTGTCCGCACCGCCAGGGGCCGCTCTCTGAGGGGATTGTCGGGGGCGGAAAAGTCATTTGCCCCTTGCATGGACACAAATTCGATCTTACAACCGGCAAAGGCAGTGATCCTCGGGAATGTGTGAAGGTGTTTAAGGCGTGGGAGAAAGATAAAAACATGATGATGGAGGTTCAACTTTCTCCCTCGTGCGTTCAAGAATTTTCCAAGGGACAGGAGGTCATCCATGAAGTCACGTAAAGCGGTCCGGATAAATTTATTGGATGTTCAAAGCGTTCCCATGCGCACCTTTCATTTGACGTGGCTGGCCTTTTTTTTAAGTTTTTTTAGCTGGTTTGCGATTGCCCCGTTAATGCCTTTGATCCGGCAGGATTTGGGGCTGACCAAAGAACAGATCGGCAACACGATCATTGCTTCGGTGGCGATTACCATTTTAGTGCGTTTGGTGATCGGATGGTTGTGCGACCGCATTGGCCCTCGTCGGGCTTACGCGGTTCTTTTAATTTTAGGGTCTTTGCCGGTGATGGGGATTGGTCTGGCGCACAACTACGAGAGTTTTCTTTTATTCCGTTTAGCCATTGGCACAATCGGCGCTTCGTTTGTGATCACGCAGTATCACACCTCGGTGATGTTTGCGCCCAATTGTGTCGGTACAGCGAATGCAACGGCGGCGGGCTGGGGCAATATGGGAGGCGGGGTGACACAAATGGTGATGCCGCTGGTTTTGAGTGCCATTTTAAGCTTAGGGGTAGATAAAGCCCTGGGCTGGCGGTTGAGTATGCTGCTGCCGGGGGTTGTTTTGTTGATCATGGGGTTTGTGTATTATCGATGGACTCAGGATTTTCCCGAAGGAAATGTTGGTGAATTGCGCCGCCTCGGTCTTGTGCCCGCACGATCTAAAGCCAGGGGATCTTTTCGCGAGGCGATGAAGGATTACCGGGTGTGGGCCTTGGGCGTGATTTACGCGGCCAGTTTCGGCGTGGAACTAACGATCAATAATATCGCCGCGCTTTATTTCACGGACCAATTTCATCTTGCGCTACCTCAGGCGGGGTTGGTGGCGGGGATATTTGGGCTTATGAATATTTTTGCCCGCAGCTTGGGTGGATTTTTTTCTGACCGCTGTGCACGCCACGGGGGATTAAAGGGCAGGGTTATTTTTTTGGGATCAACGCTTTTTGTCGGCGGTTTGATGTTGATGGTTTTTTCAAGGATGACGACCCTTTCGCTGGCGATCTTCACCATGATTACTTTTGCGGTGTTTATTAAAATGGCCAATGGAGCCACCTACTCGGTTGTGCCCTTCATCAATAAAAGGGCCTTGGGCGCGGTCGCCGGGATCATCGGCGCCGGGGGGAATGTCGGCGGGGTTTTGTTCGGATTTCTCTTTCGCGAGCAATCCCTCAGTTACGCGACGGGTTTATTTTATTTGGGTTTTTTTGTGGCGGCGGCATCCAGCTTAGCCTTTTTTGTCCGTTTTTCCGCCGCAGTGGAACAAGAAACGAAAGAAGCCTTTGATGCCGCCCAAGCTCAAAAGCTGGAACCCCAAGCCGTCTACTGACTTTTCTTTTACCAAAATCATTTATGGTCGTCAGTATCTCGACGTTTGTTCTCTTAGAATTCATGCCTTTAGATGAACAAACGTCAATAAGGCGATTGGGATGTTATGTCAAAAAATCTCATTGACGATTATCTGGAACAACAACAGGGCTTAAGCGCTGTTGAAAAATTCGCGCTGCAGCATGATCTGCGCCAGCTGCCCGAGGCGCAGCCGGTTTATAAAGATTTAATTCCTAAAAAAACACCCGGGCCCGGCGAGCAGTATGCCTTTGAGGTGAACCTCGATCAGTGCTCGGGGTGCAAGGCCTGCATTACGGCCTGCCACAACGAAAATGGTTTAGAGGAAGACGAAACCTGGCGCTCCGTCGGGCTTATTCATGGGGGAACAACCACTCAGCCGGTGATTCAGCATGTCACCAGCGCCTGTCATCATTGTTTGGATCCGGCGTGCATGAACGGTTGTCCGGTCAATGCCTATGAAAAAGACGAGAAAACCGGCGTTGTCAAACACCTTGAGGATCAATGCATCGGCTGTCAGTATTGCATGTTCACCTGCTCGTACAATGTTCCTCAGTACAACAAAAAGAAAGGCATCGTTCATAAATGCGACATGTGCATTAGCCGTCTGGAAGCGGGAGAGGCCCCGGCGTGCGCGCGCGCCTGCCCGGGGCAGGCGATCCGTATTACGTTAGTTGAAACCGCTGCCGTTAAAAAAAATCCCGGCGATTATGTCAAAATCCCCGACGCCCCGGATTCGCATTACACGCTTCCCACCACGCGGTATCTTAGTAAAAAAGAATTGCCGGCGAACATGGTCTCGGCGGATTTTTATTCGATCAAACCCGAACACTCTCACTGGCCTTTGATTGCGATGCTGATTTTAACCGAGCTTTCCGTGGGGGCTTTTGGGGCGGTCTTATTTTTGAACCAGTCCATCCCCGAGGAGTTCCGGCAAAAGCTCATTGGTTATCATGTGTTGATTGCCTTTGGGGTGAGTCTTCTGGCGCTGGGCGCGAGCGTCTTTCATCTGGGACGTCCGCGGTATGCCTTTCGGGCGGTTTTGGGGTTGAGGAAATCCTGGCTCAGCCGCGAGATTGTCGCTTTCGGCATTTTCGTTCTTTTATCGACGATCTACGCGTTTAGTTATTGGTTACATCCCATGAAAAATTGGGTGGATCGCTGGATGGGAAACAAAATCGTTTTAGGCCACAATGTGGATCTCTTGGGCGTCTTTTGCGCCCTATGGGGTGTCGCCGGAATTTTTTGTTCGGTCATGGTCTATAAAAAAACCAAACGTCCTTTCTGGGATCACCCGGCTACGGTCTTAAAATTTTTTATGACAACGATTATTCTGGGGGCGTCGGGCGTTCTCGCGAGCTCTTTAATTTTCTCTTTGATGTTTTTAAATATCACTAGGACCCCGGTCCTGTCGAGTTTTGGGCGGATGTTTTGTTTCGTCATTTGTGCGGCGAGCCTATTCAAGTTAATTTTGGAAGCGACGATCTTCGTTCATTTGAACACCCTTAAGCTCTCTTCTTTAAAAAAGACCGCCTGGCTGATGACCAGAACTTTTCGATCCGCGACGGCGGGGCGTTTTATCTGCGGGGTTTTTGGGGGGATCGTTTTTCCTTTGGTCTTTGGGGTTTTACACCTTGAAGGGGATTCGACGGCGATGTTGTGCCTGGCTGTTTTGATTTTTGGCTTGTCCTTGACGGGAGAATTTTTGGAAAGGTATTTATTTTTCAGAACAGTCGTTCCTCTTAAGATGCCGGGAGGAACAGTTTCGTGAGAAATTCATTCAAAAGAAAAATCAGAGACGTTTTTGTTCAAAGAGACGGAATCTTGACCCGGGAACTGGCGCTGGAATCATCGGCGCTGGGTTTGGGAAAATTACCGAAACGCCTGATGCCGCAAACCACGACGGATCTAATCTGTGGATATTGCTCCACCGGCTGTAGCCTGACGGTGCACATCAAAGACGACCAAGCGGTGAATTTAACGCCGGCTCTTCATTATCCGGTGAATCCCGGAACCGCGTGCCCCAAAGGATGGGAGGCCTTGACGCCTTTACGATCCCCGGATCGGGCTACAACGCCGTACTTGAAAAATTCTTCAGGAAAACTCGTCGCCGTGGATTGGGATACGGCGTTGAAAACTTTTGTGAGTCGTTTTAAAGAAATCCAGACGAAATACGGCAAAGAAAGTTTGGCGTTTTTAAGCACGGGCCAGATCCCGACCGAGGAGATGGCCCTGTTGGGGGCATTGGCGAAATTCGGGATGGGGATAGTCCACGGCGACGGAAATACCCGGCAGTGTATGGCGACGTCGGTTGTTGCCTACAAACAGTCCTTTGGTTTTGACGCGCCGCCGTATACGTATAAAGATTTGGAGGAATCCGACGTTTTGGTTTTTGTGGGGGCGAATCCCGCGATCGCGCATCCGATTGTGTGGGAACGGGTCTGCCGCAATCCTCATCAACCCGAGATCATCGTCGTGGATCCGCGCACGACCGAAACCGCGATGGCCGCAACCAAACATTACGCCCTTTTGCCTAAAACCGATTTGGTTTTATTTTATGGACTGGCGCACATCCTGATCGAAGAGGATTGGATCAACAAAAAATATATTGAACAGCACACCAACGGTTTTGATGAATTTAAAACGCACGTCAAACAATTTAATCCTCAAAGGGTCAGTTCTGTGACGGGATTAAGCGTGCGCCAGCTTTATGAATTTGCCTCGGCCATTTATCTGGGCGAACGCGTTTCGTTCTGGTGGACGATGGGGGTCAATCAGGGATATGAGGCGGTCAGGACCGCGCAGACCTTGATCAATTTAGCGCTCATGACGGGAAATATGGGCCGCCCCGGCACCGGCGCCAATTCGATCACCGGACAATGCAACGCGATGGGCTCAAGGTTGTTCAGCAACACAACGAATCTTTTAGGCGGGCACGATTTCTTAAACCCTGATCACCGACGGAAAGTCGCGGCCATTCTGGGAATTGATCCGAAGTGGATTCCCTCGCAAAACAGCTTGGCCTATGATCAGATCATCGAAGGGATTTGTCAGAATAAAATCAAAGGCCTGTGGGTGATCGCGACCAATCCCGCGCATTCCTGGATCAACCAAAGCGAATTTAAAGATATTTTAAAGAATTTGGAATTCCTGGTCGTGCAGGATATGTATCATACAACCGAAACCGCTCAGCTGGCGGATCTGATTTTGCCCGCGGCCGGCTGGGGCGAAAAAGAAGGAACGGTGATCAATTCCGAACGAAGAATCGGTTTGTTTAAAAAGGTCGCCTTGGCTCCGGGCGCGGCGCTCGCGGATTTTTATATTTTTAAATTGATCGCGCGTTACTGGGGCTGCGAAAAGTTTTTTGAACCATGGTCTTCCCCGCAGGAGGTTTTTCAGATTTTGAAAAAATTGTCCCGCGGCATGCCTTGTGATATCAGCGGCATTCAGAATTATCAAATGATTGAGGAATTTGGCGGGATCCAATGGCCTTTTCCTCAAGGAGGGGGAATAAAAGAGAAGGAACGCCGTTTATTTGAAGATGGAAAGTATTTTCACGCGGATCAAAAGGCGCGGTTTATTTTTGAAGACCCGCGCTCTTGCCCGGAACCGACGGACGACGCGTACCCTTTGGTTCTTTTAACCGGACGAGGAACCGCCTCGCAGTGGCACACGCAAACCCGAACCGGAAAATCCCCGGTTTTAAGAAAGATGTATCCACAAAACATTTATGTCGAGATCAATCCCGAGGACGCCCGACGATTGAATGTTCACCAAGGCCAATGGGTTTATGTTTCCACAAAAAGAGGGATTCAAAAAGCGCAGGCCGCGATCATGACCACGGTCAGGCCCGGACAAATTTTTATGCCGATGCATTATGAGGAAACCAATCGATTGACCTTTGCCGCCTTCGATCCGTATTCGAGGCAGCCGTCGTATAAGGCATGTGCCGCGAGGATATCGTCGGTGCCGTACGAATGACGATCGCGCAACTCCGTGTTAAAGCAGGCGTTTGGCGCGAAATAAAAAAAATCTTGACACGCTTTAGGCTCAATTGTATACTCAACCCCGTTCTACATTATTTTAAGAAAGGTCGATAAAGGCGTTGAAGTCTTTAGAGCCATCATGAAATGCAGGGCACAGACAGTCCTCTAAAAACTAGGAGTTTTTCTGGTGATTAGGGGATTTTTTTATCCCGCTTCGCTGAATTGCATTCGCGCCTGCCTGCAGGCAAGAAAACATTGGAGCGAAGTAGGATATCGACGGGCAATGCCCGTTTTCCGGCGGAAAATTTTTTATCCCGACCATTTCAGTTGCAATGAGATGGGTGTTGGTATTTTGGGGTTTATCCGTCTTAAGAATAGAGAAGTAAGCAAAAGGTTAATGTTTAACAAAATAACGTGAAGGGAGAACGCATATGAACACAGTTAATAGCGGAGACACAGCGTGGGTGCTGGCTGCAGCAGCCTTAGTTATGTTGATGACCCCCGGGCTGGCGTTTTTCTACGGAGGAATGGTCAGACGTAAGAATGTGTTAGGGGTTTTAATGCAGTGTTTTACGGTCCTGTGCGTGGTGAGTTTACAATGGGTTCTTTTTGGTTACAGCCTGGCCTTTGGCTCAGGGAGTCCTTTTGTCGGCGGGCTGCAATGGGCCGGATTACACGGGGTGGGTTTTGAGCCGAATGCCGATTACGCGGCGACCATTCCGCATCAGGCGTTTATGATTTTCCAGGCGATGTTCGCGATCATCACCCCGGCATTAGTCATCGGGTCTTTTGCGGAGAGGATGAAATTTTCTGCGTTCCTTCTTTTTACTGTTTTGTGGGCAACGCTGGTGTATGATCCCGTTTGTCATATGGTGTGGGCTGTCGACGGATTGGCGCATAAATGGGGGACCTTGGATTTTGCCGGCGGGACGGTTGTGCATATCAATGCCGGTATCGCGGGGTTAGCCACAGCGCTCGTTTTAGGACGAAGAGTTGGTTATGAAAATAAATCGATGGCGATTCATAACCTCCCGTTTACGGTTCTGGGTGCGGCTTTATTGTGGTTTGGCTGGTTTGGTTTTAACGCCGGCAGCGCTTTAGCGGCTAACGGTCTGGCGACGAGTGCTTTTGTCGTTACGAATACGGCAACCGCGGCAGCAGGTTTAAGCTGGGCATTCATGGAATGGAAATTCAACGGTAAACCGACGATGTTGGGGATGGTCAGCGGTGCGGTGGCAGGGTTGGTTGCCATTACCCCGGCGTCTGGATATGTGAATGTGATGGGCGCTATTGTGATTGGTCTTTTGGTCAGTGTTTTCTGTTTTATCGCGGTCAGCATCATCAAACCAAAATTGGGGTATGATGATTCGTTGGATGCCTTTGGTGTTCATTGCATCGGAGGGATGTGGGGCGCTTTAGCGACGGGCTTATTTGCCACAAAGGCCATCAACTCCGGTGGTGGGGATGGATTGTTTTATGGAAACCCGGCCCAATTCTTCATTCAGGTCAAAGCGGTCTTGCTCACAACCGTTTATTCTTTTGTGATGACTTTTATCATTATTAAGATTATTGACGCGACCATGGGAGCGAGAGTCTCTCCAGAAGAAGAGGTTATCGGGTTGGATTTAACCCAGCATCACGAAAGAGCGTATACGGTTTTAGAATAATATAAAGGGTAGTTGTTCCCCATGGGGATAACGAGGAGGAAAATACATGAAGCTCATAATTGCGATTATTCAACCGCAGCGGTTAGAGGAAGTAAAAAAATCTCTCTATGATGCGGATGTAAATTTAATAACGGTGAATGAAGTATTGGGCCATGGCCGGCAAAGAGGCGTGGATGAGTTTTACCGCGGCAGTAAAGAAACTGGAAATCTTTTACGGAAAATCCGCCTGGAGATCGCGGTGAATGAAGAGTTTGTCGACCGCACGGTCAAGGCGATTATCAAAGGGGCGCGCACGGGAAAAATTGGCGACGGTAAAATTTTTATTTTAGATTTGCCGCGCTGCATCCGTATCCGAACCGGCGATGAAGGCCAGCCGGCGATTGGATAAGAAAAAAATTTGACGTGGTTTACCGTTGGGGGGGGTAACCCCGCCTCGCTTATGTTTTTGATATTGGGGAAAATTTAATCATTGGAAGAAAAAAAGAAGGGAGTCGTAACATGACAACATTGGTGACTAAAAAGGATGATAACGGGTTGCCTAAAGACCCTAAAGATGTGGTGAAGCTCATTGAGAAAAATGAAATCAAAGTTATTGATTTTAAATTTAATGACTTGCCGGGGCTGTGGCAGCATTTTTCTATCCCTGCCGAAGATTTGATGGACGCCGAAGGCGGGATCTGGAAAGAAGGAATCGGCTTTGATGGTTCCAGCATCCGCGGGTTTAAGAAGATCCACGAAAGCGATATGGTTTTGATGCCGGATGCCACCACCGCGTTCGTGGATCCCATTACGACGATTCCCACCTTAAGCATCATCTGCGATGTGTATGATCCGATCACGAAAGAACCTTACAGCCGCGATCCCCGCTATATTGCCAGAAAAGCCGCTGAATATTTAAAATCCACCAAGATTGCCGATACCAGTTACTGGGGGCCGGAGGCAGAATTTTTTCTCTTCAATGATATCCGTTTTGGTCAGACGGAAAACAGCGGTTACTACTATATCGACTCGAATGAAGGGGAATGGAACACCGGCCGCGATGAAAAACCCAATCTTGGTTATAAGCCAAGATATAAGGAAGGATATTTTCCGGTTCCGCCGCATGATACCCTTCAAGATATCCGCAGTGAAATCATGCTGGTGTTGCGCAAAGTGGGCGTGCCCGTTGAGGTTCATCATCATGAAGTGGCCACCGCCGGGCAGTGCGAGATTGATATCCGCTACGGCACGCTGGTCAAGATGTGCGATAATCTTTTGCTTTATAAGTATGTGATTAAAAATATGGCGAAGAAACATAATATGACCGCCACCTTCATGCCCAAACCAATTTTCAAAGACAACGGTTCGGGGATGCACGTGCATCAAAGTTTGTGGAAGGACGGGAAAAATCTTTTTTTTGACAAAAAAGGTTATGCCCTTTTAAGTGATACTGCCAAGTATTATATCGGCGGGCTTTTGAAGCACGCACACGCGATTTTGGCGTTTGCGGCTCCGACGACGAATTCTTACAAAAGATTGGTTCCTGGTTATGAGGCGCCGGTCAATCTCGTTTTTTCGCAGCGCAACCGATCCGCGGCGGTGCGTATTCCGATGTATTCTTCCAGTGAAAAGTCGAAACGGATCGAATTTCGTCCGCCGGATCCCTCCTGCAACGCTTACCTGGCGTTATCCGCCATGCTCATGGCCGGGATCGACGGCATCAAGAACAAGATCGACCCAGGGGATCCCATCGACAAAAATATTTACGAACTTCCCGCCAATGAAGCCAAGAAGATCAAAACCGTTCCGCGGTCTTTGGAACAGGCTTTGGAGGCATTAAATGAGGACCGCAAATTTCTCTTAGCGGGAGGGGTCTTTACCGACGATGTTATCGACACGTGGATTGAATACAAGCATGAAGTGGATATCGATGCCGTTCGTATAAGACCGCATCCGTATGAATTTCATCTGTATTATGATGTTTAATTTTAAAGAGCGGAGATGATGTTTATGTATTAAAACAGGGATTAGGAAAAGAACATGCGCATTGCTTTAGCTCAAATCAATCCGACCGTCGGAGATTTAGCCGGTAATCAGCGGAAGATCTCTGAGTATATCGACCGTGCGAAAGCGGCGCAGGCCGATCTTGTGGTCTTTCCGGAACTGGCTCTGTGCGGTTACCCGCCGGAGGATTTGCTCTACAAAGAGCATTTCATTCAAGATAATTTAAAGGCGCTGAAATCTTTGTTGAAACAAACCAAAGGCATTGTCGCGATCGTTGGATTTGTCGATCAGGATAAAAGTAAAAAAATTTACAATGCCGCGGCCGTTATTGTAAACGGTCGGCTCAAGGGAATCATCCACAAAGAGGATTTGCCGAACTACGGCGTCTTCGATGAGAAACGTTATTTTGCCGCCGGCAAAAAGAATGTATTGTTTTCTTTGAATAAAATTAAGGTGGGCGTGAATGTCTGTGAAGACATCTGGGCCAACGACGGTTTGGCCGTGCGTCAAGCCAAGGCCGGGGCGCAAGTGCTGATTAATATCTCGAGTTCTCCGTATCACGAAGGCAAAATGAAACTCCGTCAAAAAATGCTGACCAGGCGGGCGCGGCAGACAAAGACATTTATTTGTTATGCCAACATCGTGGGCGGACAGGATGAACTGGTTTTTGACGGAGGGAGTTTGGTGGTTAATCCAAAGGGTAAAGTCATTGCCCGGGCCAAACAATTTGAAGAAGATTTATTGGTCGTTTCGCTCGCAATGACACAAAAAACGACTTTGCCTCCTTTACTCGAACCGACCGCCGAGGTTTACCAAGCGTTGGTTTTGGGGACACGAGATTATGTCCGTAAAAACGGTTTTCAAAAAGTGGTCGTGGGGTTAAGCGGCGGGATTGATTCCGCTTTTGTGGCCGTGATTGCCTGCGACGCTTTGGGCGCGGACAATGTCATTGGCATCACCCTGCCTTCGAAATTTTCTTCCCCCGAAACCCAATTGGATGCGAAAGTTTTGGCTAGCAATCTGGGGATTCAATTCATTCAGGTTTCGATCGAAGAAATTTTTAACAGCTATTTATCGGTTCTTCGAGGAGAATTCTCGGGTCGTCCGTTGGATGTGACCGAAGAAAATTTGCAGGCCCGCATCAGAGGCAACATCCTGATGGCCTTCTCCAATAAATTCGGTTGGCTGGTGTTAACGACCGGGAATAAAAGTGAGATTGCCGTCGGGTATTGCACGTTGTACGGCGATATGTCGGGCGGTTTTGCCCTCCTCAAAGATGTTCCGAAAACCAAAGTTTACGAATTGGCCCGGTTTCGAAATCATCAGGAAAAATCCCCGTTCATCCCAGAAAGTATTTTTGAACGCGCCCCGACGGCGGAACTACGCGAGAACCAAAAAGATCAGGATTCTCTGCCCCCCTACGAGGTTTTAGATCCGATTTTGAAAAGTTATGTGGAAGAGCATCATTCCTTCGAGCAGGTCTTGAAAGAACGTGTCCGCAAAAAAAATACTGCCGTCCCAGAAGATGCCCCGCGGATGATCAAAGACGTGATCCGTATGGTGGATAAAAGCGAATACAAACGCCGTCAGGCCCCGCCCGGCGTTAAAATCACCCCCCGCGCCTTCGGTAAAGACTGGCGCCTGCCGATTACGAACAAATACCACGAGTTTCAAAATTAATTGTTACCTAAAATTCGAATATGCTATAATCAACCCACATTTGATAGATAAAATATTCATTATTTTTTAGCATTATGGATAAAAAAGCAATCAGCCCGCCAATGTCTAATAAAAAAGTCATCCCCCCCCAAGAAAGATTGATCCTCGCGTTAGATGTAGAAAGCGTAGAAAAAGCTAAAGAGATCGTAACTGAGCTTGGTTCAACAGTCAATTTTTATAAACTTGGGCTTCAACTATTTATGGCCGGTGGATATTTTGATCTTATGGATTGGCTGCGCAAACGTAAAAAAAATGTTTTTGTTGATCTAAAATTTTTCGATGTTCCACAAACAGTGAAATCCGCCGTCGCTCAACTAAAAAATAAAGACGCCCAATTTGTTAGCGTTCATGGTAATGACGGGATTTTAAAAGCGGCAGTTGAAAAGAAGAATGGGATTAAAATATTAGCGGTTACGGTATTAACCAGCTTAGATAACCATGATTTGAAAGATTTAGGGTTCCAATGTGACGTTGAAAGCTTGGTTCTTTCAAGGGCTAGACGCGCGTTAGAATTAGGATGCGACGGTGTTATTTCATCAGGCTTAGAGGCGCTAAAATTAAGGGATGAATTAGGGGAAAATTTCTTAATAGTTACTCCGGGCATTCGGCCCGTAGAAAATACGGACGATCAAAAAAGAATAGTAGATATAAAAACAGCTTTCCAAAATGGCGCTGATTATGTTGTCATCGGCCGACCCATCTTGCAAGATAAAAAGCCCGCCCAAAAAGCACAAGCATTTCAAAAAGAAATTTCTTCCATTTTTTCCCGAATTGATTCCGGGCCCAATAATACCCTTAAGGGTATATAATTAAATTTTCCGATCAAATTTACCATTGCAACTTCTCAAAAAGACGATAAAATGATGTCCATGAATTATCCAAACTTTCCTCAAAAACAAGGACTCTATAATCCATTCTTCGAGCATGACAGCTGCGGGGTCGGGTTTATTGTGGATATCAAAGGAAGAAAGAGCCACGATATTATCCGCAGCGGAATTCAGATCCTCGAGAATCTCGCTCACCGCGGGGCTTGCGGCTGCGATCCCGAGACGGGCGACGGCGCCGGCATCATGCTCCAGATGCCCGACGGGTTTTTAAGAAAAGAATGCGCCAAGAATAATATCATTTTGCCTAAACTCACAGAATACGGCGCGGGCATTGTGTTTTTGCCTCCGAACTTGTCGGAGCGAAATACGATGGAAGAATGGACCGAGCATATCATTCATGAAGAAGGCCAAAAGTTTTTGGGCTGGCGCGAGGTGCCGCATGATTCCAGCAAAATCGGCCACCTCGCGCGTTCGGTTGAACCGGAATTTAAACAGCTTTTTATTGGTTTGGGCCCGGACACCCCGCCGGAGGATTTGGAAAAAAAATTATATGTGATTCGTAAGAGACTCTATAACAAAGTCCAGGCCTCTACCTTAAGTCAGCGGAATTATTATTATTTTTGCAGTCTCTCCACGAAAACTATTGTGTACAAAGGACAGCTGATGAGCAAGCAGCTGGACCGGTTCTTTTTAGATCTGGCTGACCCCCGAATGGTCTCTGCCCTGGCGATGATTCATTCGCGTTATAGCACCAACACATTCCCAACCTGGGCGCTGGCCCATCCTTACCGCATGATCGCCCACAACGGAGAGATCAATACTTTAAGAGGGAACATCAATTGGATGCATGCCCGGGAAAAACAATTCTCATCGAACGTCTGGGGTGAGGATATCCCAAAAATTCTCCCCATCGTCGTGCCCCACGGAAGCGACACCGCCACCTTCGACAATGTTTTGGAGATGTTGGTTTTAAGCGGACGTTCCCTTCCTCATGCCATGATGATGATGATCCCCGAAGCCGCCGGCGGGCATGAAAGCATGTCGCCGGAAAAGAAAGCCTTTTATGAATATCATTCGTGTTTAATGGAACCTTGGGACGGCCCGGCGTCCATTGCTTTTACCGACGGAAGATATGTTGGTGCGGTTTTGGATCGTAATGGTCTGCGTCCTTCGAGGTATCTAGTGACCAAAGATGATCTTATCATCATGGCCTCCGAGACCGGGGTGCTGCCGATTCCGCCGGAGAATGTTTTGAAAAAAGGGCGCCTCGAGCCGGGAAAGATGTTTTTGGTTGACACCCAAGATGGCCGGATCATCGACGATGCAGAATTGAAAGCTTATTACGCGCACCGCAAACCCTACGCCGAGTGGCTTAAAGGAAATTTGGTGGAGATGAGTTCTTTGCCGGAGCCCAAAAAAATTCAGGGCCTTAATGAAAAGACCCTGATGTCCCGTCAAAAGGCGTTTGGGTATACGCTGGAAGATTTGAAAATTATTTTAGATCCGATGGTCACC
>Ga0209515_10006991_pt1 | contig 13770 bp, 13 predicted proteins | sample Subgroupgradi54m_FD_187454 | JGI IMG/M metagenome (GOLD analysis project Ga0209515, IMG submission 187454) | Subsurface groundwater microbial communities from S. Glens Falls, New York, USA - GMW60B uncontaminated upgradient, 5.4 m (SPAdes)... ...
CGGAATGGCGACTCTTGCGGCGAAGAATCTGATTGCCTTTTTTGAGGGCAGGACTCCGCCGAACGCAGTGAGTTGATTTTTTATGGCTAAACGGGTATAGTACCGTCCTATGGTTATTGCGCTCGCCTACGAGGAGAGAGACACGAAAGAAAAGCCCGCGGTGCTCCGCCGTGCAGGCAAGATTCCCGCCGTCTTTTATGGCGCCAAACAAAAGGCGGTTTCGGTTGCTCTGAGCGCGAAGGAGTTTGAGAAGGTCTTCAAGAAAGCCGGAGAAAATACGGTCGTGGTGCTTCAGAATTCTGGAGGTGATGTAGAGACCCTCGTTCAACAAGTTGACCGTCACGCTGTCTCGGGCGCGGTTTTGCACGCCGACTTTTATGCCTTTGAGAAAGGACAAAAGTTGAAGGTGAAGGTACCGATTGAGTTCATCGGTATCGCGCCGGCGGTCAAGGATCTCGGTGGCGTACTCGTGAAGGTGCTGCGCGAACTTGAGATTGAGGCGGCTCCGAAAGACCTGCCGCACCATATCGCGGTTGATGTATCGCCGCTTGTCTCGTTTGAGAGCGTTATCACGGCGAAGCAGATTGTGCTGCCGCCCCGTGTCGTGCTCATCACCAATCCCGACGAGGTCGTTATCTCGGTCTATGAGCCAAAAGAAGAAGTGGTTGAGGTCGCTCCGGTTGACCTTTCGGCAATTGAGGTAACGAAGAAGGGCAAAGAGGTGAAAGAAGGAGAAGAGGGCGCAGTCGCTGCGGGCGCGGCTGCGGGAGAGAAAGACCCGAAAAAAGCAGAGGGAAAGAAAGAGCCGAAAAAAGAGGAGAAAAAATAGCCCCGTGTTAGAATAGAGGTCTATGCAAACGCGCACTATCTTGATTGTCGCACTCTTTTCTGTTTCGCCGTTTGCCGCTCTCGCAGGCGAGGTAGAAGACCGCCGCGCCGCGCTTGAGCGGGATCTCGGCGTCTTGGAGGCGCAGATTCAAGAACAGCAGAGGGTTCTTGAGACGCGGCAACGCGAGTCGGTCACGCTTGAACGGGATGTTGATATTCTAAATACGAAGATTGAGAAGGCGAAACTCTCTATCAAGGCGCGCAATCTCTCTATCGCCGGCCTCTCGCGCGACATCGGCGAGAAAGAAGTTACCATCGGGAAATTAAGCGACAAGATTTCGCGCGAGCAGGAGTCGCTCGGCGAACTCCTGCGCAAAACGGCGCGCACCGACTCATTTTCACTTCCCGAGATTATCTTGGGCGGACAGAATCTCTCGGCGTTCTTTGAGAATGTTGACGAGTATCGCGCGGTGAAGCAAGCACTTCATACCTCCTACACCGCGCTTGAGGGAGACAAGACCGATACCGAAAGCGCGAGGGCCGCGCTCGCCGAAAAACGGGACGAAGAGACGGCGCTTCGCCGAGTGCAGGAGTTGGAGAAGAAGAAGACCGAGGGCGAGGAGGCGGAGAAAAAGCGCATTCTCAAGATTTCGCGCGGCATTGAGGCGGAGTATCAGAAGATTATCAAGGCGCGGCAACTCTCTGCGGCGCAGATTCGGGCGGAACTCTTCATTGTGCGCGGTTCTGCCGCGATTCCGTTCGGCAAGGCGCTTGAACTCGCGACGAGCGCGGGCAAACGGACGGGAGTTAGACCCGCACTTATTCTCGGTATTATCGCGGAGGAGTCCAACCTCGGCGAGAATGTCGGCACGGGCAGTTGGCGCACCGATATGAAGTCGCCGCGCGACACCGAGCCGTTTCTAGACATTACCCGTCGGCTTGGGTTGAACCCCGACCAGATGCCCGTCTCAAAGAAGGCGTGGTACGGGTGGGGCGGGGCGATGGGACCCGCGCAGTTTATTCCTTCTACGTGGGTACTCTATGAAGAGCGGCTCGCCAAAGCGACGGGGCATAATCCGCCGAATCCGTGGGACCCATCTGACGCTTTTATGGCATCGGCGATTCTCTTAATGGACAACGGCGCGGATGCGGGGACAGCAAAGGCGGAGCGTCTCGCGGCACTCCGCTACCTCGCGGGTTGGACGAACGCGACCAAGAAGTCCTATGCCTTTTATGGCGATGATGTGATGGAACTCGCCGACAAATATCAGAAACAGATAGACATTCTGCAGAATTCTTGATAGGGTAGAGAGAATGAAGAAAGAGGGACATCCGGCATATTTCAGTGATGCGAAGGCGACCTGCGCTTGCGGCGCGGTCTTTACCGTTGGCTCAACGAAAAAAGAACTCTCGGTTGAGATTTGCAGTGCCTGTCACCCCTTTTATACCGGCACCGACCGAACGGTAGATACCGCTGGACGCGTAGAACGATTCAAGGCAAAGACCGCGAAGGCGGCTGCCAAAAAGACCACCAAAAAGAAGGCATAGATACCTAACGGGATGGATTTAGACGCATACAAAAAGAACTCCAAGACCGCCTATCTCGCGGAGAGTTACGCGCGGCTCGCGAAAGAAGAAGAGGAACTTCGTGCTGTCTCGGCGGGAGACCTGTCTATGATTGAGATGGCGAAGGCGGAACTCGCGACTCTCGCGGAGCAGAAGGCGACACTTCACGCGCAGATGGAGTTGCTTGCCGCCGAAGAGAAAAAAGAGGCGGCATTTCCGAACGAACTCGTACTTGAGGTGCGGGCGGGCGTTGGCGGTGAAGAGGCGGCACTCTTCGCAAAGAAACTCTCCCTGATGTATCGGCGGTTTGCCGAGCGAAATGGATGGTCGTTTCTGGTACTTGATGAATCAGCGACGAATTTGGGCGGGTACAAAGAGGCGTCGTTTGAAATTAACGGCAAAGGGTGCTACAAGACATTGCGTTTTGAGACGGGGGTGCATCGCATTCAGCGAGTGCCCGAGACCGAAAAGAGCGGCCGCGTGCATACCTCCACCGCTTCGGTAGCGATTCTGCCCATCCGAAAAAAGACAACGATGGAGATTCCTCCCACTGACTTTGAGATTGAGTTCTCTCGTTCTGGCGGTGCTGGTGGTCAAAATGTGAATAAAGTCGAGACGGCGGTTCGTCTGACCCACAAGCCGACGGGGCTCGTCGTGCGTTGCACTTCCGAACGGAGCCAAGCGCGTAATCGCGAGAAGGCACTCGGCATTCTTCTCGCCAAACTGGAACAGATGAAAGAAGAGAGGGAGGCGAAAGAGTTTGCGGGCGAGCGGCGCGAACAGATAGGAACGGCAGACCGCAGCGAGAAGATTCGCACCTACAATCTCCTGCAAGACCGCGTGACCGACCATCGGCTCAAGGAGTCGTGGCACAACTTGCCCGCCATCTTTGATGGTGAGATAGAGGCGATGGTGGAGGCGTTGGACATCCAGAAATAAATCTGTTACACTCTCCCGTTATGAATTCTGCGGATGAAAAAGGGGACGACCCGGCGATAGACGCGCTCTTTTCGGTGGGGGCGCACTTCGGTTATCGGCGCAGCAAGCGACATCCGACCGCCGCGTCTCGCATCTTCGCCACCAAAGGGGGCGTTGATATCTTTGACTTGCCACAGACACAGGACGCGCTCGCAAAGGCAGAGGAGTTTGTGAAAGGGCTTGCGCAGGCGGGCAAGGTACTGCTCTTTGTCGGCGGCAAACGCGAGGCGAGCGAGGCGGTGCAGGCAGGAGCAGAGAAGGCGGGAATGCCCTTTGTCTCGGGTCGCTGGATCGGTGGCACGCTCACCAACTTCGGTCAGATTCGCAGCCGCATAGACAAGATGCTTGAACTCGGTGCGCAGCGGGAGAAAGGAGAACTCGTGAAGTACACAAAGAAAGAACGCCTGATGATTGACCGCGAGGTCGCACGGCTTGAGACGCTCTTCCACGGGCTCATCTCGCTCGCCGGGCTCCCTGCCGCACTCTTTGTCGTTGACTCAAAGAGAGAACATACGGCAATCGCCGAAGCGAAACGTAAAAATGTACCCGTCATCGCGCTCGCGAGTTCTGACTGCGACCTCGGGCTTGTGGACTACGCCATCCCCGGCAACGACGCCTCCCGCGAGAGCATCAAGTTTTTTGTAGAGAAGATTGCGGCGGCGTATGAGAGTGGAAGAGCGGGGAAGACCGAATCGAAATAATCTATGATTACCGCCGAGCAAATCAAACAACTTCGTGATGAGACCGGCGTCGGGGTATCGCTCTGCCGCAAGGCGCTTGAGGAGGCGGGGGGCGACAGGGAGAAAGCGAAGCAGATTCTTAAACGCCGCGGCGCGGACGCGGCGGCGAAAAAAGCCGACCGTACGCTCGGTGCCGGCACAGTGGCGGCGTATCTCCATCAGGGAGGCAAGGTTGGTGTGCTGGTTGAACTCGCCTCCGAGACGGACTTTGTGTCGGGAAACGAGGAGTTCAAGTCGCTTGCTCATAACATCGCGATGCAAGTTGCGGCGGTGAATCCCACCGAGGTCTCTGACCTGCTCTCGAGCCCGTTCATTAAGAATCCCGACCAGACGATACAGACCCTCATTGAGGACGCTATCCAGAAGTTCGGCGAGAAGATTGAGGTTGTTCGCTTCGCGCGGTTTTAATTCTCTATGTGGTTTTTTACAATTCTACTTGGTCTTTCTCTTTTTGGGCTTCTTTTTCTTTTCTGTCTCAAGATCTTTGAGCAGAAGGGAAAGAAGGTTCCTCTGCTTCCGTGGCTTCGCGCGCACGGCGATGCGCCCGTGATGACGCACACTAAAAAAGCCGTCCGTTTCGTTGCGTATGACGCGCATGTGCTCTCGGCGGGATGGCTTGCGCAGGTGAAGACAAAACTCGTCGAGGCGGAGGTCGCGGCGCTCTCGCTCACACACAAAATGACGGCGCGCATTCACGAACGGTTGCTCCACCGAAAACGGCACCTCTCAAACGAAAACACCGCCGTCTCCGCGCACCTCAAAGATGTGTTAGAATACAAAAAAGAGGCGTCAAAGGAAGAATAACGCCGCCTTACCCGCCCGCCACGCAAGCCGAGCTTGCGAGGCGTTGCGGGCGGGGCTCAGTTTCTGCCGGAGTAGCTTAGTGGTAAAGCACCTGTTTTGTAAACAGGCGACCGTCGGTTCAAATCCGACCTCCGGCTCCAACCTTATCTAATCCCCGCACCGAATTGCCGTTTCGTTTCCGTCTCAATCTCTTTCTGAAGCGGCTCTATCTCGGCAGTCGTGAGTGTGCGTTCAATAGAGCGATAGATGATGCGGTAGGTATAACTCACCTTGCCCTTGCCGAACTTCGCCTCGTTTGCGTAGGTATCGAGGAGCGTTACTTCTTCTATCAAATCCCCCCCAATATCTCGAATCAAGTCAAAGTAATTGTTCCGAACGAAAGTGTCGGGGACAATAAAAGAGATGTCGCGGGTAATGGGCGGATATTTAGACACTTCATGATAGGTCTCTCCCATCTTGAGTTGTCGCTTGACCCGTTCATCGGTTGACCACAAGAGGCGGATGTCGGGCAACTTCATACTGACAATCGCGAGTCGCTCTAGACCAAAGCCGAATGCCCAGCCGTTGTAGCCACTGACGCCGAAATTGGCGAGGACGCTCTGGCGCGGCAAGCCGCATCCGAGCATCTCTATCCACTGACCGTCTTTCTCAATCTCCATCTCCAAGCTCGGGTCGGTGTAGGGGAAGACATCAGGATTGAATCGGTTCTTTACCTCTTTGCCGAAGATGCTTTGAGCGATATCGGTGAGGGCGTCTTTCAGATTCTGTAGAGTGATGGTTTCTTTTTCATCGGGGGTGAGATAGAGCCCACCGAACTGATGAAAGACATTCATATGCTTGCGGTCAATCTCATCTTTGCGATAGACCTTGCCGTAACAAACCACTCCGAATGATTCGCGTTTCGCCATCTTTGCCTTAATCTCGGGGAGGTTGAGATAGTAGTACCACATCACGGTGTCGTGCGTTCGCAGAATATGTTCCGCATCAACATAATAGGTATCGGAGGGGCTGCGGGCGGGGTGCCCCTGCGGCATATTGAAGAGGTCAAAGGTAACCGAGACCGGCACGATTTCGGGGATGCGGATGATGTCAAAGTCCGCCAAACTCCGCGCAGAGAGTGCTTTCTTCACAATCTCCTCAAGCGGGTGACCGGCGAAACGCGAAAGGTCGGGCATTGCCAAGAATCGTTCAATACGCCGCGCCTCGGCATCCTGTCGCGAAGCCAAATGAGCCCGCAACCGTTCTTCGTCGGGTGATGGTACTACAATCTCCATCGCTAGAATATAACAAACTTTTCCACAAAAAACCACTTTCTTTTTTGACGGGTTTTTGGTATAATAGACGGGTAAAATGGCTAAAGAGAAAGCGGAAAAGGCGAAGAAAGGGACTGGAAGCGGGCATCACTATGATGCCTCGTCTATTACCGTGCTTGAAGGGTTAGAGCCGGTGCGCAAGCGCCCCGGTATGTATATCGGCACGACGGGTCCCGACGGTCTGCATCATCTCATCACCGAAATCTTTGACAACTCGCGTGACGAGGCGATGGGCGGTTTTTGTAATGATATAGAGGTTGCACTCCTGTCGGGCAACCGCGTGCGGGTGGTGGACAACGGCCGCGGCATCCCCGTTGATACTCACAAACAAACCAAGGTCTCGGCTCTTGAGACGATTATGACGACACTCCACGCGGGCGGCAAGTTCGGCGGCGAGGGCTACAAGGTCTCGGGCGGACTTCACGGCGTCGGTGCCTCTGTCGTGAACGCGCTCTCTATCTCTATGGAGGTCGTGGTACATCGCGACGGCGGGATTTTTGTGCAAGAGTACAAGCAGGGCAAGGCGAAGGCGCGGGTCAAGAAGATAGGGACGAGCGACCTGCACGGTACCATTGTCTCGTTTGAGCCGGATGCCGAGATTTTCAAGGAGGGAATCGCTTTTGACTTTGAGCGTGTCGTGCGCCATATGCGCGAGCAGGCGTACTTGGTGCGCAAATTGCGCATCTCGGTCATTGACGCGCGAGAAGTAGAAAAGATAGACCTCGCGGATGTCTTTTATCTACGCGATCTTGGGTTGGAGGTTCTCTCGCAATCATTTTATTTTGAGGGAGGTCTCGTCTCGCTCGTCGCGCACTCAAACGAGCACTACAAAACGGTACACAAGCATATCTTCTATGTTGAAAAGAAGACCGATGAAGCGCAAGGGGTGGAGGTGGCGCTTCAGTATGTGGACGACATTTCGTCACGGATTTTGCCCTTCGCCAACAATATCTACAATCCCGAAGGCGGCACGCATCTCACCGGCTTTAAGACCGCGCTCACACGCACGCTCAATACCTACGCGCGCAAGAACAATGTCGTGCGCGAGAGCGAAGAGAACTTCACGGGCGAGGATGTGCTGGAGGGTCTCACCGCCGTCATCTCGGTAAAACTGCGCGAAATTCAGTTTGAGGGTCAGACGAAGGCGAAGCTCGGCAGTGTGGAGGCGCAGACGCTCGTCGCGACGGCATTTGGCGAGACGTTCGCCGTCTTTCTTGAGGAGAATCCCGAGGATGCCCGCGCGATGGTCGGCAAAGTACTCCTCGCGCTTAAGGCGCGCAAAGCCGCGAAAGCCGCCAAGGACTCGGTATTGCGCAAAGGTGCGCTTGAGGGGATGACACTTCCTGGAAAACTTGCCGACTGCGAGACGAAGAGCGCCGAGGAGGCGGAAATCTTTATCGTAGAAGGCGACTCGGCAGGCGGTTCAAGCAAACAGGGGCGCGACAGGCGCACACAGGCGGTGCTCCCGCTCAAAGGCAAGATACTGAATGTAGAACGGGCGCGACTAGACAAGATTCTGGGGTTTGCCGAGATAAAGGCGCTGGTTATTGCGCTCGGTACCGGCATCGCCGAGAGTTTTGATGTCAGTAAATTGCGCTATCACAAAGTGATTATCGCGACAGACGCGGATGTGGACGGCGCGCACATTCGCACGCTTCTCCTCACGCTCTTCTTTCGCTATTTTCGCGCACTGATAGACGGCGGCTTCATCTATATCGCTCAGCCGCCGCTCTACAAAATCAAGAAGGGCAAAGAAGTGAACTATGTCTATTCGGACGAAGAAAAAGCAAAACTGCTCGGTAAGGACGCCGAAAAGATTCAGGAGATTGAGTCGGCGGAGGGTGAAGGGGGAGAAGGGGAAGAAAAAGGGGAAGGAAAGGGTAAAGTATCCAAGATTTCTATTCAACGCTACAAAGGTCTCGGCGAGATGAACCCCGAAGAACTCTGGGAGACAACGATGGACCCCGCGAAGCGAATTCTGAAACAGGTATCGGTGGAGGACGCGCAGGAGGCAGACAAGGTCTTTGACATCTTGATGGGCGAGGATGTCCCCGCGCGCAAGAACTTTATCCAGTCAAACGCGACCAAGGCGACTCTGGATATTTGATAGAGGGAACGTCTCTTTCTTTCCCTCGCGGCTCTCAAGCGAGCAAGTTTGTGCAGTCGCTTCTTTTTCTCCCACCACTATCCAGTAGGGCACTTTCTCCACTTTCGCGTTGCGGACTTTTTTGCCGAGCGTGTCTTTTGAGGCATCAAGTTCGGAGCGGATACCGGCATTCATAAGCGTGTCGTGAACTTTCTGTGCATACGGTGCGAAGGTGTCGGCAACGGGAATCACCTTGACCTGCACGGGCGCGAGCCAGAAGGGAAACGCGCCGTCGTATTTTTCTATCAGAAACGCGATGAGCCGCTCCAAAGCGCCGACCGCGGAGCGATGAATCACGACACTTTCTTTTTCTTTGCCGTCTTTGTCGTTATAGACCAACTTAAAACGCTTTGGCATCACAAAATCGTACTGCACGGTGAATGCGGTGTTCTCCGCACCGCGTGCATCCTTCATCTGCACATCAATCTTCGGTCCGTAGAATGCCGCTTCGTTCTTCGCTTCGGTACATTTTTCGCCGCGCGCCTTGAGTACGCCTCGCAGACAATCTTCTGCTTCATCCCACGCCGCGTCGTCTTTGTAGTATTTTTTTTCGTCAGCACGCTCGCCAAGCGAGAGACGATACCAATAGTCCTCTCCTTTTTGCAGGCCGAAGATGCCAGAAAAGTAATCAATGAGGTCCAAGACATTTCCCACTTCTTGCGCGGCTTGCGCTTTGTCGGCGCAGATGATATGTGCGTCCGAGAGGCAGAAACTTCGCACGCGCACGAGCCCTGAGAGTACTCCCGAGAGTTCATAGCGATAGAGTTTCGCCATCTCGGCGATACGCATCGGAAGCTCGCGGTAGGAATGCGGTTGCGAAAGGTAGAGTTCAAAATGATGCGGGCAGGTCATCGGGCGGAGCATAAACTCCTCGCCATCTACATCAATCGGCGCGTACATTGAGTCCTTGTAGTATGGGTAGTGCCCCGATTTTTTATACAAATCAATCTTCGCGATGTCGGGCGTTGAAACATGCTGGTAGCCGCGCTTGATCTCTTCGTCCACAATAAGCCGCTCAAGGACTCGGCGGAGCACCGTGCCCTTCGGCGTCCAGAGAGGCAGTCCTTTCCCAACTATGTCTGAGAAGGTAAAGAGCCCGAGTTCTTTACCAATCTGCCGATGGTCCCGCTCGCCGATTTCTTTTTTGTCGTCTGACATATAAGCAATCATAGCAACTCTCTCGCTTTTTGCAAAAAACACCAAGATGGCATTTATCTACGGCCGTGTGTAAATACCACTATTTCAACTCCTTTGTTTTTTCGGCAATGAGGGAGGGAGTGCCGTTCCTCGTAGAGAATCGCCCTTTGATGGCGATACAACTCTCGGCAACCAAGAGTTTCTTGAACTCTTCATATACTTTTGGAAAGACGACTACTTCAATAGAAGCCGTGAGGTCGGCGAGGCGCAGAAACGCCATCACCTCGTTCTTCTTCGTGATGATGTTCTTTACCTCCTCAATGATGCCGCCGACCACAACCGTCATACCCTCCTTCATCTCTTCTTTGACTCGTGCAATGGTGAATTCACGCTTCTCAAGCACGCTCCGAAACTTGTCCAGTGGATGTCCGGAAATGTAGAGTCCAAGCAGTTCCTTCTCCCACGCCAACCGTTCTTCTTTGCTTGCTGGTGAAGCGTCAACAAGTGTCAACTTCGGCACCGTTGTGGTATCGACCATCAACCCAAAAAGCGAGTCCTGATTTTCGGGACCGCGCGCGTGCTCTTTGTGATATTCCAAAAGCATCGGAGTTGAGTGAAGCATTTCGCCGCGTTCGCCGAGTTCGTCCAGCGCGCCGCACTTCACGAGCGCCTCAAGCGATTTCTTGTTCAGATTTTTATCCTTGATGCGCTCCAAGAAGTTCGCGAGCGAGGTGAAGACGCCTCGCGCCTCGCGCTCGGCGATAATCGCGTCGGCAACGCCTTCGCCGAAGTTCTTAATCGTCGTGAGTCCGAAGCGGATGCGGTCTTGTTCGTCCGCTTTCTTGACCACCGTGAATCCCGAAAAGCTTTCGTTGATGGAGGGCGGGAGCACGGGAATGCCCATTCGTTTGCACTCGTGCACCGTCTCGCCGACTTGCTCTACATCTCCCGAGTCCGCGGTAAGTACCGCCGACATATAGATGGCGGGGAAGTTTGCCTTCATATACGCCGTCTGGTAGGCGACCTTGCCGTAGCTCGCGGCGTGCGCCTTGTTGAATCCGTACGCAGCGAATGGCTCAATCAATCCCCAGAGTTTCTCCGCCTTTTCTTTGGTGAGTCCGTTTTTGATAAATCCCGCCGTCAGTTTCTCTTTCTGCGCCGCCATCTCTGCCGGAATCTTCTTGCCCATAGCCTTGCGCAGTTTGTCTGCCTCGGGCCACGAGTAACCGCCGAGCTTGATGGCGATGAGCATCACATCATCTTGGTAGGTGAGGACGCCGTATGAGTTTTTGAGAATCTCTTCAAGCCGCGGGTCAAGGTACTGCACGAGCGCGGGTTTGTGTTTTCGTTCTATATACTGCGGGATGCTCTCCATCGGTCCCGGGCGGTAGAGCGCGACCATCGCGTTGATGTCGTGAATGGAGGTCGGTTTGAGTTCTTTGAGGTAGCGCGTCATTCCTGCTCCGTTCAGTTGAAAAAGCCCGCCCGTGATGCCCTGCGCCAACATCTCAAAGGTTTTTTTGTCGCCGACAGGCACATTTTCTATATCAATCTCTTTGCCTTCTAACTTCCTCACGAGCGAGACGGCATCGGCGAGAATGGCGAGGTTCTTGATGCCGAGAAAGTCAAACTTGAGGAGTCCGACGCCGCCATACTCGTCGGTGATGGCGTACATATCGTACTGCGTGATGAGTTTACCGCCCTTCGGGTCTCGCTGAAGCGGCGTGTAGTCGGTGAGCGGTGTCGGAGATATCACGATTCCCGCCGCGTGTACCGAGATATGCCGCGCGCACCCTTCTATCTTCTGCGCCATCTCTATCACGGCTTTTGAGTCGGCGTCATCTTTCGCGAGTTTCGCTAGTTCGGGGACGAGTTCAAGGGCGCGCGCGAGAGACATCGGGAAGCCCTGCGAGCCGAAGGGGATGAGTTTCGCGAGGCGGTCACCAACGGTGTAGGGGAACCCGAGCGCGCGCGCCACATCACGCACGCTCCCGCGCGCCATCATCGTGCCGAAGGTGCCTATCTGCGCCACCTTGTCTTCGCCGTACTTTTTCTTCGCGTACTCTATCATCTCGTCGCGGCGGTTGTCGGCGAAGTCCATATCTATATCGGGCGCGGAGGGGCGTTCGGGGTTTAAGAATCGCTCAAACGGGAGTTTATACTCAATCGGGTCCACATTGGTGATGCCGGCGAGGTAGGTTACCAGCGACCCGGCGACCGACCCGCGGATGGTTGTCAAGATTCCGTGCTCGTGCGCGTAGCGCAGGAGGTCTCCGACGACGAGAAAGTATGGCGCGTACCCCTTGTCTTTGATAATCTTCAGTTCATATTCAATTCGTTCAATAATCGCTCCCGTCTCGTTCGTTCCCCGTTTCTTCATACCGATATAGACCATCTCGCGCAACTCCGCATCGTGTGTCTTGCCCTCTTTCGTTGGGTAGGATGGAAAGACCCACTTGCCGAGTGTGAGTTCCAGATTGCACATCTCGGCAATCTTCACGCTGTTCGCAAGCGCCTCGGGCAGGTCCGCAAATCGCTTCAGAACTTCGGCGGGCGATAGGAAAGAGAAGTCGCTCTCGTCTTGCGTCGCGCGGTCGCCACCCTCGCCCTGCGTATTGACCATCATCAAGGTCTCGCGCGCCTTCTTGTCTTCGGGTCTCAGATAATAGACCTCCTGCGAGGCGACGAGCGGTACCCCCTTCTTCTTCGCGAACGCCACCAACTCCTGCATTCGTGCCGTATGCCCGCCAATCTCAGGGTGGCGACTAATCTCTTGAAAGAATCCGTCTGTGCCGAACTGCGTCTGATACCAGCGAATGCGCTCGTCGGTTGCCGTGTCATCTTTTTGCGAAAGTAGGTGGGCGATATCAGAATTAAATGCCGGTGCGATGGCGATGAGCCCTGCGTGGTGCGCCGCGAGCATCTCGTGGTCAATGCGCGGACGATAGTAAAATCCCTCAAGATGTGCGCGTGTCGTGAGTTGTATCAGATTTCGGTACCCATCAATATTTTTCGCCAAGAGAAGCAGTCGGTGCCGGCGATTGTCTACTCCTGCTTGCTTGTCGCTCGCTTTGCGAAAGGCGAGGTAGGCGTGCATACCGAGAATCGGTTTGATTCCCTCCTTTTTACATTCTTTATAAAATTCTATCGCGGCATAGAGGTTGCCGTTATCGGTGAGCGCGAGCGCGGGTAGTCCATACTTCTTCGCCGCGGCGACGAGGTTAGGGATTTTCGGGAGGGCATTGAGCAAACTATAATGCGAATGCACATTGAGGTGGATGAATCTTCCCATACTATGCAGTATACTACACAGGTATGAATGATGTTGAGTTTCCCGAAGAACAGTCATTTATGGATAGTTCGCGACAGGCGAAGGGCGGGCAACCCCCGCGTCAAAGCGGGCTCTTCGGTCTCGTTATTCGGACGGGCCTCGCGAAAGACGAGACGGGTGCGTTGGTTATTTTATCGGCGGCGGGGATTCTCGCGTTTGCGCTTGCCGGCATCATTCTTTTTCTTGCACTTTCATAACACATAGTGTAAAGTAAAACTATGGTAAATCGAATGCGCTCAACGCGGTCTCACCGCAACAATCGGCGCTCACACTTCGCGCTGACGCTCCCGCGCATCTCGTTCTGCGAACATTGCAAAGGGCCGCGGCTCTCACATACTGCTTGTATGGGTTGTGGCAAATATCGCGGGCACACGGCGTTTGACCTCTCGGCGAAGATAGACAAGAAACTCAAGAAGCAGAAAGAGAAGGAGAAGGTGGGGGTCAAGTAGTCAAGTAAGAACAATCGCCATTCCAATGGCCAACAGGCACCTTGCAAGGTCGGTCGTCCTCCAGACCCTCTATGAGTGGGACTTTAGAGAGTTGTCTGCCGAGGGAGCGCGCGAGGTGCTCTTGCGCGACATTGCCGAGTTTGCGCCTGGACTTACCGATGCCTCGTTCCTCTCTGACCTTCTCAATCATATCCTCGCCAAGAAAGCCGACCTTGATCAGATTATTGGGAACGCCGCGCCCGACTGGCCGCTAGACAAAATCTCGTTCATAGACCGCAATGTCCTGCGGCTCGGGCTCTATGAACTTCTCTTCGCCGACAAAGGCGAGGTGCCGGCGAAGGTTGCGATTAACGAAGCGATAGAACTCGCCAAGTCGTTTGGCGGCGATAGGAGCGGCAAGTTTGTCAACGGCGTGCTCGGTAGCGTTTATAAAGAACTGGGTGAACCGGGCAAAGACGCTCCTGCGCGCAAGAAGAAA
>Ga0209515_10006993_pt1 | contig 13766 bp, 4 predicted proteins | sample Subgroupgradi54m_FD_187454 | JGI IMG/M metagenome (GOLD analysis project Ga0209515, IMG submission 187454) | Subsurface groundwater microbial communities from S. Glens Falls, New York, USA - GMW60B uncontaminated upgradient, 5.4 m (SPAdes)... ...
AGGGGCGCAGTCTTGCTGCGCCTCGAGGATCATCGAGGTCGGGCGGGCGCAGCAAGACTGCGCCCCTACGACTTGGATTTCTGACGCGGGCTGAAGCACCGCGCTGCCTTTCCCACCACGAGGCCGTGAAATATGCAGGCTAGCCCATTCGGGCAACTCATTCCCTGGCTGGGGGCCGTCGGACCGGTCGCCTTCGCGACCACAGCGGCGGCGCAAAACCTTCTTGCCGCGCCATCCGCCGTGAGTTGGCGCCGGGTTAATACGCCGATTTCGGCGGCCAGAAAACCTGCCCGAAAGTCTTCAACGTGATCTGAGCATCCAGCCAGATCGACCAGTGGGCAATATAGTAAAGGTCGAGCCGTATCCGCTCGTGCAATTCCGCCGGAGTCGTGATCTCGCCCCGGAAACCCTCGCTTTGCGCGAGTCCGGTGATGCCTGGTTTCACCCAGTGCTTGGAGCGATACGCCCGGACCTGGCGCTCAAATTCCTCGTCCAGCAGCGGCATCACCGGGCGTGGGCCCACGATGCTCATCTCCCCGGTCAGGACATTCCAGAACTGGGGGAATTCGTCGAGACTGTGCCGGCGCAGGAAGCGGCCAAAGGGATAAATCCGCCGGTCATCGACCCGAGCCTGCCTCACCTCCGCTTTTTCGTCGGACAGAGCCACCTGCATGGAACGGAATTTAAGCATGGCGAACTGCACCCTTTTCTCACCGGAGCGGGGCCGCACGTGAAAGAGCGGACCAGACGACTGCAACCGCTGCATCAGCCAGACCAGCAGGATCAGCCCGGGCAAAACCAGCACCACGACCGGCAGGGCCACCCCGATGTCAAACATCCGCTTGAGCGCGCGATTGAGCGGCTCCTCCAGCGGTTCCTCGTGCAACGTGAAAAAATGCTGTCCACCCTCCTCGACCGAGACCACGGGATGCCCGAACAGTTCGTCGACCTGGTGATGGATCAGCAGGCGGCAGCCATGCGCCTGGCAATGATCGATGATCTGCCGTGCGACGTCCTCCCGCTCGGGCATTTCAATCAGGATCACCTGCCCGATTTCCTTTTCCCCGAGCACGCGGGGCAAATCGTGAACCAAGCCGGCAAACGGAGCGGCCGAGTTCCCCGGTTCCTCCGCCCGTGCGTCCAGCGAAACAAAACCCGCGGGCATGACTCCAAGGTGCGAACGGTGGGCAAGCCAATCCTGCAGTTGTGGCAGCGATCTGGCCCGGCCGATGAAAAGAGTCGGAATGCGTTCGCCCTGCCCGTAGAGGAACCCCGCCAAAGCCCGCGGCAGCGCGCGGTGCAACCAGACCAGGCCAATCCAGGCCCACACCAGGAAGCTGCCGAGAAACAACCGGCTGATGCTCCGGTCCTGCGTGGCAAACATCATGGTGAAAACCACCAGGGCGATCAGCGCCACCTGCGTGGTCGCCAAGCCGGCGGCTTCCGCCCAGGAGAGCCGCGTCAATCTCGCCTGCACCGCCCGAATGCGGCCGCTCCCGGCCAGCAAACCGATGACGACGCAAAGGAAATACTGCAGCAGGTTGACCTCCCGGCTCAAGCGCACCACCGGCACGTAGCGCATGATGAACTCCGCATAAACCCAGAAGAAAATTGCCGCGGCCATGAGCACAGCGCCGCCGTGAAGCCGGACCAGCCCGCGATGTCGGTTGGCAATCATGTGGCCGCGACCGTAGCAACCCGGGCACCGACCGCAAGTCCCCGCGCTCACCGGGCAACGGCGCGCTGACTGCCACTCCCTGTCAGTCAGTAATACAGCCGTAAACGGCAGTCGGAAGCGTTTGCATACAAAAAACGCCCAGCAAAAGCTGGGCGCGAAACTTCGGCTCTGGGCTCTCCCATTAACTGATCGCCAGCTCAGTCGCGATCGTGGCAATCGTCGTCATCATCATGTCCATGACCGCCGCCTTTCTTCTTGCCCTTCGTGTTCAGCTCCTTGGAGCCGAGCAGCTCCAACGTGCCCGAAGCCGACGAATACACCTCGATCCGATAGCTGTGAACACCCGTGGCCGTCCTGAAGTTCAGGTGATACATTTTGCCGGTGATCGCATAATCCGGCGGGTTCGGGCTGCCGACCCCATAGGGATAAATCACGGGAGTAGAAGTCGAGCCATCGCGGAACACCTCGTAGATCGCGATCAAGACGCTGGTATCGCGCACAAACTTTCCGTGGCACGTCAAAGTGAACTTGATGGGCATCGTCGATCCACCCTGGATCGTCTTGTTCAGAGAAATCGGCGGCAACCACATGAGATTGCGACAAGTCGGTGGTTGGGTTTGAGTCACGGTAAACGAGGTGGACGCCGAAGCAGTCGCCCCACCGTTTGACAATGTAACATTGAGAGTATGCGAGCCACCGGCAGTGAAACTCAGGGAGCCGCTGCCGGTGATGCTGGCGGTGTTCAAGCCGTTGACCGTCGCGCTGACCGGAAGGCCATCGAGGGTGACGATGACCGACGTCACCGTGCCGTAGGATGTGCCACCTTCAAAAGTGTAGTTGACGACCGTGGCGGGGTCGCCAGCCACCCGAGAAAAGTTGGAGCCATTGGCGGGAGTGAGGATCGAAACCGTGGGCGCCGGGATCACACCGGTGACGGTAAACGGAATCGTCACGGGAGTAGCCGCGCCGTATTCGTTCGAGGCCGAGAACACCAGGTTGTAGATGCCCGGAGTGGCAATTGTCAGGGTGGTGCTGCTAGTAGCGGTGGTCGCAGAACCAACCCCGCTGAGATTGAGCGTGACCGGCGAACCGTTCAGGGTCGCAGAGAGCGCGGTGATATTGCCGTAAAGACTGATTGCGCTGAAGCTGACCGGCACGGAGGCACCGGCTCCGCCCAAGGGGAAGCTAAAGTTCGAGTTGGCAACCGGCGAAGAAGGAGTGATCGTCGGCGGCGGCGCATCGACGACCACGGTAATATCCGCGCTGTCCCAACTGGTGCCATTCTCATTGGTCGCTCCCGCAGTAATTGTATAACTGCCTGGAGTGATCAACGGGATCGAAGCGGTAGCAGAAGCAGAGATCGTCCCCAGCCCGACGATATTGAGCGGGTTGAGTGTTACCAGTGTTTCACCGATGAAAAGCTGCAAGCTATCGATGGACTGTCCACCGGGGGCGACAGAAGCGGAAAAGCTGACTGGAACCGTCACCGGTATTCCGCTCAACGGAGCGTAAATATATTCCGTCCCGTTCGCCGGGCTCAGCAAAATGATCGCCGGCGGGTTCGTGTCGGTCGAGTTGGGCGGTGTTGCAATAGCATTGACGGTGGCTCCGGCATCTATGATGCCATCAGCAGTTACAGGCCAGCCGGAGGGCAAAATCTTATACGCATAATCCCCCGCATAATTCCCTAATGGCACAGTCACCGTCACAGTTGTAGTCAGCGCTTGGCTTGGCCCTGTGAATGTTAATGAAGTCGGGCTCAGGGATATGAAACTGAGTGCTTCTGCATCAGTCACTCCAGTGGCTGGCTTGGAGAGAACGCTTAGTGCCAAATTAACTGTTACCGGAGCGTTGATCGGCAAATTCGAGGGAGCTATGATTTGCAGAACATAGCTCGCTGTGAGGGGCTGATTACCTTCCACGATCTTTTCCTGCGGGTTATATTGAACCGATGAAGGAAATCCGCCGGGATCAGGCTGCCCTTTCGCGATGGTTGCAAAGACAAAACTCGCACAAATCAAAAGCAGCGAGCGCGGGATAAAAAATTTCATGGACGAAGAGGACTAAGAGGTATTGGTGTGGGAGAAGCGTTTGCAATAGAACAATTGAACCCAGGGTGGTCAACAGTAATTTAGGTATATTTACCTATTTAATCTGGGTTACTCTCCGGTGCGCCGAAATCCCAAGCCGTTCCAACAAGACTTTCTCGGCCGTTGTTAAATACGCTATCCATTATAGCAAATGTATTTACAATTAATATATCGCCCCTAGTGCCCGCCAGAAACTTCGGCTATGGATTTAAACATTACTTCAAAGTTTACTCGAAATGAATTCCGCGTTGACTATAGGTGTTTCTCCCCATAACAAATTGCTACTGAAAAATCCAATTGGGTCGACGGATTCGCCGGCCATAGCGAATTGCCCCACGCCCTTTCAAATCTCGCGCTTCTAATTTGCCCATGACTACCCCAAGCCAAACTCACTCGCGCAGCAGAAAACTGCTGGCAAGTTTGAGCGCCGCGGCAATCGCTGTCATGGCTTCGTTTTCATTGCACGCAGCCACCATCAGTTGGGACGGCGGTGCCGGCACCGGAGCTTGGGGAACCGCTACGAATTGGAGCAACGACACCGCTTGGAATTCCGGCAATACAGCCAATTTTGATACCGACCTGGCCAACAGCCAATACTCAATCACCTTGGGTGCCAACCGTGCCGTTCGAAATATTACCTTTAGCAGTGGAACCGCGACCCAAGGATTCACGTTCAATGCCGGCCATACCCTGACCATCAATAATGCCGCTGGCATCGTGAACAACGATGGCGACACTCAGACATTTGCCACGGCCATCGCCTTGGGCGCCTCGCAAACGTGGAACGCTGCCTCTGGCGCGCTGAATTTTTCGGGCAATGTCTCGAACAGCACCTTCGCCCTCACCCTCAGCGGCACCGGCACATCCAATACGATCTCAGGCATAATCGGCAGCGGCAGCGGCGGCATCACGAAGAGTGGCACCAGCACGTGGACACTTTCCGGTGTGAATACCTATACTGGCGTTACGACGATCAACGCCGGCACGCTTTCCGTCGCCACCATTGGCAATGGCGGTGTGGCCGGCAACCTCGGTGCCGCCACGAATGCGGCCAACCGCATTGTCCTGGGCGGCGGCACGCTGAAATACACCGGGGCGACTGCCTCGACCAATCGCAACTTCACCCTCACCAACAGTACCAACAGCACTTTCGATATCTCCACCGGCGGCACCAATCTGACGATTTCCGGGGCCAGCACGGCAACCTCGGGCGGCATCATCAAGGCCGGGGCTGGCACCCTCACCCTCACCGGCACCAATACCTACACGGGCGTCACGCGGATCAACGCCGGCACGCTTTCCGTCTCCACCATCGGCAACGGCGGTGTCGCGGGCAATCTCGGCGCCGCCACCAACGCCGCCAACCGCCTGGTGCTCGCCGGCGGCACGCTGCAATACACCGGTGTGACCGCCTCCACCAACCGCAATTTCACCCTCAACGCCGGCACCACGAGCACGATTGATGTTTCCAGCGGTGCGGCCAACCTGACCGTCTCCGGCGCGAGCACCGCCACGACCGGAGGGCTCACCAAGACCGGTGCCGGCACCCTGACCCTTGCCGGCACAAATCTCTACACCGGCGCCACGACGATCAATGCGGGCACCCTTTCCGTCGGCAGCATCGGCAATGGCGGGGTCTCCGGCAATCTCGGCGCGGCCAGCACCACCGCGACCAACCTCGTCCTCGGTGGCGGCACCCTCCAATACACCGGCGCGACCGCCTCGACCAATCGCAACTTCGTCCTGACCACCGGGACAACCAGCACAATCGATATTTCCACCGGCGCGTCCAACCTGACCATGTCGGGCGCCAGTACCAACACCACCGGCGGGCTCATCAAGGCCGGCGCCGGCACGCTTACCCTCTCCGGGTCCAACCTCTACACCGGTGCCACCACGATCACGGCCGGCACGCTTGCGATCAGCAATGTCGCCAACGGCGGCGCCGCCAGCAATATCGGGCAGGCCAGCACCGCCGCGGCCAATCTCGTCTTTGACGGTGGCACCCTGCAATTCACCGGCGGCAGCGACAGCACAAATCGCAATTACACGATCACCGCCGGCAAGACCGCCACCATCGACGTTACCACTGGCGCCACCAACCTGACCCTATCCGGCGCCGCCGCCGCCACCACCGGCGGCCTCACCAAGATCGGCGCCGGCACCCTCTCCCTCTCCGGCGCCAACACCTACACCGGCGCCACGACGATCAACGCCGGCACCCTCAGCGTCGCCACCATCAGCAACGGCGGTGTCTCCGGCAATTTGGGCGCTGCCACCACCACTGCTAGCAACCTGACCCTCGGCGGCGGCACCCTGCAATACACCGGCGCCACCGCCTCGACCAACCGTAACTTCGTCCTGACCACCGGCACCACCAGCACCATCGATGTTTCCACCGGCGCGTCCAACCTGACCATGTCGGGCGCCAGCACCAACACCACCGGCGGGCTCATCAAGGTCGGCGCCGGCACGCTTACCCTCTCCGGGTCCAACCTCCACACCGGCACGACCACGGTCAGCGCTGGCACGCTCTTGGCCCAAGGGTCCGCTTCCCTCGGCGCCACTACGGGTAATGTCACCGTCTCAGCCGGCACCCTCGCCTTGGCCGGTGGCGCAGCCATCACCGCGGGCAGTCCGACCAACGCCGAAACCATCACGAAATCAGGCACACTCTCCCTCAGCGGCTCCGGAGCCACCGCCTCCACGGGAGCTTTGCACGCCGCCGGCACCACCGGCCAGACCAGCCAGTGGCTCGGCAACATCACTCTCGCCGGCAACGCCACCATCAGTGCGGCCGACAATCTTCTGATCATTGGAAATAGCAGTTACACCAACACCCTGAATCTTAACAGCAACACTCTTACCTTTAACACCACCTCAGCTACTGGCATTACTCCGGTCTATCTGCCTTCGCCTAGTTTTATTTTGGATCCCACCAATGTCCTGTTTAATTCCTCCATCAGCGGCACTGGTGGCATCGTCAAGGACGGTTCCGGCACCGTGACAATCATCTCCTACCCATCCAACTCCTACTCGGGAGCCACCGTCATCAATGACGGCAAGCTGATCATCGGTGGTCCCAATAACCTGCCGGTCATCTCCAGCACCAGCGTCACCGTCGGCGACAATACCGGTATCGCCGAATCCGCGGTGCTGCAACTGGGCTTTCTGGCTAGCGGTGTTGCTGCGAAAAACTACCAAATCGGAACCGCTTCAGCCTCTGCCGCAACCACCAGCATGACCATCAACTCCGACGGCTTGTTCGCCTTGAACGGCGGCAACAACGCCCTGATCAACCTTACCCTTACAGGCGGCCATGTGGATATGGGAGTGAACCCCTCATACAATACTTTATTGACCATCACCGGCAGTATCACCTCGAACGCCGCGTCCCAAACTGCCTTGATCAACAACGGTCATCTGGGCATGTCATCCGATTCCTTCGAATTCAATGTTGCCGACGGCGCAGCCAGCACCGACCTACAGGTCAATTCAATCGTTCAAAATGGTATCGGCTATACTGGTGGCACTTCAGGCACCAGCTTGACCAAGAAAGGCGATGGGACACTCACCTTTACCGGGACCAATGTTTATCAAGGCGTCACCAACGTTCAGGTCGGCATCATGAACATCCAAAACGGAGCGGCCCTCGGCATGACTGGCGTCTCCATCGGCGACCTCGATAACAGCACCACCGTCCAAAGCGGCGCGCAGCTACAGCTCCAGGGCAATATCACCGTCGGCAACGAAACTCTCACCCTGAACGGCACCGGCATCAGCAGCGACGGCGCCCTCCTCAACTATTCCGGCAACAACACCTACAACGGTTTGATCCGCTTGGGAAGCGACAGCCGCATCAATGCCAACACCGGCACCACCCTCACCATCGCCAACACCGGTGGCACCGGTGCCACCATCATCAACGGCAGCGCCCCCGGAAAAAACCTGACCGTGGGTGGCGCGGGCGACATCGCAATCAACAGTGCCATCGCATCTAATATCAATAACATCACCAAGGACGGCACCGGCACCCTCACCCTGGCCGGCAGCAATTCCTACGCGGGTGCAACCGCCGTCACCGCTGGCGCCGTGAAAGTCACGCATAACAACGGCCTCGCCGGCACCGGTGTCACCGTCAGCTCCGGCGCCGCCCTGCAGTTCGCCCAGGATGCCGGCAGCAACAATATCGCCGCCGTCAGCGTCGCCGCCAACATCACGGGCACGGGCCTCAGTAATGGCGGTGCCATCCAGAATCTCAACGGCAGCAATTCCTACGCGGGCAACATCACCCTCGCCGCCAACTCCCGCATCGCCGCCGAGTCCGGCAGCTCCCTCACCATGAGCGGGAGCGTCACCGGTGCCGGCTTCGCCCTCGACGCTGGCGGCGTCGGCAACACCACCTATAACGGCGTGATCAGCGGCAGCGGCACCACTCTCAATAAGAACGACTCAGGCACGGTCACCCTCGGCGGCGCCTCCGCCAATACCTACACCGGCGCGACCTCAATCAACGACGGCACCCTCACCCTCAACAAGACCGCCAGCGTCAACGCAATCGCCTCCACCGCTGTCACGATCGGCAACAGTACCGGTGCCGCCAATTCCGCCACCCTCCTTCTCTCGCAGAACAACCAGATCGTCGACACCGCAGCCCTCACCCTCAATTCCGACGGCCTCTTCAACGTCAACGGCAAGACGGAAACCATCGGTTCGATCGCCGGCTCCGGCAACATCCTCCTCGGCACCGGTCAGCTCATCTCCGGAGGAAATAATACCAGCACGGCCTTCTCCGGCACGCTCGCCGGCGATTCCTCCAGCATTTTCACCAAAGCCGGCTCCGGCACCCTCACCATCAACAGCGACGTGAATGCCATCCCGGGCGACTTCGCCGGCACGCTCAACCTCAACGGCGGCGGTCTTACCGTCAACGTCGACAACGCCTTCACGGGAACGGTCAACATCCTCGCCGGCACCACGCTCAAGCTCAGCGACGCCACCCTCAGCATTGCCAACCTCAACTTTACCGGCGCGGGCTCGATCACCCTCGATTTCAGCGGCACCGCCTCCATCCTCAGCGTCACCAATCTGGACATCGCCGCCGGCATCACGCTCAACATCATCAACTGGCAGAATGCCGCCGACTTCTTCTATGCCAGCAATTTCACCGGCGGCGTGCTCGATCTCACCGGCTCGGCTCCGATGAACCAGATCGTGTTCAATGCCCCCACCTGGAATGGAAACAACACCAAGTGGCAGAGCTACGACCATCAGATCACGCCCGTGCCCGAACCTTCCACCTACGGCGCCCTGCTCCTCGCCTCGATGGCCGCGTTTCTCGGCTACCGGCGCTACCGGCAGGCCAAGGTCTTGGCTAGGAGTTAGAAGTCCATCGTGGGGTAGGGGCCGTTGCCATCAACAGCCTCAGACATCCTTATCCCTGGGTGGAATCCGGGTGACACCAAATTGTCGGAAATTGAGTGATTCGTGTCTCGCTGCCAGGCAGCGCATCCGTGTATTCCGTGCTCTCCGTGGTTAAACTCCGAATTTTTGACCACAGATTGCACGGAATGCACGGAATCAGACCGGAGACGATGCAGCCGTATAAAAATAACCGTGGATGTCTCAAGAAATGGACCGCGTCGGATCGATCGCGTCTCGATCTCACGCCCTCTCTGTTGGTCTCATTTTCGTTCCACTCTCGTCCTCCCATCTCCAGTCGGGGGTCAGGATGTCTGAGCCTGGGCGCTTTAGGGCAAGCGCCCCTGCCCCCGGGTATTTCACAGACCGGCGAACATTTACTCCACCCCCCCCTGCGGGCATCAGCCTCAGACCTCCTGATCCCGTGGAATCAGGAGGTCTGAGCCTTCGGGTTATAAGCCCCTGCGAAGGGCACGCGACCAACCATATTATGCGACAACCGCGGCGCGCACGGTCGCTGATCTATGTTGTGTATTGCGCGCCGGGCCATTCTCTGCCATGGATTTTTCATGAGAAAAACCAGCAAACGCGAGTTCAGCGTCATCGTAGAGCGCGACGAGGAGGGGTACTACGTGGCGAATGTTCCAGAGTTGCCCGGCTGCCACACTCAGGCGCGTTCCCTCGACAAGCTGCTGGCCCGAGTTCGAGAGGCCATCGAGTTGTGCCTGGAGGTGGAGCGCGATGTGCCAGCGACCACAGAGTTCATCGGAGTCCAACGCGTCGCCGTCTGAGTATGCCACGGTTGCCTCGATTGCGTGGGCGCGAGGTTATCGCGGCCTTGCGTCGGGCGGGCTTCGAGGTCTTGCGCACCAAGGGCAGTCACCACTTCATGCGCCACCCGGATGGCCGGCGCACGGTGGTACCCGTTCACGCTGGCGAGACAATTGGCCCTGGATTGTTGAGCAAGATTCTCAAGGATGCGAAGATGGCGGCAGAGGAGTTTACGAGATGGTTGTAAGACTTGCCTTCAACGGGACCACTTCACGGTCGGCGACAAGCTTCTGAGCATTGGTCCCATGGCGAGTGAAGTCGATCGCCAACGTTATCATCGTTGCCAAATCCATTTTCATCGCGTTGTTTTCAGCGGCTTGCCGGGCAGTTTGAACTCATGGGCCTGAGTTCCTGTTGCCCCGTTGACCTGTGAACATCGCATCCGCGTTCCATCTCCGACTAATCCCATGCACCATCCCTGCCCACTCGCGCCCGCACCTCGCTGCCTGCTCGCTTCCGTCTCGCTCGCACTTGCTCTGGTGCTCCACATCCCCATCGCTGTCGCTGCGCCAAGTCTAAATGTCACATACAGTCCCCCCGTTAATATTATCCAAGGTAATGCGGAGAGTGAAAGCTACTTTACTGAAAGCTACTCACTTACTATTACAGGCCCGATAAGCGTGCCCGTGGGTGGATCCGTCACGGTGAATCTCGAGGTTCTGGTGTTGGACGCCCCGCCCGGCGTCTCCACCGCGAATGCCTTGAGCGCGGTATCACTCAATCCGTCCTCGCTTACCTTTACCGCTCCTTTCCAGCAAAAAGTCATTGTCGTCACCGTGAACGTTCCTCCAGGTCACAATCCGGGCGACTACGCCTGGTCGATCCGGCCGGCGAGCTGGCCGGCGGAATTGAATGTCACTGATCCGGGCGCGGGAATCAACGCCAGGCCCATTCGCATCTCCAGCGCGGCGCAACTCGATGCGGTGCGCAACGGATTGAGCGGTTCCTATGTGCTGGATGCGGATTTCGACCTGTCGCTACTTCCTTCGTTCGCCCCGATCGGCAGCGCCTCCGCTCCTTTCACCGGTATGTTTCACGGCCATGGACACACGCTTTCAAACTGGAGCGGAACCTCCTTTTTCGGAGTGACCGGTCCACGCGCACGTATTTCCGATCTGGCCTTCACCGGAGCTTCAGTCAGTGGCACCGAACCCACCGGCGGTCTCATCGGCGAAAATCAGGGCGCAATCATCGACGTGATCGTCACCGGCAGCGTGAGCGGGACGAAAAATACCGGCGGCCTGGTCGGTTTGAATACCGGTTCCATCACGGACTCGGTTGCCGCCGTCAGTGTCACCGCCACGGACGAGAACGCCGGCGGATTGACCGGGGAAAATCGCGGCATCGTGCAACGCACCCATGCCGCCGGTGCCGTGACGGGCACGACCAGGGTCGGCGGCCTCGCCGGCCTCAACACCGGCTCGGTGAGCACCTCCTTTGCCACCGGCGCCGTCAGCGGAGCCTCGGAGCTCGGCGGGCTCCTGGGCTTCAGCAGCGGATATATCAGCAACACTTATGCGACCGGGAGCCTCGATGGCGCCGGCACTGCGCTGGGCGGGCTCATCGGCGCGCTCGATGGCCCGCTCGCCAACTCGTTTGCCACGGGAGCATTTCTCGACAATGCCGGCGGCGGCCTGGTCGGAGCGATCCAGGCCAACGCCACGGTTGCCTCCAGCTACTGGGATACCCAAGCGAGCGGCCAGTCCACCAGTGCGGGCGGCATCGGCCATACCACGACGGAATTGCAGCAGCAGGCGACCTTCGCCGGCTGGGACTTCGCAAATATCTGGTCGCTCGCGCCGGACGCGTATCCGGCAATCCGCGCCGACGCCGATCCACTGCCAATCATATTTGGTTCTCCACGGAGTTTGTACCTCCTGGAAGGTGACGGTGTCCAGTTTGACGTCTATGCAGCCGGCCCCGGCCCGCTGAGCTATCAATGGCGTTACAACGGAGACGACATTCCCGGCGCCACGACGCAGTCGCTCGAACTTGGAGCCTTCCAGATCGCGATGGCGGGCAGCTATGATGTCGTGCTCACCAACCCTGCAGGGACCGTGGCCAGCCGGCCCGCAACCCTCGGACTCGCTCTTCCGCCCACGATTGTTACCCAACCCCAGTCGCAAACTGGGATTCAGGGTTCGACCGTAACTTTTTCGGTCGTGGCGGACAGCAATGCCAGCCCCTATTACGCCAGCCCATCTTACCAGTGGTGGAAAAACGGCACGGAGATCGTCGGATCTTCTAAAAGCCTCATCCTCTCCAATATCGGCCCCGCGAACGCAGCCGATTACTCTGTCGTCGTCAGCAATATCGCCGGCTCCGTCACAAGTTCCATCGCCACGTTGACCGTCATCACTCCGCCCCAAATCACCACCCAGCCGCTTTCGCAGGTCGTCGCCGTCGGGTCGGGTGTTACCTTCACCGTTACCGCCACCAGCAGTTATCCCCTCAGCTACCAATGGCAGAAGGACGGCATCGATATTTCCGGCGCCACCTCCGCCTCATTCGCCATTGCCAGCACGACGCTGGATGACGATGGCAATTACCGCGCCATCGTCAGCAATATCGCCGGCTCCGTCGCGAGTTCCATCGCCACGTTGACCATCACCACTCCGCCCCAAATCACCCTCCAGCCGCTTTCGCAGGTCGTCGCCGTCGGGTCGGATGTTACCTTCACCGTTGCCGCCACCAGCAGTTATCCCCACAGCTACCAATGGCAGAAGGACGGCATCGATATTTCCGGCGCCACCTCCGCCTCATTCTCCATTGCCAGCACGACACTGGATGACAGCGGCGACTACCGCGCCATCGTCAGCAATATCGCCGGCTCCGTCGCGAGCAATGCGGGGAACCTCAGTGTTCTCGCCCCGGTCCCGCCATCCATCACCTCGCACCCCGAATCTTCCCTGATCGTGGTAGGAAGCAATCTGGCACTGACCGTGGAATGCGAAGGCAGCCCCCCGTTCACCTTTCAATGGCAGAAAAACGGCACGGATCTTCCCAGCCAGACCGACCAATCGCTCTTGATTGAAAACGTCAGCGCGGCTGATGCGGGCGATTACCGGGTCATCGTCAGCAACGCCGTCGGCACAGCCACCAGCAACGCCGCCACCATCACGGTGGTTCTCCCCGTGACGATAACTACTCAGCCGCTTTCGCAAAGCACGGTCTTCGGTAGCAATGTGACCTTCTCCGTCGTGGCGACGGGTTCCGTGCCGATTTCCTACCAGTGGCAGAAAGACGCCTTCGACATTCCGGGAGCAAACTCATCCTCCTACACCATTCTGAGCGTCAACCCCACCGATCTCGCCAACTACGAGGTGACCGTCTCGAATTCCGTCAGTTCCGAAATCAGTGATGCCGCGTTGCTGACCGTCACGTCCCCGCAGGTCACGGCGGTTGATCATTACATCGTGACGGCCGGCGACCCCGGATTCACCCTGACCGTGACCGGCGTCAACTTCGCGCCCACCGCGCAGGTGCGCTGGAACGGGACGGCCCGCCCGACGCAGTATGTGAGCGGGACGGAGCTCACAGCGGACATCTCCGCCAGCGACATCGCCCTGACGTCCGACATCGCCACGGCGCTCGTCACGGTCGAGAATCCCGCCAACGACCTCTCCAACGCCCTGGCCGTTACCATCCAGTCATCCATTGTGACGGAAATACAAACGGAATTGGCCGACGAAGGCGCCACCGTCACAGTTTCGACCGCCCCCACCGCGCCCGAAAACGCCGGCGCG
>Ga0209515_10006994_pt1 | contig 13764 bp, 10 predicted proteins | sample Subgroupgradi54m_FD_187454 | JGI IMG/M metagenome (GOLD analysis project Ga0209515, IMG submission 187454) | Subsurface groundwater microbial communities from S. Glens Falls, New York, USA - GMW60B uncontaminated upgradient, 5.4 m (SPAdes)... ...
GCAAAAAATCAGAAGGTGTGATCGCGCTGGTTGGAATTGTTTCGCTTGCACTCGTGTTCGGGATTTATTTTAGCTATATGGGAGCCGGTTTTAAATCGGTTTCTAACCAACCGAACATTCAAAACAATCAAGTACGCGTTGCCGTGATTCAAGGCAATATTCCTCAAAAAGAAAAGTGGGATCCTAATTATAAATTGTCCATTTTCGAAACCCACGAACAACTCAGCGCGTTAATCGCGGGCGGAAAAAACAAGCATGTGGATTTGCTGATTTGGCCGGAGGCCGCTTATCCGGGCTTTTTTAATGTCGACTCGGGAAAAAGCCGGATGTTTTCTTTGGCCAAAGAACTTCAAACTCCGATTTTGTTCGGCGGACTTCATATTGAGCAGCTCGGGACCGGAATTTTTCGGTATTTCAACAGCGCTTATCTGATTCGCCCGGGCAGCGAAGAGGAAGAACGTTATGACAAGGTGCGGCTAGTTTCCTTCGGGGAATATGTTCCGTGGCGCGGTTTTTTTAATTTATTTGGACTGGAACGACTTGCTTATTCTTTGGGTGTGAGTGATTTTGAACCGGGCACTACGATCAAAACTTTTTTATTGGATCAAGCCAAAAAATTTTCCGTGTTAATCTGTTTTGAAGATACATTTCCCAATTTGGCACGCGCCGCAGTCAGCCAGGGTGCACAATTTTTAATTGTCATTACCAACGATGCCTGGTTTTCAAAAAGTGCTGCTCCTTATCAGCACCTGGAAGCCTCAATTTTCCGGGCAATTGAAAATCATGTGCCGGTTATTCGCTCTGCCAATACGGGCGTCTCTGCGATTATTACAAATCAAGGTGTTGTGCTTGACCGGGTTCATGACAAATTAGGCAACGACACCTTTATCGCCGGCGGCCTGTCCGGCGCAGTCTTCCTGTCCGATGGGAAAACATTTTACCAAGCGAAAGGTTACCAACTGCCTTGCTTTTGCTTGTTTTTCGCGGCGGTTGGTTTTATTCTGACTTTGACCGTGAAAAAATGATCAAACAATTTGCGACTGAAGAAGGCACGAAAAATTATTTGAAACGCAATCCCTCCACTCATCCTTCGTACTTGAGGCATCAACAAAACTTATTTTTATCTTCCGTCGGAATCGGAACTTATCTTGGCGAGATGGATGAAGAAACCGATCAGAATTTATTGAACGCGATCAAACAAGCGGTTTTAAACGGCGTCAATGTGATTGACACCGCGATCAATTACCGCGGACAGAGAAGTGAGCGCGTGATCGGAGCGGCGCTTTTGGACCTAATCCAAAACCATGCTGTGAAGCGCGAGGAAATTTTCATTTCAACCAAAGGCGGATTTATTCCTTTTGACGGTACTTATCCCCAGAATCCGACCAAATATTTTTCCCAAACTTATCTGGAGACCGGAATTCTAAATGAAGATGATGTGATTCAGGGCTGTCACGCGATGTCGCCCAGATATTTAGAAGACCAGATCGAGCGGAGCCTTAAGAATTTAAATTTGGAAACGATTGATCTTTATTATCTGCACAATCCGGAAACTCAGCTCGAAGAATTGCCCGAAGATGCTTTTTATCAGCGGCTCGCGGGAGCATTTAAAATTTTTGAGAACAAAGTCAGAGAAAATAAAATTAAAATGTACGGCATTGCGACGTGGAATGGTTTTCGCGTTCCGTCAAAAACAAAAGGCCATTTGAATTTCGGTAAAGTCATTGATGCCGCTGTCCGCGCCGGGGGAGCAGAGCATCATTTTAAGTCCGTACAGCTGCCGTATAATTTGGGCATGCCCGAAGCGTTCACCAATCAAAACCAGCATTATAACGGCGAAGATATTTCGGCGATTGAATATGCCCGCAGAAAAGATTTAATTGTTTTTGCGAGCGCTTCTTTACTTCAAGGTAAGCTCGCCAAACACTTGCCTCAGAAAATAAAATCGCTTTTTCCCGGCTGTTTAACCCAAGCTGCTTGCGCACTTCAGTTCGTCCGTTCAACCCCTGGCATCACAACTGCCCTCGCTGGAATGAAAAGTGAAGGGCACATTCATGAAAATTTACAGGTCAAAGAGCTGCCCCGGCTTGAGCCGAACGCGTTCTACAATCTATTTGTAGAAAATCCATAGCCTGCTTATAATGTAAGTCCATACCTACCAAGTAGTTAACGCTTTTGACACTGAATTTCACCTGTACTATAATAATCAGTCTTCAAATGAGCTCCTATTTTTTAATCGTAAGTCTTTATAACATAAGGAATTTCGGTGGAATCGATATCAGAAGTTCTCAAAGAACGCCTGGAGAAAATCAGCCAGCTTAAGGCCCGCGGCATCCTGCTTTATCAAGACCAGTTTAAACCTACCAGTTCAATTCAAGATCTTCTCGATAAATTTGAAGAAGGAAAGCCGGTCAAAATTTCCGGCCGCATGATGACCCGGCGCGCGCACGGAAAAAGCGCGTTTGCCGATTTGCGCGATCAGTCCGGAAAAATTCAGATTTACGCAAAGGTCGATGTCTTGGGCCAGGACCCGTTTGATTTTTTTCTGCTTCTGGATTTGGGCGATATTCTCGGCATTGAAGGGACCCTTTTCGTGACGCATAAAGGAGAAAAGACGGTGAACATCAGCCGTTTTGTTCTGCTTTCCAAAATTGTTCAGGTGCTTCCGGAAAAATGGCACGGCTTAAAAGATGTGGAAACGCGCTACCGTCAAAGATATGTCGATCTCATTATCAACGAAGAAGCACGCGACGTATTTGTGAAACGAAGTTCCATTGTACGGTCCATCCGTTCTTTTCTGGATGAGCGCGGTTTTATGGAAGTGGAAACGCCGATGATGCAGCCGATTCCGGGCGGTGCGCGCGCAAAACCTTTTATCACACACCATGAATCGCTTGATACGGATTTATATCTTCGCGTCGCGCCGGAGCTTTATTTGAAACGGCTTTTGGTCGGTGGATTTCCGAAAGTTTATGAAATTAACCGCAATTTTAGGAACGAAGGAATTTCAACGCGGCATAATCCCGAATTTACGATGCTTGAAGTATACGAAGCGTATTCGGATTACGAAGGCATGATGAACTTGACGGAAGAATTGATCTCCGGCCTTGCCGAAAAATTGCACAAGACCACTTCTCTCACCTACGGGGAAGAGACCATTAACTTCACCAGACCTTGGCGGCGCGCTACGTTTTATGATTTGCTGAAAGAAAGAAGCGGCCACGATTGGCAGAAAACAGACCTCAAAGCATTGGCCAAGAAATGCAATATTCCGCTCGACCATTATTCAGAAGACGTGGATATTTTAAATGAAGCATTTGATCGTTATGTACAGCCGCATTTGACGAATCCTACATTTGTCATCGATTACCCGGCGATTACCACACCGCTGGCAAAACGAAAAAATGAAGCGCCTGAATTGGTGGCGCGATTTGAACTTTATATCGGCAAAATGGAAGTGGCCAATGCATTTTCAGAATTAAATGATCCGTTTGAACAGCGCGAGAGAATGATGCAGCAGCAAGAAGTCATTGGCGTCGGCAAACAAGTGGATCATGATTTTTTGCGCGCATTGGAATACGCCATGCCGCCGGCCGGCGGTCTCGGGATCGGCATTGACCGGCTTGTGATGCTTTTGACCAATTCACTTTCCATACGCGATGTTATTTTGTTTCCGCAGTTAAAACCTGAAAAGCACACAGACGGTGATGAATGAGATTTGAACTGTTCATTGCGCGCAAACACATGCTGAAAGGAAGAAGGCACGGGTTTGTTTCGATGATTGCCGTGATTTCCATTTTGGGCGTCGCTGTGGGCGTTATGGCATTAATCGTGGTGCTCGCGGTGATGAGCGGTTTTGACCGGGAGCTGAAAGCTAAAATTGTGGGTGTTCAGCCGCATATTGTTTTGGAGACGTACGGCGGAATTAACAATGCAGATGAACTGAAAAATAAAATCAAATCACTCGGAATTCCGGAAATTACTTCCATCTCTCCTTATGTTCAAGGGCAGGGAATTATCCGTTCCGAAGAAAGCGCTCAAGGCGTTGTGATTAAAGGCGTCGATTCAAAAAATGAACCGCTTGATATCATTGCAAAACACATGCGTCACGGCGCTTTAGTGCTTGAAGATCTTAAAATTTCAGTCGAGCAGGATAAAAGTAAAATTCTCGGCCGCGCGGCGATCGGGGAAGAATTGGCGTTCCGGTTGAGAGTCGGAGTGGGTGATATTGTGACGATCATTTCTCCGGCGTTTGATGATGATCCGATTCGTTCCATTAAGCGCGCCAAAAGCACGTCGTTTGTGATCTCCGGAGTGTTCCGGGTCGGCATGAGTGATTTCGATTCTAATTTAGTTCTTATCAATTTGGACCAAGCCCAAAAATTATATCAGCTGCGCGACCGGGTCAGCGGTCTCAGCATCCGCTTGAGCCAGGTAGAGCGCGCCGATGACATTAAATTTTTGATTCAGGGTCAATTAGGGACAGGTTACGTGACAAAAAGCTGGATTGATCTGAACCGGACTTTTTTCCGGGCGCTTCAGGTAGAAAAAACAGTCATGACGATTTTGCTTTCTCTCATTATTTTGGTGGCCGCGTTCAATATTATTTCAACTTTGATCATGAGCGTGATGGAAAAGACAAAAGACATCGGTATTATGCGCGCACTCGGAGCCACCAAGGGCGCTGTGAAACGGATTTTTTTAATTCAAGGTTTTACCGTCGGATTTTTTGGAATTGCAATCGGAGCGGTTGCGGGACTTACGCTGGCATTTAATTTGAATCCGGTTTCCGATTTCTTGGAGCGGACTTTTGGAATCTCCGTATTTCCGAGCGACATTTATTATTTTGATCAAATCCCGGCGCAGGTCAATCTTGACGATGTGTTGATCATCGTAGGATTTGCTTTTATCATGTCGCTGATTGCGGGCGTTTATCCGGCCCATTACGCTTCTAAATTGGACCCGATCCAGGCCCTTCGGTACGAATAAATGCTGACCGTCGCCAACTTAGAAAAACATTACAAAGCAGCAGCCGGAACGCTCCGGATTCTAAGAGGAATTAGTTTTGAAATCCGAAAAGGCGATCTTGCTTTTTTGATCGGCCGTTCCGGCGCAGGTAAATCAACGCTGCTTCATTTGCTGGGTGGCCTTGACCGGCCGACTAGCGGTGAAATTGAATTCGAGGGCCAGAATTTGGGTGAATTAAGCGATAAGGCTTTGGCGGAGTACCGGAATAAGAAAGTCGGATTTATTTTTCAATTTTATCATTTGCTTCCGGAATTGACGGTCAAAGAAAATGTTGAACTGCCGGCGCTGATCGGCCGCAAGCGCCGTGGCAAACGAAGTGAGGATTTGCTCAAGCGTGTCGGTTTGTGGCAGCGGAGAAATCATTTGCCGAGTGAACTTTCAGGCGGTGAACAGCAGCGTGTGGCGATTGCCCGCTCGCTCATCAATGAGCCTGAACTTGTGTTTGGCGATGAGCCGACGGGAAATTTAGATGACGAAACAGCGGGAACGATTCACGAGCTCATTTTTGAACTCAACCGGGAAGGCCAGACTTTTTGCATTGTGACGCACGAAGAAAATTTTGCCCAAAAGGGCAACCGTATTTTTAGACTACAGGACGGACTCATTCAGCCGGTAAAAAAATAAAGTCTTAACAGGGAGCAAAAAAATGGCGACAAAAGGACAGAAATCAAAAAAAATAGCTCAAGCGGCAGGATCGGAATCATTGGTTTATTTGGACGGAGAATTCGTTCCAAAAAACGAAGCCAAAATTTCTGTTTTTGATCATGGGCTTTTGTATGGAGACGGGGTTTTTGAAGGAATCCGTTCCTACAATTGTTTGGTATTCAAACTCAAAGAGCATCTGATCCGGCTCTACGAGTCCGCGCATACAATCATGCTCAAAATTCCGCTCACGATCGAGCAATTTTCGGACATTGTTGTTGAAACCTTGAAGCGAAATCAGCTGCGCGATTCCTATATCCGCGTGGTGGTGACGCGCGGCGTCGGCGATCTGGGCCTGGATCCCGCCAATTGCAAGCAGCCGAGCATTTTTATCATCACGGACAAAATCATTCTTTATCCGGAGTCCTTTTACCGGAATGGAATGGAAATCATTACCGTTCCGACGGTGCGGAATTTACCAGAAGCCATTAATCCGGCGCTTAAGACGCTGAATTATCTCAACAATATTTTAGCGAAAATTGAAGCGAAGAATTCCAATTACCGGGAAGCCTTGATGCTTAATCACCAAGGCTATGTGGCTGAATGTACGGGCGATAATATTTTTATCGTGAAAAACGGAATTGTTTTGACGCCGCCGACTTATTTGGGCGCGCTCAAGGGAATTACCCGCCAAGCTATTTTGGATTTGGCGCTCCGCAATGACATTCCGTGCCAGGAAAAAGTCATGACCCGCCATGATTTATACAACGCGGATGAATCATTCCTAACAGGTACGGCGGCTGAAGTGATTCCTGTCGTGAAAATCGACGGCCGGCAAATCGGTACGGGCAAACCCGGCAAAGTCACCAGGAAATTGATGAGTTCATTTCAAGACCTGACACGAAAAGACGGACTCCGGTATACCTTGTAAGGCATAGTATAATGGTTGAGGTGAATAATGATTTGTAACATTTGCGGGCAGAACGAAGCGACGATCCATCTCACCGAGATCGTCAACAATCAGATGCTCGAAGTGCATTTGTGCGAGGGTTGCGCCGAACAAAAAGGGGCGGATTTTAAATCCCACTTTGATTTCAACAAACTGCTCGCCAGCTTAGGTGATACGGGCGCGGCAGACCTGAAGCCGGAGCGCGCCACCAAATTAATTTGTAAAGAATGCGGAATTACCTACGAGGAATTCGGCCGAACCGGACGGCTCGGGTGCTCGGCGTGTTATCAATCCTTTGAGAAATTATTAAACCCGCTCATTAAGCGGGTGCAGCGGGATCTCCGGCATGTCGGTAAAGTGCCGCAAAAAGCAACTCCGGATGTGAAGCGGGCTTTTGAATTGAGAGAACTTCAAGAGCGGCTCAGAAAAAGCATTCAGGCCGAAACGTTTGAAGAAGCCGCGAAAATCCGGGACTTAATCCAAGAACTTGAAGAGAAACCCAAAAAAAGCCCTAAGAAGAACAATCATTAAGATGCCACATAATACGAGTCAAGTAATTCAACATTTTTTAGGATCCAATTGCGAATGGCTTCGCGGAACGGGCCCTGAAAGCGACATTGTTTTAAGTTCCCGGATCCGGCTCGCGCGCAATCTGGCCGGTTATTTTTTCTCAGACCGACTTGAAGCGACCGATCAGCACCGGCTTATTGAAGATGTTGAGCGTGCTGTACAAAACGCTGCCTTATTAAAAGATTCGGAAATTTTAGAATACCGGAATCTCAAAGATGTCGACCGGCAATTTTTTCTCGAGCGGCATTTAATCAGCCGGGAACACGCCGGTGAAAAAGGCGACAAAGCTTTGGTGGTTTCAAAAAATGAAGTGGTCAGCATTATGGTGCTTGAAGAAGATCATTTGCGCAGCCAAGTGTTTCAGTCGGGCCTTAATTTAAACGAAGCTTGGCGTCTTATGGATAAAATTGATTCGGAGCTGGAATCAAAGCTGCCGTTTTCATTTCATCCGACGCTGGGTTATTTGACCGCTTGTCCCACAAACGTGGGAACGGGTTTGAGAGCTTCTTGCATGCTTCATTTACCGGGACTCATGATGACCAAGCAGGTGAACAAGGTGCTTCAGGCTTTGTCAAAATTGAATCTGGCCGCCCGCGGTTTTTTTGGAGAAGGAACCCAGGCCAGCGGCAATTTCTTTCAATTTTCCAACCAATTAACGCTGGGCCAGAACGAATCTGAAATTGTGGACGGCCTGGAACGGGTGATCCGCCAGGTCATTGAGCACGAAAAGGAGGCCAGGAGTTATTTGCTTGAGAAAAGGCGCGGAAAGGTCGAAGATCAAATCTGGAGGGCTGTTGGGAATTTAAAGTCAGCCCGCCTGATGACCAGCTCGGAAGCGCTTGGGCTATTGTCATTGACCCGGCTTGGGATTGACCTGGGGTTTATTCAAAATTTAAGCAAAGCGAATCTAAACGCACTCTTTTTATCTACCCAGCCGGCTCATCTTCAAAAATTAAACGGCGGTGAACTTAGTTCAGGCGAACGGGACCAAAAGCGCGCCGAACTGATCCGTACCCGTCTCAAAGATGTGGAGTTAGGTTGAAAACTTTTATTGAAGTCATAACTTTTTTTGAAAGGAGTTTTTATGTTTGACCGGTTTACAGAACGCGCCAGAAAAGTCATCATTTTAGCTAAAGAAGAAGCCAAACGATTCAACCATGATTATATCGGGACCGAACACATTCTGCTTGGTCTCATTAAAGAAGGCGAAAGCGTTGCCGCTGCGGTTCTTCAAAATTTAGGACTCTCACTCGACACGATCCGGCTTGAAGTTGAAAAATTGGTTCAGTTCGGACCCAGCACGATCGTTTCCGGAGATATTCCGTTTACGCCAAAAGCCAAAAAAGTAATCGAACTGGCGATGGATGAAGCGCGCCGTCTCGGCCACAATTATATTGGGACAGAACATTTACTTTTGGGCTTAATCAAAGAAGGCGAAGGCGTTGCCAGCCACGTGCTCATGAATGTCGGACTTGATCTCAATAAAGTCCGTTCCGAAGTCATTAAACTGCTCGGATCTTCAGCTCCGTCTCAAGGAAGCGGCGGCGGCATGCAAGCCGGCGGAACAACCGCAAAGGGCAGCAAAACAAAAACACCTGCTCTCGATGCATTCGGCCGTGATTTATCGGCGATGGCCCGGGCCGGAAAACTGGATGCTGTCATCGGCCGGGACAATGAAATTGAACGCGTGATTCAAATTCTCGCACGCCGAACCAAAAACAATCCGGTTCTGCTTGGTGAAGCCGGAGTCGGTAAAACCGCAATCGTAGAAGGTCTTGCTCAGCGAATTGTTTCCGGCGATGTTCCGGAAGCTCTACTCGATAAACGTATTGTGGTCCTGGATCTTGCCTTAATGGTTGCCGGAACGAAATACCGCGGCCAATTTGAAGAGCGAATCAAGGGCGTCATGGATGAAATCAGACGCGCTGAAAACGTAATCATATTTATCGATGAACTCCACACGCTCGTCGGAGCAGGCGGCGCCGAAGGCGCAATCGATGCATCGAACATTTTAAAACCGGCCCTGTCTAGAGGTGAAATTCAGTGTATTGGCGCGACCACGCTCGATGAGTACCGCAAATACATCGAAAAAGATGCGGCCTTAGCGCGCCGGTTTCAAACGATTAATGTGGATCCTCCGACCGTGGATGAAACCATTATGATTTTAAAAGGACTTCGTGATCGTTATGAAGCCCATCACCGCGTGAAAATTACCGATGATGCTTTGGAAGCGGCGGCTAAATTGTCCGACCGTTACATCAGCGGACGTTTTCTACCGGATAAGGCGATTGATTTAATTGATGAAGCTGGTTCTCGCGCCCGGCTTTCAGTGACGCGTCTTCCGAAAGATTTGAAAAAATTGGAAGCCAGCATTGAAGAATTCAAAATGGAAAAAGAAGCGGCGATCAAAGGCCAGGATTTTGAACGCGCTGCCAAGCTTCGCGATGAAGAACGCAGGGCCAAAGAAGAACTCGCGAAGATCAAAAAAAATTGGAAAGAATCCAAATCTGAAGTAGAAGTCGAAGTCGGTCCGGAAGATATTTCCGTCATTGTTTCGAAATGGACCGGTGTTCCGCTCCAGCGGCTTGAAGAGAAAGAACAAACACGCTTGCTCCGGATGGAAGACGAACTTCACAAACGCGTCATCGGCCAAGATGAAGCAATCCGGGCGATTGCCCACGCGGTGAGACGTTCACGTTCGGGCTTGCGCAATCCGAAACGTCCGATCGGCAACTTCATCTTTATGGGGCCTACCGGTGTCGGCAAAACTTTGTTGGCTCGGGCCCTTGCTGAATTTATGTTCGGAGACCCGGAGGCATTGATTCAAATTGACATGTCGGAATACGGTGAAAAATTCAATGTTTCCCGTTTGGTGGGTGCACCTCCGGGATATGTCGGCTACGAAGAGGGCGGCCAGCTCACGGAAAAAATCAGGCGGCGGCCTTATTCGGTCATCCTATTGGATGAAATCGAAAAAGCCCATCCGGATGTGTTTAATATTTTGCTTCAAGTGATGGAAGACGGCCGGCTCACCGATTCATTCGGCCGCCGGGTGGACTTCCGCAACACGGTTTTGATTCTGACGTCCAACATCGGCGCTGAAGTCTATAAGAAAGCGGGAGATTTGGGATTTAAGACCGCCTCGCTCGATCAAACTTACCCGGCGATGAAGGACAAATTTTTGGAAGAAGCCAAAAAAGTGTTTCGGCCGGAATTTCTCAACCGCGTCGATGATGTGATTGTGTTCCATCAATTGTCGCGCGAAGACCTAGAAAAAGTCATTCATTTTGAATTGAGCGAAGTGATGGAACGGATGAAAGACAAGAAAATGGAGCTTGTGCTGAGCTCAGAGGTCTTGGTATTTCTGATCGGCAAAGGCTACGACCCGACGTACGGCGCACGGCCGCTCAAACGGACCATTCAAAAGTATGTTGAAAACATTTTGGCCGAAGATATTTTAAGCGGAAAATTTAAAGAAGGCGACAAGGTAAAGGCCATTCTCAAGGGTGACTTTATTGTTTTTGAGAAGGCCTCCTAATCATTCTTATGATTCGGAAATTGCTAGTCACAACTATTTTCTGCGGCGTGATTGTGCTTTCTTTTTTTCAGTTCTATCAGTTCCTTAAAAGCAGAATCGCGACCTCAGATTTAAAGAAGGTGACTGAACGCCGCATCAGCGCTTTTCTGAAGGCGCCCGTCCAAGTCGACCAAATTACCGTCGGTCTGCTCAAACACATTTCATTAAGCGGCCTCAAAATTGAGCGCACTCAGCAAGGCCTGCCACTTTTGATCGGCGTCAAAAAAATTGTCGTGCGTTATGATTTTCCGAGTTTGATTCGCCGAAATTTCCGCGTTCCGACTGAAATTTTCTTGGATGCGCCGCATCTGACGCTTCGAGCTTTCCAATCGCCTCAAACGGTTTTTGAAACCAACTTGATTAAATCAGACCGTGGAATTTTAACCCGGTTCGAATTTGAGGATGGTGAAATTCAAATGCCGTGGTTTGGTTCCAGTGAAATGCTATCGGTCACGGGAATCGAAGGCAAGGCAACTCCGAAGAAAGGTGATTTATTTGATGTGCGCTTTAAGGCCCGTTTGTCCGGCGGGCTAAAAGGCACAGCACTCGCTTATGGCGAAGTCAATCCGGTCACAAAATCGTATCATTTGGAACTTAATTTAAACGATGTTTCCGCTTCTGAGATATCGGGCGTTCCGCTTTCGGGCCTAAAGGGAATTTTGGAAGTCGAACAGGACACGATCCGGATCAAGAAATTAAATTTTATGTTCCGCGGAATTCCCTGTGAAGCCACCGGTGAAGTAAAAAAGATTTTTTCCAAAGCACCCATTTTTAACCTTACCGTGAAGATTAAAGAAGGAAACTCAGCCATTACGCTTCAGATCGGCGCCAATTTTGAGACCGATACGATTGCCGGATTCGCCGAATACTTTGGCCGGAAATACGAATTCATCGGAATCTTACAAGGTCAGCCGCTTAATTTTAAAATACCGGCATTTAAGCTCAATGACACCTATGACGGCTCCGCTCAGTTTGATTCTGAGAAAAAACTTTATTGGATCGAACTGGTTTATAAAAGACAGCGCTTTCGCTTTAACTTTGCATTCCAGGGAAGGAGCGGCAAACTTCAGTTTAAACTCGACCATTTTGATATTTTCGGTTTTGATCTCGTAACGCTCGCGACCGTGTACGTAAAACCGTTTGAACCGGAATGGCAAAAGGGAAATCACGTCTTTGAAGCCCAGATCCAGACCGAGTATTTGATTTTCCAATTCCAGCCGCTGCGCGATTTTAAAGGAACGGCGAAAATTTCTTTGGCGGGGATTCATGAGATTAAGGCCAATTGGGGAAATGTTTCCCAAATGATCGGAGAAGTTTTATTTGGTCAAATTCCGAAAGCAAAGCTGAATTTGTTTGTCGGCCCGATCGCACTTGAAGAATTCGGCTATTTAGGAACACACCAGCTTCCCAATTCGCTCAAGGGAAGTTTAAAAGGGAAATTGAGCGCCGAAGGCCCATTGGACCAAATTTTTTTGGACGGTGATTTTACGATTTCAGACGGGCGGGTAGGCAGTTTCAGTTATGACACGGCGGCGGTCAATTTTAGCGGCCATCTCCCGTATTTGATCCTGAAAGATTCAAAAGTGCTGAAGGGAAGAAACACATTCGGCCTCAAAGGCGGGTTTGATTTCAGCTTGAGGAACTTTATGAAGGGTGTTGAGGTGGACAATTCAGAACACATCATTATTTGGCGCGGTCTTGAGATGTCGACAGAACTTGAAGACAACACTCGTGCCCCCAGAGGCCGGGAACCGATGAGCCGTCTTCAGGCGGAGTATCAATTTAATAGTAGGACCAGTTTGCATGTCACAGCCGAAGAAGATCAGGCTCAAACGGAATACTTAGCGGTAGGCCCAAAACTTAAATTTTAATATGCCGAAAACCCCTTTAAGTCAGTTCAGAAAATTCACCGATATCCAGCGGTGGCTCGGAAAAATCGGTGAAAACTTTATCCACTTTATGGAAACGGCCGGGGAGATTTCCGTTTTGTTTTGGGAAACGCTATCGGTTACATTTTCCACTCGGCTCCGTTGGAACGCCTTTTTAGAACAGTCGAAAAAAATCGGTTTTAACTCACTTCCTTTGGTGATGCTGACATCCTTGTTTACCGGAATGGTGCTCGCTTTGCAGTCTTCTTATCAGCTGAGGCTTTTTTCAGCCGAACAATTTACCTCCGATTTAGTTGCGCTTTCCGTGACCCGGGAATTAGGTCCGGTGTTGACCGCGATGATGGTGGCCGGCCGCGTCGGTGCTTCAATGGCCGCTGAACTCGGCACCATGAAAGTGACCGAGCAAATTGACGCGCTGAAATCGTTGGCAACCGATCCGGTGCGTTATTTAATTGTGCCTCGCTTTGTAGCAGCCATCGCGATGGTGGTGCTTCTGACGGTTTATTCCGATGTGGTCGGAATTCTAGGCGGCTACGTGGTCGGCGTTTTTAAATTGGGGATCAGTTCCTATAAATATGTCAACCGGACAATCGATACGCTTGTGCTCAAGGACATCTATACCGGTTTGATTAAGGCCTTTTTCTTCGGCGCCATCATTTCCGTGGTGAGTTGCTTTTTCGGCTTTAAGGCGCGGGGCGGCGCTGAAGGCGTTGGGCACGCGACCACAATGGCAGTCGTTGTTTCGTTTATTTTAATTATTATTTCGGACACTTTTTTTACGGGTCTCTTTTATTTAATTTTTCCATGATTGAAATCGTCGATCTTCACAAATCGTTTCCTGACAATCACGTACTTCGCGGCGTCAATTTGAAAATTGAAACCGGCGAAACCATGGTGATTATCGGGCGTTCCGGCGGCGGAAAAAGCATTTTACTCAAGCACATTATCGGAATTTTGAAACCGGATTCCGGGAAAATTCTCATTGACGGTGTAAACGTATTTGACGTGAGCGATCACGAAATCAATCATTTCAGAATGCAGATCGGCATGCTCTTTCAAGGCGCGGCTTTATTTGATTCCTTGACGGTCAAAGAGAACATCGGTTTTTC
>Ga0209515_10006996_pt1 | contig 13763 bp, 14 predicted proteins | sample Subgroupgradi54m_FD_187454 | JGI IMG/M metagenome (GOLD analysis project Ga0209515, IMG submission 187454) | Subsurface groundwater microbial communities from S. Glens Falls, New York, USA - GMW60B uncontaminated upgradient, 5.4 m (SPAdes)... ...
GATAGGGATCATAGCCTTCAATTATAGTATAATTATTTTCAGCGCCTGTAGCTTAATGGATAGAGCGTGTGGCTTCGGACCACAAGGCTGGGGGTTCGACTCCCTCCAGGCGCACCCGAGAAGAGTGACGAGTCAGAATAGAGCTGTTTAGCTTGATAATTCAAGCTATTCGTAGGTTCAATCCAGAGGTTTTGCTCCCACAGCTCTTTTTTGATGCGATGGATGGCTATAAAGGTATTTTTAGCCTGGATTTTGAGTTTTTGGTTCTGTAATTTGAAGTTCAAGCCAATTATCTCAACCACTTTTCTTTTGATAACCGGATCATCAATTTCGTAAAGCGCTTTTACGTGCATTGCAAATTTGAGCGTATCTTCAAAGAGTGCATCCCAGTAACTATCGTCAGTATCAACGATCTCTTGCTTAACGATTTGTTCTTGCCTGAGTAGTTCTTCTTTTTTCTTTTTGTAGTCTTGCTCGTCGGGAAAGTATCCCTCATCCTTCATGTTCCTTAATTGGAACTTTTGATTTGATATTTCTGCCAGTCTTTTAGCTTGAGATTCCAGCACTTTGGCCATAGCTTTACCTTCGAGCTGGTTTTGTCGCTTTAATGCCTTTCTGAGCCATTCTACAAAGGCTGGGACTATTTCTACATCTTTAACATAACTTTGTACTTGCATATCCATTATTGTCTCAGAAATTGCCTTTTCCTTACAAGGACCTAACTTTCTCGTACAGTGATAATAAATAAACAGTTGATTATTCCCATTTTTGTAAGCTCTTAGATGTCTTTCGGCTGTAACAGTAGCATCGCATTCACCGCATTTAAAAAGTCCCATCAATGGTACTGCTTGTAAGGGAGCCTTCTTAGCACCTCTGTTTTTTATGAATGTTCGAATTCTATTATACTCCATCATGGACATAAGTGGCGGATGGTTTCCCTGATACAACTCACCGTGATACCGGAACATGCCGGTGTTGTATATATCTCTGAAGAAATGATATGCTTTTGACTTTGAAACAGGTGTACCGTCATTGCTTATCAACTTGTCGGCTGTCATGATCTCCAGAGTTTGCTCAACGGTAAAACGACCGGTTAACATAAGTTTTACCCATTCTCGACACTTATCCCAATTGAGAGGGTTTTTAATGACATCTTTTAATCCTTTTTCCTTCATCGGATCAAACATATAGCCCAAGTGTGCAGCGGTGGGGCAAATACCTTTTTCAATCTTACCTCGCATGTTTCGTAAAACCCCTTGGGAAGTTTTCTTGCTATATTCCGAACTGAAGCCAAAATGGATATTTAACATTGCGTAGTTTGTTTCATCAAAGCTGCCGTTAAGGTCGGTTGTAATTTTTAGCTGCTCATCTCTGACGCGATCAACAAGGAATCCACCTTCCTCATTATTTCTTGCAAGTCTTGCTGCATCCCACGATATAATGATTGTCTTGATTTGTCTTGCTACGGCAAGTTCTATCAGAAGCTTCATTTGGTTAAAGCCGACTCTTCTATGGGCTTTCATGCCGGTTTTCTCATCCGTAAAGATATATTCCTCAGGAACTATGATGCCCAGCTTTTCCTCTAAGCGGTGGCAAATATTTAGCTGATCTGGAATTGAAGCTAGCTGCCTTTTATCTTCAGTCGATTTTCTGGCGTAAATAATGTAAAGCTTGCCGTTAATCAAATTTAAATGAGTATTTATTTTCATAATTGTGTTTATTCTTCGGTCTTCTTCCTATTTTCTTCGAGTAGTTGCTTTTCTCTTACTAAGTAAGCTAATTTAATCATTCTTATTGCTTGGTCTTCTGCTTCCTCATCGGTCAAGTCAATGTCCTTTACTTTTTTGACTATTTGTTTAAATTCCTGGATTTCTTGGTCAGTTAAGCTTATCGTGTTTTCAACAAAAAATCTGTCCCTGAACCTGATATAGGCTAATTCATCACCATTAGCCATAAACCCCCTCCTCTTTACTTGCAACCAGGCTTTCCATTTCCTCGTTAGCCATGTACTGTTGCTGCTCTTTTTTCTTTCTGAATTCCTGGTATCGTTCAACGAAACTGGTAAATTGGGAGACATTGAGGGTTTTCTTCTGCCCTTTTATAATTGGTGTTCTACCGCGGTACCCGTCAATGATGTCTTCTTCATGTTCTGTAGCAACAGGATAGAATCCATCGTCTTTTTTAACAATTACGCCCTCTGAGAGCCCCTTTATTAACCATTCTTCTTCGATCCAGCCAAAAAGTGGTTCGGCCTTTACATATCCTTTGCTCTCAAGGTCTTCTCTGGCTTCTTGAGCAAGTTTTTTAACCGTCTCAAAGTCCCTGCTCCGATATGCTTCTTTTTGCCTTAAGTATCGCTGGTAAGCCAATGAGTTGTTCATCTGACTCCTCCTGTTCGAAATGTTCGAGTCATTAACTTGGGGATCTCATCGGCAACATTTTTTAGGTCAAAACTGTTTTCTTGCCACCATTTATTCTGAAGCATTACGTCTATTGCCCATTTGATGTCTTCAATACCATAGCCCGTATCAAGTATTAATTTTGCGTATCTTGCCTGTTTGCCATAATTTGGAAAACGAATACCACCGAGTTTTTGTGAAAGATAGCTAATAAGCAGAGTTATTTCTTCCTTATAAGAAGTTTTTTGAACTTTTTCCGAAGGAATAATATTGTTATCCTTTATTGATATATCTTTTATTGTGGGTACCACTTCTTGGTAGGAGGGGCTGGTACCATTATTTGGGAGGGGTGTAGTACCATTTTGTGTAGGGGGTACCAAATCTTGGGAGGGGGTAATTTTAAGTTGGAAAAGATTTTCTCGTCCTACCTGTGGAACGATGATAATAAAACACTTTGTCTCAAGTCCTTTTAACGCTTTGCGAATGGTTTTCTCATCTTTAAGTCCTGTCCCTCTATCAATAACAGTTCCGTCTCTTTTAGTGATACCGTTTATAAATTGAGAAAGAGAAATGCCATCGGCTGTTTTTTTAAATCCCCAGGTGTGACGAAGGATATAATCAAGAACCTTTTGCTCTGCAGGGGTTAGTATATGCCACCAGCCATTCAAAGCTTTTGGATACGGCCAGTAGTTTGTTACCGGTTCAGGCGGAAAGCCAGGGAAAGTAGTATAGCTTTTATGCATATTTCCCTCCTGAAAAGATAAGATCCTTTAAATCCTTAAGACGAGCAAAGAGATCACGAGGATTGACGATTGCGGCACCGGCAAAATATCCCTCGACTAACGATTCTGCTTTCTCCTTTGGGGTAAAATGAAAGAATACTTCTCTATTGATTCGTTCTGTCCGGATTAGCTGCAGATTTGAAGCATACAAGAAGGCTGCAATGTTTAAATTTTTAGTAGTGTATACGTTTTCCATATTCCTCTTAATTTCCATTCACATCTAAATCGAGCCTGATTAAATGTTGTCTGGTTAATTCTATTGAGGAAATGGCAAAAGCTTATACATTTTTGCTTTTAGGCTTAAGAAACGAGATGTTTTTGTTGTTATTAACAGTCTATTTAATGGATCAATTATTTGATAAAATGCAGTAGAGCTATGAAATTATCAGATAATGAAAAACGAGACATTATAAAATATCAAAATTCTAATAAACAATTATTTACTTTGCTATACTTTTATTGAGGAAAAGAAATAATGGCACAAAAAAATTTACATACCGCAAAACAGCAAAAATTAGATGAGTTTTATACTCAGCTCGTTGATATTGAAAATGAGTTAAAACACTACAAGAACCAATTCCGCGGTAAGGTCATATTTTGCAACTGCGACGACCCGTATGAGAGTAATTTTTTTAAATACTTTGCGAACAATTTCAATCACTTCGGGTTAAAAAAACTCATTACCACTAGTTATACTAAATCACCGATTGCAGGAATGCAGTTGCCACTATTTGAAGTAGAAGGTTTAAAACCCAATGGCAAGCAGCCATTTAAGGTAGAGATTAATGAGGTTCCGGACGGCGACGGAGACGGTGCAGTGGATCTAAGTGATGTGAGGTATCTGCTAAGGCATGACAAGAACACTGCCACACCTATCAATGGCAACGGCGACTTCAGGAGTAAAGAGTGCATCGATCTACTCCAAGAGGCCGATATAGTTGTGACTAACCCGCCATTTTCTCTGTTTCGTGAGTATGTCGCACAGCTCGTAGAATACGATAAAAAGTTTTTGATTCTTGGTAGCCAAAATGCCATAACATATAGGGATGTCTTCAAGTTCATTAAAGAAAATAAGCTTTGGCTAGGTTATGATAACGGTGGAACAAAGTGGTTTCAGGTTCCTATGGATTACAATATACCAACGGAGTCTAGAATAAAAATTGAAAATGGGGTGAAGTATTTCAGCATGGGCAGTATTGTGTGGTTTACCAATTTAGATACCGTAAAGCGTCACGAGAAGTTAGTTTTATATAAGAAATATTCTCCTCAAGAATATCCGACATATGACAATTATGATGCAATAAATGTGAATAAATACAGTGATATTCCTTCTGATTATTATGAACCCATGGGTGTGCCGATTACGTTTCTTGACAAATACAATCCCGATCAATTTGAGATTTTGGGTATTACATCTGGGCGAGATGAGTTTGAGTCGAGACCAACAAAGCGGTATATAAACCCGAAACAAGTAAACAAGGATGGTTCTATCACAAATGGGAGCAAAGCTAATACGCGGTCGACGCTGCTTTCATCAACAAAACCAGACGATATTTACTATAAAGCCGATAATGCAGATGGATTTTTGTCTATACTTTATGCAAGAATTGTGATAAGAAACCAGAAAGTAGAGAAATAATTATGAAAATCGACTTGCAGCGGATCAAAGTTCGCAAAGTAATCTCTGGCTACAAAGACAGTGCTGAAGAAGGTGTGGTGGCTTATAGCGGTAAACTTGACATTCGTCCAAAATATCAACGTGAATTTGTCTACACCGGTAAACAGCGTGATGCAGTAATTGAAACGATTAAAAACGGTTTTCCTCTTAATGTGATGTATTGGGTTAAGACTGATGTGGGGAATTTTGAGGTCTTAGACGGTCAGCAACGCACCATTAGTATCGGGCAATATGTAAACAGCGATTTTTCACTAAACGATCGGTTTTTTCATAACTTAACCGACGAAGAACAAGACCAAATTTTAGATTATGAATTAATGATTTACTTCTGCGAGGGAACTGACAAAGAGCGATTGGACTGGTTTAGGATTATAAATATCGCTGGTGAAAAATTAACCGACCAAGAAATACGCAATGCAGTTTATACAGGGTCCTGGCTGAGTGACGCTAAATTGAAATTTAGCAAAACTGGTTGCGCAGCGTATCTACTGGCAAATGACGGTGGACAATATGTTAGCGGTTCGCCAATTCGCCAAGAATATTTAGAAACGGCGCTTTCGTGGATTAATAACGGTAAAATAGAAGATTATATGGCGAAACACCAACATGACTTAAATGCTGATGAATTGTGGGTCTATTTCCAGAATGTGATTGCATGGGTGAAGCAAACTTTCATGAATTATCGCCGAGAAATGAGTAGTGTTGAGTGGGGTAAATTATACAATGAATTTAAGGATACAAATCTAGATCCTAACAAATTGGAAGCTGAAATTAAAAAGTTGATGCAAGATGAGGATGTAACAAAAAAATCTGGTATTTATCCATATATGTTGACTAAACAGGAAAAATATTTGTCAATACGGGAGTTTACTGACAAAACGAAGCGAGAAGCCTATGAACGGCAGAAAGGTGTTTGTTCAAAATGTGGTAAAAAATTTAAAATAGAGGAGATGGAGGCAGATCATATCACTCCTTGGATTGATGGTGGAAAAACTACTGCCGAGAACTGCCAGATGCTGTGTAGAGATGATAATCGACGAAAAGGTAAAATATAAACCGAAAAATTTTACCGAGTTAACAAATAGCTTTAGCAAAAATAAGCATGATTAAATTATCACGATCAAAAATTGAACTGCTTTTTGATTGCCCTCGCTGTTTTTGGTTTTATGCCGGAAAAGGAATAGCTCGCCCATTTGGTGCTCCCTATACAATAAATAATGCTGTAGATTTTATTCTAAAGAAAGAATTTGATGTGCATAGAGCCAATGGAACTGCACATTACTTAATTGTAAGAGAAGGAATCGACGCAATCCCCTATATGCACGAAGACATTGATAAATGGAGAAATAATTTTACTGGCATTCAATACCATCACAAAGAAACAGATTTTCTAATTTTTGGAGCAGTTGATGATATATGGGTTGATTCAAAAGGGAACCTCATTGTGGTTGATTATAAAGCCTCTGGTGCTAAAGAAGGAGAACTTTATGATAGTTACAAAAGACAGATGGAGATTTATCAGTGGATATTAAGACAAAATGGATTTAAAGTGCAGAATCGTGGCTATTTTGTATATTGCAGAGTGAATAAGAATAACGGATTTCCTGAAGGAAAACTAAGCTTTGATATAAAAGTGCAACCATATGATGGTGACGATAAATGGGTTGAAGCTAAAATATATGAGGCAAAGAGAGTTTTAGATGGTGAAATGCCTAACAGTTTTTCGGCCTGTGCTTATTGTAAATATACTGAAAACACAACAAGCAATTAACTAATAATTAAATTAGACTTTAATTAGTACGATTCCTCTTTACGATTCCTGTTGCCTCTTGATAGAAATTACTTTTGGAGTATAATAACCTCATATTACGTATGATAAATGGAACTGTTAATATAACTCAAAGACCCATTAAGTTGGCGTTTCTTGTAGATATTACCGATAAAAATGCGGTATTAGAGGCAATTAGAGTAAATTCATTTCTTTGGGGTGGCGCATTTAATCCGATAATTCCCGTTTATGATAGAAAACCTAAAATTTTGTCAAACGATTTCTTTTTTAAGCGAGAGAAGAATGAAAATGTTATTAAGGGATACTTAAATGCTTATGACCCGGATTTTGTTGTACAACTAGGAAAATGCGCTGGTAAAAATATCGATATTGGTGGTCGAGAAAAAATAACAGTTAATGATATTCTTTCTGGATTAAGTGATGATGGAACGATAGGCTATGGCATTGGTTTGGATGAAGTTCTAGGTTACTTCTACTCTAAAGAACTGAAATTTGTCAGAAAATATCCTCCCAAAATTATTAAACCTAAATTCCCAGTTCGAAACAAGTTATTTTTTGCAAGTGTATTTGGAGATTTATCAGAAGATTTAGATAAAGAATTTATTAAAGGATACTCAGAAGCGTTTGATATAAAAACTCCAACCTGTAATTTTAGCAATTACCACGAGCTGATGGATAAAAATAATTTATTTCTTCGCCGGTTTACGTCTTTGTATATAGATGCTATAGGAGGACGTCCATTTGATAATAGATTGTTGTTTTTCCTTGATGCCTCAAACTTAATAGATATAATTGATTTCTGGAATTTACGAGCATTAGGTATTGCTGTTATTCCTATTCCAAAACAGGCAGGTAAAACAGAGGCAATTAAGAAATTTGCAAATGATTTTATAAATAACAGTTTTCGACAGCACAGATTCAATCCTCAAATTTATTTCACTGCAACTTTACAAAAAGGTCGGAGTATAAGTGAGGCAGATGCTCAAGACTTTCTTACTTTCCTCGATATAAAGTTGGATGATGCTACTAAACAATCGAAAATTTCAGCCAGATTTTGGTATCCAAGAATTTGGGATGAGTGGGCGCGAGAAAAAGATGGTGGTGAAAGTAGTGAGTTTGAAGCAAAAACTGCACAAAGAGATTTATCAGGTAATTTAAAAAGCATCGATTTCAAAACATTATCCCCAGAGTTTCTTGCACGTTTTGGTGGACATGGCACACCCCGTTTCGCTAACGAAATTCAATTACGAACCTATGGTGACACAGAGGTATTAGCAGAAGTTATGCCCCAAGGAGATGCTGAACTTGCTAGTAAAATTGGAGGGTATGGTCATAATGAGTGGAGACTATCAAAAAAAGGGTTGGTTTATTTATCGCAACATACAGAATGGACAGTACACTTACCCCTGCCAAAGGCAGAGCCGGTATTCCTAGACTGGATGAAGTCCTTAGGTTGGACAGAGGCAAAAATTTCTTCAGCAGGACACGTAGGAAAACAACTTATAAAGCATTTAGGTGGCATATGGGGCATAGAAACAATAAGAAATGAAAAGCTTTTAGGGTTACTTGGTACTTTGACCGGACAAGATACATTACTTGCTTCTTTATCAACAAAAATTACAAAATTAGAAAAGTCTTTAAAAACTACCTCACACGAGGAAGCCTCAAAAAAAGTAGCCGAGTTTCTTATAGAGTTAGAGGATGCACGACAGGCAAAAGAGTTAAAAGAAGGACCGATTTTGCATAATCATTTACTCGCTGAGATTTCTAAAGCAGTTAGTGAAGACCGATTTAAAAAAGACCCGAACAGGTATTTGGAAAGGTTAATGGAAATTAATATGTTCCGGTTGGGAGTTTTAATACAATGCCCAATATGTCAAAAAAACTCTTGGTATAGTCTGGAAGAGTTGAAGTATGAACTTCAATGTCCAAAATGTCTAGATAAGTTTTCTCCACCTGTTCATTCACCTACAAAACATATGCAGTGGGCGTATCGTCCTTTTGGCCCATTTAGTTTGCCAAACCATGCATCTGGCAATTATTCTGTTTTGTTGACATTGCGTTTCTTTTCAAAGGAACTAGATGGTGCGGTAACGCCTTCAATGAGTTTTGTATTAAAAAAAGATGCGCAGCCAGAATTTGAAGTCGATTTGGGTATGCTTTTCAGTGGATCTAAATTCAGTAGTTCAACAGTAGTACCCATTTTCTGCGATTGTAAGAGCTGGAATAAATTTGACGAGAAAGGCATAAGAGACATGGAGAATTTAGGGCAACAAACACCTGGAGCTATTTTAGTCTTTTCAACGTTTCGCAAAACTTTAGATGTGTCAGATAAATTTCTATTAACAGCACTTGTTAAAAGAAGTAGAAAAAACAGGATGGCACGCAAGCCTTTTAATCAGATTATGATATTAACTGGCACAGAGTTGTTTGCAGACTTTGGACCGCCAGAGTGTTGGGAGAATGGTACAGATGAGCAAAAAATACTCGCGAAAACCTACAGGAGATATGAAGGAATAGATGAACTGTGTGATATAACACAACAAATGTATTTAAAATTTAAACCATGGCATGAAGAAGAAAGAGAATATTACGAAGCTAAAAAAGCAAAAAGAGCTCAGAAATAATATAATTTTGATTATTGAAATTACCTTTTTTGTTTATTATACTATCGGGGAAAAGTAACCAATATTTGAAGCTGCCCATAAATAACAGATATGGGCGATTTTAAATATCTTCAAGAAGAACAGCATTATATTGACCGCTACGATCTTTCCACAATAAAAGAGTGCTTCAAAGTTGTTGATATGTTTCAAGATATTTACAAGAAGAGCCTAACCAGCGAAGAGCTGAAAGATATGTCCAAAGAGGACAAATACAGCGACACTACCAAAATAATGTATTGGCATTTATGGTTTATCCAGGCTCAAGAATATAAAAATAAGAAAGAGACAATCCGGAAATGGATGGAAGAAGATAAACTCAAACAGGATAAACAAGATAATACTCCTGTGCCACAAGGTATAAAGTGTCCTCTCTGCAGTGCTGCAATGTATTTCAATTCTTCTAAGCACCTTGACTACACTTATGACAGTCCAATAATGCGGATGATGTTTCTATTTAAGTGTACGAAATGCAAAAAACAACAATGGGTTTATGATGACAGTGAAATACGAGTATCAGAACCTGATCTTTGTCCGAAATGCAACAAAGAGCTAGATGTAAAGGGTAGTAGAAAAGGAAAGGTCATCACCACACTCTATAAATGTAAGCATTGTGGTTTTACAAAGAAAGATATTCTTGATCTTACTAAAAGTGATGAGGAACACAAGAAATGGCAGGAAGAGCAAAAGAAAAAGGAGGAAGAAGATAAAAAGTTACTGGAAAAGTACAGAGCTGCTTTTTGTCTCACTGATGAAGAAGGCGAAAAGTATTTATTTGAAATAGAAGCAATGGAATATGCTCGCCAAATAGGTGAAGAAGCAAAACAAAAATATGATAACAGTGCTTATCAACAAGTAAGCAAACTGAAAAAACTAACTATTGTTGAGTTAGATAAGCTCTTAACCGAGACATTAGAGAAAGCAAAATATACCAAGCTTACCTTCTCTACTCCCGAAATAGGACAATTTATTTTCGCTCCCTTTACTTTGCAGGACGCAGATACATCTCGGAGGGAGAATATAAGCACAAGTACGCTTGAGAAAATTATCAAAAGCACGTTAGAAAATACCAACTGGAGACTTGTTGATACTGTAAGTTATCGGCTAGGTTTTCTCTCCGGAAGATTGAAAGGATATGAGCGAGAGGATGATTTATTGAAGCTTTATGAAAAGAAAGAACCAAAGACAATTATTGACCCTGAAAAGCGAATGAAATACAGCACAAGTAATTGGGTAAGGTTCGCAGAAATGAAAGGAGAACACGAAGGAATTGAAGCTGTACGAAAACGGAGGCTCGAAAAAGAGCCAGAAGGATTCCCTCTTGAAGCAGATGTATATTACGATTGCAATATTTGCGGCAATGGCCATTACGGAAATGATATGTGGTGGACTGCAGATGCTTTATATTGCAAAGATTGTTGGAAAAATATAAAAGAAGGGGTTATTCCTCCATTGAAGCAGCATAAATATTCAAATGAGGGTGAATGGATAGGAGGAAACTGGCAGTTAAAATCTTACCACAATGTTACTCCTCCTTTAGCAAAGAAATTACGCAAAGAAGGACTGCTTCATGGAAGAGATTTGAAAAATGAACAAGGAGCAATTTATCTTACAATCTATTTAGAAAGTGAGAACCAGGAATTCCTCAAGAAGTATCCAAGAATTAAAAAGGAACAGAATAAAAATATACTTTCATTGGACATAACAGGTCACGTAGTGCAAATTGGTGAGATTCCTAGTGAAGATAAACCTGCGACATGAAGTAATTAACTATGGGTTGGCAGTGTCGTGATGTAGGTTATATATAAAAGCAAAGCAATTGTATCGGCGCCGATACAAATAGTAAATCAAAATACATCAATTTTCGTGGCGCCGCGAAAATTAAAGCTTTAACAATCGGTTTAAATTTCAATGTTACGTAATTACAATTATGTTACATTCAAGCCTGAAAAACAGTCAAAAACCTCATTACTTTTACTCTTAATATCCAGCTCGTCATCATAAACAATGAGCATTTCCAGATTCTTATGTCTACTGAACTTTCTAACATCTCTTACGTCAAATTTCTTAAGCAAGGTAGTAATATAGAAGTGTCTGAAACCATGAGTTGTTTTCTCTATCCCCAGAGGCTCCAAAACAGCCTTTAAATCACGTTTTATGGTCATGGTAGTAATTCTATAGCTTTTTCTATTCCCTAAGCTCTTAAACAGCGCTCCATCAGCAATTTTATTTGTCTTTAAGTACAACTTGAGTGCTTTTACTGTTTCCGGATGTAAATGAATCAATTCTTTATCATCCTGCCCCTTCCCTCTTATAAAAGCAGTAGCATTAACCAAATCTAAATCATTGACATCAAGACGGATAATCTCAATCTGTCTCAGACCTTGAAATGCTAATAAGCTAAATAAAGCTTTGATGCGAGTGCTTCGTGGTGAAAGATCCAGTTGTTTCAACCTCTCTACCAAGTTTTGAACCTCGGCGTGAGTAAGCCCATCTTTTTTATGCTTTTTGTTTTGATTAAAAGTTTTAACGTTTTGGGTTATATCCAGTGGTAAGATACCCTGTCTATTTAATTCCTTCAGAAATATTTTAGCTGTTGCTAGATATTTATTCTTGGTAGCAACACTAAAATCAGTTCTTTGAGCTAAATTCCTCTTAAATTCCAAGTAGCTATTGTGGTTAATGCCATTTTCAGAGACGAAATCGAGAAATAAACCTATTCGATATTTATAATCAGCCCTGGTAGTTTCAGAAACATCGAGTGAATCAAATATCTCATTAGCTCTAGCTTTTCTATCTCCTGATTTCTCTATCTCAATAGGACTATTAATAACTGTCATTCAATAGAGACTGTAACGTGCGATAAATTAATTGTCAAGGTTACAAGAACGTGGAGGATACAGACACTGTTCGAACTTTTCGGAAGACTCCGGAAGAGTTTTTTATGCCACATTATTCATAAGTTATCCGTTACTTGCTTATTAAGCTGTATTTTATGTGAGTAACAAGTTTTGTTCCTCCCCAACTTATTGGTTCCATACGAAGATTAGGAACATTTTCAAATAATCGAGCACCTGTTCCAATAGTAATAGGGACAACATGTAGCCAAAGTTCATCAATAATTCCCTCTGCAAGATATTGGTTAACAGTTTGAGCACCCCCAGCTATGACAATAGTCTTCTTACCCGCAACCTTTTCAGCTTGTGCAAGTGCGGATTTAATACCATCGGTTACAAATGTAAATGATGTTCCTCCTTCCATGCTAAATGGGGTACGCGCTGAGTGTGAAAGTACAAAAACAGGCGCATGAAACGGTGGATTATCTCCCCACCATCCTTTCCAATCTTCACCTAATCTTCTATCTTTTGGTCCAAACATATTACTGCCCATGATAAACGCTCCTGCATTTGTCAAAGCATGAAGTTCTTCTTTATGTTTTTCTGGCTCATCAAACATCCAGCTATGCAATAATTCAGCTGATACATCCCCAAACGGTTTTTCATATGACTGATTCTGTCCTGCTACAAATCCATCAACAGACATTGTAATTCCACATACAACTTTACTCATAATTGTTACTATATCACAAACCCCAAAGAGAAAACTTCAAATTCTTGCATAGTCGAATCAATTTGAGGAATTGTGAGGTTAAGTTGAGGCTAAAACGTAGCTGGGAGACCTGGATTCAAACTGAGATTAAATAGCTTAGGAATCTGTTGCATGCGTATTTCTCTCTTTTGATAACCGCTCGTAATCTTTGATTAAGTTTTGAAGAAACTGTACTTCTTCTTCCTCTTCTTCGTTTATTACTTTTTGTATATTAAACCCAACCATCTTAAGAAGCGCTACTGCAGCTCGCCAGTTCTTTCTTCCAATCTCTGCTTTGATAACAACAATTGCATCAGCGACACCCTGTTTTAAATGAAACTCAGCTTCAGAAAAATCTTCCAAAGCTTCTTTAAGAATTTGATCTCGTCTATAAAAATACGCATTGTGATAAATACCGCCTCGCATAAACCAAGTCCTAATTGTTTGCTCTTCTTTTTTCGCAACTAACTCAAGTCTTTTATATTTCCAGCCCTCCAATCTGAGGTCAACAATTTGTTTGCCAAACTCATCAAGCCGCTCATACGGATTAGCTTCCTGTAAATTTTTACTTTGTTGATTCTGTTGATTTTGTTGATCTTCCATGGCTACTGTATACAAATTAATTAGCTTAAGTAAGCGTAACTATTAAATTCAAGATACGCTTTGAGTTGCTGAAGCTGTGAAGCTAATAATTGTGTTTCTTCAAGATCGGGAAAGAACGTGGTATAATTTAGCTTGATTGGTTCAAGTCGGCTTCCGTAGTCGGCGCCATGGGCCACTAGCTCAACTGGTAGAGCGTCTCCCTCTTAAGGAGTAGGTTCAGGGTTCGAGTCCCTGGTGGCTCACTTCATTCTACTGGGGTGG
>Ga0209515_10006997_pt1 | contig 13762 bp, 11 predicted proteins | sample Subgroupgradi54m_FD_187454 | JGI IMG/M metagenome (GOLD analysis project Ga0209515, IMG submission 187454) | Subsurface groundwater microbial communities from S. Glens Falls, New York, USA - GMW60B uncontaminated upgradient, 5.4 m (SPAdes)... ...
CGTCACCGCGCTCTTGGTCGGAACGCTCTACCAGACCGGCGCGGACTTCGATCAGCGCTACAACGCGCTGAGCGCGAGCGCCGACGTGGTCGTCTACAACGGCCATTCCGAGCTGAGCAAGAACACCAACGCCCTCGCCGCCAAAGGCACCGTCACCAAGGGCAAGTACCAGATCTTTTTCTTCGACAGCTGCGACACCTACGCGTACCTCGACACGGCGCTGGTCGCCCGGCGCCGCGCCATCAAAGGCGAAGAATCCATCCGCATCGTCAATGCCCGCGAGCACAACCTCAAATCGCTCGACGTCTCGATCCCGCGCGGCAAGTTCAGCGTCATCACCGGCGTCTCGGGCTCGGGCAAGAGCACGCTCGCCTTCGACATCCTGTTCAACGAAGGCCAGCGCCGCTACCTCGAATCGCTGAACGCCTACGCGCGCAGCATCGTGCAGCCGGCCGGCCGGCCCGAGGTCGATGCGGTCTACGGCATCCCGCCCACCGTCGCGATCGAGCAGCGCCTGTCGCGCGGCGGGCGCAAGAGCACCGTCGCGACCACGACCGAGGTCTGGCACTTCCTGCGCCTGCTCTACGTCAAGCTCGGCCTGCAGCATTGCATCAAGGACGGCGCGCCGGTCAAGCCGCAAAGCGCCGAGAGCATCGCCGCGCAGCTGTTGCGCGACCACAAGCACGAACATGTCGGCCTGCTCGCGCCGCTGGTGATCAACCGCAAGGGGGTCTACACCGACCTCGCCAAATGGGCCAAGGCGCGTGGCCACAGCCACCTGCGGGTCGACGGCGAGTTCGTCAAGGTCGACCCGTGGCCGCGCCTCGACCGCTTCAAGGAACACACGCTCGAGCTGCCGGTCGGCGACATCGTGATCAGTGCCGACAACGAAGCCGAACTGCGCGCGTTGCTGGCCAAGACGCTCGACCTCGGCAAAGGCGTGATGCACCTGCTGGCGCCGCTCGACGGCCTGCACGGCGCGATGCTGACCGATGGCGCGACGGCGCACATCGGCGCGCTGAAGGTGTTCTCGACCAAGCGCGCCTGCCCGGTCTGCGGCACCAGCTACCCCGAGCTCGACCCGCGCATGTTCAGCTACAACAGCAAACATGGCTGGTGCACCACCTGTGTCGGCACCGGCCTGGCGCTGACCCGCGAGCAGCGCAAGGCCTACGACGATTCGATCCGCAACGATGACGACAAGGGCCGCGAGCAGAGCTTCCCGTCGGAGGAGATGGAAGTCGAAGGCGTGGTCGACGAAGCCTGCCCCGATTGCGGCGGCACCCGGCTCAACCTCACGTCGCGCGGCGTGACCTTCGAAGGCCATTCGATCGCATGGATCGCGCAGTGGTCGGTCAGCGACGCGCGCCAATGGGTCGAATCGCTGCAGCTCACCGGGCGCGACGCCGAGATCGCGCGCGACGTCATCACCGAGATCCAGAGCCGGCTCGAGTTCCTCGAAGAAGTGGGGCTCGGCTACCTCACATTGGATCGCGCCGCGCCGACCTTGAGCGGCGGCGAAGCGCAGCGCATTCGCCTCGCGGCGCAGCTCGGCAGCAACCTGCAAGGGGTCTGCTATGTGCTCGACGAGCCGACCATCGGCCTGCATCCGCGCGACAACCAGATCCTGCTCGACGCGCTGCACAAGCTGGGTGACAAGGGCAACACGCTGGTCGTCGTCGAACACGACGAAGACACGATCCGCCGCGCCGACCACATCATCGACATCGGCCCCGGCGCCGGCAAGCGCGGTGGGCGGCTGGTGGCCGAAGGCAGTGCGTCGGAACTGGCATCGAAACCCGAGTCGGTGACTGGCCGGCTGCTCGCCAATCCGCTGATCCATCCGCTGCAGGCACGCCGGCCGGTCGCCGCCGACACACTGCGCCTGACCGTGCACGCCGCGTCGCTGCACAACCTGCAGCAGATCGACGTCGGCGTGCCGCTGAAGCGCCTGGTCGCCGTCACCGGTGTCAGCGGCTCGGGCAAGTCGACCCTCGCGCGCGATGTGCTGCTGACCAACGTGCACGCGGCGGTCGCGCAGCGCATCACCAAGGCCGGCCGCGACGCGATCGCCGGCGGCTCGCACCCGAGCTGGAGCGGCTGCGAATCGGTGAGCGGCTACCAGGCCGTCGACCGCGTGCTCGAAGTCGACCAGACGCCGATCGGCAAGACGCCGCGCTCCTGCCCCGCGACCTACATCGGTTTCTGGGACACGATCCGCAAGCTGTTCGCCGACACGCTCGAAGCGCGCGCCCGCGGCTACGCGCCGGCACGCTTCAGCTTCAACACCGGCGAGGGCCGCTGCGCCGGCTGCGAAGGGCAGGGCGTGCGCACGATCGAGATGAGCTTCCTGCCCGACGTGAAGGTGCCGTGCGACATCTGCCACGGCCAGCGCTTCAACGCCGAGACGCTGGCGGTGAGCTGGCGCGGCAAGAGCATCGGCGACGTGCTGAGCATGGAGATCGACGAGGCGGTCGAGTTCTTCGCCTCGATGCCCAACATCGCCCACCCGCTGCAGCTGATGAAGGACGTGGGCCTGGGTTACCTGACGCTGGGCCAGCCCTCGCCGACGCTGAGCGGCGGCGAGGCGCAGCGCATCAAGCTCGTGACCGAGCTGACCAAGGTGCGCGACGACGTCACGCGGCGCGGCAACAAGGCGCCGCACACGCTGTACGTGCTCGACGAGCCGACGGTCGGGCTGCACATGGCCGATGTCGAAAAGCTGATCCGCGTGCTGCACCGGCTGGTCGACGGCGGCCACAGCGTGGTCGTCATCGAACACGACCTCGATGTGGTTGCCGAAGCCGACTGGGTCATCGATCTCGGGCCCGAAGGCGGCGTGCGCGGCGGCGCGGTGGTGGCCGAGACGACGCCCGAAGGATTGGTGCGCTGTGCGGCCAGCCACACCGGCGCGGCGCTTGGGCCCGTGCTGGCGCGCGGAGTCGAGTCGGGGGCCGCGCGACGGGACAGATTGGCGAAGATCGCCTGAGTGGATACCGGCGCGGGCGCAGCCCGGCCTGTCCTGAGCCCGTCGAAGGGCCGGTATGACACGCTCGGAGGGATGGCTGTCATACCGGCGAACGGCATGACACGCTCGGGGGGGGGTGGCCGTCATACCGGCGAACGCCGGTATCCACTCGCCGGAAACCAATTACCCCGTTCGCAAGCAGTTGCGCCTGAGCCGCTTCGCTTCGTACAGCGCGGCGTCGGCGCGCGCGATGGCTCGCGCCGGCGTTTCCGTGTCACCCGTTCGGCACAAGCCGAGGCTGATCGTCACCCGCAGTCCGGCAGCGACCTCTTCCCAGGGGTGCGCTTCGACCGCGGCGCGCAGCCGCTCGCAAACGTCTTGCCCCTCGTGCATCGGCGCATCGACCAGGGCGAACAGAAACTCCTCGCCGCCCATCCGCGCCAGCAGGTCACCGGGCCGTGTCTTGAGGCGGAAGATCTGCGCCACGGTGCGCAGCACGCTGTCGCCCACACCGTGGCCGAAAGGGTCGTTGACGTTCTTGAAGTGGTCCAGGTCGGCCACCGCCAGGCACAGCGGTCGCGCGCCTTCGCTGGCGCGCGCCATCAGGCGCGGCAGGTCTTCGTCGGCGCGGCGGCGGTTGCCGAGGCGGGTCAGCTGGTCTTCCAGCGTGTCGCGCTACAGCTCGGCTTCGAGGCGCGCGCGTTCGCCGTCGAGCAAGGCGTTTTCGACATCGATGCGGTTGACCATCAGGCGCGCCTGCGCATTGCTCTGCAAGGTCGCGCGCTGCAGCTCGAGCGCATGGTAGGCCTCGCAGTGCTGCAACGCGGGCTCGAACTGCCCGAGCCCCTTGTAGGCCCGGTAGAGCGCGCCGGACCGCCTCGCGGGCGGCGACCACCGCTTGCTCGAACTGGCCGAGCCGCCAGCGATGGCCGGCGACGTTGGAATAGGCCTGGGCGGTCAGCAGCGCGTCGTCGTGGCGCAGCGCGATCTCGACCGCACGCTCGGCGAGCGCGACGCCCAGCTGGTGCTCGCCCGATCCGAATGCCGTCTCGGAGCGCGTGACGAGCTCGCGTGCCGCGTCCGGCGCATCGGCAGGCTGCGCGTGTTCGGGCAACGCGGGGGCGGGGTCGGACATGAAGGCGCAGAGGGGTCCGGGCCATTGTGCCGACGCGCCCGGCCCCGGTTTGCCGCCGTGCGCATGGCGTGAAGCCTGCCCGTGACGCAGGTCACGCGGCCATCAACTGCGAGCGCGCTGGAACCGTTTGACGAGCCGCCAGCCGAGCAGCACGCAAATCACCGCCGCATAGACCGCGACTTCGGCGAAGTTGTTCTTCGCCGCGCGCATCCAGAAGAAGTGCAGCAGCCCGAGCAGCACGATCGCGTAGACCAGGCGATGCAGCAGCTGCCAGCGTTGTGCGCCGAGTGCCTTGATGGCGCGGTTGAACGAGGTCGCGGCCAGCGGCAGCATCAGCAGGAACCCGGCGAAGCCGACCAGTGCGAACGGGCGCTTCGGGATGTCCTTGACGATCGCCTGCAGCTCGAAGCCCATGTCGAGCCAGCTGTAGCTCAGGAAGTGCAGCACGACGTAGAAAAACGCGAACAGACCCAGCATGCGGCGAAAGCGCGCCAGCGCGGGCTGCCGGACCCACTGGCGCAGCGGAGTGATCGCGAGCGTGATGCACAGGAAGCGCAGCGTCCAGTCGCCGGTCGAGCGGATCAGCGTCTCGGCCGGGTTGGTGCCCAGCGTGTTGGCCAGCGCGCCGTAGAACAGCCAGGCAAACGGCAGCAGGCAGGCGCCGAACAGCAGCGGCTTGGCGGCAGGGTGCAGCAGCAGCGGCTTGCTGCGCTTAGCGCTTTGAACGGGAGCGCTCGAATTCATCGTCACGGCGGTGTTCATGGCGGCTCAAAAGAACTTCTTCAGGTCCATGCCGGCGTAGAGCTGGCCGACCTGCGACTCGTAGCCGTTGAACATCAGCGTCGCGCGTTTCTTCTGGAACACGCCGTCCTCGCCGATGCGGCGTTCGGTGGCCTGGCTCCAGCGCGGGTGGTCGACGTTCGGGTTCACGTTCGAATAGAAGCCGTACTCACGCGGCCCGGCCTTGACCCAGCTGGTTCGCGGCTCCTGGTCGGTGAAGCGGATCTTGACGATCGATTTGCCGCTCTTGAAGCCGTACTTCCACGGCAGCACCGCACGCACCGGCGCGCCGTTCTGGTTCGGCAGCACCTCGCCGTAAAGGCCGAAGCCGAGCAGCGCCAGCGGGTGCATCGCCTCGTCCATGCGCAGGCCTTCGACATACGGCCACTCGAGCACCCGCGAGCCGACGGAGGGCATGGTCTTCGGATCGGCCAGCGTGACGAACTCGACGTACTTCGCGCCGGGCGCCGGCTCGACCCGCTTGATCAGCTCGGACATCGAGTAGCCGACCCACGGGATCACCATCGACCAGCCTTCGACGCAGCGCAGGCGGTAGATTCGTTCCTCGAGCGGCGCCAGCTTGGTCAGCTCGTCGATGTCGTAGACCTTGGGCTTCTTGACCAGGCCTTCGATAGCCACCGTCCACGGCCGGGTCTTCAGCGTGTGTGCGTAGCGGGCCGGGTCGCCCTTGTCGGTGCCGAACTCGTAGAAGTTGTTGTAGCTCGTCACGTCCTGGTAGGACGTGAGCTTTTCCATCGTGATGGCGCCGGCGGTGTCGGCTCGGGTGGCGGTCAGCGCCGCGAGCTTGCCGGGCCTGGCGACCGTCGCCTGGGCCATCGCGTCGCGAGCAGCCCAGCCGGCCAATGCAACGCCCGCGCCGCCGAGGGCCAGCGACTTCAGCAACCGGCGCCGGTCTTCGTAGACCTGGCGCGGCGTGATCTCGGACGAGGGGAGGGCGAAACCGCGGTCTTTGAGGAAGTGCATGGTGGGCGTCAGTGCGATGCAGCGGGGACAGGGATGAGTCTGCCCAGCCCCCCGGTTTCTTACAGGCTAGGGCCTGTTCACACTAAATGCGTGCCCACGCCGGCGCCTGGCAGGCCGCAGGGCTAGGCGCGCGCGAGGCCGTGTGCCTGCGGCACACAACGAGTCCGCAACGACGCCCTGTGGCCTGCCAGGCACCGGCCCTTCGGGTGATCTCAGGAAACGCCCGCCCTCCGCGTTTGCAAATGCTCGATGTGGGCACCGCCACATCTGCGCTTTGCGCCTCGATGGCGGGCGTTTCCTGAGTCACGTGGGCACGCATTTAGTGTGAACAGGCCCTAGATCACGTCGCCGAAATCGGTCGGCTCGAACAGGCGCAGCGCGCTTTGCGAGACCCGTTCGCGAAAGCTCTTGCGGGCGAACAGCTTGGCCTGCGCTTCGCCGGGCAGGTCGGTGATGTTGATGATGTTCTTGACGATCAGCGTGTCGATCACGTCTTCGATCACGCGGACGAAATCGGCGTCGAGGCGGTTGAAGTCTTCCGGCCCGGCCGGCGCGCGGCCGACGAAGGCCTGCACGTCGGGGTGCAGCTCGTCGAGGAATTCGGGCGTCTCGGCGCTGCGCTCGCGGTGCAGGCTGCTGATCAGGCCCGCGGCGTCGCGGCGAACGTAGGGCATGGCGGAACGTCGAAGTCGGGTTGGCGACGACTATACGCCGCGGTCCCGCGTCAACGCAGGCCGGCGATGTAGTCGGCCACGGCCTTGATCTCGCGGTCGTTCATCTTCAGGACCACGTCGGCCATCACCGGGCTGTTCTTGCGCGTGCCGTTGCGAAGCGCGATCAACTGCGCCTCGGTGTAGTCGGCATGCTGGCCCGCGAGGCGCGGGAACTGCGACGGGTTGCCGGCGCCGGTGGGGTTGTGGCAGCCCGCGCATGCCGGCACGCTGCGGTCGGCCAGGCCGCCGCGATAGATCTTTTCACCCAGGCGCACCAGGTCCTTGTTCTTCGCAAAACCCGGTTTGGCCTGCTTGCTGGCGTAGAAGGCGGCAACGTTCTTGATGTCCTCGGGAGTCAGCGTCGCGGCAAAGCCCTGCATCACCGGGTTGACACGCTTGCCTTCCTTGAAGTCGGTCAGTTCCTTGACGATGTACTCGGGGTGCTGGCCCTGAAGGATCGGGTTGGCCGGGCTGCCGCGCGAACCATCGTTGGTGTGGCAGGCGGCGCAGACTTCGGTCGACTTGGCCTGACCACGGGCAAGGTCGGGCTTGGCGGCGGGCTTGGCTTCTTCGGCGTTCGCGCTAATCGCGAAGGCGGCGAGTACAAGGCAGGGCAGCAGGCGGGCAGCAATCATGAGGGTCGCTATTCTTGGTGCAAAACCCGGCGATTTTACAATGATGGCTTTGGGCGACCCGATGACCGAGCAAAAGAGTTCCACCGGCGCCGCTGCGGCGGCGTCCAGCGAGGAGAAGCTGGCGCTCGCCTGGGCCCACACCGCGCGCTTCTTCACGACCGCGAGCCAGCTCGACCAGTTGCCGCAGACCGAGCTGCCCGAGATCGCCTTCGTCGGCCGCTCGAACGCCGGCAAGTCGACCGCGATCAACATGCTGACCCAGCAAAAGCGACTCGCGTTTGCGTCCAAGACACCCGGCCGCACCCAGCACATCAACCTGTTCGAGCTCGGCCCCAAGCTCGCACCCGACGCGCTGTTCGCCGACCTGCCGGGTTACGGCTACGCCGCGGTGGCGCGCGGCGCCAAGCTGCGCTGGCAGCAGGTGATGGCCGAGTACCTGGAAGTGCGGCGCAGCCTGACCGGCGTAGTGCTGATGGTCGATTCGCGCCTGGGTTTCACCGACCTCGACAAGCAGCTGCTCGAGTTCGTCTCGCCGCGCGTGGGCAACGGCTCGGTCAAGCTGCTGGTGCTCTTGACCAAGTCGGACAAGCTGAATCGGCGCGAATCGAACGAGGCGCTGGCGGCCGCCCAGGCCGCGCTCGGCGAGATGACGACCGACGAAGCCGATGTGGGTGTGACGCTGTTTTCGGCGCTCAACAAGACCGGCATCGGCGACGCGGCCCAGGTGCTGCGCAGCTGGGTCAGCTGACCTTGCCGCCGGGGATGTCCCAGCTTACCGTGAAGGTGTCGCCCAGCGTGCCGGCGTTGGCCTTCGGTTTCTGGCCCGGCTTGGCGGTGCCGTCTTCCTGCGGGCGGTAGTTGAAGGTCACCTGCTTGAAGACCATCTCGACCTTCTGCAGCACGTTGCCTTCTTCGGTGGCGCTGTTCGACACCTTGGTGATGAACGCGCCTTCCATGATCATGTGAAAGAAGTTGGTGGCGGTGCTGGTCTGCGCGAGCTGGCCGACGCCCTTGAACATCTTGAGCTCGATCGTGTTGAACGAAGCGCCGGTGAAGATGTAGCGCAGCAGCGTCGTCGACGACTTGTCGAAGAAGTGCTCCCAGTTCATCTTGCCCGGATTCGGCTTGCCGACGCTGGCGCCGCCGCCCTTGGTCCAGCTGGTTTCGGCTTCGACTTCCCAGTCCCAGGACTGGACCTCGATCCAGTCGGTGAACCCATCCTGCTTGCACTCGCCCTTGGCATTGCTGATCTGCATCAGTGCATTGACGGACATGACTCGCTCTCCTGCTGCTTCTGACGGTGAGTGGACGCCCCGTGCAAGGTCACCGTCAGATCCTCGCTGCGGGCTTCGATCGGAGTTGCGCCAACCGATGGTATCCGTTTGCCCGTGCTTTGCACCATGCAAAGTAGGGGCGCGCCGACTGAGGAATACTCCACGTGTTCCCCCCGCCGGAGAGCCATCATCGACACCATCGAAACCTTTGACGCGGTCCTGCCGAACGGCATCACGCTCGCCTGCCGCGCCGCCGGCGCGACGGGCTCACCGCTGCTGTTGTTCCTGCACGGTTTCCCCGAAGCCGCGTTCATCTGGGACGAGCTGCTGCTGCACTTCGGCACCCGCTATCGCTGCATCGCTCCCAACCTGCGTGGCTATGCCGGCTCGTCGGCACCGGCCGAGCCCGAGGCGTATCGCGCCAAGCACCTGGTGGCCGACCTGGACGCGCTGGTCGAGCAGCTCGGCGGGCGCCTCGAGGCGCTGGTCGCGCACGACTGGGGCGGTGCGGTGGCGTGGAACTTCGCGGTGATGCATCCGCAGCGCCTGAAGCGGCTCGTCATCGTCAACTCGCCGCACCCCGCCACCTTCGTGCGCGAGCTGCAGAGCAACCCGGCGCAACAGGCGGCCAGCGCCTACATGAACTTCCTGTGCCGCCCGGATGCCGAAGCCCTGCTGGCGGAAAACGACTACGCACGCATGTGGCCGTTCTTCAGCCACGGCGCAGCGCGGCCGGGATCCGACTGGCTGACCGAGCGCGTCAAGAACCAGTACCGCGAGGTCTGGGGACAAGGCCTGCGAGGGCCGGTGAACTTCTACCGCGCCTCACCGGTGCGCCCGGCCACGCCGACCGACCAGTCGCTGATGCAGATCAAGTTCCCGCCCGAAGCGGTGACGGTGCGCATCCCGACGCTGGTGATCTGGGCCGAGGCCGACACCGCCTTGCTGCCGGGCCTGCTCGACGGGTTGGAGGCCTTCGTGCCGAAGCTGACGCTGGTGCGGGTGCCGCAGGCCACCCACTGGATCATTCACGAGCAGCCGCAACGGGTCGCGCGCGAGATCGACGCGTTCATGACTTCCGGCGCCGGGCCGTCCCAAGACGGAAAACGCCCCTTGGGGGCAGGAGCGTAGCGACTGGGGGGCTCAAACCACGACGTAGCGGCCCTCGAACAAGGGTGCGGCCGAGCGCAGGTGTTCGCGCAGTTTGGGAAACAGCTCGGAGATCGATTCGGTGGCGTAGATCTGGCGCGCCCGCTGGGTGGGTGAATAACCGACATTGACCAGGCATGCGGCAGGGCCGCTGCTGTATTCGATCAGCTCCAGCCCGATCAGGCGCGCCACCCACCCTTCAGAGGATTCGACGCTGCCGTCGCCGACCCGCAAAAGTTCGCTGTCCGTCATGACTGCACCTCGCGCGACATCGAACTGCGATGTCAAGGCCAGTCTAGGCCTCGCGGGCAGGCCCCGCACCCCCCCGAGCCGGGGTATCTCGCGCCGCGCGTGCTGGCCTAGGCCACTTCGCCGGACAGCGTGAGTTTGTCCACCAGTGCGTCGACGGCGCGCTGCATCAGCGTGCTGTCGTCGAGCGGTTTCACGAGGCCCTCTTCGGACAGCCGCTCGAGCGCCCGGCGTGTCACCGAATGGGTGCGGCCCGGGTCGATGCCGGCGAACAGGAAGAACTGGCCGCGCGCGCTGCGCCACAACAAGTGCACTCGCGTCCAGCGGCCCTGCAGGAAGATCCGGTAACGCCCGCCGGGCGCCAGCGCGTCGATGCGGCGGGCCGGGTCGTCGTCGGGGTGGGGGCCGGCGGGCAGCACGTCGGCCGGCACGGTTTCCATCGACGACAGGTCGATCAGCGAGTCGCTGAACGGCGGGCGGCTCGGCGGCGTTTCATGCACCGCCTCGTCGCGCAGGCGCTGCACGATCTCCTGCGGTGTCAGCTCGGCTTCGGGCGTGCCCTTGCCGGGCCGCAATGCCTCGGTGTGCACGGCCATCAGCTCGTCGAGCACGGCCTGTTGTTCGGCCTCGGGCCAGACGACCAGCGCCATGCCGGCGCGCAGGCGTTGCAGCAGCCCGGGCAGCAGGGCGATCAGGCGCTTGCGGCTTTGCGGGTGGTCGGGCAGGCGCAGGCTCCACAGCAGCTCGTCGACCGCCTTCAGGTAGCCGAGTGTCGGCTCGGCCTTGTCGCCATGGCGCAGCATGCTTTCGGCCAGCACCTTGGCCCAGGCGCCGGTCACGAAGCGGCGGATCGCGGCGCTGGTTCGGATGTTGACCATCTGCTCGGTCAGGCGCTGCGCCAGCTGGCGCTCGAGCTCATCGCGCTGCTCGGTGCGCGCGAGTGCATCGGCGGCGGGCTGGCTGCGCTGTTGCTGTTCGCGCAATTGCTCGCCGAGGAAGGCGTCGAGCCGCGCCAGGCTTTGGCGGTACAACAAGGCGTCCTGCACCGGGGCGCGCGCGATGTCGTCGACCAGCCCCTCGCAGTACGCCAGCAGCGCGGCCATGCGCGGGTCGCTGGTGCCGACGTAACTTTCGCTGGCCAGCGCAATGCGGTTCATCAGGCGCCACACCGGGTGGTCGTGGGCGTCGAGCATGCCCGGGTCGACCAGCGCGACGCGCAGCGCCGACACCTGCAGCCGCGCCATCACGGCGCGAAACGCCGGCGCCAGGCGCGGGTCGGACAACACGGCCTCGAACAGGCGCGAGAGCAGCTCGACGATCTGCTTGTCGACCGTTTCGGGGGTGCTTGCGAGCAGGGTGGCGCGGTGCTCGGCGAGCTGGGTGCCCGATTGGGTCGGCGACACGCCGTGCATCGGCAGCACGTTGCGCAGCAGCTCCTCGAGCCGCGTCAGCGCCTGATCGAAGGCCGGGTTCGGGCCGCTGGCCGAACGCGAGCGCCGCACGCCGGCGCCGGCCTCGGCACTCGCGCCGCCGGCCGGCATCGTCGAGCGCAGGGTTTCGAGCGCGCCCGGCTGGGTCACGTCAAAGGTCGGCGCGCGGGCCGCGCTGCCGGCCGGTGTCAGCACCACGGTGCGGTAGACGCCCGGCTCGACGCCCTGTTCTTCGAGCCGGGTGCAGGCCGCCGCCCAGGCCATCTTCAGCCGCCCGGAGATGACGCCGGCGGCAGTTCGCAGCAGGATGCCGCGCTGCACCGGCACGTTGGTGACGACGCAGGCGGCCTCCCACAACGCACGTGCGTACGACAGCGGGCGCAGCGGGTCGGTGTCGGCGTCGACGTGCTTCAGGCCGGCCAGGGTCGAGGTGAAGGTCTGCAGCTCGCGCAGCTCCCATTCGGCCGAGCCGGTGATGAGCTGCGCGGCACGCGAGACCTCGATGTCGATGTCGATCCGGGCTTCGTCCATCAGCTCGAGGCCGCCGGCGAGGCTGCCGGCCGGCTCGTGCGGGTGGTCCAGTCCGTTCAGGTCGGCCAGCACCAGCGTGCGCAAGGTGGCGCAGAACTCGCGCTGGAAGGCCGCCGCGTGCGCCTTCAGCGAGGTGACGAGATCGTTGTACTGCTGGCGCGCCGCCGGGCCCAACATGCCTTCGCGCGGCTGCTGCAGCTGCGCCAGCGTCAGCTCGATCGTGCTCTCGGCCATCGCGGCCGAGCGGGCGAGTTCCTCGTCGACGAAACGCTGGAGCTTGGGGCTGATCGGCATGACGCGGCCATTATGTCGTCGCACCCCGCCGGGCCCAAGCCCCGTTCGTTTGGAAACACAAGCACGACCGGACACGAAAAAGGGCTGCCGAAGCAGCCCTTTCGGGGGTCGCGGGTCGCGTGGACTTACATGTCCATGCCGCCCATGCCGCCCATCCCGCCCATGCCGCCCATGCCCGGGCCGCCGGCACCGGATTCGTCCTTGGGCGCCTCGGCGACCATGGCTTCGGTGGTCAGCATCAGCGAAGCGACCGATGCAGCGTTCTGCAGCGCGGTGCGCGTCACCTTGGTCGGGTCCAGGATGCCCATTTCGATCATGTCGCCGTACTGGCCGTTCTGGGCGTTGTAGCCGTAGTTGCCCTTGCCGCCCAGCACTGCGTTGACGACCACGCTCGGCTCGTCGCCGGCGTTCTGCACGATGATGCGGATCGGCTCTTCGACCGCACGCAGGATCAGCTTGATGCCGGCTTCCTGGTCGGCGTTGTCGCCCTTGATCTCGCCCGCGCCTTGCTTGGCGCGCAGCAGCGCAACGCCGCCGCCGGCAACGATGCCTTCTTCAACGGCGGCACGGGTCGCGTGCAGCGCGTCTTCGACACGGGCCTTCTTTTCCTTCATCTCGACTTCGGTCGCAGCACCGACCTTGATGAGTGCCACACCGCCGGCCAGCTTGGCCACGCGCTCTTGCAGCTTTTCGCGGTCGTAGTCGCTGCTCGCTTCTTCGATCTGCACCCGCACTTGCTTGACGCGCGCTTCGATGTCGCCTGCGGCGCCGCTGCCGTCGATGATGGTGGTGTTTTCCTTGCCCACTTCGACGCGCTTGGCCTGGCCGAGGTCTGCGAGCGTGACCTTCTCGAGCGTCAGGCCGACTTCTTCGGCGATGACCTTGCCGCCGGTCAGGATGGCGATGTCTTCGAGCATGGCCTTGCGGCGGTCGCCGAAGCCCGGCGCCTTGACGGCGACGACCTTCAGGATGCCGCGGATCGTGTTGACCACGAGCGTCGCGAGCGCTTCGCCTTCGACTTCTTCAGCGACGATCAGCAGCGGGCGGCCCGACTTGGCGACTTGCTCCAGCGTCGGCAGCAGGTCGCGGATGTTGCTGATCTTCTTGTCGAACAGCAGCACGAACGGGTTCTCGAGCACCGCCGACTGCTTTTCGGGGTTGTTGATGAAGTACGGCGACAGGTAGCCGCGGTCGAACTGCATGCCTTCGACGACCTCGAGTTCGCTGTTCAGGCTCTTGCCGTCTTCGACGGTGATGACGCCTTCCTTGCCGACCTTGTCCATCGCGTCGGCGATGATCTTGCCCACTTCCTCGTCGCTGTTGGCGGAGATGGTGCCGACCTGGGCGATTTCCTTGCTGGTGGTGGTCGGCTTGGACTGCTTCTTGAGCTGCTCGACCAGCGCCAGAACGGCCTTGTCGATGCCGCGCTTCAGGTCCATCGGGTTCATGCCGGCGGCCACGTACTTCATGCCTTCGCGAATGATCGCCTGGGCCAGCACGGTGGCGGTGGTGGTGCCGTCACCGGCGACGTCGCTGGTCTTGGAAGCGACTTCCTTGACCATTTGCGCGCCCATGTTCTGGAGCTTGTCCTTGAGCTCGATTTCCTTGGCGACCGAGACA
>Ga0209515_10006998_pt1 | contig 13761 bp, 14 predicted proteins | sample Subgroupgradi54m_FD_187454 | JGI IMG/M metagenome (GOLD analysis project Ga0209515, IMG submission 187454) | Subsurface groundwater microbial communities from S. Glens Falls, New York, USA - GMW60B uncontaminated upgradient, 5.4 m (SPAdes)... ...
AGCATCCTACTGATTTCTTCTCGCTCACCCTCGGTTAAACGATGATAATTCATATATCTAACGGGTTACTTCTGATGCAGTATATGCTACAGAAGTGTTTCGTTAGATCCTAGAGGCTAAGATAGCTATAATATTTTCATATATTATATCAAATTTTTTGAAAGAGGACAATCCGGGTGTACTCCCGCCTTCTGTTGCTTGGTTCCGAAATCTTTGCTACTCTTCACTCATTATGACTGACTATCCCCATGAAAAACTTGTTAAGGAGCTTGGCGACGAGATGAAAAAGGAACGCGCTAAAATATCCGGCAGCGATATTTCTGACCTTCCCCATCTCATAGAACGCGCGCTCACACTGCGCGCGGCATTACAAGACGTTCAGGCGAGCAGTGCCGGTGAAGTGCCACAGAGCGCCTATGCGCTTCAGCTTATACGCTCGTCTGAGGCGGCAACAAGAGAATATAAACGAGGAAAAAAACACGACATCAGCGTCCCGGCAGAAAGCATAAGAGATCACTCTACCCGAGACATTATAACGCTCCTCCATGCTCATCCACCCTATGATACCGCTGCGTATCCGCCACTCATTCGAGCCACCATTAGAAATGCGGCAAGCGGTCGCATGACTGGCCTTGCGGCGTTCGAGCAGGACATCGCTCATGCGGACGTCTCAGACCATGTTTCTGCGTTTCTATGGGGTGAACGAATTGGTCATGCCGCCCATGAAAAGGTAATAACGTGGCTGAACAATCTCCTGACACCGGACCTTAAAATATCAGCGGGTGCCTCACCAGAAGATTTTTGGCGACTCGATATAATTGGCGACGATGCAGCGGGTGCAAAGGTCAAAGATGGGATTAATTTCTTCCACGGATTTGCTGAGCGAATAGATGAACATACTCGGGAAAGCGCGCGTGCTCTCTATAGTGATCAATGGCCGCGGGCGCTATCCCTATGGCGAGCATTTATGTATATGCCCGGAAAGCTTACTCCCACGCTCAGAAGGATTCGAAGAGAAGGTGTAGCCGCGCTCGAATTAAAAAATCTATCCGAGGCAGAACGTCAACTCGCCCTCGGCATTGAAGAATCCCCCGCCTCATTTCCAGAGTCGGCAAAAAAATACGCGCGCGAACACCTACCACCCACTCCTACTCAAGAAATAGTGAAAGATAAAAAACAGCCATCCCCGCTCGAGCAGCGCCTTGAGGATACCCTTGCGTATCTTGCACCGTATGTTGGGGCGACATTCATAACGAAGGGGGGAGGTCAGGTACGCATCGGTGAGATCGGGCTTGGTATACGCTACACGCAGCGAGGCATGCGCCCCGGTGTCAAAATTGAATATCTCAAAAAAGACCCTCACTCGCCCTTGACGGGAGGAATGGTTGTCGCCCGCTCAGAGATTCTTCTTCCCTCGGTGGTCATAGAAAAAATGAAGGATTGGCAATTGTCAGCAACGAACCCCCATTGATAATATTTCTATTCAGCACGCCTTTTTGTGAATTTAGCCCTGCACATAAGCAGAAGCGGGCCCACGACCGACTTGTTTTATTAATTTTAATTTCTTTAGACGGAGGAGCTGCAGCTGTGCCGTCCTTTTTGGGCATTGAAGAATATCAACTACATCCTTAACGTCCTCATGTTTTTTTGTAACCTCTTCACTCCCATTATTGAGAGACGGCTCCTTTTCTGGATTAAAGGAATAAACAATTCCACTACCTGCGGCTGGCCCCATACAGTATCTTGGCTACCCTTCCCACTAACTACCTACCCTTTTTTCAGATAGTGCCTGTAATAGCCAACAAAACCGCTAACCAAAAGTGTCACATCCGCGACGACCGCCATCGGTGAAAAGATAATAAGATCATATACTATAAACAGAGGAAAACCGACCATCATTAATTTTCGCATCAGCTTATTATCTTTCTGAAAATTACCGACCATAAGGATTGTCACTCCTGTATAGATGATTAGATCTGGTGGATCTTTATATGTGAAAAATAATGAAATCGTATTTAATGCTATAAATATGTACAAGAATTTTTTGTTTGTCGTAAAATAGCAAGTAACAAATCTAAGAAACGAAACGGAAACAATAACACCGGCCGCAATTTTACCTAATAAAAAATAATGGGCAACCATTAAACCGCCAGAGATAATTAGACACAGAAATGTATGTTCACGTTTTTTATATTGCCAACCCAAAAAATCAAAGCCCGTTGCGATGGTTATCGCAACTTGTGAGAATATGAATGGAAGCGTTAAGTCGTACATAAAAAATAAGGTAGTTACCATTATTTTTCCTTTTCTAGAGTCAACCTAAGCGAAAACAGCGCCTCTGACTTAAGCTTTGATTTTGTCCATGTTTTCTGTTTCTCGGTGAGTAATTCGCCCATACCTGAGAGAATGTTGGTGTCATCAAATTTTTCCGTCACATAAATACACTTTTTCAAGAAATCAGCGTATGAAATACCCATACGATCCTCAACAATTTTCTTATTGACCGGCCAATCGTGAGAAAGGAAAAACTGAACATCAAAAATGTCCCGGTTCGTCTTACCGATCCGTTCATACATAGCACAAAGCTTATGAGCAACCATGTCTTCCTTGACCATTACCTGCATAGAAATACCAAGGAATGATTCCACCGCATACTTTGAGCCAAACTCCCGACGATTTATTTCTACCTTAACGTTTTGTGCATTGATGTCCTTATCATCATGAGAGAGCACGTAGAGAAGATTGAATCTTTTTTTACGTGCCTCTTTTAACGTACCGTAATTTTCAATAATTGCTTTGACACGATCAAACACGTAGTCCTCTTTGTCCGAATCCAGCAAATCAAAATCCAAATCTACTGAGAAGCGATCCAAACCGTAAAAGAAGGTGGCGGCTGTTCCTCCTTTGAACCCCAAAATTGGACTGATGGTTGCATCAGTGTAGATATCCTTAAGGATTTTTATGAGAATATTTTTATGTTTTGAAGTATCAAGAGCCATATGATTGTTAATTGAGATTTTTTTTAAATGCTTCGTGGTACATCTTCACCGTCTTGGTCATACGTTTATTGCCACCGTAAATAGGCAAAATCTCGTATACTTTTTCCCAATTCAAAGCCGAGAGATTATCGAAATGATAATCCTTGTTGAGATAGATAACATCCAAAAACGCACGCTCGGGCGAAGCGATACTATAATTTTCTCTTGACTCTAGACCAATCTGATTGGTGAGAATGGTATCCTTAATTTTTTTATAAGAATATTTCTGTCCATCACACTCAATTTCTTTTGTGGTATACGACGCAACAAAAATCTGACCGTACAACTGGAATGTAATTCCAGCGGCACCTAACGCCGTCTCCATGCTGACATATGAGGGAGTATATATTTTTGTAGCCAATTCATACTTATCATAACTCTTTTCTTTGGAGTAAATGCCCCTGCGTACAGCATTCATTTTACCTGCCTTAACATAACGGTGAATCTTCTTCTTAACAAAATTCACATCAGATTCTGCCCAAAGCAAAATAAGGTCTTTAAAAGTAAAAACAGTTTTCTTTGATCTCATTATGTCTAAAATGTAGTCTTTTTCCATAAATTGATGATTTATGCAATATTTGTACCCAAATATGGGTACCTTTGGTTTAAATTATATGCTATGTTCAAAATAAGTGCAAGTGGCCATATAGGTAAGGAAAGGTGCTCGAACCGCCTCCTCGCGCCTGCCTACCGCAGGCAGGGAGCGGAAAGCGGTGGTTGGTTTTGAGGGCATTTGGAAAATTCTGTATGATTTCAAATCAAATCCGGATTTCTGTCGGGGGGTGTTAGAACACAAAAAAGCGCTCCGATGGCCATCGGAGCGCGATTCTGCATTTTTGTTTGCAAACCTGCCCCTCTTGGATAAAATACGCCTGCCCGCCTCTGGAGGGAACCTTTTTCAAAGAAAATCCTGATGCAGAATTTTGACTGGACCGCGCCGTAGCTTCAACGAAGGTGGGACTAACTCTCCAGCGGCGCCTCGCTTTGCGGCGGAGGATTAAAATAATACTATGCTCATACCGTTCGGTGGCGCAGGTTCGATAGAAAAGATGGTTAGGAAATTTTTACTTAATCAAACATTGCGTGTAACAGGAAGACCAAAGAAGAGAGTGAAATAGTGACTGTCCACATTATTCAAATCACTTTTTTTCTTTCTTGATTCTCTCCTTCAACAACGACACAAAGTAAGGGGAATAAAACATGGTCACTCCATTAATATTAAGATACTCTGCTGCATGTTTCTCTTCACTTTTTTTTCCTTGTAGCTTTGGCTGCTCTGCAAGGAGGGCATCAATATGTTTTTTAAGAGTTGCATCCTTAATGCCAAATTCTTGAGCAATGTTATGGCATGTCCTCCATGTTTCTGGGGGTTTTTCAGGGACACGTTCTTTCAACAACGACACAAAGTAAGGAGAATAAAACATGGTCTTTCCACTTCGTACACCACCTCCATACTCTGCTGCGTGTTTCCCTTCACTTTCTTTTCCTTGTAGCTTTGGCTGCTCTGCAAGGAGGGCATCAATATGTTTTTTAAGAGTTACATCCTTAATGCCAAATTCTTGAGCAATGTTATCACATGCCCTCCATGTTTCTGGGGGTTTTTCAGGGACACGTTCTTTCAATAATAATACAAGGTAAGGGGAATAAAACATGGTCTTTCCACTAGTTTTAGTATACTCTGCTGCATGTTTCTCTTCACTTTCTTTTCCTCGTAGCTCTGGTTGCTCTACAAGGAGGGCATCAATATGTTTTTTAAGCATTGTATAATCAATGCCAAATTCTTGAGCAATGTTATCACATGCCCTCCATGTTTCTGGGGGCTGTTCTTTTTCAAGAACCTCGGAGAATTGTTGAGTTATTCTCATTATTTCTTGCTTGCTTACTGTAATTACCAGACCTTTGATGTTAATGTGCGACATCGCTGGAGAGTGTGGGACAGAAGGAGATATTGGTTGATTTTGTAGGGATTGAGCAGTATCAGGAGAAAAGAAAATCGCTCCACCGGCAATATCTGAAAAGAGAACTTGTGGAATTAATTCACTGCCATGCTGGTCGAGAAACTCAACAATAACCGCGTGCTTTGAAGGATTATTTTTATCAAGACGGAGTGTACGGCCTCCCCGCTGTTCTGCAATAACTCTGGATAGTGTGGGTCGCAAGTTAAGGCATACACTCGTTTTTGGCACATCAAACCCCTCAATAAGAATGTCGGCATTACACAAAACCTGTATCTCGCCGCGCTTGAATAGTTTAAGAATATCTATTTGAGCCTTTTGGGACATTCCTCCACTTATAGTTGCTGCTGAAATCCCTGCTTGATTGAAGAGGTCGGCAAGTGTTTTAGCGTGCTCAACACCAACGCAATATGCCACGCCTGTACGGCCTAAAAATGCTTGTTTATACAGTTGGACTGCCGCTTCATTTCTACTCGCGACATTTACCGCTCTAGCAAGATCTTGTTCATTAAAATTTCCGTCGCTTGTTACTCGAACATTTGACGTATCCACTGTTGTTTGGGCAAGGATGACAGAAAAGGGAGAAATAGCTCCCTCCTGCACCGCCTCTGGAATAGTAATGCTATGAATGTTTGTTTCCAAAAGATTTCCAACACGCTTTTGTTGGGAAAAATCCGGTGTTGCGGTAAAACCAAGCTTGATGCAGTCACTAAAACGGCTTACGGCAGCCATGCGTTCGGGACTTAACGAACGATGCGCTTCATCAAGAATGAGACAGTCATAATCTTGAGGCTGTATTGTTCCCTGATTGAGCTGTGAAATCAAGGAATTATACGTAATAACTGTTACGTGCCTGCCATGCTCTTTTGCTTCTGAATAGATCTTTCCAACATCGACATTTTCCGCAAATTCAGAAAATGACGATTCCGTTTGCTCAACAAGAAGTTTTCGCGGGACAACGATGAGGGATTTAAGGTTTGTTGCTTCCAAAAACTCAACAAATATAACTGTTTTCCCGTAGCCTGTGGGGAGCTTAATATATCCCTCTCTATTGCCTTGTTCAAAAAAAGTACGCAGTGATTCAAAAACAGATACTTGATGCTCGCGAAGAGATTTATTTTCATCAAGATTTTTTTCTGATTCAATATACGAATCGAGAGAGTTGAGCAACGAAAGCCATTTCTTAAATGACCCTAAATCTTCTCCCGAAATATCAATATGCGATTGATTTTTAAGGAGTAACAGTGTTTTTAAATAAATCTCATACCGTTTCGGAAACTGCTCTTTGAGATCGTGTTCTGACATGTTAAAAAAATCCTCTTTTTTAGAAGATGGAAGTATGCCTTCTTCATAGACATGTTCAACTTCTCGAATTTGTTTATGAAGTTCTTCCGATGTTTTATGGCGGAATGATTCTGACATAAGGCGATTCTGCATTTTTCCTGGGGGACTGGGATTCGGACCCAGATAAACAGAGTCAAAGTCTGTTGTCCTGCCGTTAGACGATCCCCCATCAATTTATTCTGTATCACATATACCCTTTATCCATCCTGAAATTTTTCTATTCAATTCTGAACTGCGCCGCACTGTTATTCTCAGTACACCATAATAATTATCTCCACGATTCTTTCTATAGCTTTGAGATAAACCTTTCTTATAATATACAGGCAAATCAACGTTACTACATAAAATATTAAACCAATATGTCATTATTATGCTCAAGCGACATTTTGCGGTTTGGTGGAGATAGAGGGAGTATAAAATCTCGGCATCATTAATACCCACACATTTCCTTAGCCAGTCAAGAAACAATCTAATCATCATCGGATCAGAATTCGAGAATACTACACCCTGAGAAACATTATGCTCCTTTGCTTTTGATCCTTCTGCCCAATAGAGTGCGATGCCAAGCAACCATAACTCCCTGATGGAGATCGTGCCTATCTGAGCCGAAGATTCTCTGTAAATCTTATCCGTTTTTTCAATCCTGCGCTGCCGAATAAGATACCATGCCCGCTCATGTTGAACAAGTTGTTTCTTATAGAGACGTTCTTTGTGAGTGTCTGAGAGCGGTATGTCTCTCAACCACAAAGAAAGGCTAGCCCTACTTACGTTTACCTGACTTTCAATTTCGCTATACGAAAGCCCCTTCTTTCGCAGACGAATTGCCTTATTCTTTTCATTTGGCTTGGCTGATGGCATATTCTAAACAGCAAAATCATATATTCTGATTATACACTACGCTGTTTAAATATAACAACTCCCTACACCTTCAGATACCGCCCAATGGCAACCGTCGAGCTCAAGACGCTTAAAACAACGACGACAGCGAACTGATAGCCAAAAATTGGTGTAAAATTTTCACTAAAATACCCTAGCATATCGAGGGCGTTGCCGTCAAAGAGTTTGGAAACGAATGGCTGAATAGCACCAAGCACCGGAAATACAAGCAGGATCGTTATTCCCATAGCAACGATACTATAGAGCAGCGCCTCGATAAACAGAGGGGCCCGCACGAACCAGTTTGTCGCGCCGACAAGCTTCATAATCCCCACTTCCCTGCGTCGAGTATAGATGGTAATACGAATCGTGTTCATAACAATCAGGGCGGTGATGATTGCAAGAAATATCGTGACGCCCATGCCTATCGTGCGCACCTGTGCTTTCATCTCTTGGATGCGCCGGATAAGACGAGTCCTGTCTTGGAACGTACGCCGTTCAATAAGTGTTTGATACTGTGCGTTGTCTATTGTCGCAAGGATAGTCGAATATCCTTCGATAACTTTTGCGCGAATAATAGCACTTGCTGTCAAAGGATTTTCCCCGAGTTCTTTTAGTGATTCTTGAATGTTTTGATCATCCTGATAGCGTTCCTTCAAACGAGCAAGTGCATCATCCTTCGTAATAAGATCTGCCGATTGCACCTCAGGCATACCTTTTAGCTGCGAAATAAATTTAGCAACATCGTCATCTTGCGCTGTTTGTTGAAAATATACCGTCACATTCACGCGCTGCTCAAGCGATTGAATCGACTTTTCCATGAGCGCATGAAGGCCGATAAAAAAATTCACCGAAAGCAATGCAAGCGTCAGAATAGATATCGTCACTGTTGACAACCAAAGATTGCGCCAAAAATTTTGAAACGAAAATTTGAAAACCCTGAGGAGTGATATAATCATATAAAATATTTTCCGTGTACCTTATCAGAGATAACCATTCCGTGCTGCATCGAAACGACGCGCTTTTTCAATACATTCACGACTTCTCTGTTATGCGTCACAAACAAAAGCGTTGTGCCTAGTTCATTGATACGGACCAGCACATCGATAATAGTTTTGGCAGTGAGCGAGTCGAGATCCCCGGTCGGTTCGTCGGCGATGAGTAACTTTGGCCGATGAATGAGCGCGCGGGCAATAGCGACACGCTGTTGTTCACCGCCGGAGAGCTGACGAGGATACCGATGTGCCTTCTCCTCAAGGCCGACTACTTTGAGCACCTGAGGGACGACCGATGCGATCGTTTTCGACGGCTCTCCACACACTTCAAGAGCAAACGCGACATTTTCCTCAACGGTCTTCTGCTCGAGCAGCTTAAAATCCTGGTAGACCACGCCAATTTGCCTCCGAAGAAGCGGAATATCTCGACGACGAATTCTGGTTATATCCCAATCGCCAATACTTATCGATCCGCTTGTAGGCCGCTCCTCTGCTGTCATAAGCTTAACCAGTGTTGACTTGCCCGCCCCGCTCTGTCCAACAAGAAACACAAACTCACCGGCATCGATACGCAGATCGACTCCGCCGAGCGCGGTTGTATCGGGATGATATATTTTTTTAACTCCTTCGAGGGTGATCATTATGCTAGGGTCTAGGGAATAGGGGTTAGGGTATAGTCAGCTATTCAATCCGTTCTATCTTCACTTTTATTAAGCCCTCACCAAGCTTCGCGATTTTTTTAAATGCAGTACTCACAAGATCTATGATACGCTTTTCATCATTATTCGTCCATGTCGATGTGACAGTCACTGCCGTAGATTTATTATTCGACGTATTGATCACCTTCAGTTTCGTACCTATGGGAAAAAGATTTGTCGCCGATCCTTCTGGATACCGCTTGTGCGCATACCAACTCGCTGTCCCCTCATACGAATCCTTCCCATCTGCAAATGCAGCCAAAACGACGCTATTTTTTTCAACGTCTATGGAAACGGTGCGCGTTGTTCTGTTCATCACACTTGGAAGAGCGTGCCACTCCTTTTTTTCGTTCGACCATTCATAAATACGCGGACGGTAGGGGGTTTTTGTATAGGAAAATATGATGACTTTTTTTTTGAAAAATCCGGTCTCACCTTCTATGGGGAAAGAAAAATTACAAGCAGGTGAGAGCGCCACCACGTCTTTATCATACGGGAAAAAACTCTGCTGAAGAAGCGAGTCAATTGTTTTAGCGTACGCGAGTACTTGAGGTCCACTCTTATCTAATGCCTGCACGCAGTCAGAGAGCGTGGAGGGCTGAGCTATGGTGACAGAAACTGATGAGCTTGCGCCAAAAACACCGATGGGCATAAACAAAAAAATACCGAAAACAAACAAGCGTACGGCATTGCGCCATTTATGAAATGAATATATACTTTTCAACATGCATAAAAGTATATCATAGATAGGTACGATATACGATATCTGCGGGCGTAGTACAATGGTAGTATCCATGCTTCCCAAGCATGAGACGTGGGTCCGATTCCCATCGCCCGCTAGTGATATAGGGTATCGTCCATTTTGTCGAGAGCATATATTACCTATGCGATATGAAAGGGAATCGAACGGGCATGAGCGAACTGTCTCGATGACCATCGGGACAAAGAAGCGAACATCGAGCTGCCGGTGGCAGGTTGATGGTTGCCCCGGGCAAACGACTGACGTCCAGTGAACGTCAGAAGAGCGGAATTCCCATCGCCCGCTATGAAATAATTGCGAACTATGAACTCCAAAGAACCAACCATCCCTCCTCGAAATGAGGGAAACCAAAATGATCAAGTGAATGAAGAATTACTCAAATTGAGTTCAGAACTTGCCAAAGTTCGCCAAGATATGGCTGACCTTGTTGATTCTTTTGAAAAGAGTGGTGAGACGACATCAGATGACAGAGAGCATGCAATGGACCTGTTGGCAGATGAGCTGGACCGACTCTCGATTCAGATCGATGCCTGTGATATCAGTGACCCTGCGCGAGCAAAGGTACACAGTATTGTCACTGATGAATTGGACTTTGCAAGCGATGTACTCAGAGATTCTGTCGATGCCTTCATAAATATGGATGGAGATGCTTTTATCGATTTGCTCAATACGATTTCTCCGTCGATCGAAGAGGCGGACATTGTTCTTGATTTACTGAGGGTGGCGCATACTGCATCTGCTATTGGCGTGGGCACCTACCTTCACGATAATGGGCAGTGTGGGTATTCACCAAAAAAACAGTTTGATATTTCACCACTTGCCACCAAACTTGAACACGCACTGCAGGATATGCACGACTGCACGATCGGCGAGGATTTCAATACATTCAATCCTGAAAAAAAGGGAGACCTTATGTTTATCGGCGAAGTAATAAAGGGTGTACTGAGTATTATTATAAGGACATTGGACGAAACAAAAGGCGATCCAATCGAACGAGCGATTCGGCTTGTCTCAGTCAAACTTGAGGCAGTACTTGCTATCATGCGAGAGGAATTAGAACTCGAAAATGATATCTTCTATTCTCCTACTATCATTCAGGTGCTTAATCGGGAAATCAGCGGTGGGTTTTGTCTTGAGAGAATCAAGCAGGATATGTTGGCCCATGACCGCATTGCGATGGAGGAACTGGAAGGTGCTGTCAATATTATGAAGCTAGTTGCTCATATCGCCAGTCGGTAAATAACCTAAACCATGCCCATCCTAAAACGAACGCACTTTGGCAATCCAATCCTGAGGAAGAAAGCCAAGGAGATTTCCCTCAGAGAAATTACGACTCCGGCTTTCAAAAAGCTTGTTCGACAGATGTTCGGGGCGATTCAAAATATCGGCGTTGGATTAGCTGCACCGCAGATTGGAAAATCTATTCGCCTTGCAGTTATCGACATCCATCCCCTTCCTCATCGTCCCGACGTCACTCCAATCAAACGTGTGCTTATCAATCCTGAAATTTTGAAATACTCGAAGGAAACTGAATCAGAATATGAAGGATGTTTAAGTTTTGATGGCGTACGCGGTTCTGTCCCGCGTTCAACCAGCGTTAAAGTATGCTATTATAACGAGAAGGGTGAAAAATGCATTGAAACGGCGGTTGGTTTTCTTGCAAAAGTTTTTCAGCATGAAATAGATCATCTCAATGGTGTGCTCTTTGTTGATCGCATGAAAGATATGAAGACGTTGATGACGGCTCAGGAATATTCAAAACGAATTCTTAACCAGTAAGTATTATGCCCGATCCAGTACCGCCATCATTTAGTGATGACCCAGAATACCAGCGAGAAGGTGGTGATCGCGATTTTTATGAGGTGTATAAAAAGTCGGCTGCTTCTGCGGACACCTTTATGAATCTGCCCGCTTCATTTGATATAACGACGGCATCCCCACTTCGACGCGCAGAATATTTGCGTGATATCGCAGATGAATTCATTCGCGTGTCGATTCAGATTGAAGCACTCCCTTTTTCTGATAAGCTCGACAAGAGGGCACTGAATATCGCACAGAAAGAATTTGAAAACGCGGCCGAGGTAGTGCGCGCGGGTATCACGGAGAAGTCAACGGCAGAGCCGCGATTGATTCTACACCCCCTTCTCAACGCTGCCCCATACACGCAAGAGGCGTGTATTATTCTCAATGCCCTCAAAATCGTCCATGGCACTCAGCTTCTTAAAGATGACGGATATCTCCGTCGTGATGGCAGCTTCAGTTTTCCGGAACATAATCGCTCTTTTATTCTCGGTCCTCTTGTTGTTAAAACGGAAAAAGTACTCTCGAGTATCCCTCGATTCAACATTCGCTTCCATGTAGGCGATTTAACAAATTCTCAAAAGAAGGAATGCAAGACAGCGGGCAACAACCTGCTCAAGATTCTTGATGAGATGATATCAGGTCTCGATATAACAAAAGGTGATCCAATAGAGGAGCTCTTTCGCCTCATTACTGCAAAAATTGAGGCCGTGATTTGCATCTTGAGATCTATGCTTGAATTATCAGATGAGTCCTTTTTCTCCCCCGAACTTGTTCGTGTTCGACAGAGCGAGTCACTTGGAAATTTTAATCTTAAGCGATTCGAACGACCAAAAACGAGTAAGTTTACCGGTTCTGTTCGTGAGTTGGAGGATGCCCTTATTCTTATGCGGATTGCACAACGTATTGCCGACAGTACCAAGAGTATATAACAATGCGATAGCCCGATGGTTATACACTATTGGAACCCTATAATAATATCTCACCGCATAATAGTGTCGACGGTTACCATAGTTTCATGAAAAAAACAAACCGAAATATCTTTTATATTGGCTTGCTCAGTTTTTTTGGCGGTATCAGCCAGGATATTTTTGTGCCTATCCTCCCACTCTATCTTGCCAATGTTTTGGGACTGGACAAAGTATTTATCGGTATATCAGAGGGGCTTGTTACCAGCGGGGCGAGTTTATTTAAAATCATCTCCGGATTTTGGGTCGACAAATTTGGGTCAAAAAAACCATTCATCTTTCTCGGATATTTTCTCTCCATGATTGCACGTCCCCTTTTGGCGTTTACCTCAGCAGCTAGCGCCGTTCTTTTCTTGCGATTTGTCGATGGCGTTGGAAAGGGACTCAAGGATTCACCGAAAGATGCACTCATTGCTGATTCGTCAGACGCGGCAACGCGCGGGAAAAGCTTTGGCATCGCACGCACACTCGACACTTTTGGATCCGTGGCTGGCCCTCTGATTCTTTTTGGACTTTTGTATCTTTTAAAAGATCACCCGCTTCAGTATCAGTTGATTCTCGTTGCAACTGCATTTCCCCTTTTGGTAACGCTCACGCTTTTACAGACAAAGGTGAAAGAAACGGGTTTTCCCTCTCTGGATCCCCGCCTTCGCGGGGATGACAATAAAGCGAAACGAGCTCTCCCAAAGAAATTTTATATCTTCCTTGCGATTATGCTTTTATTCGGTCTTGGAAATTCGTCTGATGCATTTCTCATCCTGCGCGCGCAAGATGTTGGTTTGACAATACTCGCGATCCCTCTGGTCTTTGCGCTTTTTAACGCTGTCTATGCGAGTGTTTCTATCCCGCTTGGAAGTTTGTCAGATAGAATCGGGCGCGAAAAAGTTATGCTGCTGGGGTGGTTTGCCTATGCGGTTGCCTATCTCGGGTTTGGATTTGCCAAAGAAAGCTATCAGATATGGCTCCTCTTTGCCTTCTACGGATTGTACTATGCAACGACATACGGGGTTGCCAAGGCATTTGTTGCCGATATGGTACCCTCTTCCCACCGTGGACGCGCCTACGGCATCTACAACACCGCCATTGGCCTTGTTTCCTTACCCGCAAGCGTTATCGCGGGACTGCTCTGGGATCGTGTCAATCCGTCAGCACCATTCTTCTTCGGCTCGGGAGTGGCACTTGTTGCTGCTTGTTTTTTTCTTATATTTTGGCTGCATCAATCGAGACAAAAAATTACCCTGCCCTTTTCTGAAAAACAAAGTGATCAGCGACGTTAGTACTCTCAAGACCACGGTTGTTCAGTTCGGGATATTTTTCAAGATATGCC
>Ga0209515_10006999_pt1 | contig 13755 bp, 14 predicted proteins | sample Subgroupgradi54m_FD_187454 | JGI IMG/M metagenome (GOLD analysis project Ga0209515, IMG submission 187454) | Subsurface groundwater microbial communities from S. Glens Falls, New York, USA - GMW60B uncontaminated upgradient, 5.4 m (SPAdes)... ...
GACGATGTGCATGCTGCCGAGCGGAGTTTATCTGGAGATAAAACTATTTTTGGCTTTTCAAAGTTTGAAAGAAATGCCGCAGTTGCTTCTTATCTATATAGCAAGTTTGGCAATGACATTCCTCCGGAAGTTTACCGTGCCGCTTTATTCTACGAAGCTCCACAACGCGCTTTAAGCCGGTTGCCTGCTAGAGCTAAAGTTATTGCAGAGGCCGCAAATAGCCTTTCAGAAGCCCGCGGACAGCCAGAAGAATTTGCGCAAAAATTAGTTGACTTAAGCAGCATTGATGCCTTGCTTATCAATTCGGCAAATTTACTTCTTGGTCTACGCAGAGCAGCTTCTGCACCTAAAGATTCTTCCCTGCGTGTAAATGTGAAACTAAGAGAAAGGGTAAAACAAGTTGCGGATATGGCTCTTAATTTCTATGTTCCGACGTTAGACATTGTTGGCTTGAGGGAGTTAAAAGGAGAGATTGGAGAAGCTGCTTTTAGGCTGCAAAACCCACGGCTACATATGAAAATAGACCGGGCTTTAACTAAGGTTGAGCGCAAGCTAATTCCACATTCATTGCAATTAGAGCAGATAGTTAGAGAACATGCCAACCGAATTGGGTGTGAGTTTAGAATAAAGCCAAGGCCAAGAAAACAAGTTTACAGCGCTTACCTAAAAATGAAGAAAAAGGATCTCAAAGAAGTTAGAGAGCTTAACGACGTTGTTGGATTTAGGGTAGTATTATATCCACCTGCAACGGCTTCTGGCATTGATAAAGTAAGGGAACTTAGCAACAGGTTAGAAAGAGACCCGCGGCTTAAAGTGGTTGACCATAGGGATTATCTTGGCCTGAGAGAAAAGCCAAATGGCTACGCTGCTAGGCATTTAATGGTGGCGCACCCTCGCACGGGTTTAACTGCAGAAATTCAAATTCAAACTGATGAAATGCAAAGAAAGGCAAACGATGCAAAAGCGGCGCATGCGTTGCATAAAGGAGTTCACCTTACAGTTGACACAGTAGCGCAAATTGAGGCGATTGGCAGAAACGCAGTACCGGAGCTGGCTTCGCCTGAATTAATGCCTGTAAAAGTCGTATACCTTGGTGGAAAAGGTATAGCGGATAGGCTGGTAAAAGTTTACCCTGGGGCTCCACTACTTAGAGTGGTGGCAGATGCGCTGAAACCAGAGGAGTTAGTTGGCGGATTAAAATTTAAGCTAATGCACGGTGGTAGAACAATTCGCGGGCCTTCTTTATACTATTCCATTCCCGCTGGTGCAACTATTCAAGTTACCAAAGATCCAAATGGAGTGCACCCATCTTCGCGTTGGCTGAATATAGTTGGCAGACATCCAAATATCCGTGCAGCTTATGTGCTTCACATGGGTAAAAAAGTAGGTAAAAGTTAAGGAGGTAGTTTAACCTGATCGTGCTTGGCTTTTGTGGAACATTTGCAGCTGGAAAAGACTTAGCAGTGGCTGTAATTGAAGCGAAGTTCAAAAGCAAGGCTTTCCACGTTAGCACTGGAGATTTAGTTAGAGAAGAAACTGCACGCCGTGGTTTAAGTTTAGCGAGGGAAAATTTGCAGCTTGTTTCTAACGATATGCGTTTTAATCGAGGCAGTGGAGTTTTGGGCAAAATAGCTGCTGAAAAAATTTTGAAACAGCGCGGAAAACAAATTGCGCTTGTGAGTGGCATACGCAACGCAGGAGAAGTTGAAGAGCTGCGGCGGGCTTTTGGTAAAAATTTCTATCTAGTTGCAGTGGATGCGCCAATTAAACTGCGCTATGAAAGAGTAAAACGCCGCGCACGAGCTGGAGAACAAGTGTTAGGTTTTGCGGAGTTCAAAGCCAGCCAGGAAAAGGAATTGAAAGGCGCGGCGCATTCGCAGAACATTTTGCAAGTTATGAAAATGGCTGACTTCACAATTCAAAACAACGGAACGAAAAAAGAATTAGGGGAAAAGATTGAGCGGATTTTGAAAAAGCTGAAAGTATAAGCGTTCTAATCTTTTATTCTCAGCTCGCGTTTCTTTCGCTGCAAATAACTTAGCAGTTCGCTGCTGAAAATATGCGGAGCATAGTTGCCGTAAATTTTTACAACCCTAAGCGCAGCTTCAATTCCAATAGGATAAGACAGTTGCGCTTCTCTTTTTTGAAGCTCTGCTGCTTCTTGCGGGCCAAATTCTTTAAAGTATCGTTTAAAGGTTCTAGCGTTTTTTAAGTTTTCCAATTTTTCTATAAACGCTTGTGGATAATGCCGCATTATATTTGAACTACTTGCAAATAATTCGGCAGAATTTGAATAAGGATGTCCTAATCGGTTATCGCTGCGGATGTAACTGGACTCGTCAAAAACTGCTGTTATTGGTTGAGCCTCTTCCCTAGCGCGCTCTACTTCTCTTGTTTTTTTATCCATAAGCATACGCCGTTGCTCTTGTAAACCATTAAATATGAACCTTAGTTTCATGTTAGCGAATGAGTTAAAGCTCTTTGCTTCTCTAGAATCCAATTTACTCCAGTAAACTGCATGTGCTGCTTCGTGAAAAGTTATCTGGCGGTGCAAGCCCATTTTTATAGCATCTGTTTTTCCAAGGATAATGCCAGTGTTGCCTTCGGGCTCGTGGCTGAAATTAAATCTGAGTTGATGCTCGCCACCTTCGGTGCGGGCGCGGTTCAAATAAATTTCCCTCGCATACTTTCCCCTTGCTATGACTGGCTGCACAATTGCAAGTTCTTCAGCTATTTCCCTTATCTTGCCTTCATCGTGCGGCGCTTCAGCTTCTGTGTAAACGGTTATTCCTTTGTGGGTTACTGTATTGAATCTTGGAATAGCTTGCTGTTGCAAAACTTTCCAAGTGCCAAATAGAAATCTATCCAAGCCAGCTTCAATTACTTTAGGGTGATGCGTTTGAGAAACTAATGTCACTATTGTTTTTGTTTTATCAGTGGGGTGAATGCGTGAAAAGCCGTATGAAAAACCCCTGTATGATTCTGTCAACCGTTCTGGGTAATCTGAAGCATATATTTGTGTGCGATCGTTTCTTTTTGCATCTCGAATTGTGAAAAAGAGATTGCCGTGCCGCGGCACCAGCTTGCGGTCAACTTCAATGTGCGTAGCCCAACCATCGTGCGTGAATTTTAAGCTGTCAGCAAACCGCCTTACATCCTTTGGCTCTGGTTCGGTTTTTTTCTCCCAAACTTTTATTCCAGCTGCTGCAGCGCCTGCAACGGCTCCAACTTTTAGCATTTTTTTGAGGAATTCTCTTCTCCCAATGCGTTCTTCTGCCATTTATTTTTTTCAATCCTTCACAACTGTTCCCTTGAATTGTTTTCCGCCAAGCGCGTTTTCAACTTCTTTTAAGTTGTGGCCGTCTACGAATTTTAGTTCAATGTTACTACGCTGCGCTAGCCTACAGGCAACGAGGTCGAATGGGAAATTCGTCCGCGCCAAGCGTTTGTCAGCATCAACTGCGAGTTGCGTTAGCTCAGCGTGTGTTAGTTTTTCTAGCTTTTTTGCATTTTTATCTGAACGCGGGTCGGCGGAGTAAAGGTAGTCTACGTTGCTTAAGTTTGCAACTGCCTTTGCGCCGCTTTGCTCTGCCAATAGCATTGAACACGCATCTGTGGTTATTCCTTCTATTAACCCGCCCATCACTGCGATTTTTCCATGCTTCAGCGCCGCTTCACCTTCTGTAAGGTTATGGCAGTAAACTGCTTTTTCTCCAAGCGAATGTGCAACGATGCGGCTGTTGAGCCTCGTAACGCGTATGCCTAGCGTATCGCATTGAAATTCAGTTGCTTGAAATTCGCGGCCTGCAGTTACGTATTTCCGCGCAATTCCGCCGCCTCCAACCAACACCGCCAAGCCGTTTTTGCTTGCGGGTTGTAAAACTTTGCTGAAATCTTTGAGATACTGTAAATTGAAATCACTATTGCCTTCCTTGAACAATAGCGACCCGCCTAAAGAAATTACGATCATTTTAGTTTACCTCCACTTTTTTTGACTTGTTCTTTGCTCTTTTTTTATTTCTTCTTTTTGTCTAATTTTTATTTCTTTTTTATTTTCTTTTTTTCTTTTCCGCGCTTTCTTTCAATTAACTTAAAATACAGCCCAATTGCGGCCATGAAAGTTGCCGCGGCATTTAATGCTATGAAAATCAAATTGTTAATGTAAATACTATACGCCATTAAGCTTAAGCTTCCTAGAGTGTAAAGCACGTCGAATTCCATTGTCAACCCTGAATGGCGGCGTTTAATGGTGTCAATTGTTTGCGGTATCCAGCCAAGTGCAACTAGCGTTAAGCCAAGTAAACCTAGTATTGAATAGTCGAAAGTCATACTATCGCCATGCTATCACCAGCTTTTACAAAGTGGATATTTTTTAACCTGCGCTTTTAATGATATATAGCGTGTAATAAGTTATATGGCTAAAACTGATGCGCGGCTAGTGTCACTGGTTGTTATTGTAGTAATTGCCACGTTAGTTTACTTTGCTTATCTCCGCCCTTCTGGTCAGGTTCAGCAGCCGGGTGAAAATGTCGCTCCGAGTAATTCAAATGCTAATCTGGTTAATCTACGCACGTTCACTTTTGCGTCGTCAAGCGCGTGGCAAATACCTGAAAGTAATGTAACTTTTCACCATAATGTTTCAATTGAAAACGGTTCGCGGCTTGACGTTTTTACTTTTTCTACAGCTGAAGTTTTATCAGCACCTCCTGTGCCTTCAACGTCGCAGGAAAATTTTGGCTTAATTATAATTATTCCAAAGAAATTGGCAAGCAATTTGGCAGGAAATTCCTCCGCAGTTAGAGCTTCCCACGATATTGAAACGCTTCGAGAAGATCCAATTGGCTATTTTCCACGTATTTTAGTAAGTGCAACTCCAGTTCAACGCGGTATACTTATTCCCCTTCCGCCTGAACTTTCAGAAAGCGAACTTGCAGGTGCAAATGTAATTGCAATTCCAATAAAAGAAAGCAGAGCGAGGGCAGAGCAATTGCAAGCCATTGCGCAAGTGCTTGATACTTATGCGGATGTTTTTGAAAATATTCACTCGTCCAGTGAAGCTTTTGACGTTGATGTGCGGTTAAGTGCAATTTTAAACCAAGTGAAGAAATTTGAAGACAGGTACGTTGACCTTGCTAGATATTTAGATAGCCTGCGCAATTCTGAACTCCGAGAAGATGTGCCATTGCAACTCACAGCTTTGCCGTCTTTGTCAGCTAAAATTTCAGAAATTGCAACGAAAAACAGCGTTTCATTTGACGTTTGCAGGTTGCCTGACTGTTCTACGCCGCAGCGCCAATTTTACAACCGGCCGCTTGTTCGCGTAGATGGAAAAGCCGGAGAATATTCTACTATATCTTATAGTGATATCCGCGGAGATCTGACTAAAGTAAAAGTTACAATTGGTTTAGATTTTTCCAACGTTCCACTTGCTGGTGGCCAACTTCAAGTCCGCGGCTATAACCGCGAGCCGCTTAACCGTGTAACTGGTTCAATTGTAGTTGCTTACCCTGAACATATTGGGCCAGGAAGCGAGGTAAGCGCGCCATTGACTGTTGAGGTAAACCACGTTCCAGATTTAATTCGAGTGGCTCACTCTATTGTACGTTCGGGTAAAGGCGGCGAATTATTTTTCGTAGTTACTTCATCTCCAAGTTCAGTTCAAGGTTTCAACGTGTGCGGAACCAACCAGCCAGTTGAACTGCCTGGAGTAAGCTCACATTCTGTGCAAGTGTTCTACGCGCCTGAAGAAATCAAAGCGCAATTTTTGCGACAAGACTGCCCGCTTTTGCAAAACGATTTGCCAACTGGGCTTTACATTACAACTGGTGGCACAGCGCGGCCTCAAGGTCTAAGCCAACTTTATCCAGTTGTTGCAGATGCTAGTTCGTGGCGGGCTTGTGAGGAGAATTTCTGCACTTGCGATGCAGCGGGTGAGGCGCTTAAATCTGCAATTCAAAAAACCCAATCCGACGCAGCTCAGTTTTACACGCTTGGATATAGCCGCGGGTTGCTTAGCGACAGGCAACATCCATTTGAAGAAAACTTTTTGCTTTTGACAACTAACTTCGACGCAACTTGCACTTTTGCCGGCGTAGAATTTGAAGGCAACGCTAAACCAAAACCCGGGATGATTAACTTGGTTTCAATTCGCCTAAATCCGGATATCCCGGCTGATTTTAAGCTGAGGGCAACTTCTGGAGCTGGAACATTTGTGGCGGACCGTGAAATTGCCGCTGCAGCTGCCGGGCAATGGCTTTGCCATGATTCCAACGGCTTGCCGGTTTCCCAACCCAATGATGATTGTTCCCGCGAACTGCGCAGCCCGCCGGTGATAACCGTTGCTGCAATACCGCGCCAGTAGTGTTCAAAGAAAATAGCCGTGTGCATCTTGCTATAACCAACGCTATTTATTTAGCTCTAAGTTCTAATCCCTAGCGAGTGATCCTAAATGTCTAATCCTAAAATAAAGAAAGTGTTGTCCAATTCCAACATAAAGAAGGTACTGGGCAAAGTTGTTGACGATTTGTCAATGCAGCTTCGCGAGCGTGAAAAAAACCAAGATAAAGTTCTTCCACTTTCGCGCGAAGTTGTGCGCTACTGCGCTAATGCAATAAGGCATTTGCACACTGGAGACAAAGCCGAGTGTGAGCGAGTTATCAAGGAATTGACTGTAAAAGTTCGCGAATTGCAAGAAGTTGGCAAAGCTTTTCCAAACATAATTGACCAGCCGCTGCAGGAATTTGCAGAGATAAAGATATTCCATTCACTGCTATTTCATAAACCAATGCCTTCGCCTGAAGATTTGCAAATTCCAGTTAAACCTTACTTAGGTGGAGTTGCGGACTGTGTTGGTGAACTGCGCCGTGCGCTTCAATTGGCATTGAAAGACGGTGACCACAAAGAAGCGGAGTATTATTTCCAGTGCATGAATGAAATGTATGACGAGTTAATGGTACTCAAGTTTTCTGCCTCGCTTGTCGGTAGTTTGAAACATAAGCAAGACATGGTGCGCGGACAGTTGGAACATTCACGAAGCGAAATGTTGAGATGTGCTAAGTAGATAAAATTTTTACAAGTTTTGCAGGTGTTGCGTTAAAAATGTTAGATATTAAGCTCATTAGAAAAAACCCCAATGCGGTGAGGGACGATTTAAAGAAACGCGGACAAACTGACAAGCTACAGTGGCTTGAAGATCTGCTGGTTCAGGATAGGAGTTACCGCGAGTTGCTTGCAGATGTTGAAAAGCTCCGTGCACGCCGAAATGTAATTTCTCAAGATATTAACCTCGCAAAAAAAGCTGGCCGCGACCTATCGCACTTGTTTAAAGAAGCTAAATCAATTCCTGAAAAAATTAAACAACAAGAGGAACAAGTGCAAACTGCCAAGCAGCGCGTTGACCATTATCTAATGCGCTTGCCAAACATTCTACACGAGTCGGTGCCAGTTGGCCAAAGCGATGAAAATAATAAAGTTGTACGCCAAGTTGGTGCTAAGCCTAAAATCAAAAATCCAAAAGACCACGTTGACCTCCTTCAACTTCTAGATGCTGCTGACCTGGAAAGGGCTGCAAAGATTTCAGGCGCGCGATTCTACTTTTTGAAAGGCGACCTTGCGCTTCTCCACCATGCTATGCTTCAACTCGCCATGTCAATGCTAGTGAAAAGGAAGTTTACCGCAATGGTGCCGCCAATGCTAATGCACCGCAAGCAGTACGAAGGCGTTACTGATTTGGCGGATTTTGAAAATGTAATGTACAAAATTGAAAACGACGACCTTTACTTAAGCGCAACAAGTGAACACCCTCTAGTTGCAATGCACGGCGGCGAAATATTTCAGCCTGACCAACTTCCGTTGCGCTACGCGGGAATTAGTTCTTGTTTCCGCCGCGAGGCAGGTGCGCATGGCAAGGATACGAAGGGCATATTTCGCGTTCACCAGTTTGACAAAGTTGAGCAAGTTGGCTTCTGCACGCCTGACAAATCTTGGAAAATGCACGAAGAATTTTTGAAAAACTTGGAAGACTATTGGAAAGCTTTGAAAATTCCTTACAGGGTGGTAAACGTTTGCACTGGCGATATTGGTACCGTGGCTGCAAAGAAATATGACTTGGAAGCGTGGATGCCTAGCCAAGGCAAATACCGCGAGATGGGCTCTTGCTCTAACTGCACTAGTTATCAGGCAAACAGGCTTGGCATGCGCTACAGGTTGACTGCTGGCGGAGAAGAAAAAGAAGCGCTGCATACTGTTAATTCAACGATGGTTGCCTCGCCTCGCGCGATTGTTGCGATTCTCGAAAATTTCCAAAAGTCCGATGGCAGTGTTAAAATCCCATCTGCTTTACTCCCGTTTATGCACGGCAAAAAGGAAATCGTTGCACCAAAAACGCAAAATAAATCATAGCGGGGAGTTTAAGCATGTCATCAGAGTCAAAAGCACTATTTGAATTTAAGAAGAAGCTGCGCGAATTGAAGGACTACTCTGGTCGCGGGACTGAACTTATTTCCGTTTACCTTACTCCGGGCTACCCGATTCATGAAATGGCTGCCAAGCTTCGCGATGAATACGGCCAAGCTGGCAACATTAAAAGCAAATCCACGCAAAAGAATGTTCAAGCCGCGATTGAAAAAATCCTCGCGTTTTTAAAAACTTTCAAGAAAACGCCTGACAACGGAATTGCTATATTTTGTGGAAACACTTCGCAAATTGAAGGCCAAGTTGACGTTGGATTATTTTACGTTGTGCCGCCTGCTCCGCTTGCTACTCAATTCTATCGTTGTGAATCGCGCTTTGTTTTAGAGCCATTAGAAGAATTACTAGAAAACACTGGCACTTACGGCTTGGTAGTGTTGGATGGTAAAGATGCTACAATTGCCTTGCTGAAGGGCAAGCAGGTTAAAGTTCTCCGCCATTTGCACAGCACAGCACAGGCAAAGCAGCACCATGGCGGGCAATGCATTCATGCGGAGGAGTTAGTGCCATTTGCTGATGGAAGAATAGCGCCTATTTCAACGGTTAAAGTGGGCGATCTGTTGATTGGGGTTGACTTGAAAACAGGAAAGCCTAAGCCCTCAGAGGTAACCACGGTGTTTAGACGGACAACGTCTCTCGCTTTTTCGCTTTTAGTAGAAAACCCCTTTCGTAAAATAAATGTAACTCCTGAACACCGCTTTTTTGTTGTAACTGCCAGAGGAATAGTTGAAAAAACCGCTTCTGAATTAATAAATGGAGATAATCTGCTTTATGTTAACCCTGCTATTGAAACTGCAGAGAATGGAACTATTTTGCTGGGCGGCCAGTGTATTCCTAATAAGTTGGTTAAAAAAGAGGAAATAACCCCTGGAAAAGATGACCTTTACTACGATTTAACCTTGCCTGAAACCCAAAACTTTGTAGTCAATGGGTTTGTAGTGCATAATAGTGCTGCCCGCTTCCAGCGCATCCATGAAGAAACTACGGAGAAATATTACCAGCGTATTGGTGAAGCTATGGCTGTTTTTCTTGAGCAGAAGAACTTCCAAGGCGTTATTGTAGGTGGGCCTGGCCCAACGAAGGAAGATTTCCTCAAACTAAAAGCTTACAATTACCAGCTCAAGATTCTCGGCGTGTTGGACATAGGCTATGCTGATGAATATGGCTTGCGTGAAGTGGTGGAAAAAGCTGGAGACATTTTAAAAGAGCAGGAGGCGTTTAAAGAGCGGAAGTTAGTTGCTGATTTTATTTCGCGCATTTCTAAGAGTGGTTTAGCAGTTTATGGCTTGGATGAAGCGCAAAAAGCGGTTGACTCGCGCCGCGCTGATAAGTTGCTTGTAACTGAAGATATGGAACTTTACGACTGCGAATATAAGTGCGATGGCTGTGGCAAAATTGTAAGCAAATCAACTGAGGAAAAGATTGAAAGCGAACCTTGCGAGTGCGGCCGCCACCGTAAGCCAGGGCTGTGCCGCTTGCGAGTAACTGATTTAGTTGAACAAGCTGAAACTCAAGGCATCGTAGTTGAATACATTTCGCTTGAAACCGACGAAGGAAAACAATTCCACGCCTCTTTCAAAGGAGTCGGTGCGTTGCTGAGGTATTAGTTCAATATGCACTTCCTTTTTCTTCACAGCACTGGTGGCAATCCTAATGAAACTTGGTTTCCTTGGTTAGCTAATGAATTGCAGATTCGCAAGCACTCGGTAATTGCTCCGCGTTTCCCTACGCCCGAAGGGCAGAATCTGGAAAATTGGCTGGCTGTAATGCAGCCGTATTGGAAGGTTTTTGATTCAGAGTTGGTTTTAATTGGCCGGAGCATCGGTGCTCCGTTTGCTTTGCGTTTGCTTGAAAAATCGCCTGTGAAAATAAAAGCAGCTTTTCTCGTCTGCGGGTTCGCTTCTGATTTAGGTTTGCCTGAATTTTCTCCATTAATTAATAGTTTTATTTCCGCGCCGTTTAACTGGCAGAAAATCCGCGCTAACTGCGGTAAATTCTTTATCTACAATTCCGATGACGATCCTTATATCCCTCTGGAAAAAGGCGAAGAAATTGCGCGTAATGTAGGAAGCAAGATGCGCGTATTTCCCAACCGCGGCCACTTCTGGGATGAAGAGTTCCCAGAACTGTTAAAAGATATTGAAACACTTTGAGTGTAACCTTTGGTAATTATCCTATGTTCTCGTTTTCGCCTGAAGAGTTTATAGTTGAAGAAATAGAGCTAGACGGCACGATACTTGAACGCGGAAAAGCAATAGAAAATAAGGCAGGTAATGGAAACGGAAAATTCTGCCACTTCGTTTTAGAGAAGAGATTGTGGAACACCGTGCAAGCGATGGGCGCGATTGCCCGCAATTTGCGTGTTTCCCACAGAAAATTTAACGCTGCGGGCGCAAAAGATAGAAACGCGATTACTGTTCAACTCTGTAGTGCTTATGGCCTCACGCCTGAACAGCTGCTAAGTGTTGACGTCAAAGACATCAAGATTAACGGAGCGTGGCTTGCTGGAAACAAAATGGAATTGGGAGATTTATTAGGAAATAGGTTTACTGTAACTTTAACCAAGGAAAATTGCGGCAAAAAAGTAACCGCGCTGGAAGTGGAGAAAAACGCGAAAAAGATGAACTTCCTTTTTCCAAACTATTTCGGCCCACAGCGGTTTGGCTCGCTTCGCCACAACTCGCATCTAGTTGGCAAGCTTCTCCTGCAGGAAAATTGGAAGGAAGCTGTGATGAATTTCCTTACTTATACGGATAAAATAGAAAGGGATAAGGATTCAAGGAAAGCGCGAAAGCAACTTGCAAAAGATGGGGATTTTCTAAATGCTTTGAAAACATTTCCCGGCCACTTGAAATTCGAAAGAACGGTGCTTGGCCATCTATCTCAAAAGCCCAACGATTTTGTTGGCGCGTTGCGTAACCTGCCGCGGCACACGTTACTCATTTTTCTCCACGCTTACCAGAGTTACTTATTCAACGAATGCCTACGCCAACGGCAGGAAAACGAAGATTTCAGCATACGTAAGGGAGATTTTTATTGCCCTAGCGAGCCGAAGTTTGGCTTTCCTGAAATTGAAAAAGCGAAAAAAGCTGAGAAGAAAATGAAGGAAGGGAGTGGTTTTCTATTGCTTCCAATTATTGGCAGCGACACTGAAGTTGGCGACGTTGAAAAAGAAATCCTGAAAAAAGAAGGCATTGAACAAAGTAAATTTAAGATTAAGGGAATGCCTGAATTGTCCAGCAAGGGAACTCTAAGGCCAGCTCAAGTGCCGATTGCACAGTTTGAAGCAATGAGCGAAATGGGAGAAAATGTAATCCGCTTTGCTCTTCCGGCAGGAAGCTATGCGACGGTTGCGTTAGATCATCTTTTAGCGCATTAGTGCGGTATGCATTGGCGAAATATTTCGGCTACTTCATCAAAGCTTGGATTAGCCCCTGTCTGTAAAGTAATTTTTAACATAATAGTCCTATCTGCGTGGCTTGGTTTACTTGAAGGCATGAAACTCAATTCATGTTTTATCCGCATATTCATGTACCTCTCCCGATCATAATGTAATAGATGAAACGTTAGTTTATCGTTTTCAATATTTACGTCAATATGGTTGCGTTTTGTTTCTAAAGTTCTTTTAAGCTCTTCGATTTTTTCTCTCCAAGTTTCTAATGTCAGTGGACTTCTAGGCTTAAAGGTTACTTCTAAAATTCTGTCGTTTGTCGCAGCGTGGGTGTATTTTCCTCCGATTAAGTCTCTATGAAGCGGAACAATCGCATGAAGTTCTCGAAAAAGCGTTTCCATAAAATAAGTAACACATGCGGGTTTTTATCTTTTACGCAGCTATAATTTTCACCGGCAACGAGGTATGGCGAAAAACACTAGTGGGGGTTTATCTAAACTTTTAGTTGTCTAGAACCTGTGAATGCTTAGTTGTTAATGTGTGAATTTTTAGTAAGCTTTCAACTTGATTTGAATATCGCTATTTCGACTTTTATTCTTACTTTCTATTCAAAGTAAACCTAAAAGTATTTAAGGCTTACGTTCCTATGCTTCTTATGGAAGGAAGCGGACGAGATCACCTAGCTTTGATTTCTGAGTCAAAATCCTTGAATTCAGAGGTTTTTTCGCTAGCGCGCTTGCTGTTGCTGGATAGCTTAGCAGAAGTTGAACTAGATGGGGCTAGTTTCCGCGAGTTAAAAGCAGCGCTGAACTTAACAGACGGGGCGCTTTACTCGAACTTACAAGCTCTTGTAAAAATGGGCTACTTGACAGAACAAACTGAAAGTTTCGAGGGAAAAGAGCAAGCGGTTTACAAAATAACCCTCGCAGGAAAAGAAGAGTGGACTAAGGTAAAGAATTGGCTTTTGAAGCTAAGTTTGGAGGTAGTGAAGAAATGAACGCTGATAAAGTAATTGCTTGCTTTAAGGAAATAGGGTTTAAGCCAGTTGTAAAGAAGTTTGAACACCGCATAATCATGCAAAAACTAGCTTATCTTCTTCAACTTAAAGGTGTTAAGCTAGGCTTTGAATTCAATCCATACGTTCGCGGCCCTTATTCTTCCCAGCTTGCCAAACAAATCTTTGACAATGTGGAAAAGTTTGAAAAATGGCAAACTTCAGCAAAACTTTTACCCATAGAAGCGGAAATACTAGCTCAGTTTAAAGAAGTGTTTGAGCTTAAGGCAAGCATGTTGGAAATCGCAGCTACTTATCTTTACTTTAGCTTTGAAAAAAAGGAAAACGAACTAGATGCAGTTCGCCACTTGAAACAGCTAAAGCCTTTCTTTTCAGAAGCGCAGTTCGCAGTTGGAATTTCCAAAGCAAAGCAATTCCTACCAACCGCTACTGAAGCTGATAAAGCAGCTTTGAAAAAGGAACTTGCACCGTGGCAAAATGCAGCTATCCAAACGTGGAATGATTTTGATGAAAAAGGGAGAAATTTGGATAGTTGACCTTTCAGACGGGAAAGGCCATGAGCAAAAGGGGCAACGGCCCGCAGTTATACTCGGCTACGCTAATGGTCTAGCGGTAGCAGCTCCAATTACTAGCAATATTGCCGCTGCTAAGTTTTCACATACGTTTACGCTGGAACCAACACAAGACAATGGCTTAACTGTTCCAAGCATCGTGTTAATTTTTCAATTGCGTGCCTTTGATCAAAGTCGATTCGAAAAGCAAATCGGCTGGATTCCAAACAACCAGCGAGAAGCAATTGACAAACTCATAAAAGACTTGATGAAAATTGCTTGAAATATCGCGTGATACTAGTAAGTGCTTCTTTTGAAGGGCCGCCACA
>Ga0209515_10007000_pt1 | contig 13752 bp, 11 predicted proteins | sample Subgroupgradi54m_FD_187454 | JGI IMG/M metagenome (GOLD analysis project Ga0209515, IMG submission 187454) | Subsurface groundwater microbial communities from S. Glens Falls, New York, USA - GMW60B uncontaminated upgradient, 5.4 m (SPAdes)... ...
TCCGATGCCGGCTCCTACGATGTGATCGTCACCAACTCCGCCGGCTCAGCCACCAGCACCTCGGCCACCCTGACCGTCAATCCATTGATTGTAGCCCCCTCCATCACGACTCAGCCAGTCAACGTGACCGTCACCGCCGGACAGAGTGCCACCTTCTCTGTCACTGCCACCGGTACCGCCCCACTCTCCTACCAGTGGCAGAAGAACAACCTCAACATCGCTGGAGCCACCTCAACCAGCTACACGATCACCTCCACCCAGGCCTCCGATGCCGGCTCCTACGATGTGATCGTCACCAACTCCGCCGGCTCAGCCACCAGCACCTCGGCCACCCTGACCGTGAATCCAGTCAATCCTCCGCCCCCTATAGACACCACTCCTCCGGTCATCAGTTCCGTGCATGCCTCCAACATCAGTTCTTCCGGAGCTACCATCACCTGGACCACCAACGAGTTGTCTAATTCCAAGGTGGAGTACGGCCTCACCACCACTCACGGCATCTTCAAGGTGAATACCTCATTGGTCACCAGCCACAGCATGAGACTGGATGCCTTGAGACCAGGCACGCTCTATCATTATCGGGTTAAGTCCAAAGATGCCGCTGGGAATCTAGCCACCTCCGGTGACCGTACGTTTACAACGACGAGACAAAGTCCGTCTGCGATAACCCAACGAAAGTGATATGATGGAAGAGGTGTTTGGGTATGGGTTTCGTGAGACAAAAACAAATCGGCTTCTTCATGATCTTGTGCTTGGGTTTCTCGCAAGCCCCAGCACTTGGAGACTTCCAACAGGACCCAGAGGGGTTCCAGCGCTACCCTGGCGACGAGAGGGAGCTACCTCCCCCACCTCCTGAGCCGCAGCCGATTCCGCAGATTCCCAGTGTGCAACCTGTATCGCCTCCAGTCACGCCTGCTCCTTCCAAGAATTTCCAGCCTGTCCCGACTGCAGCCACCGCCACCTCTTCCCAAGCTTTTTTCCCGGGTCTAAAGGTTGAGCGGGTGCCTCTTTCCGGTTCCTCTGCCGATTCCCATCCTTCTTGGTATTGGTACCTGAGGGGGAACGACCTCTCCAAAGAACCGGCGAAAAAAGAGGCACCCAGATAGGTCATCTTAAGCAAACCATGGTAAACTACGCTGGAGGAGAACCGATGACCACGAAACGCTCTAACGCGCGAACAGGGGAGCTTCTCGTCGAGGCGGGGATGATTACCTCCGAGCAGCTAGAGCAGGCGCTCAAGGAGCAGCAGGGACACAAAGGGGAACCCCTTTGCGCGGTCCTGGCCAGGCTCGGCGTTGTCTCCGAGGCAAAGTCTTTACCACTGTTGGCCCGCCAATGGGGCCTTCCTTATGTGTCGCTCAAGAAACAGGCCGTTGACCCCTCCCTCTTGAAACTGATTCCAGCACGCCTGGCCACCCGCTATCAGATTCTTCCCATTGCCAAGCAAGGAGAGACGCTTCTCATTGCCATGGCCGATCCCCTGGACACCAAGGCCCTGGATGAGCTGCAGATGCTGGTTCACTCTCCAGTGAAACCGGCCGTGGTGAGTCTCCAGGAGCTGACCGAGGCGATCCGCCAACATTACGGGGTGGGGGCCGAGACCGTGGAGGCGATGGTGGCCACGGTGGAGCCGGGTTCTGCGACCGAGGAACTCAGCGAAGTGGTGGCCGACCTGGACAAGATCGGGGGTACCGCCTCCACCATCAAGTTTGTCAACCAGCTTCTCCTGGAGGCAGTCCGGGATCGGGCCACCGACATCCATCTGGAGCCGTATGAGCAGCAGCTCATGATCCGGTATCGGATCGATGGGATCCTCTACGACATCCCCGTTCCCTTGGACTTGAAACGCTTCCACCCCGGGATCGTATCCCGCATCAAGGTGATGGCCAATCTCAATGTGGCGGAGCATCGTCTGCCTCAAGACGGCCGGGCCAAGGTGAAGGTAGGCGGGCGCGACCTGGATTTGAGGATCTCGATCCTGCCCAGCTCCTTTGGAGAGGCGGTGATGATCCGGCTTCTCTCCACCAACATCTTCCTGGGGCTAGAACAACTGGGCCTCTTAAACGATCACCAAGCGATCCTGGAGAGCTTGGTCACCAAGCCCCACGGAATCGTCTTTGTCAGCGGGCCCACCGGCTCCGGCAAGACGACCACCTTGTACGCCTGCCTGTCTCGGATCAACGACCGCAAGCGCAAGATCATCACGATCGAAGATCCGGTCGAGTACCTCATGCAGGGGATCACCCAGATGCAGGTGCATCCGAAGATCGACTTCACCTTTGCGACGGCGCTGCGTTCGATCCTCCGACATGATCCAGATGTGATCATGTTGGGGGAGGTGCGAGACTTCGAGACCGCTGAGACTGCGATCCGAACCGCCTTGACCGGTCACCTGGTCTTTTCTACGCTTCATACAAACGATGCAGCCGGCTGCATGACGCGACTCCTCGACATGGGGATTGAGCCGTATCTGGCGGCCTCTTCCTTGGAGTGCGCCATTGCCCAGCGGTTGGTGCGCCTGATCTGTCCCGAGTGCCATGGATCCGGGTGCCAAGGGTGCCGTCAAACCGGATACTGGGGGCGCACGGCGATCTTCGAATTCCTGCTCCTCGACGAGGACATTCGCAGCCTGATCCTTCAGCGGACCTCGGCAGGACAAATCACCAAGCTTGCCCGCTCCAAGGGGATGCGCACCCTCCGGGAGGATGGGATGGAGAAGGTCAAACAGGGCTTGACCACTGTGGCTGAGGTGATGCGCGTCACCCAGATGGAGAGCGCTTAAAAGTTGCAGTTTACCTATCGAGCCAAGCAGGGAAAGCAAACCGAGGCCTCCGGGGTAATCGAGGCAATCGATTTGGCCGGGGCGGTGACACACTTGAAGCGCATGGGCCTCTATCCGTTGGAGGTGGTTCCTCTCGAGCTTAAAAAAGGGATTTCGGCCGAGGCCATTTCTCAGCAACGACCCCTCTCTCGGATATTGCTGGCTCTTTGGACCCGCACGGTGGGGCAGGGGCTTGAAGCCGGTTTAAGTCTCACACAGGCACTCCACCTATTGGCCGAGCAGGAGCAGGGGCGTCCCACCGGAGAGATCGCCAAGATTCTTGAAGAGCGGGTCACCGCCGGTATGAGTCTGGCCGATGCCATGGGAGAGATGGGAAGGGTCTTTTCTCCTGTTGCGATCAGTCTGGTGAAGGCCGGAGAAACCAGCGGGGCTCTCGAACAGGTTTTACAAGCGTTGGCCCAACAGGTGGAGGCTGAAGCCGAGCTGATCGCCAAGGTGCGAGGGGCACTCATCTATCCTTTCTTTGTTCTCACGGTAGGGGTGGGCACGGTGGTAGTCTTGGTCTGTGTGGTGGTGCCCAAGCTGGCGGTCCTATTCGCTGAGACCGGGCAACCCCTTCCTTGGGCAACGCGGCTGATGATCACCTCCGGTCGTGGATTGGTCGCCTGCCTGGGGGTGGCTTTTACGGGGCTCCTCATCGGATTCTTCGCCCTTCGGCGCGGTCGGGTGAATCTGCCCATGGCTCAATGGGGAATGAACTTTTTAAGCCACCTGCCCTGGTTTGGGCGCCTCGTTGCACATGCAGAGATTGCTCGTCTTGCTTCCACTTTATCTCTTCTTTTGGGACACGGGCTGCCCCTGCCTGAGGCTATGCGGCTAGGGGCTGCCACGGTGGCCCAACCAGCGTTTAAACTACAGCTTCAACAGAGCCAACGCCACGTCGTCGAGGGAGTCAGCCTCTCGGCGAGTCTGCGTCGAGTGGGACTCAAGGAACCTTATCTTCTGACCATGGTGGCGATGGGAGAGGCCCAGGGAGATTTAGCTCGTGCTTTCCAACAGGCCGGCACCCGATATCATCAGGAGGTGGATCGAGGGATCAAGGTCTTAAGCACCTTGATTGAGCCGGTGATGATCCTGGTGGTGGGGCTGATCGTGGGCGGAATTGTCTTTTCGATGTTGCTGCCGATCTTCCAGATCAATTTTACGGTGGGGTAAAGTTGGGGCGCAGGAAAGGTTTCACGCTGGTTGAGCTACTCATTGTGGTCACCATCCTGGGGATCCTGGTGGCCATGGTGGTACCGCGCCTGGCCGGGCGCACCGAGCAGGCCCGCCGCGCCCGGGCCGAGTCGGATGTGAAGGGCAGTATCCCCTTGGCGTTGGACCTGTTCGAGCTGGATACAGGAAAGTACCCGACGACTGAGGAGGGCCTCAACATCCTGCGCACCGCACCGCCGGATGCCTCGAGCCGGAATTGGCGGGGGCCGTACTTGAAACAGAGCCCCATCGATCCGTGGGCACATCCCTATCACTATGCTTACCCGGGGACCAAGAATCCGCAGGATTATGATCTTTTCTCTGTCGGCCCGGATGGGACCGAGGGGACCAGTGACGACATCGGAAACTGGGAGCAGAAAGGACAGTGAGAGATGCACCTGGTTTCACCCTCATCGAGGTCTTGATCGCTTTTGCGATCCTCACCACCGCTCTTACGCTGGTAGCAGTGCAATTCAGCCGTCATCTGGCGGCCCTCCAAATCCTGGAGGGTTCCATCGGTGCCGATCACCTCGCGGACTGGCAGCTGATGCGGGAGGCGCTGCGCCGGGAACTGAAGGTCGATGCGCTGGACGAAGAGAAGCCAAATTCCTCCTCCGGCTCCCCCTCCACTTCATCCGTCTCATTTCGCCCCTATCGTTTTGACCAGCCGCCGGTCAAAGACCTCGTCGTCGATCAGGCAACCTCCGACGTTGCCTGGCAGTTTCGAAGACAGGATCGATCCACGCAGATCGTCAGCGGCTTTCAACCCCAATCCACCCCATGAAGAATCGGTTTGTTTTTGGGGGTTTCACTCTGTTAGAATTGATGGTAGCGACAACGTTGGTCGTCATCCTGGGTGGAGCCAGCGGCCTGCTCCTATCGAGGGGTCTGGCAGCGTGGCAGCGGGCGGATGTCGATCTCCACGAACTTCGTGTCATGGAGAAGGCCTTCAACCTGCTGGGTCAGGAGTTGCATAATGGCGTGGTCCTGACCGGTCGACCCTTTGAGGGTAAGAAAGACGAGTTGTTTTTCGCGGTAGTCGAGGAACCCACTCGTCTGAGCCAGGTGCATTACCGCCTGGTGTCGAAGGATGGATCTCAAGTTTTTGTTCGAGAATGGCAGCCGTTCCCGTCGAAGGAGGCGGCGATCCAAACCAAGACCCTGGTTTCACAGGTGAGCACCTTCTCCGTAAGCTACGGCGCCTTGAAGCAGGCTGAGGGGCGCCCGCTCATTACCTGGACAGAAACCTGGGATCCCTTGAAACAACCCCAAGAGCTGCCCAAGCTCATCCGGGTAAAACTAGAGACCAAGGATCCTCGAGAGAGAATCCACTCCGCGACGCGCCAGTTTTGGATTCCCCACGGAGTCATCCGGGAGCTGGCGCCATGAAGCACTCTCCGGGTTCGGTCCTGCTCTTAAGCCTGTGGGCCACTGCCTTCCTGGCCGCGCTGGGGATCACTCAAGCCACAAAAGTTTCCCTGGAACTCAAGTGGGCCAATCGGCTAGAGGAGGCGCGTCAAAGCTGGTACCTGGCTTGGTCCAGCATGCAAGTGGCGGCCACCCTCCTTTCCAAGGATGATCCTTTATCGGATGCCCTCAACGAATCTTGGGGGCAAGTCCCCAAGGAACCGATTCCCTTTGGTCCTGGAACCATTCATTATCAGATCTTCGATGAGCAGGCCCGCATTCCGCTCAATGCGGCCCCTGCCGATGTGCTGGCACGACTCCCAGGTTTCACCCAGCAGGCGGCCGATCAACTGGTGCAACTGCGAACTCAGAAACAAAGGATCTTGCATCTGGGGGAGTTGCCAGCCCTCAACCTTCCAGGGTTTCGACCGGAGCTTCTTCCTCAATTGGAACCGCTCGTGACCGTTTACGGCAGCGGCTCCATCAACATCAACACCGCCTCGGTTCAAGTCCTGGAGCTCTTGGGGATCAAAGGGGCCAACCAGATTGCCCAGTATCGGGACGGGGGAGACGGGATCTTGGGCAATGAGAACGACCGAGTTTTCAAGGAGGCAGCGAAGATCTTGGTGGATTTGGAGAATGCCCAGGTGATCTTAGACAACGCCGACAAGGTTCTTTTAACCAACCTGGTCAGCGCTGGTTTGGTAGGGGTGAATTCCACGACATTCCGGGTGGAAGCCGAGGGAAAGTCCACTCGACATGGAATCGATCAGAAGGTGGTGGCGGTCCTAGAACGCTCTGGCGCTGCTACTCCACCTGTGGTGCGAGGTTGGTATGAGCCCCGTTAGAGTCGCGCAGGTTATCACCGCGGTGAGTCTTCAGGGTAGGTGGATCAAGCTCCTTCAAGCCCAATCGACCGGGGAAGGCCCAGGCAGGCTCCTGGGGATGAAGGCTCGGCAGATTTCCGACTTGAGCGAAGAAGCGGTAGCGGCGACCTTGAAGGAGTTGGCAGGGACACTGCCCACACCACCCAAAGAGGTGGTGGGATTGCTTTCCACCGGAGAAATGCTCACCCGCTACTTGGTCTTGCCCTCGGAGAATCCGGATGAACTCAAGGCGATGGCCCTGTACCAGTTGGAGGGGGCGCTGCCCTTTTCCGTTCAGGAGTGCGTGACCTCCGTGAAGGTTCTGGGGCCCGTGGGGGAGGGTACGCGGGTTTTGGTGGCTGCAGTCCATCGGCCCAACGTCGAGCGGCTTGTTCGGATTGCTCAAAAGGCCGGGTTGAATCTGACTCGGATCGTAGCCTCCAGCGAGGCGATCGGCTGCTGGCATCGAGCCTGTTGGCCCGAATCCCAAGGAGTTTCTCCCAACGTTTGGTTGGTGGCGGAGCTGAGCAAAGAGGGATTGGATTTAGGTGTGCTGGTCCGTGGATCGCTGGTCTATATGCGCCAGGTTCCTCATCCCATCGGCAGTCTGGAGGGATTGGTCGCTCAGCTCCAGGAGACGATCCAAGCCTATGCAAAAGAGCAGGTCGGCCCACCGGTAGAACAAGTGACCTTAAGCGGCTCTCTCAGTGGATTCGAATCCATTCCCCTCGAACGGCTAGAAGCGAGCCTCGGGTTATCCATTCATCGAGTGGATCCATTGGAGGCCTCTCCTTTTCGGGACACCTTAAGCATCACCGCTTCGGAGTTGTCGCCGGAGGTCTCCTTTTCAGAGCTGCTGGGGGTTGCCTGCGCTCCACGCTTACTGGAACTGGATCTGCTTCCCCTGGAAAGTCGATGGCAGCAGGCCCGAGCTGCACTTTTTTCTGAACTGCGCACAACGGCCCTGCTGCTCGGGCTAGGGGTGGCGGTCGTTCTCGGATGGGTGGGGGCCAAGATCGGTGGAACCTTTTGGCAGCTTCGGCAGACCCAGACTCAAGTGGAGGCACTGACCCCTGAGGTCAACCACGTCAAGGAGATGGCAGCCACCGTTCGCTTGATCGGCTTGTCTCGTCAAGAGTACGCGCTTTCCATGGAGCTGTTGGGCGACTCGACGAAGCATTTATTAGCCGGAATGAATTTGCAGTTTCTGGGGTTAGAGGGAGCCCCCTCTTCAACCCTCACCCTCCGAGGAACAGCGCCTGACCTGGGGGTGGTGACGAGCTATGCGGCGGCTTTGCGAGCGCAGCCGCTGTGGAAGAGTGTCACCTTACGTTCTGCCAAGACGAAGCAGACAGGACATCTCTCTAGCGTAGAATTCGAGATACTCCTTCAACCCAAGGAGAGCATAAGAAAATGAAGCCCCACCTTTCCCACTGATGCGGGATTTCCCTGGATGAAAACTTCGAGGAAACGGCGGGACATTTCTGGATGAAAACTTCGATGAAGCGTCCTTTGGCGACTCTGGGGATCGCCGCGGGGTGGCTGCTTTTTGTGATCCTGGGGGTTCGTCTGGTAGAGGTGGGTTTTGGCTTCTTTGAAAAGCAACAAGAGGCATTGGCCCAAACGCAGGAGCATCTGATGCGCCTCAAGGGCTGGCTTCTGGTGGAAGCCCAAGTGACGAAGCGTCGAGAGGAGGTCCTGGGCCCATTTGCACGCGTACCCGGCGGAGATTGGAGTTGGGTGACCCTGCAGGGTCTAGAACAGGTCGCCAAGGAGCAGTCGCTCACGGTCACGGACCTGCGTCCCTCTGAATTGGCTGGCCGCGGGCTTACACCCACACTGCTTCGCTTGGATGCCAAGTTGGAAGGTGAGCTAGCCCAAATCAGTGGGATGTTGAGACGGCTTCCCGAGGTGATGCCAGGTGTCAAGATAGAGAGCTTGCAACTGATGCCCCAAGAAGGAAACCGCATCCAAGCACTTGTGCGCCTGAGTCTCCCGGAGCTTGCGCGTTAATCCCATGGAGCCAACCGCTTCCTCGGTACAGGTCCTGGAACAAAGGCGAAGCGGCGTTACCTCCATCAATCGTTTCCTCGTTTGGGTGGTGCCCCTCTTGGTCTTGGGGGCCCTCGGGGATCTGGCTCGATGGTCTACCCAATTTCAGAAACCGCTGTTGCCGCTGACACCTTCTCTGGAGGAGATCCAAAGACCCTTGTCAGCCATCCCTCCCTTGGAGTTGCCCGCCTCGATCTTCCTTTCCCCTCATCCGATAGAAACGGGAGCCTCCTCGCCGGCGACTCCACAGGTAGCGGTGAAGGAGGTTCAGTGGAGGCTCCTTGGAGTTTCTTTTGGGGCGACCAAGCGGGCTTACCTCGAAGATCTGGAGAGCAAGCAATCTGTTTGGGTGACTGAGGGAGAACAGCTGGGATCCTCCAAGGTCAAGGAAATTAAAGAACGCTCTGTGGTGTTGGAGGCAGGAGACAAAAGTTATGAGATCCGGATGTAGAGTTTGGATCACGGCAGCGCTCCTGTTCCTGCTGTCCACTTCTTTCGCACAGGCCGAGGAGCAGTTGGCTCAGGCAGCGGCTGCGCCGCCTCAGAAGGTTACCCTGCAGTTCCAAGGGGTCGACATCATGGAGATCTTGAAACTCCTTGCCGAGCAGGCCGGCTTTAACCTGGTCGCCGGCAAGAATGTGAGCGGCCGGGTGACCTTATTCGTCAAAGAGGTGGATCCCTGGGAGGCGCTGGAGGTGATCTTGGCCGCCAATGAGCTGGCCTATGAGCGTAAAGGCCAGATCCTGACCATCATGACCCAGCGGGACTACGAGCTTCTCCACGGCCAGCCCTATCAGGACCGGCGAATCCTAAAGTCGATCGTTCCCCGCTATGCCAAGGCGGCCGACTTAAGCCGTGCCTTGGTCCAGGTGAAATCCAACATCGGCCGCGTGGTCGCGGATGAGTCGACCAATACCTTGATCTTGATGGACACCCCCTCCCTGGTCGAGCAGATGCTGAATCTGATTCGGGAAATGGATCAGCCGCTGGAGACCCGGATCTTTAGCTTGAATTACGGCACCGTCAAGGCCCTCAACCCGATCCTTCAGGATACCCTGACCAAGGGGGTGGGCAAGATCTCGGTGGATGAACGGACCAACCAGGTGGCGGTGACCGATTATCCCGTAAAGCTGGAGGGGTTGGCCAAAGTGATTCAGGCCTTCGATGAACGGGCCACCGAAGTTCGGATCGATGCCACGATCGTTCAGGTCGCCCTCTCCGATAAATTCCAACTGGGGATCGATTGGGAGACGCTGGCTCGGGAGAACATCAACTTGAAAGGAATGGGGGCCTTGAACCTGACCAGCGGGGGGGCCCTGAAGATTGCCCAAGCTTCCATCAGCAAGGGGGGGGATTATAAGGTCTTGATCGAGGCCCTGAGGACTTTCGGAGAAACTCGGATCCTCTCCGAGCCCAGGCTCACTGTGGTGAACAACCAGGAGGCCAAAATCCTGGTTGGCTCCAAGGAGCCGTACGTGACCACAGCGGTCTCGCAGACCGGGACCGGCACGGCAGTCACCTCCGAGTCGGTGACCTTTCTGGATGTGGGGATCAAGCTCTTTGTGACGCCTACCATCACGCGGGATCGATTCGTCCTGATGAAGGTACGCCCGGAGGTGAGTTCCAAGACCGGGACGCTGACCACCTCCCAGAAGAACGAGATCCCCATCGTTGAAACCGCCGAAGCGGAGACGGTTCTCTTGGTAGAAGACGGGGGTACCGTGATCTTAGGGGGGTTGATCAAGGAGGAGAAGTCGGTCGATCAGCAGCGGATTCCGGTTTTAAGCGACGTACCCCTGTTGGGAATCCTCTTTCGCTCCCACAAGGAGACAACCAAGAGGACGGAGCTGGTGGTTTTGCTGAACCCTCGGATTATCACCGGCCACCGGATAGATTTGGCCGGTGCGTCTCAAGCTGCTGGTGAATCTGCAAAAGGCCTTGGCCAGCTTGACCAAGATCGATACGACGCAGTGATCCAGAACCTCGTTCAAAGGGTGGCTCGGGTGCAGGCCAGCCTCGCGCAGGTGAAGGGCAAGGCAGTGGTTGAATTGACACTCACCCCGGATGGGCACCTCCAGGGAGATCCTCGGATTGTCGAGGCGCAGCCGCAGGACCTGAAGCCGCAGGCAAAGCAGGCGGTTCTGGTGGCCTCCTCTTCCTTCCCTCCGTTTCCCTCCAGTTCCGAGAAGGAACCCCGTACCCTCGTGGTTTCCCTGACGTACGAGTAAGCGAAGAGCCTAAAAAGCTGTTAATCGTAACATTACATTTTGTTTCTTTCCCTTGATATTTCATGTGACATTGTGTAAACTTGGCTTTAGAGCAAAAAGTTGCTTGGCGATTTTGTTTAAAAAACTAGGGAGATTCCTAATGAGAGACAAGAAGAAGCCCCGCCTGACGGCGGGACTTCTCTGGATAGAAACTTCGAGGAAGCCCCGCCTGACGGCGGGACTTCTCTGGATAGAAACTTCGAGGAAGCGGTTCGGTGTCATTTTTTTGGTCATTTCCTTGAGTCTTTGGCAAAGTCCGCTTGGCCCGGAGATGGCAAGGGCAGACAATGATGACGAGGAGATACAAGATCCTGAGGAGGGTTTCCAAGACCCTCAAGGTCCTAGCGGGGAGTTCCAAGACATCCCAGGGAAATCTGGCGATGCTCAGGTCATGGGGGGGTTTGGGAATAAGTTTGTCCCTGGGGAATTGATTGTCAAGCTCAAGGAAGGAGCCGACCCCTCTTCCCTCCAGGCACTGAACCAAAAATATGCTGTGACCTCCACCGAGAGAATATTCCAGGATATCCCCGCACCGGAGGAAACCCTCAAGACCCTGAAGGACCAACTGGCTGCTTTAAGCCCCGGACACCCAAGCTGGTATTGGTGGGCCGATAAGGACTCCCCAGAATCCAAGGATTACCAAACCAGGATCGCCAAAGAAAAGGAGCAGCTGGAGGCCCAGATCAAGGCCAAAGAGGATCTGATCGCCCGCCTGGCCCAGAGGCAAGGAAGAGCTCCGCAAGGGGCCACCCCACCCTCCTTGAAGGGAATTTATCTCCTGAAGGCTGCACCCGGCACCGACATCCAAGCGATGGCCGCCGAATATCAAGCCCATCCAGCGGTCCAATATGCACAGCCCAACTCGGTCGTGAAGGTTCAGGCAGCACCCAATGACCCCTATTATGCTTCCAAGGGCAGTTGGGGCCAGGGCTACGATGACCTCTGGGGTTTGAAGAAGATCCAAGCAGAACAGGCCTGGGATCTTTTTGCCAAGGGGGGTAGGCCAGGCTACGAGTTTGCTGGCCAGGGGGTGATCGTGGCGGTGGTCGATACAGGGATTGACTACAACCACGAGGACATTGCTCCCAACGTCTGGACGAACCTGGGGGAGATTCCCAACAACGGGAAGGATGACGATGGGAACGGTTACATCGATGATGCAAAAGGTTGGGATTTCACGACGTTTAATTGTACTGTCCAGGTGCCGAGGCCAGGTCAGGCCACCTTTTCTTGCAAGAACAAGAACCCGGACAAGGATCCGATGGATGGTTACGGCCATGGGACGCATGTGGCGGGGACCATTGCGGCGGTTGCCGGTAACGGCAAGGGTGTCGCGGGTGTTGCTCCCAAGGCCAAGGTGATGGCATTGAAGGGTCTGGATAACGCTGGCTCCGGAGCCATCTCCGATTTGGCGAAGGCCATTGTCTATGCGGCGGACAATGGCGCAGATATCATCAACAACTCTTGGGGTGGGGTGATTCCCGGTGGGTTTCGTCAGATCGTCGTCGATGCCGTCGACTACGCCCACAGCAAGGGGTGTGTCATTGTGGCAGCGGCGGGCAATTCCGATACCGATGCAATGATCTTTACCCCTGCCAACATCGACAACGTGATCACCGTCGCCTCGACCAACCACAATGATCAGAGGTCTACCTACTCCAACTGGGGCCACAAGATCGATGTGGCCGCTCCAGGGGGAGACGGCAGGGAGGTTCCCGAGGGGGCAAAGAGGGAGGGTCGTAACATCCTCTCCCTCCGGGCCAGCGGTACCGATATGTACGGCAACAGCGACGCCTTCAATGGCCTGCCCAGAGGCACCGACATTGTGGGAAGCAAGTATTACCGCTCTCGCGGCACCTCGATGGCCAGCCCTCATGTGGCCGGCGTGGCAGCCTTGATCCTCTCCCGCCATCCTGGATTCGGGAATGAGGAGGTTCGGCAAGTATTGAGGGGGACGGCGGATGACATCGATACCCCCAGCTACGATTTGAATTCAGGATACGGAAGGATCAATGCCTACCAGGCGCTTCTTGTCGACGATCCCAAGGCTCTTCCCGTGGCTGCCATTTCCAGTCCTCAAGATGGGGATAGGATGAAGGAGGGCATGATCGAGATTCGTGGGACCGCCTCCTGCCAGAATTTCGCCAGCTATGAGATCAAGGTAGCCCAAGGGGTGTTTCCGATTCGATACAGCACGGTCCAAATCTCCAAGACCCCCGTGACCGACGGGGTGTTGGCCTCGTGGGATACGAGCACCTCTCACGAGGGGTACAACACGGTGCTGGTGGAGGTCAAGGACACCGCTGGTCGGAAGGCCTATGCCTGGGTGAGGATTTTTGTGGTTCGGCACCTGAAGGATGGCTGGCCGGTTTCGACCCCTGGCTGGATCACTTCCCCTGTGCTGGCGGATCTGGACCATGATGGGAAGTTGGAGGTGATTGCAGGCAGCAAAATCAGCCGGGGTGTTCCGGGCATCTATGCCTGGCATCCGGATGGGACAATCGTGCAAGGCTTTTCAGTGGATCCCGATACCTTCTTCGGCTTTGTGAATCCACCGACCGTAGCGGATCTGGATATGGACGGGAATTTGGAGGTGATGGGTGCCAACCCGTATGAAGATGCGATGGGGGTTTGGCATGGAGATGGGACCCAGGCCAGGGGATGGCCTCGCCGTCTAAAGGATGCTACCTGGGCGACCCTGGCAGCAGCCGACATGAATGGGAATGGGGATATGGAAATGGTGGTCGGGGGTGGGGTTCGAGGTTCAGGTGTGATCTCTCTCTTGGACCATCGCGGAACCATCCTCTGGAGCAGCCAGCCCGGGGTGATCGCCTCCGATGCGGACCCGGCCTTTGCTGCCTCTTTTTCTGTGGGGGATCTGGATGGTCGAGGGGGGAAGGAGCTGGTCGTCAGCGGATACTTTAATCCGCCCCAGGTCTTTGCCTTGGATGACCAGGGGATGAACAAACCAGGATGGCCGGTTAGAATTCCTTCACCATTTTCCTTCTTCTACATGAGCGATCCTGCAATAGGCGATCTCAAGGGGGATGGGACCCAGGATGTGGTCGTGGCGACCTACGAGGGGCTATACGCCTGGGACCCTCTGGGCAACGAGCTGCCCGGC
>Ga0209515_10007001_pt1 | contig 13751 bp, 15 predicted proteins | sample Subgroupgradi54m_FD_187454 | JGI IMG/M metagenome (GOLD analysis project Ga0209515, IMG submission 187454) | Subsurface groundwater microbial communities from S. Glens Falls, New York, USA - GMW60B uncontaminated upgradient, 5.4 m (SPAdes)... ...
TTTATTCAAAAAAAATGTAGACAAAGCAATGCCTGCACCCAGGAGAAAATTACTTTCTTTAAACCCTAGCGTGAGCAAAAAGAAGATGACGAAAGGAGCCTTTTTATTTTTTACAAAGAAATAAAAACATAAGACAATCGCAAGAGTTGCAACCGTTGCCTCATGAAAATCGGAAATAACTGCATTTTGAATACCAATAAAAAAATAAAATGAAACCAATATGGCAAAAGAAAATAATGAATTTTTTGTGATTATCTTTCCTGTTTTATAAAGAAACAGTCCAGCAAGTCCAACAATTACAGATTGAACAATCAGGAGTACTTCACTTCTGTTGGTAAACCAAAAGAGCGGGGAAAGGAGAAAAATGCTCGGACTAAAATGATCGGCAAAAATAAGCTTCCCGCCCACCACGAGATGATCGATAATCGGCGACTTCAACTGCGATACCAGCCAAATGGCACGGTCAAATATGCCGAAATCATAATAAAACACTTCATATTGCCAGAAGCGATGGACGGAGACGGCAATTGCAGCAAGCGTAAACAAGAAAAAGAGAGTATACGCAAGAAGATCGATTTTTTTTACCAATCGCTCTCCAAATAGTTTCACAAAACTATGGTATCATAACGGTTTGTGAAAAATACCGACGAAGGCATCAAGGAAAGAGTTCAGTCTCCTGATACGATTTCGTCATCTCGATCCGGCTTAGCCGGATCGAGATGACAATGGTTCTATCAGAAGTCTGAACTCTTACAGAGAAGTTGGGTTTCTAAGCTTCACAGCAATCTTTTGGGCTTGGTTTCCGGGTTAGTGAGGACGTATGACGGTTCCTTGAAGCTGTACGTGGGATATTGTGGTGGTAAACGGTTCTCCGGCGAGTTTTTTGGTTCTCGGCATAGCGGAAGACTCTATCCAAATATTACCTTCGGTATCTCCGTCCTCTGCCAGTTTTGACGCGACATTCACCGGGTTGCCCGCAATGTCTTTGGCGCCATCAGACATCGGAAAGATAAGCACTTCCCCGCGGGCGATACCTATACTTGCGCGGTAGCCGTTCTCACCTAGTTTCCTGTGCAGGTTTTTGGCAAAGGAACATGCGTTTTGTATGTCATCAGTCACAAAAATTCCTAAGCTTCCATTGGATTTAATCCGCTCCATGCCATACGCGGAGGCATCGGTTTGGAAAACGGCGTTGGCCAAAATCCAGTGGGCAAATTGATCCAGCAAAAACCGGTGCAGGCGGTGGTGTATTTTGATAAGCACCACGACTTTCTCTTTTGCATATCGCAAGTAAACGCTCTTGATAACCTGGGGCTTGAGTTTATCAAACTGGGTAAGCAGCCGGAAAAAATCTTCAGAAAATGGCAGGGGATATCGGGTGTCCGTTGATTTTCCCTTGTGGGAAATCGGGGTGTGGTTAGTGAGTTTGTATGTTGGTATGCGCAGTTTGTCTATAAAGAGCTTCACTGCTGATTGTTGCAGCGCTGGTGATACGCGTGTATGCGCTTGCGAAGTGAGGAGTATATCGCCGCCTTCGGTGTATCTTTCCGCAATTGCTTCGACCATATCGGCATCTTTACCAAATAACCCGCCGCCTATGTGAATAAACTCGCCATGATGAATGCACAGGCCCACTTTGACTGGGAGAGACCGCAGTTCTTGTTGAGCCGCCATCATCTGGCCGACCACATCGGCCACAGAAATGTCTGCGGGGTAGAGCATTTCGGTATTGTCGGCAGCCCAGGTGCCAATTGCTTTGCCGCCGATATGCGTGCCATAGGCATAGATTACTTCTTTGGGGTCGCTCACCAGTTTCATCACTTCCAAAAGCCTTCTTTTTTGGGAGAGTTTGCTTAAGCCCGCGCTGTCAGAGCTCACCACTGTGGCCTGTACGGTATATGGGGCAAGCATTTTTTTGTGGCGTTTTGCGGTTTTTTCTCCGGTTGCCCATCCCAACACCACCGATACCGGTATTTCGCCGGCAATATCCTGGGTGATGTCTGCCAGTTGCGGGGCAACAGTTCGGCGAGCCATAGCGTATTATTTTTTCCGACTATCGATGTATCGTTTGGCAAGTTTTACCGCAATGGTCCCACCGGGAATAACCATGCCGGCGGCATCAGCGCCAATGTCAAATAAAAACTGGGTATCGAGGATTTTGCCCATATACTCCTGGAACGTCCGGTTGCCGGTACGCATTTCTTCGGTCACTCCATCAAATTCCAGAATCGCTTCTTTGTTTTTAGATTTCCAACGGAAGCGAAACGCGTAGATTGGGTGGTAGTATAAATCCACGTTTTCCACTTCTAGGTGCTCTTCAGATATCGTATCTGCCTGGATGCCATGCATCATTTTGCCTACGGTATCGCGGACAATGGCAGAGGATCGGGCAGCGGGCGGCACGACAATGGCTTCTTTGGGGACTCGGCCGGTAACGACATCATTGGGGCATTCGGTTGCCGGAAAATCTATATACACCTTGAGCTTCGGTTCTTGGGTGGACGTTATGCCATCCACAAAAACTTCTTCTTTCTCTTCCTGTCTGCAGTGTTCAATCGCCGGTAGTTCGATGGCCCCATCCTTCGCCGTATACTGTTTGGCATCAATACTCAAGGATTGGACGTGGCTTCCTCGCGTCGGTACGCGGTAGGTAGTTTTGCGGTCAAACACGTAAAGCCCGCGGCAGGCGATGTACCAAAAGGGTTGATAGCGGAATTCCTGGTATAAGAGTTCAAAATCGTCTGTTTTTGGTTTTTGTAAGAAGCTTGCAAATTTATTGATCGTGCCGAACGCATCAACTTTTTTGGCGTGCGCGCGCTCCTTTGCCTCATCAAATGAAAGCTTGGACTTGATAATAAATACTCGCTCGTTAGCGACACGAATTTCCATATATGTGTCCTATTATAGCGCGTTTTCTCCAGTAAAGCACGGAAGTTCTCTAAGGGCTCGTTTACGGCCTAAGGTAGTTTTGAGGGCCATCAAGGAACGATAGGGAAAAGGGGTCTACCGACAGCGACAATAGGAAGAATGACGAGCCCATACCACAAGAGCTTGCCGAAGGTAAACCAAAAAAGAAATGTCGTCAGGTGTAATCGGTAAAACCCAGCGATAAAGATAAGAGCATCACCCAAAAAAGGAACGCCGGAAAGAAGGAGAGCATATTTGCCCCAGCGGTGAAAAAGATTTTGAGCCGCGACATAGTCGCGTCGTTTTTTTCTTTTCCGGTACTGGGCATAGAGCGCTCGTCCTTTTTTGCCCACAATAAAAATCAAAAACGTGCCGATGATGTCCCCAACGAGCGCGAGAATTATCACCAGGGCCGGATTGTACCCTAGGTGGATGAGCCCCAGAATAATGCCGTCCAGAGGAATCGGTATCGGCGTGGGGGCAAGAACAGCTAAAAGAATTAACAGGACATAACCGCCGATACTCGCAAGACGCATGATGCTTAGTATATCCTACTAAAGATTCAGTTGTCATCTCGTCGGAAAGTTGACAATGCTCATTTGTTGGTTAATACTTGAATTAATGTCCAGAAAAATTCAGGCTGGCTTTACTCAAGTAATTATTCTCCTGGCAATCATAGCAGTAGGGGTGACTGTCTATTTTTTGAAACCCTGGAACAAACTCAATCTGCCGTTTCTCTCAAAAACCCCTGATATTGGCGCCAAAATTTATCAACGAACCCAAAATCCTGTCAGTAGGCTTCCGCAAACCAACCCTTTTAGCAAAGTAAATCCCTTTAAGGGAGTGTATAAAAATCCGTTTGAATAATATGAGATCCAAATTGTCTGTCTTTGTGAGTATCATAGTCCTATTGCTTATAGCGTTACATGGACCGAAGACAGTTCTTGGCGCAAACCAAGCGTTATCAGAAGTTGAAGTTTCTAAAAAATATGGTGTTACCTTCCCTGTTGCCGAGCTTTCTAATTGCGGTAGCATCGCGGATTGCGGAGCGTACTGCAGGAAAGATGGCAACCTTCCGGCTTGTATGAAGTTTGTCAATACCCATCAGCTTACGAAAGCGGATGTTTTATCATTTAATATTTCGCAGCTTGGTAACTGTCAGATAGGATCAGATTGCCGCAACTTTTGTAACAGAGATGAAAATATTGCCAAATGTATTGATTTTGCCGATACATACGACCTGCTCTCATCCAGTAATATTGAAATATCCCGGGCATTTACTGCCGCAATTGGCTCCGGCGGAACTCCAGGGAGTTGCAGAACACTTGAAGAATGTGATCATTACTGTGACGATAGCACCCATACCAACGAGTGTCTTGACTATGTTGGTAAGAAAAAATTAGTGGCGGAAAAGGAATTGAGTGCTAGCCGCAGGGTTGCTGAGGGTTTTCGACAGGGAATAGAAACCCCTGGAAAGTGCCGGGGTATTACAGAATGCGACAACTATTGTACTGATATTTCTCACTCTAGTGAATGTATGGTGTACGCCGGGAAGGTTGGTTTTTATCCGAGCGAGATTGAGGCAGGCAAAGCTGGCAAATTTATAGCATTGGCTAGACAAGGGGCTACTCCCGGAGGTTGTACATCAAAGGAGGTATGCGATGCGTACTGCGCTATAAGTTCTCACGGCGTTGAGTGCACTGATTTTGCCGTTTCTGCGGGACTTGTATCGAAAGATGATGCCGAGGCTATCAAAAAGAACGGAGGGACTGGTCCGGGCGGCTGCAAGTCAAAAGACGAGTGCAGTGCCTTTTGTAATCAGCCGTCCAATCAAAGCGTGTGTCTGCAATACGCGCAGCAGCATAATATTGATACGGGCTTCAAAGGTCCTGGAGGGTGCAGCGATAAAGATTCTTGCACAGCATATTGTACCGCGCATCAGTCAGACCCGGAATGTCAAAAAATGTCGAGTCAGTATGGTGGCGGTGGATTTAGTGGGCCAGGAGGGTGTAAAGATCAAGCTTCCTGCACATCGTATTGTACGTCCAATTATCAGGATCCAGCATGCGCAAAATATGGAGGTGGAGACTATCAGCAAAAAATGCAACAGTATCAACAGCAAGGTGCTCCTTCCGTGCCCAATGTGCGAGGGGTAGCAACAGATTCCCGTGGATTATTTCAGATTATTTTTGACGAATTATTTGGAAGAAAACCGTAATATTTTTTATTAAGATTCCTTTACTTCTTTCTTAAATTCTTTGAAGAGTTTTTGGATTTTGGGGTCGATCACCACTTGGCAATAGGGGGCATACGAGTTTTTTTCGTAATAGTGTTGATGGTAATCTTCAGCTTTGTAAAAATTAGTAAACGGCACAATTTCCGTCACCGCATGAGGGATTTTTGTTTTAGCTTCCTCTGCAGCCTTCTTTTGTTTCTCATTATGATAAAAAATTGCCGAGCGGTACTGCTTCCCTACATCATTGCCTTGACGATTGAGTTGCGTGGGATCGTGAAGATGGAAAAATATTTCCAGAAGCTTTTCATAAGAAATTATTTCTGGGTCAAAGGTTATTTGTATGGCTTCTGCGTGACCAGTTTTGCCAGTAGAGACTTCTTCATATGCAGGGTGCTCCTTCGATCCGCCTGTATAGCCGGGCATCACGGAGATTACGCCTTTTAGACGCGCAAAAATTGCTTCAGTACACCAAAAACACCCGCCTGCAAATGTTGCTGTTTCCATAATGCTTATTGTAGCAGACTTATTTTTCTATGTTACAATGGGGTTTATGAAGCATCGTTGGCTCATCCTCATCTTTTTTATTGCCTTATTTTTCCGTCTGTATCATCTTGGTATTCTTCCAAAAACTTTTTATGTAGAAGAACTTACGAATACGTATGTCGGGAAGTTTATTCTCCTTCATGGGAAAGATATTAACGGCCATCCCTGGCCGCTTTTGTATTTTGACAAATTTGGTGATTATCCGCCAGTATTGCCTCTGTATCTTTCTGGGGCAAGCGCCTTACTATTCGGCGTCAATGAATTTGCCGGCAGGTTGCCCGTTGCTTTAGCTGGTGCTTTATTGGTTATAGCTGTTTACCAGCTTTCGTTTTTTATTTTCGGCAATGGCCGCGTGCCCATATTTACTTCTTTTATCACTGCGATATTGCCTTGGCATGTGGTGTTGTCGCGGACAACAGCAGAAGGCGTGGTGGGGCTTACAGCCTGGACGTTTGGCATCATTTGGGTTCTTAGGGGTATTGGGGAAAAAAATAGAGGATTGATTTTAAAAAGTTTTTTCTTATTTTTTCTTTGTTACTTTTTATACCCGGCTTTACGCATCTTAGTCCCTTTAACTTTATTACCATTACCATTTTTGACCTATCGCACCGACAAAAAGATGACACAGATCCTTATCGCAGCGTTTCTTTTATTTAGTTTACTTACCGGATATATTACGACGACGAAGTGGGGGAGGGCACGGTTTGACCAAACGTCGTTGTTTAAAAGTCCTGAAATTGCCAAATCCGTGCGAGTGAGAAACCAACAGCTCAGCGACAGCTTAGGCTCTAATCATGTAGTGAGGGCGAGGATTTTTCATAATAAATTCACCGGCTACACGCGAGAGTTTCTCAATCAATATCTAAGTTATTTTTCTTCAAGATATCTTTTTTTTGATGGTGGTTTTGGACAATATCGTTACTACAACGTCGCCGATCAAGGACTTTTGTTTGTTTCCTTGTTGCCGTTTTTCCTTTTTGCCTTAGTCCCGATGGCCCCGCTTGGCGGGGTGAAAAAAAGTTTTTTTACGTATATGTTGTATCTATTGGTCATTGCGCCTCTCCCTTCTGCCCTTACCGTGGACTTTACGCCTCATGCGCATCGATCTCTTTTTATGATTTTACCTCTGGTGCTTATTGCGGGGAGTGGCTTTTTTGCCCTTATTGATGGGAGCATCCTCAAAAAAGGCATTATTGTGGTAAGCGTGGGACTTCTTGCTATAGAGTTTATCTATTTCTGGAATCAGTACGAGCAGTCCAATACACTCCAGAGTGTACTTCGAAATGATGGCGATAAAGAAATAGCGGTATACATGCGCAATGAACATACTAAGTATGCTCAAGTGTTTGCCCCCATCTACGAACGTCTTCCATTGTATTATCTTTTTTATTCCAAAAATTTTAGTGCTGACCTTATGGGGAAATTCAAAGAAGAGCTTCGGATTGATCGCATCGATAATATCTCCTTTGTTGGCGCCTGGTGCCCGTCGACGCAATCCCAAGTGCAACAAGCAGGAAAAAACATCCTTATCATCGAGCGGGCAGATTGCGATAAACCAAGTGCCTATCAAGTGCTCCAAACCATTCGCCGCATGGATGGAACGACTGCGTATAATATCCTCAAACCATGGTAAAAGTTTATATTCATCGTATGTCGTATACTTTCCAGACGACATTGCCGTAGTAATCCCTAATAAATGCAGAGGGGCTTGCAGCGTTCACACAACCCTCATGCACAATATACAAAAGAGGAGTAGAGCCGTAAAGAATAGGAACGCCTTCTCTCTCGTTATCGAAGCATGCCACGGTAAAGGTTACATTTTTAACCACAAAGGACTCATTGGATCCGGTATTGCGCTTTTGCCATGCACGCTGTGCCTCATTGGGATGAATCTTTGCATAGAAGGCGTATTGCAAAAAATCTCCGGATGAGCTTGTGCCAATAATAATTTTATTGTATTTTTGACTATTTTCCACAATCATACGACTTATGTCTTTCAAGCTTTTAAACCAGGATTCTGCTGCATAATATGCGTACCTACCATAATAGTCGAATAGGTAACTACTCAACAGATACCCATATCCTACCATAAGCATGGCAATGACAAGAAGTCTCATTTTTTTCGGAAAAAGATTGAATAATAGAAAGGAAACTCCTCCTGCTGCAAAAATAGGAAAAAATGCTGAAAGGAAAAAATTACGGGCTGAATACGGGAGCCCTCCTACCATTCCTGGTAGACCACCAATAAGTACCATTGAAGTAATAAAAAAAGCTCCTGACTTATTGATTTTGTAAAGATACCCTATGCCGAGCATGATACAGAACAAATCAAGAAAATAGATGCGTCCTCGTGACCAAATAGAGTAGATCTTGCTCGGTTCTGTATAAAGAAAAAGGAACTCAGGAGAATATGCTTTTATATAATTTTCTCGCAGTTTGCTTGCAATATATGTTGGTTTGTTCAGAAAGAATCGTCGTATGAAAAGCGGTACCTGGGCTTCGCGGATTTGATTATCGATTTCCTCCTGTATGTGACTGTTATTCACGCCGAGCCCTTCAGATATATATTTTTTACCATTAAGCACAGTAACAGCAAAAAGAGATGAGAGTATAAAGATGGTACCGAGTAAAAAAGCTACCAATTGTCTACGATCTATGTTAAGAGCGGTCATGCCATACCAAAGTAACACAAGACCGATAGGAGGAAAAATAATATTCATACCTCTATAGCTAAATATGGCAAGGAAAAAAGATATTAACGATGCTATAGGTAGTCTTTTTTTTCTTATCTCATAGATAAAGATCACTATGCCCAATAGATAAAAGAAGAGAGAAAAGTTGGGATCATAGGCGGTCCTGCTAAAATGTAAATGCCAGGGAGAGATGGCAAGAAAAAGAGCAGATACTAATGCAAGTGAAGGTTTATAAAAAATTTGTTTTACAAGAATATAGACTAATAGTACGTCGAGAATACCAAGGAGTGCAGAAGGTAATCTTCCTACGGTGGCAGAAAGACCGAAAAGCCAAAAAAATGGGACTGAAAGATACATGGGCACGGGCATAAAAGGAGTACCCCCTGGATTGAGCCAGGTGAGAAAAGGAACAAACTCGCTTAAAACATTTCTGCCTGTTATTGCAATGGAGTATGAGTTGTATATATAGCCTACTTCATCGTGGGTAACACCAGTGGGAATCTTTCCAAGCTGCCAAAACCTCAGGAAGCAGGCAAGGATGAGTATTGCTAGCAACATGATATACTCTCTATGACAAAATATTTTAAACATTGGGTTTAGTACGTGACAATGTGGAGTCGCGACTGATCCAGAACTGCTTGGTACTTCAAGCTTGTTTTCATCTGTACTTGATACGTTTTTTCGCCAGAATCTAGGGTGATAGCTGGGGAGACCATAAGTTTGGTATCTCCTCCTTCAAGCGTTACTTCAGAAAACCAGACCGGGTGCTTATCAGTTGCATTAAACAGCCGCACGAATGCGCGTTCGTTGGCAGCAGGAATGTGCACCGATGCTTCAAATGTGACTTTTTTTATTTGCGCGTAGTTGGTGCTGTCTACGGTGGCAGTAAGACCCGTGACATCCTGCCAGTCATCGGACATGTTGGAGCCACCGCCAAAAGAGATGAAAAATTCTTTGGTGCCGGCAGCCGGTATCGATGCGATGACTGGTGCACTCGTTGGCGTGGGAGGCAAGGATAGTCTGACTGCGGAGGTCACTTTATCAATCTGTGTCAGGCAACTTTGTGGGCAGACATCAGGCTTGGTGACAACCGATGTATAGGAAGGAGATGGAGAGGTTTCTACTGGTGAAGTCACCGTCTTTTGTGTGGGGAGAAGGACGATACTATCGATATACAGCATATTTGTCACCATCAGGATCCCTAAGCTCACTAAAAGAAAGCGAGGGAACAAAGAGTGATGAACATTTATGGCAGGGGGCAACAAAGGTTCCATACTTCAACCTTAACGAAAAGAGGAGACACCTGTCAAATACAAAATGTTCGTAACCGTTCAGGATTTAGCAAAACTTTTATTGTTCGAGGCTATTTGCCGAGAACTATTTTTTTTATGAGACTTCTCTCCGCCAGCTGGCGGATCGAAGAATAATTTCTTTGCCAACTCCTGAACGGTTACAAATGTTCTTCTTGACAAAGACTTGCTGGGTGTAGGTATACTTAAAGTATGAAGAGTAGTGGGTTAAAGCATAAAACGACATTTCCCATTCTTTTTTCATTATTTTTTTCCTTCCTTCTGGGGATTGCAGGAGGATGGTATGTAGGACAGAAAAAAGCAGGACTCCCATGGCAAAACATATCCATTTTTTCTCTGCCCCCAAATCTTTCTCCGCAGTCACTATCAGAAGTAGAGCCCAACGACTCACCAGATCGGGCAACACCGATAACATTTGGGGTGTCAGTTGCTGGAACGCTTAATACCGGAAAAGATGTGGATTTTTTTAAAGTCACTATCGATGCACCATCGCGTATTCGCATTACCATAACTAAACTTCCTAAAGAGTATCAATTGTATATTTACAATCCGAATAAACAGCTTATTGCCGTATCTCAACGTAAAGGGTTTTTGGATACCACATCGACGTTTGCTGCTGCCGACAAAGGGACGTACTTTATAAAAATTTTTACCAATTATAGTGATGCCACCATCCTTCCGTACGCCATAACCGCGACACTTCTTCCCTTTAGCGAATAGATGAACGTGCACAAAGAAAAACTTGCATAGTAACTATGGAACGATTCCTGTGGTGGCGCGACAGTCGGGGAAAAGTGGCAAGTGTATTGATTATTTTGTGGTTTGCCACCGTAGTCCACCAATTTCAGCTGCTTTTCCTCTTCTATCCTCTGGTTGCGGTGATTGTGATGACGACCAGCGACATGCTCATTACTCGCGTCCGATTTGGAAAAGATGTCTTCTCGCTCTCTTCGGTCGTGACTGGGCTTCTTATTGGACTTATCCTTGATCCGAGAGCTGGCGCCTTCCCCTTAATTTTTGCTTGTGTTGTCGCCTCGCTTTCTAAACAGTTTGTTGGTCGCGGAAGTCATAAACATGTGTTTAATCCCGCGGCTTTTGGTATCGTTGGATCATCATTTATTTTGGGTAATCACATTGCGTGGTGGGCTGCTTCGTGGGGTATGATTCCCATCATCATTCTTTTTGTGGGTATGACTCCTATTCTCCTTGGTCTTCGCCGAATATTTTTGCCCATCACCTTTTTGATCGTCTACTTTCTCATGCTTTCTTTCTCTATTCCTTTGTCTAGTGCATTGCGTTTGACGATAGATGGTACGGTATTTCTCTTTGCACTCGTGATGCTCCCTGAGCCCATGACGTCGGTTATCAGTGGGAAGTGGAAATATGGGTGGGGGATACTCGTCGGAGTACTTTTAGTCATACTCAATGCTGTCAGGATTCCTTGGTCAGATCCGCTCCTTGTTGCCCTTTTAGGGGGCAATCTGGTTCGATATTTTTTTATCAAGACTCACTAATTTTTTGTCATCCTGGTCTTATCCAGGATCCGCCTTCGCCGCTCCGTCGCCAAAGCGGCTATGGCGCGTCGGCGACGAGGCTTTGGCGGACAGGTCTGATTCTGGACGCGCCTTCGGCTTGCCAGAATGACGCTTCGTCTTACACGCGTAATCGATACCGCTTGATGTAACTTGCTCCTGAAGGAAGCGTTGTGGTGATGGTGAGGGTTGCCCCTTGAATGTTATAGTGCGGCGTGCAGACTCCTTTGCTACAGGTGCCAAAATATAAATCTCGCGAATCACTGCTCTGTCCCGTAGAGGTCAGTGACCCAACAACACCTTGCCCAAGCCCATTGGCCGTATAGTTTAAGATATAGTCCACACGTTTTGTTTTATCTAAATGGAGGAGCGTGACGACCACACTATTGGTTCCTCGAGAAAGGCGAGCTGAAGAGTAGACGATGCCGGCTACACGCGGTGCACGGATGCGTTTTTTGGCCGCATAGACAGCAGAAGGAGACGATACGATAGTGAGAAAAAGGAGAAATACGGCAAGATATTTCATACATGTAGTATACTACAAGAGATGCAAAAGAAATGGTTGATGATTGTGGGTATTGTTATCATTGCTGGAGCAGTAAGTAGTGGCGCCTATCTTTTTTTAAGTAAAAAGTACGTACGCACTCCGTCTATTACTTCAATAACGGTTTCCCCAACACCCATTTTACAACCGAAAGTTCTTACCTGGGATGATCCGGCGGGATTCACGTTTAGTTATCCAGAGGGAGTTTTTCTCAATAAGCACGATGAGGATAAAGATAATTATGCCCATGTGGAATTTACCAATAAAGATCATCCAGGAAATCTCATTGTATGGGCCAAAGATACCACCAGTGCGGATGTGACGGCTTGGGTGCGCACGGAGAAACAATTTGGCGGAGCAACAACGATTGACACAACGCTTGCCAATCAACCAGCCAAAAAGATTACCTTGTCTCCCAATAAACTTATTGTTGGTACCATTTATGACGAACTATTATTCACTATTGATGCAACGCTTGATGATAAAGCGTACTGGTCGCAAATTCAGGATACGATTGTCAATAGTTTTACTTTTAAACCTGCACAAGCTGCCGCCGGTGGAGACCCTGGTAATGCCGCAGTAGATGAAGAAGAGGTGGTGCAATAATTTGTGTATCCCTCTGGAGTGTGCTATACTCGTTTTTGACCTTGGAGAAAAGTGTGGAAGCCCCGCCCAAGCGGGGTAACGTCCTGTAAGAAAGCATGATCCGCCAGCCGGCGGACTCGGCCTTTCCCTTAGGCGTATGTCACCTTTAAGTCCTAAGGAGAAAGGAGTCCTATATGGCTACCAATTTGTTTGTAGGGAATCTTCCCTATACTGTAGATAGCGCCAAGCTTGAGGAAATATTTGCTCAAGCAGGAAATGTCGCATCTGCGAAAGTGATTGCTGATAAATATTCAGGCCGATCACGAGGTTTTGGTTTTGTCGAGATGTCATCTGACGCCGAAGTCAAGAAAGCCGTTGAAATGTTTAACGGCAAAGATATGGAAGGCCGTGCATTAGTGGTAAATGAAGCACGTCCTCGCGAAGAGCGACCACGAAGATAACCTTAAGTTACTTCAATAACTTAAAAAACAAAACCCCGACCGAAAGGTCGGGGTTTTTGGTGGTCCGGCAGCTAAAAGGAAGGACTCCCTACCTCCACCCCAACCATCGGTAACTCATTATAATTCCCTCCAGTATCAGAAACAGACAGTCGAAGGGTATAGTCATTGTCGGCAAGAAGAGGAGAAGGAGGAGAAAGAGTATACCGGGAATTGTCTCCGGTGGTCGTTGTGGTAGTGGTAGTACAGGTGGTTCTCCCTCGAGCTACACAGATCTTGTTGGTAAAGGAGGCAGTGACGATACTCCCTGCCGTTGCTATCCCTCCTATGGTAGGAGTCGTGGTGGTGGTATAGCTTGTCTTGCTATCTGTGGGATGGATAGTAGAGATATCCAAGGAAGAACCTCCTCCGGTGAGAGAGGAGATGGTGAGAGGAAACCAAGATCGGGAGATTACAATCTGTCTGGATCCTCCTACCAGAAGGGTTCTCGTCTCCGTCTCCTGGATATGACCTGCGCGATCTATAGCTTCTATCTTAAACTGATAGCTTCCGGCAGAGAGTTTCCCTCCTCCATCTTCTCTGAACTTGTCAGAGGGATTGCCAGAGGAGTCTACCGCCTTGGGAGTCACCTGGATGGTTCCATTGTTATTGGTGTAGGTGACGGTTTTAAACTTGTCTTCATAGGTTCCATTGCCAGAAGTGAGAACGACACTTGCCCGGAGATTATCGCCACTGGTTCTCACCTTCTCATAGTCAACAGGGATGTAGTCCATGTAGGGACTCCACCCCAGATTATTCTTGTTCACACTGATCCGGAAGCGGTCGAGATTGGCAGAGAGATCACTAAATCTCCAGGAGTTGACGGAAAAAGAAAACGTGGGAAGTAGTGTGGGTATTCCCTGCGGCGTAGTTGCGTTGAATGGTTCAAAGTAGAAGGCAGAGG
>Ga0209515_10007003_pt1 | contig 13749 bp, 13 predicted proteins | sample Subgroupgradi54m_FD_187454 | JGI IMG/M metagenome (GOLD analysis project Ga0209515, IMG submission 187454) | Subsurface groundwater microbial communities from S. Glens Falls, New York, USA - GMW60B uncontaminated upgradient, 5.4 m (SPAdes)... ...
CCCGAGCTGAAGCTCCGTTTGACCCTGCTCGAAATGACGGGTCGAGACCGCTATCAGGTCGGTCACCGGATCCGGGATTGGCTGGGGAGCTTCAACCGCAGGAGCGGGCAGAGCTGCCACGACAACGGGCGCCACGACGGCCACCGCAATCGAAGGCACACGTGCCGCACAGGCTGCGGTGAGCAGTCCCACGACGAGCCCCGCCGACGTCAGGCCGTGATGCATTCTCAGCACGGCGGTTAGCCTAACATCCCGTTGAGGTGGCGGTCAACAATAAGTCCAATAGACTCAGCAATTGCAGCTGATCAGCGCGGCCAGCCTGCCTGGACGAACACTTTTTGCGATTCTCCGAGGTCGCGGGCGGACGGCGTGACAATGGTTTTTTCATCAATTACGACCTTCTGGCCTGCCTTCAAGGCTGCCCGCACGTCGTCTTCGCAGACAAAAGATACTGGAGCGACAGGCCCATCGCCCGCCGCAGGGCTTGCCTTGTCAGGCTCGCCTGGCAGCGACCGTCCGGCATGTTCTTTATCGGCCTGAGCACGGTAACCCCTTGATTCCAAAAAGCTATCGATTCGCGCGGCCAGCGCCTGGGCAGGGATCCCGGCCGGTTCGGGACGGGCTGGTGCCTTCGGCAAGGAGCTGGCAGAAGGCACCGCCGGGCGCAGCTCATAGGCCAGCCTCTTCACGTTCAGCAGGTGGCGCGGCGTGATGTTGTCCGACGTGATGTTTCCGCCCCATCCGCCACACCCAAGCGTCATGGCCGGGTCGAGACCGGTTGTGAGGCCAATCGATCCGTGCGTGGTCGGCGTGTTGACGCAGATGCGGAACGCGGGCTTTTTCAGCCCGAACTGCAGGATCACGTCTTCGTTTTTCGAGTGGATCGACATGGTGTGTCCCATGCCGCCATACCGCAAGATCTCGATGCAGCGCTCGCACCCCTCGCGCCAGTCCTTGACGACGTAGAACGAGAGAACTGGGCACAGCTTCTCAATTGACAGGGGATGGTCGCGGCCAACGCCGGCAAGCGGCGCGATCAGCGCGCGCGTGCCTTCGGAAATAGAAGGCGTGTTGATGCCGACCTGTTTCGCGATGTACGCAGCGGGTTTCCCCACAAGCGCGGGGTTCGGCAGACGCTGCGCGGTCACCAGCCCTTTCGCGAGCGCCTCCATCTCAGCCTGGTTCATGAAGTAGGCGCCCAGCGACTGAAACTCGCGGCGGATCTCTTCCGCAACCGCTTCGTCCACGACGACCGAGTTGGGCGACGAGCAGAGCACGCCGTTGTCGAAGGTCTTGCCGATCATGATGTCGCTGGCGGCCTTCTTCAGGTCGGCGCTGCGTTCGATGTAGCACGGCGCGTTGCCCGGCCCGACGCCGTAGGCCGGCTTGCCGGAGCTGTAAGCGGCGCGCACGAGTCCCATGCCGCCCGTCGCCAGAATGACCGCGACGTCGCGGTGCTTCATCAGCTCCTGGGTCCCCTCGAGCGTCACCGTGCTCATCCAGCCGATGCTGCCCGGCGGGGCGCCGGCGCGATACGCCGCGTCAGCCATGACTTCAACCGAGCGCGTGATGCACCGCACGGCGGCGGGGTGAGGGCTGACCACGATGGCGCAGCGCGCTTTCAGCGCGATGAGCACCTTGTATATGGCGGTGGACGTCGGGTTGGTTGATGGGACGATGGCCGCGACGACGCCGAACGGCTCGCCAATTTCGACAATCTTCTTGTCTTCGATACGGTTGATGACGCCGACGGTCCTCATCGGCTTGATGAACTCGTAGACCTGCCGCGACGAAAAGAGGTTCTTCTGGACCTTGTCGGCGACGACGCCGTAGCCCGTTTCGTCCACGGCGAGGCGCGCGAGCGCCTCGGCTTGCGTCGTCACCGCATCCGCCATGGCGGTCACGATGGCGTCGATCTGTTCCTGGGAAAGCTCGGCGAGCCGGGACTGGGCCTGGCGCGCGGCTACGGCAAGCGCCCGCGCCTGCGCAATCGACTCGAGATCCTTGTTGGAGGCGGGAGCGCGGTCCTGGACGGCCATGAACGCGGCTACGCCTTGGGCAGGATCCTCTCGACCTCGGCGTGCGGCCGCGGGATCACGTGCACCGAGATCAGCTCGCCGACGCGTCGCGCGGCAGCGGCGCCGGCGTCGGTCGCTGCCTTCACCGCGCCGACGTCGCCGCGCACGAGCACGGTGACGTAGCCGGCGCCGATGTACTCCTTGCCGACCAGCACGACGTTGGCGGCCTTGACCATCGCGTCGGCCGCCTCGATAGAGCCGATCAATCCCCGCGTTTCGATCATTCCGAGCGCTTCAGATGCCATGCGTGTGCACGCACTCTAGCAGAATTGCGGAGTATCATTCCACTCTTGATGCCTCGACATTCCGCGTGCCTGCGCGTGTGTGTGGTGACGATCGCCTTTGTGGCCGGCGGTTGCGGGCGTAACCGGGACACCGAGCCGCCGGTGGCGACGCCGTCGGTGACCGTCGGCCGCGCCGAGGCGGCGGTCGGCACGCCGCTGGAAATGAACTACCGCTTCCTCGTCGCGCCGACCGCGCCGGCATTCACCAACGACTACTGGGTGTTCGTCCATTTCCTCGACACCGACGGCGAGATGATGTGGACCGACGATCATCAGCCTCCGATCCCGACGCGCCAATGGAAGCCGGGGCAGACGATCGAGTACCCGCGAACGATGTTCGTGCCGAAGTTCCCGTACGTCGGGGATACGCGGATCGAGGTTGGACTGTTCTCGCCAAAGACGGGGGCGCGCCTGCCGATGACCGGAGCGACGAGGGGGCAGCGCTCCTACCAGGTGGCCACGTTCAACCTGCGCCAGCAGACCGACAACCTGTACGTCGTCTTCAAGGATGGCTGGCACGAGACGGAAGTGGCCGACGAGGGCGTCGGGATCGAATGGCAATGGTCGAAGAAGAACGCGACGCTCGCGTTCCGCAACCCGATGCGCGACGTCACCTTCTACTTCCAGTGCGATCAGCCGGTCCAGGGACTTGGAGAGCCTCAGCACGTCGAGCTGCGCATCGGCCCGACCGTGATCGACAGCTTTGCGCTGCCGCCCCAGCAGAAGGAGCTCCGGAAGGTTCCCGTGAGCAAAACCGTGTTTGGCGACGCCGAAACCGTCGAGGTAACGGTATCGACCGATAAGACATTTGTGCCCGCTGCCATTACTCAACTGAAGAGCTCCGACTCCCGCGAGCTGGGGATTCGTGTATTCAGGGCTTACGTTGAGCCCAAATAGCGCTTACAATTGCAATTCGATGCACAGGTGGCTCATCCTTTCCGCTGTTTTCCTGTTGATAACGGCCGTGGCGCCGGCGCGTGCGGAGCTTGTCTTTTTTCAATCGGGCCGTGCAATGTCCGTCAGGGCGATCCGCTCGGACGGGAACGAGCTGGTTCTGCAGTTGCGGAGCGGCGGCGAGATCCGATGCGACAAGACGCTCATCACCAAGGTTGAGCCGGACGAGGTCGAGTATCCCGAGGACGTGCTCGACGCGCTGCCGTTCGCGAGGGCGATTCTCGAGCCGGCGGCCATTCCCGCGCAATACCGCGACATGATCGCGAAGAGCGCGAGACTGCATGGCGTGGACGCGCGTGTGGTCAACGCACTCATCCAGGTGGAGTCGGCGTATCACAGCCGGGCGGTGTCATCGAAGGGCGCGCGCGGCCTGATGCAGCTGATGCCGGCGACCGGCAAGCAGTACGGCGCGCTCGATTTGTTCGATCCGAAAGTCAATATCGACGCGGGCATTCAGCACCTCAAGAAGCTGCTCACTCGTTACGATCTGCCGTCGGCGCTGGCCGCATACAACGCGGGCGAGGCGGCGGTCGATCGCTTCGGCGGCGTGCCGCCGTTCAGAGAGACGCAGAATTACGTCAGCCGCATCCTTCGCCTCCTCAATCGGAGCTGACCCCCTCCGGGCCCGGCCACCCCGGACTCCCCTCGGTCTAATGCCTGAGAGGACCCCGACCCGTCGTCACTCACACCATTACGATGGAATTCCGTTGTAGGCTCGGGACGGCCGGCGGCGAGATCATCGAAGGCGTCTACGTCGCCGAGAGCGAGGTGCGCCTGCGCCGCGAGCTGGAGGAGAAGGGCCTCTTCGTCCTCTCGCTACAGCGTCGTGGCATGCTGCCGGCCTTCGGGGTCGGCCGCGTCCGTCAGCGGCCCATCCGGCGCCAGGAGTTCCTCGTATTCAACCAGGAGCTGGCCACCCTGCTCAAGGCAGGCATGCCGCTCGTCCAGTCGCTCGACATCCTGCGCCAGCGCATCTCCAACCCGACCTTCAAGGCGGTCCTCGACGGCGTGTACGAGAAGGTCAAGGCCGGAGCGGCGCTGTCGGACGCCTTTGGCGAGCACCAGGACCTCTTTCCCGCCGTCTATTCCGCCTCCCTGATGGCGGGGGAGCGGGCCGGCAATCTCGACGAAGTCATCCGCCGATACGTGGCATATGAGAAGGTCATCGGGGCCGTCCGCCGCCGCACGATCTCGGCGCTGATTTACCCGATGATCCTCGTGACCATGATGCTGGGCCTCATCGGCATCATCGTCCTTCGCGTCGTCCCGGCATTCTCGGAGTTCTACGGCCAGTTCGGGAAGCAGCTGCCGCTGTCGACGCGGATGATCGTCGGCGTGTCGAACGCGGTCGTCGGCAACTTCCCGCTCATCGTGGTCGGCGTCATTGCGGCGGCCGTCGCGGCGACGGCGTGGTGGAAGCAGCCGGGGCAACGCACGCGCATCGACGGCATGCTGCTCAGGGTGCCCTGGGCTGGCGAGACCGTGCGGAAGTTCGCGACCGCGCAGCTGGCGCGCACGCTGGCCACGCTGCTCGGCGGCGGCATCCCGCTGGTCAACGCGCTCGACATCGGCAGCCGGTCGATGACGAACCGGTACCTGGCGGGCGAGCTTGGCGAGGTCACACGGCGCGTGCGCGAGGGCGGGACCTTCGCGGCGTCACTGCTCGCGCGCGGGGTGTTCCCTGATGTCGCGGTCAAGATGGTGGAAGTCGGCGAATCGACCGGCGCGCTGCAGGAGATGTTGAGCAGCCTGGCGGAGTTTTACGACGAGGAGATCGAGACCGAAGTCGCGCGCTTCGTCACGCTGATCGAGCCGGTGATCCTCGTGGTCATGGGCGCGGTCATCGCGCTCGTCGTCCTGGCGTTGTACATGCCGCTGTTCGAGTTGAGTTCCGTCGTAGGAGCGTAATGGCAACCGTCGATCCGACCGATCTCGTCGCGACCCCGGAGGATTACTCGGAGGAAATCGCCCGCGCGCGAAAGCTCGCGGAGCGGTACCACGTGGAGTTCGTCGACATGGACGAATTCCGGATCGACCAGGAGCTGTTCCGCTCGATCCCGGCCGACCTGATGCTCCGGTACGGCTTCGTCCCGGCCCGCCGCGACGGCAAGTCGCTCGTGATTGTCGTCTCCGATCCGACCGACCTGCCGATGATCGACGAGCTCGGGGTCGTGCTCGGCACGCCAATCAAGGTCACCGTCGGCGCGCCCTCCGCGATCCAGTCCATCCTGAAGAAGAGCGAGAGCTCGCAGCGGGTGCTCGAGGACGCGACCGAAGGGTTCCAGCTCAAGGTCGTGAAGGAAGACGAGATGGGCGAGGAGAGCCTCACCGTCGACCGCCTGACGAGCGACACGAGCCCGGTGATCCGGCTCGTCGACTCCACCGTCTTCACCGCCATCCAGCGGCGCGCGAGCGACATCCACATCGAGACCGGCGACGACGCGGTCTACGTGAAGTACCGGATCGACGGGGTGCTGCAGCCCGCGATGCGCCCGATCGCGAAGGAGTTCCACAGCCCGATCATCTCGCGCATCAAGGTGATGGCGGAGCTCGACATCGCCGAAAAGCGCGTGCCGCAGGACGGCCGCTTCCGCATGCGCATGCCGGGCAAGACGATCGACTTCCGCGTGTCGATCATGCCGAGCGTCCACGGCGAGGACGCGGTCATTCGCATCCTCGACAAGGAATCGATCAGCGAGCAGTTCACCGAGCTGAGGCTCGACATCCTCGGGTTCCCGGAACAGGAGCTGCGGCGGTTCCGCAAGTACATCCGCGAGCCGTACGGCATGGTCCTCGTCACCGGGCCCACCGGCTCCGGTAAGACGACGACGCTCTATGCGGCGCTGTCGGAGATCTGGTCGGTCGAAGACAAGGTCGTGACCATCGAAGACCCGGTCGAGTACCAGCTTCGCGGCATCACGCAGATTCCAATCAACGAGAAGAAGGGGCTGACGTTCGCGCGCGGGCTGCGATCGATCCTCCGCCACGACCCGGACAAGATCATGGTGGGCGAGATCCGCGATCCCGAGACGGCGCAGATCGCCATCCAGTCGGCGCTCACCGGCCACCTGGTCTTCACCACCGTCCACGCCAACAACGTCGTCGACGTGCTCGGCCGGTTCCTCAACATGGGCGTCGAGCCGTACCAGTTCGTCTCCGCGTTGAACTGCGTGCTCGCGCAGCGGCTGGTCCGTCTCATCTGTACGCACTGCAAGCGTCCGACGAAGATCGAGCCGAAGCTGCTGGAGGAGTCGGCGCTCGATCCGGCGCTGCTGCTGACGCACCAGTTCTACGAAGGCGCCGGCTGCATCGAGTGCGGTGGAACGGGCTTCAAGGGACGCACCGCCATCTGCGAGCTGCTCGACCTGTCCGATCGTATCCGTGAGATGATCCTCGACAGGCGGCCGAACTCCGACGTCAAGAAGGCGGCGCACGAGGAGGGGATGCGGTTCCTGCGCGAATCGGCGATCGAGAAAGTCCTGCACGGCCTCACGACGCTGCGCGAGATCAACAAGGTGACCTTCGTCGAATGAGCCTCTTTGCCTCATGGCTCGCGAGCCCACCGCCCGATGCGGCCATTGAGATCGCCACCGATCACGTGTCGGTCGCGGTCGTCTCTGAGCGCGGCCAGGGCCTGGCGGTGCAGGGCTACGCGGTCGAGCCACTGCCCGCCGGCGCCGTCGTCGCCTCGCTGACCTCGCCGAACATCCCAAATCGAACAGCGGTGGTCTCGGCGCTGCGCAACGCGCTGGAGAGGGCAGGAGCGCGGCCGCGCCGTGTGGCGCTCATCATTCCCGACCTGGCGGCAAAAGTCTCGCTCGTGCGGTTCGACACGGTTCCCGCCCAGCGCGAGGATCTCGATCAGCTCGTACGCTGGCAGGTCAAGAAAGCGTCGCCGTTTCCCATCGAGGAGGCATCGGTCACGTTCACCTCCGGTGCCCGCGGCACCGATGGCAGCGCCGAGTTTCTCGTCGTGACCGCCCGGCGCGACATCATCGCCGAGTACGAAGCCGTCTGTGGCGAGCTGCGGGTGTACGCCGGCCTCGTGGATCTCGCGACGCTCAGCGTCGTCAATCTCTTTCTCGGATCGAGCGACGTCCCGGTGGGCGACTGGCTGGTCGTCCACCTGCGGCCCGATTACACCTCGATCGTCATCATGCGGGGCGGGGACGTGATCTTCTTCCGGAATCGCGCCGAGGGTGGCGATGAATCGATCGCCGATCTCGTGCACCAGACCGCGATGTATTACCAGGACCGGTTGTCGGGACAGCGCTTCGCCCGCGTGTTTCTCGGCGGCAGCGGCCGTCTGGCTGGCGGGGTCGAATCGGCGAGGCGAAATCTCGAGGAGCGGCTGGGCGTCTCGGTCGAGTCGATCGATCCGACGCGCACGGCGGCGCTCACCGACCGGATCTCGGTGACGTCCGACCTGATGGACGTGCTCGCCCCGCTCGTCGGCATGCTGCTGCGGTCGCGCCACGAGGGCGCAGGCGTGGTGAACGCGTGATGCTCCGCACCAATCTCTCGACGCGGCCCTTCTACAACGAGCGGGCGGTACAGGTGGCGCTGGCCCTCGTCGCGGCGCTCGTCCTCACGGTCACGTCCTTCAACGTGGTCCAGCTGAGTCGGCTCACCGCCAGCCAGCGATCGCTCGGCGCGCACGCCGTGGAATCGGAGCAGGACGCGGCGCGTCTCCGCACGCAGGCCGCCGCGATCCGCGCGCAGATCAATCCGAAGGAGCTCGAAACGGTCGCGAATGCCGCCCGCGAAGCCAACGGCATCATCGATCAACGCGCGTTCTCGTGGACCGAGCTGCTCGGCCAGTTCGAGCAGACGCTGCCGGAAAACGTCCGCATCACCGCCGTGCAGCCGCGGCTCACGGCGAACGGCAGCTTCGTGGTCGGGATGACCGTGCAGGCACGTCGGGCCGAGGACCTCGACGCGTTCATCGAGGCGCTCGAGAAGACCGGCGCCTTCCGCAACGTGACGCCGGTCGAAGAGCAGACCAACGAGCAGGGGCTGCTCGAGGCGATTGTCGAGGGCACGTACGTCACCGAGGGGGCGCCCCGTGGGTGACGAGGTGCACGGCATGGAGCTCATTCGGCGGGTGATGCGCGAGCATCGCCGCGTGGTCGTGCCGCTCGCGATCGCCCTCGGCATCAACATCGTGCTGTATGCCGCGGTCGTCTATCCGCTTGCGCAGCGTGTCGCGAACATCGAGCAGCGCGACCGCACGGCCGAGGAGCAGCTCCAGGCCGCCCAGCGCGAGCACGCGCAGGCCGCGGGCACGCTGACGGGCAAGGACCGCGCGGCGACGGAGCTCGCCACGTTCTACAAGGACGTCCTGCCGTCGGACCTCGCCGGCGCGCGGCGGCTGACGCACCTGCGGCTTGCGCAGCTGGCGCGTGAATCCAACCTGAAGTTCCTGCACGCGAGCTTCGAGCCGGTCGCCGAGCGGAACAGGACGCTGACCCGCCTCAAGATCGAGATGGTGTTATCGGGCAGCTACGCGGACATGCGCGCGTTCATTCACCAGCTCGAAACCTCGCCCGAGTTCGTGGTCATCGACAACGTGGAGCTGGGCGAGGGCAGCGAGGGTGGACCGCTCAGCGTCACGCTCCATCTGTCGACGTACTACCGGGACGCCACTGACGGGAACGGCGCCCAATGACGAGAAAAACGTCGCGCCAGCTCCTCGTGCTGGCCGCGGTCCTCGCAGGGCTGATCGTGGTCGTCATCGCTCGGCGCAGTGACGCCCCGGCCGGGCCCGCGGCCGCGCCGTCCAATCCCACACGGGGAAACGTGCCGGTGGCCCCGAAGGCGACAACGGTCGCGGACGTGAAGCTCGAGCTGCTGAAGAACGCCCAGACAGAGCTGGGGCCATCGACGCGGAATCCGTTTCAGTTCAAGCCGAAGCCGGCACCGCTCGCACCACCGCGTCCGACGGGCGCGACGGGCCGGGGAGGGCCGGTGATCGCCGGACCACCGCCGCCGCCTCCGGGTCCGCCGCCGCCGCCGCCGATTGCGTTGAAGTTCATCGGGGTGCTCGCGACGGCGCAGGGAAGGCTGGCGGTCTTCAGGGACAACGGCGGCGACATCGTCAACGGAAAAGAAGGCGATATCATCGACGGACGGTATCGCCTGCTGAAAATCGGCGTGGAATCAGCGGATCTCGCGTACGTGGATGGACGCGGCCGCCAGACGATTCGACTCTCGGGACAATGATGCGTTCACATCGACTGATGCTCGTCGTCGTGGTCGCCGGGCTGGCACTCGCAGCCTCCGGATGTGGCGCGGCGCGCGCCTTCGGACGCGGCGAGAGCGCCGCGCGGGCGGGGGACTGGGACACCGCCGTGCAGTATTACCGGCGCGCGGTGCAGGAGTCACCCGACCGCACCGACTACAAGATCGCGCTCGAGCGCTCGATGATCAACGCGTCGCACGAGCACCTGAACCAGGCGCAGCTGGCCGAGGCGCGGGGCGAGCTCGAAGATGCGCTGCGCGAGTACCGGCGCGCCAGCGAGTTCGATCCGCCGAACCGGCAGCTGGCCGCGAAGGTGCTCGAGATCGAGCGCCGGATTCGTGACCAGGCGGAAGCGCAGCCTCCCCGCAACAACATCGCGCAGCTCCGCGAGCAGGCGCGGCAGGCCGCCCCGCCGCCGCTCATCAAGCTGACCGAGGTGCTGCCGGAAATCCGGTTCAACAACACGAGCATCCGCGACATCCTGAACTTCATCGCCAACGCGACCGGCATCAACGTCACGTACGACCGCGATTACCAGGACCGCGCGTACACGGTGCAGTTGAACGGGCTCACCCTCGAGCAGGCGCTGAACCAGATCCTTTCCGCGAATCTGCTGTTCTACAAGGTGATCAACGACCGCACCATCATGGTGATCGCCGACAACCCGCAGAAGCGCGCGAACTACGAGGAGCAGATCATTCGCACCTTCTACGTGTCGCACTCGGATGCCACGGAGCTGGCGCAGATGATCAACACGATCATCCGCGTCCCGGCGATGGCCGTGCAGCCGATGATCGCGCCCAACAAGACGAACAACACGATCACGATCAGGGCCACGACCGCCGTCGCCGGGATCATCGAGAAAATGATCGAGTCGAACGACAAGCCGCGCGCCGAGATCGTGATCGACGTGCAGATCCTCGAGATCCGGCGGGATCGCGCGCGAACCTTCGGCGTGAACCTGAGCGACTACTCGATCGGCACGGTCTTCTCGCCGGAGGCGGACCCCCGCGGTGGAACGGGAGCCACCACGACGTTCGCTCCGCAGCCGTTCAACCTGAACACTATCTCTCGCGGGATCTCGACCGCGGATTTCTACCTGGCGGTGCCTTCCGCCGTGGTGCGGTTCCTCGAGAGCGATTCGGAGACGAAGCTGATCGCGAAGCCGCAGCTGCGCGGCGCCGAGGGGCAGAAGATCACGCTGAACCTCGGCGACGATATTCCGGTCCCGTCCACCGTGTTCACGCCGCTGGCCAGCGGGGGCGCCAATACGAACCCGCTCACGTCGTTCACCTACCGGACCGTCGGTATCGTCGTCGAGATGACCCCGCGGGTCACGTTCGAAGGGGAAGTCATCCTCGATCTGTCCGTGGAGAACAGCACGCGCTCCGGTGACGTGAACGTGGCGGGGCAGAATCTTCCGTCGTTCGGCACGAGAAAGGTGGTGACGCGGCTGCGTCTTCGCGACGGGGAATCGAATCTGCTCGCAGGGCTCCTCCGCGAGGACGACCGGCGCACGCTTCGCGGCCTGCCCGGGCTGCTGCGCCTGCCGATTCTCAACAAGCTGCTCGCGTCGAACGACAACGAGATCACGCAGACCGACATCGTCATGCTCCTGACGCCACGCATCGTGCGCACGCAGGAGCTCAACGCCGCGAATATCAGCCCGATCTTCATCGGCACGCAGCAGAATCTCGGCCTGGGCGGACCGCCGCCGCTCATCGCGCCGCAGCCGGAGACAGAGCCGGCAGCGCCGCAACCCGCACCCCCGGCCGGACCGAATATCGTGCCGCCGGGCGGCGCTGCGGCCGGAGGCGGCGTCTCGATCGTCCCGCCCGGCAGCTCGCCGATTCCCGGGACCACGGCGGTGACCGCCGCACCATCGCCCGCGAATCCGAGTGCGGTGACGCCACAAGGCGCGGCCAGAGGCGCGCCTCCACCTGCACCGGCCGCGACGACACCGGCTGGGCCGGCGCCTGCCGCGACCGCGGCGAATCCAACCATCGTCAGCGCGGGAGCGCAGATCGTGGTGACGCCGCCCGGCACCGACTTCCGCGTCGGTGGCGGCCCCTACACCGTTGCGGTCTCCGCGACCAATGCCTCGCGTTTGTCAGGCCTGTCCCTGACGATCACGTTCAACCCGTCCGCGCTGCGCGTGCGCGCCGTCCAGGAAGGCAGCTTCATGCGCGCCGGCGGCGCACAGGCGACCTTCACCCAGCGGGTCGATGCGGCGGCCGGCCGGATCGATGTCGCGATCCTCCGGACCGGCGACGCGACCGGCGTGGCGGGCACCGGACTCCTTGCCGCCGTGCTTTTCGACGCCGTCGGCGGCGGCGCGGGAAATCTCGCGGTCACCGGCACGGCGACTGCGCCGGGTGGCACGGCTGCCTCGCTCCAGATCACTCCGGTGCCGGCGATCACGGTGCGGTAACCGAGACGCATGGCCGATACGTGGATCAGGAAGATGACGTTGCGGATGAGCCACGGCGATCGTGGCTATACCTTCGTCGAGTTGCTGGTCGTCGTGACGATCCTGCTCATCCTGGCGTCGGCGGTCCTGCCGCTTGCTCAGGTCACATCACAGCGGACGCGCGAAGCTGAGCTGCGGCGGAGCCTGCGTGAGACGCGAACCGCGATCGACAGGTTCAAGGACGCCGTCGACACCGGTCAGATCCCGATGACGGAGCTGACGCCTACCAGCGAGGGGTATCCGCCCGATCTCGAGACGCTCGTCGACGGCGTCACCGCGGCAAACGACGCGACCGGACGGAAGCTCAAGTATCTGCGCCGCATCCCGATCGATCCGATGACGAACAACACCGACTGGGGCCTGCGCTCGTACCAGGACAAGCCGGACTCGACGTCGTGGGGCGGACAGAACGTGTTCGACGTGTACTCGAAGGCCAACGGCACGGCGCTCGATGGAACCAAGTACCGGGACTGGTAGTGCGATGGTGCGGAGGTGCGACGGTGCGATGGTGCGTCCGATAGCGCGAAGGTGCGAGGGTGCGACAGAAGATCGCCCCTGGAACCCATTGTCGAACCTTCGCACCTCGCACCTTCGGACGCACCGTCGCACCATCGCACCATCGCACCGTCGCACTCGTTCCGGGTCCGGTTCAGGGTTCACGCTCATCGAGTTGATGATCGTGATGTCGCTGATCGTGATCCTCGCGAGCATCGGCCTCGCGCTCTATGGAAACAGCGTCACCCGCGCAAAGGAGTCGGTGCTGAAAGAGGATCTCTTCCGGATGCGCGACGCGGTCGATCAGTATTACGCGGACAAGGGGAAGTACCCGACATCGCTCGACGAGCTCGTGTCCCAGAAATACCTGAGGTCGATTCCGGTGGACCCGTTCACGCAATCGGCGGACACGTGGCGCGCGATCCCGTCGGAACCAGACCCGGCCAACCCGACGGCGGAACCCGGCGTGTACGATGTGAGGAGCGGGTCCGACAAGCAGGCGCTCGACGGCACCAACTACGCGGATTGGAATTGATGACAGAGAGTGTGACGAAGGCGTCGATCGCGTTGTTGCTGGCGGCCGGCGTCGCGGCCTGTGACAAGGTGCCTCTGCTCGCCCCGACGAATTCGACGATCAGCCTCACGGCGTCCACCACGGTGCTTCCGGTCAACGGCAGCACGCAACTGACCGCGTTCGTCACCGAATCGGGCGGCACGCCGGTCCAGAACGGGACCACCGTCCGCTTCACGACGACGCTCGGCAGCGTCCAGCCGGCTGAAACGCAGACGCGCAACGGCAGCGTAACGGTGATGTTCCTTGCTGGTACATCGTCAGGTGTAGCCGAAATCCGTGCCCTCTCGGGAGCCGCGGGCGGCGGGGCGACGAGCGGCACAGGAACCAGCACGACGACGACCACCGCGCAGAACGTCGTCAAGATCACGATTGGCGCCGCCGCGGTGAATGCAGTCACACTGCGCGCGAATCCCGGCAGCGTCCCACCCGGTGGTGGGCCGGTCGAACTCACCGCGACAGTGGTCGGCGAAAGCGGGAACGGCCTTTCAGGGATTCCGGTGACGTTCAACGCCGACAAGGGCGTGCTTTCAGTGCAAACGGTACCCACCGATGCCAACGGAGAAGCGCGAACGGTCCTGACGACGGCAGAAGAGGCCAGCGTTACAGCGACCGCTGGGACGAAGGCCAGCACGGCCGTCAAGGTGACGGTACGG
>Ga0209515_10007004_pt1 | contig 13746 bp, 16 predicted proteins | sample Subgroupgradi54m_FD_187454 | JGI IMG/M metagenome (GOLD analysis project Ga0209515, IMG submission 187454) | Subsurface groundwater microbial communities from S. Glens Falls, New York, USA - GMW60B uncontaminated upgradient, 5.4 m (SPAdes)... ...
AAAAGCCTAGCAGCGCATTTTGAGCATACGGTCTTAATAACCGAAAAAGGCCCGGAGATATTGACCAGGTAGTAGAAATCCTTGCTATGTCATCCCGGCCTCCATGCCGGGATCCAGATTTCCATAATGCAGGCTCTTTTGTTTTTTGGTATAATAAGCATATATGGCCCGTCCTTTCTTATCCGTCATCATCCCGTCTTATAATGAAGCCAAGCGCCTGCCGCTGACGCTTATTGATATTGATAAACACCTGGAAGAACAGGAATACTCTTACGAGATTCTTGTTGTTAATGACGGCTCAACCGATGAGACCGCTGAAATCGTCCGCCGTTTTGCCCCGCTGATTGAGAACCTAAAACTAATTGATAATAAAGAAAATAAGGGCAAGGGCGCGGCAGTCCGACAGGGAATGCTCCTTGCCAGAGGCACTTGGCGGCTTTTTATGGACGCGGATAATTCCACCTCTATTGTGGAATTCAATAAAATGATCCCTTATTTCAAAGAGGGTTATGAAGTGGTCATCGGCTCCAGGGATGTGAAAGGTTCGCGCAAATTGCCGGCCCAGGCATTTTATAAAACTGTTCTTGGCAATATTGGAAACCTGATAATCCAAGCCCTGCTGGTTCCGGGAATCTGGGACACGCAGTGCGGATTCAAATGTTTTTCCGATGAAGCCGCGCAGAAAATCTTCAATCTCACCAAAATCAACCGCTGGGGCTTTGACGCGGAATCTTTAGCGCTGGCGCGGGAACTCGGCTATACGATCAAGGAAATGCCTGTCTTTTGGGTGAATGATCCGCGAACCCATGTCCGTCTTTCCACTTATTTGCAAGTCCTCGAGGAAACTGTTAAAGTACGGTGGTGGTTATGGCGTAATGTCTATAATCTAAAATAATATAATATTAATAATAATCAACAAATAACGAATTAGGATCGAATATACGAATATATTTATTCATAAATTCGTAAAAGATTCGCTATTCGCTGATAAAGCGCAAGCGTATGGACAAGCAATATGTAACAAAAGAAAAACTTGAGGAACTGAAGCAAGAATTGGCCGACCTGAAAGGGCGGCGCAGAATTGAGGTCGGTGACCGGCTCAAGCGGGCGAAAGAACTCGGAGATCTTTCTGAAAATTCAGAATATTTTGAAGCCCGGGAAGAACAGGCGCAGGTTGAAACCCGCATCGGAGAACTTGAAGATATGATTAAAAGCGCCCAGATCATAGAAAAATCAGCTTCTACCTCCAATGTCTCCATCGGTTCCACAGTTGAAGCGGAAAAAGACGGCCAAAAGATAAAACTCACGATAGTCGGCTCAAACGAAGCAAGGCCGGAAGCCGGGTTCATTTCCAATGAGTCTCCGCTAGGCCGCGCATTTCTCGGTAAAAAAACCGGGGACAAGGTGACTGTATCTGTGCCAAAAGGCAAGGTTGAATATACTGTAATTTCAATTGAATGAGCTTTTAGCTTAAAGCTTTTAGCTTTTAGATAAAATTCTAACAGCTAACAGCTAACAGCTAACAGCTAAATGAATGCTGGAAGATATCATTAATGAAAGATTGAAAAAACGCGAAACTCTTCTGGCTGGCGGAAAAAATCCGTATCCGGCTAAAGTTCCGCGGACTCACGAAATCGGCGCGTTATTGCGCAATTTTTTGATTTTCTCATTATTGAGAAAAAAAGTTTCAGCTGCCGGCCGGATTATCGGAAAACGAGCCCAAGGCGGAGTAATGTTTCTGGATTTACAGGATGCCAGCGGCAAGATCCAGGCCGTCGCCAATAAAAAGAAATTTTCCGAATTCAATTTGTATAAAGACACGCTGGATATCGGGGATTTTATTTCCGTTTCCGGAAGACTGTTCAAGACTAAAAAAGGCGAAAAAAGCATTGAAGTTTCTAATCTGACAGTCGCTGCCAAAAGCTTGCGCCCGCTTCCGACAACCTGGTACGGATTCCATGACGAAGAGGAGAAATTGAGAAAACGCTATCTGGATATTCTTTTCAATCCGGAAGTCCGGGATATGGTGGAAAAACGCGCCAAATTCTGGAATTCAATCAGAAAATTCCTGATTGACCGCAAATTTTTAGAAGTTGAAACGCCGGTTTTGGAGACTCTGCCCGGCGGAGCTGATGCGCGCCCGTTTACGACCCATCATAATGCCTTGGACATGGATGTCTTTCTCCGCATTTCCATGGGCGAGCTCTGGCAGAAAAAATTGATGGTCGCCGGATTTGAAAAAACTTTTGAAATCGGACGGCAATTCCGAAATGAAGGCATGGATGCCGAGCACTTGCAGGATTATACCCAGATGGAATTTTATTGGGCGTACGCCGATTATGAGATGGGTATGGCGCTGGTTGAAGATCTTTTCAAAACCGTTGCAAAAGAAACTTTCGGCGCCCTGAAATTCAAAATCGGCGAATTTGATGTCGACTTTGGTAAAAAATGGGAACACTATGATTACCGCGATACGGTCAAAAAATACACTGGCATCGATATTTTAAATACTGATATCGGAGAAATGGAATCCAAACTGAAAGAGCTTAAAATCCATTATGACAAAAAAGGCTTCAACCTCACCCGCGCCATAGACAATCTCTGGAAATATTGCCGCCGACAGATCGGCGGTCCGGGCTTTCTTACCAGTGTGCCGGTGGAAGTATCTCCGCTCGCAAAAAAAGACGAAAAACAACCGCAACTCACGCAAAGATTCCAGGTCATCATCGCCGGATCGGAGTTAGGCAACGGTTACAGCGAGCTGAATGATCCGGTTGACCAGGAAGAGCGGTTCAACGCCCAGATGAAGCTCCGCGAAGCAGGGGACGAGGAGGCGCAGAGAAAAGACAATGATTTTCTGGAAGCCCTGCAATACGGGATGCCGCCAACATGCGGTTTTGGCATGAGCGAGCGCGTATTCAGTTTTTTGATGAACAAATCCGCCCGCGAATGCCAGATCTTCCCGCTGATGAAACCAAAAAACGAAAAATAAATACCCCAGCTTCGGGGTATTTTTTAAATTTGGAATATGGCGATCAAGATTGCATTAAAAAATAAGCCGTGTCAAAATTATACTAGCCTGATGAAACAATGCCCAGGATAAGATGGAAAAAGAAGAGGGGGGAGATGGCGCTTCTGATCGGCCGATACATCTCAAATGCCAGCTTCAGCTTATCCGGGATGTGACCCTGATAATGATAGCAAGATATAATGGCGATCCGGAGCGGATTCAGCTTAAAAAAGGGACAAACCTGACCCTTGTAAACGACCGGCAGATATTTTGCGCCACAGACAAAGGGTGTGGCAACGGTCCGCTGGTTAGAATTGACGAGACAAAAGGAATTGAGATTCTTGAAAAATATGTCGGCAGATCAGTGATAATCCCGGCGAGATTTCTCAAAATTCATCCCAATGAACTATAGCTCCGCGCGCGGAGCTTTCTTTTTTTAAAGAAAATCCATATAATAAATGAATGCTTGATGTGAATAAAATCCGGAACAATCCGGAAGAAATAAAAAAGGGTATCGCCTCAAAAAATTCCGACCCGTCTTTGGTGGATAAATTTTTGGAAATTGACGCCAAGTGGCGAGCTTTGACGGCCAAATTTGACGAAACCAGGGCTGAACAGAAGAAACTCGGCGAAGCAAAAAAAATCGCTGAAGCGAAAAAACTTAAAGATGAGCTTAAGAAAATCGAGGCGGATTTGAATGATTTTGACAAGCTCCGGCAGGAGATTCTTCATCAAATGCCGAATCTTCCGCTTCCGGAAGTAATTATCGGAAAAGACGAAACTAAAAATAAAGTTCTGCGGGAAGTCGGAGAAAAACCGGATATTAAGCATCCGAAAGATTATCTTGCCATTGCCGAAAATCTCGGATTGATCGATACCGAACGGGCGGCAAAAGTTTCTGGTAGCCGTTTCGGCTACTTAAAGGGAGAGTTAGCCCGCATGGAATTCGCCCTGGTTGATCTTGCCATGAAAACAGCGGCGCAAGAAGGATTCATCCCTATAGTTCCGCCGGTTCTTATTAATGAGCGGTCAATGTGGTCAATGGGTTATCTGGAACACGGAAAGGACGAAATCTATCATTTACCGGCTGATAATCTGTATCTTGTCGGCACCTCCGAACAATCCATCGGTCCAATGCATGCGGATGAGACTTTTTCAGAAAAATATCTTCCGCGCCGGTATATTTCATTCTCAACCTGTTTCCGGCGCGAAGCCGGATCTTACGGAAAAGATACCAAAGGAATTCTGCGCGTTCATCAATTTGATAAGGTTGAAATGTTCAGCCTGACAAAACCTGAAGATTCCGAAAACGAACATAAGCTCCTTCTCTCGCTTGAAGAAAAGCTTATGCAGACTTTGGAACTTCCGTATCGGGTTCTGGATATCTGCTCCGGCGATTTAGGAGATCCCGCCGCGGCAAAATATGACATTGAGGCCTGGATGCCGGGACAAAACAACGGAAAGGGAGAATACCGCGAAACCCACTCAACCTCAAACACAACCGACTTCCAATCCCGGCGATTGAATATCAAATATAAAAATTCCGCCGGAAAATCCGAATTCGTCCATATGCTGAACGGAACGGCATTCGCAATAGGGAGAATACTGATCGCCATTATAGAAAACTACCAAACAGAAAAGGGAACCATAAAGGTTCCCCGGGTTTTGCAACCCTATCTAGGTGCTGAAGAAATATCTTAAATCAGGCGGAACCGGATCAGCGCGCCGGTTAAATTGAGAGCATTGTATGCCATATGAAGCGCGATTGCAGACTCAAGCGAGCGCGTTTCAATCATGACCCAGGAGAAAAGCAACCCGCTCCAAAGCGCATCCGCGGGAATTCCATGGCCGCCGCCCGCCATCACTGCCCAATAATAGGTCGGTCCAAGAACCGCCAGCCACGCTAAAATTTTTCTCATCCTGGTATCCGGAGGAATGATAAAAATAAGGATCCTCCCAAGACCGCGATACCAGATTTCCTCCTGCATCGGCACAAGAAAAACAGTGTAGTAAATTAGATCCCGTAAGGTGTTTTTTTCAATATATTGCTTCAAAAGCTCCCGCTCCGCCTGATTCACCGCCCCTAATTTAACGCTTAAAAAACTGATGGGAATATTCACGATGACCAGCAATATGAATGCCACTAAAAGCGGCGGCATCTCGCGGATATGCCCGGTAATGGATTCCCATCGCTTTTCCCAAAGCTCCTTATCCTGCGGGCTCATGCGAGTCCTCTCATTTTTTGATACTATTAGTATTAAAGGCCTGACCTGAGATTACTCAATCCGGCCGGCTTTATCAATATGAGAGCTCAGCATCTTAAAACCTGGGTGGAAATCAATAAAAAATCAATAGAACATAACGCCAAAATAATGCGCGGAATTTTGGCTCCAAAAACTAAGCTCTGGTCAGTGGTCAAATCAAATGCCTACGGCCATGGCCTGGTCGCCTTTGCGCAAATCGCCGCCCCGAGTGTAGACGGCTTTTGCGTGGATAGCGTCCCGGAGGGCCTGAAATTGCGTCAAAATGACCTTAAAAAGCCCATTTTAGTGCTGGGGCCGACCTTGCCAAGCTTGATCGGAGTGGCGGCGGAAAACTCAATAATTCTAAGTATTTCCAATTTTGAATCCCTGAAAAATCTGTCCACCGCAAAATCCAAACCTAAATTCCATCTCAAAATAGATACCGGCATGCACCGCCAGGGATTCAATGTTTCAGAACTTCCGAAAGTTATAAAAATCCTAAAAACTTCCGCCCAAGGCGGATCCGCCTCCGGCGGAAAAAGCTCCATGCCTAACGGCAGGCAGGCACAGCTCACAGCTAACGCAACTGGCATCTACACCCACTTCGCATCCGCGAAAGACATTAACTATCCGACTTATACGGACATGCAATTTTCCGCATTCCAAAAAGCAATTTCAATTCTGGAAAAAGCGGGATTCAAGAATCTGATGACGCATGCGGCCGCGACCGGTGGCACATTAGTTAATCCAAAATACCATCTTGATGCGGTCCGTGTCGGAATCGGACTTTACGGACTTTGGCCGTCAAAAGAATTGCAAATCCAGAAAAAAAATATTAAATTCAAGCCCGTTCTTTCCTGGCATGCGCTGGTAAGCGAAATTAAAACTCTTAAAAAATGGGATTATGTCGGCTATGACCTTGTTGAACGCGTCAGCGAACCGACTAAAATTGCGATTGTCCCTATCGGCTATTGGCACGGATTTCCAAGAGCGCTTTCCGGAACCGGCGAAGTCCTGATAAAGGGAAAACGAGCGCGAGTCCTCGGAAGAGTTTCAATGGATTTGCTTATCGTGAATGTGAACGGCATCGCAGTCGCGGTCGGAGACAAAGCGACAATCATCGGACGGCAGAAAAAATCCGAATTGAACGCGTTTGATGTGGCGCAGAAATGCGGAACTGTTCACTACGAACTGATAACCCGGATAAACCCGCTTATTGAAAGAACGGTCAAATAACCATGGATCCTCATTTCGGCAAATCACAGGCCAAAAGAAAAAACCGGAAGTTTCGGATAAGAATTTATCTGGCTTCAGGCGGGATTTTCCTGATTTTGACGGGAATTTTCTATATCGCCCATCTTTCTCCGATTTTCCGGATAAGAAATTTCAATATCACCGGCAAAGAACACCTGACAGATGGAGAAGTGATCGGAATTCTGGAACCGCTGGTCATCAAGTCCAGAGTCAGGACATTTCTCGGAAAAGACAATATGCTCTCATGGGGCGCCGGCTCGCCGGACACTTCAAAAACCGCGCTGATTGAAGCGCTGATCGAACGCGATTGGATAAGGCAATCAGTGGATATCTCCATAAAAGAACGGGAGCGATTGGCGGTCTGGTGCGATTCAAAAGGGGATTGCAGCTGGATTGACAACAATGGAATGCTTTTTGAAAAAGCCCCGCAAGTGGAAGGTTCTTTAATTATGACCGTTACGGACATTCACTCCCCATACATCTCGCAGGGAACCGGAATTTACGAAGAACGCTTCATCGGAAATATCATAAAACTGCTCAACGGCCTGAAAAAGTTCCGCCTTGCGATAGCGGAAATAAATTTTGATTCCAAACTCCAAGAAATCCGCGTAAAAAATTATTCCGGCCCGGAACTTCTGTTCAGCGTGAGATTCGACCCGGCGACAAATCTGGATTCATTGAAATCCCTGATTGAAAATGGGGATTTTAAAAAATACAGATACATCGATCTTCGCGTGGAAAACCGGATCTATTATAAAACTTTTTAATCAAAATCTTACCGCATGTCATCCGCCCGCTTAGCGGGAAATCCAGTAAATTAAATTGTCATCCTAACCCCCTTGGCGATAGAATAATCTCTAAAGTCTATAAATAAAAATAGATGTTCCAGCCCTGTCCGCCGGCTGATATGGATTTTCCAGCCAGATATACTCGTCAACCGGATTTCTGGAGAAATCCGGAGCCGGAATTCCGCGCGCGCCCTGCAAAGTGTTCACGGAAACCGCCAGCCAATTAATTCCTTCATCTTTCGGACTTCCTTTCGCCGACCACCACGGAACAAATCTGTCTCCTAGATAATATGCCGGATCGCCGCCGCCGAAATAATCAACTGCAATCTTGTCCGTCTCTGGCAAATTTTTCTCCGCCCATTTTTCTAATCTCTTCAAATCCTGGCCCCAGTCAAAATTGGAATCCGTCGCATGATAAAATCCGTCCTCCCGCCAGCCGGAAAACCCGTTGAAATAAGAAAGAAAATTCGGGGAGGCGAGAGAAGACTCCAGAATCAGCCAGATAACGACCAGACTGACCAATGAAGATTTGACCCAGACATTGAAAATTGAATTGGCGAGATTCAGCAGGCGGTCCCGGATATTTATTTCGATCGCCACCGGCTGATCAGCGAACCATTTTTTGATTGCCCTTGTCGCCAGAATATAAAAAAACGGAATCGTCGGCAAAACATGGCGGACGCCGATATTCAAGGGGCTGGAAATGCTGGAAGCCCAATAAATTGCCACAAAAGAAATCGCGGAAAATTCAATGAAATTCACACTGATAAATTCGGCCGCTTTTTCCAATAAATCACTGATGGAACCGCGCATGGAAGCCGCGAATCTCCAAAAGCCGAAAATTCCGCCGACAAAAATAAGCAATAAAGCCGGCAACGATTCCTTCATCAGATAAATCAACGGAAAATAATACCACCAGCCGCTGGAAGAAAGCTCGCCGAGGAAAAAAGCCCCGTTCCCGCCGGCCTGCCGCTGGAAAACCATCAGAACCCCGAGAAAATATTGGGCAAGGGGACGCAATACCGAATTGCCGGCCATCCAGATGTTTAAAGACGCAGCCGGCCGGAATCCGAAATTCTGAATCATGAATTCCGTATCCGCGACCTGTTTTCCGATCGGATAATTCCAGGTTGAATATAAATACAGCGGATAAACTACGAACGCATAGCCGATGAATATAATAGCGGCAAAAGCCGACAAACTGCGCGCGAATTCCCGCCAGGATTTCCGGTAGCGATTCTCCGGAAGAACCGCCGGCCATTCATGAAAAAGACTTGCCGCAGAATAAGCGATCGCCAAAAACAGAAAAAGCGGCATCAGCAGAACCGAAGAAAATTTTATCGCCTGGGCAAGCCCGAATGACAATCCGGCAAAAATAAGATTGTTCCGGTTTTGATTGAGAAAATAACGAGTAAAATAAAAAATCGCCGCTATCATGCCGAACGCCGCACCGACATCAGTCGTCACATAGTGACCATGCGCAAGGACGATCGGGGAGAAGCCGGTCAGAAACGCCGGCAGAAGCGCCCACCACCGGCCGACGACTTCCAAAGCGAATATGTATATAAGAAGAATCAGCCCCAAGGTCATCAAGATAGGTCCGATACGGGCGGAAAATATTATTTTATCAGCGTCATTTCCGGACTTATACAGAAATTCATTGCCCGCCCACCACTGCTCATTGACGCCAGTCCAATAACCCTGGTCGCCTTTGGCGCCGCCGGAGACGAGTAGGCCGCTGTCTTTTGAAAAATTCAAATTCTGAAAAGCAAGCGGCAGTCCGGCCAGCATTTTTATGAATGGCGGATGTTCGGGATTGAATCGGTAATCCAGATTTTTCACATAATTATATCCGGCAACAATATGCGCGGTTTCGTCAAAAATCGCCGAATCTCCGCGCGCCGCCGACAGCATAGCCGAGGCGGCAAATCCGATAATCAAAGCGAGAACCGCCCTCTGGAAAAAATTGGAAATCTTTTGAATCTGCATATTTATATTATATCAGAAAAAATAATATCCCGCCCCATTATATTTCTCATCGGCTCATTCGGGCGAATGAGCCGATGAGATCAGTTGACATGTATGCCATGGGAGGATTATAATCTACAGATTATGCGCGCAAAAGAACTGGAAAAACTATACAAAGTTTTGGGCAATAGAAGGCGGATGCGGATCGTAAAATTACTTCTCAAAAAGGGCAAGATGACCGTCTCGGATATTTCAGATGATATCGATCTGTCGTTCAGAGCCACATCGAGACATCTGATACAACTGTTTCATGTTGATGTTTTAAGGAAAGAACAGCTGAATAAGAATGTTTTTTATGAAATCTCCGGCTCTCTGAATCAAACAATAAAAAGTTTAATCAGTCATATCCATCATTCGGGCGAATGAGGCTGATATGTCTAAATTCCGCGTCAATCCGCTTCTAAATTAGCATTAAATCCGCGTATTTCTGCATCTATAATATGTTATTCAAATTTCCCAAAGACGACAGAAATTTCTCCTGGACCAGCCATGTTAAAAATAAGATGATTTTTTACCGCATCTCCGAGCAGAAAATCAAATCTATTTTACGGAGTCCGGATAGGAAAGAAGAAGGGATCGCGCCGAACACTTCGGCCGCAATGAAGAGAAATGACAAACCGAGCAAAAAAGAAGAGCTTTGGGTAATGTACGCCACCGGAACAAATAACAATAAAGAGAAAACAGATACCGAAGAAAAACAGCCCAAACTCGGCGGTAAAAAAATGAGGATCATATCCGCTTGGAGATACCCCGGGATTAGTCCGAAAGGAAATAATATCCCGATTCCTCATGATATTCAGGATGAATTGGCTGGAATGCTGTAAAAAAAACCGCCTATTTTGAAAGCGGTTTGAGCCAGCCTTTTTCAAGCGCCAGCATGAGCACATCGATGGTTTTTTGATGTTCGCGGCGGGCAAGCAATTTTCTTTGCTCCGGCGACGTGGGATTTTCGAAAAAATCCGGATCAAACGGCACCATAAGCAGGGTGCGTATCAAATGATCAGGGTCAACAGCGGTCATCTTTTTTCTGATTCGCCCTGCTTCTTCTTCCTGCCCTCTTGAACCGATTAGCGGTTCCGATACTCCTTCCGGAGCGGTTAGCGGAGTACCGGCGCTGATTCGTATAAGCAGATCCCGATATTGATTTAACAGATTATTCATCCTTTTAACGAGCTTTTCCGCTTGCGGACGGAGCGCATCTCTTTCAATTGATATTCCGCCATTGAAACTGCTGAAATATATTATAGTAAATTGCAGCCGGCAATGCAACGCGGCAGGGAAGTGCCAACTGAACGGGCGTTTTATATTTTCATTAAACAAAATTTGCCTTTGATTTCAAGTAAAATATATGCTATTTTTATATCTATGAAACTCTCAATGGGCATTGTCGGGCTACCGAATGTGGGAAAATCCACCTTATTCAAGGCGCTGACTAAAAACGATATTTTGATTGCCAATTATCCGTTCGCAACTATCGATCCGAATGTGGGCGTGGTTGCGGTTCCGGATGAGCGGCTGGATAAGCTGGCGGAAATGAGCAAGTCCAAAAAGAAAATCCCGGCTATCGTTGAATTTTATGATATCGCCGGATTGGTCAAAGGCGCCAGCGAAGGCGAGGGGCTCGGCAATCAATTTCTTACGCATATCCAGGAAACCAACGCGATCGTGGAAGTTCTGCGCTGTTTTCCATCCGATGAAATCATCCATGTGGAAAATTCCGTGGACCCGATTCGTGATATGGATATTATAAACGCCGAACTCGCATTGAAAGATTTGGACACCATAGAAAAAAATATTAAAAAAGCGGAAGGAGAGGCCCGTTCGGCAAGCTCAGGGCAAGCGCAAAAAGATGCTCAAAAAGATTTTGAAGCATTCAAGCTTGCCAAAACTGCCTTAGAAAAAGGCGAACTTTTATTCAGCCAGCAACATTCCAACATTCTGCAGAATGTTGGAATGTTGAAATTAAATCTTCTGACTGCCAAGCCGCAGATTTATTTGTTAAACGGCAAACCGGAGGATGTTCCGCCGGCGCTCGCGGAAAAAATAAGAGCGCTCGGCGCTGATTATGTGGCAATAGATTTAAACAATCCTTCGACAAGCTCAGGACTGAATCAGCTGATTCAGAAAGCCTATGAAATCCTCGGTCTGATAAGTTTTTTCACTACCGGAGAAGACGAAACCCGCGCCTGGACAATCCGAAACGGCGCTAAAGCGCCGGAAGCCGCCGGCGCCATCCACAGCGATTTTGAAAAAAAATTCATCCGAGCGGAAGTGATCAACTGGGAAAAACTGCTGGAGGCCCATTCGACAGGCTCAGGGCAGGCAACCCCCTGGTCAAAAGCCAAACAAAAGGGGACTCTGCGATTGGAGGGAAAAGAGTACACCGCCCAGGACGGCGATGTGATGGAAATACGGCATGGTTGATACGGCAGTTGACCTGCGGGTGAATCACAAGGCATACTGATGAAAGCTTACGGTTCATTGAAAGGGAAGAATGGCTGAAAACAAAACGGAAAAATTCAGGCTTAAACTATTCAAGAAATTTTTGCGAAAAGCCGATCTGAAAGAACTGCTTTCAGAAGTTTTGAACGGTAAAGGAGGCCATCTGGCAATGGGAGATTTTTATCTGGCATCTTATCCGGAATCCGTCCTCAATCGATTTGAAAAGGATAAATTAGAATGGATCAAGAAGCATGTCAATGATTGCCGTGAATGCGCAAATACCCTTCGCGATATACAGATGAATGATCTTTCCATTAACATGCTGCACCTTTTACCGAAAGAACTGGCTGAAAAGATGTTGAAACGGGACCGTTCCGAAAAAATACCGGACAAGCTGTGGGAGAAAATTAAAAAGTCGGCAAAAGAAGACTAGTTTGACAAAACCTATTTTATAGTGTACAATTTATCATAAGTACATTAAATTCGGGAAGGAGGCGAGTCATGAAAACCATGGGTTTGAAGCCGACGATCTACGCGTTCGGCCTGCCGGTTCCGAAATACATCCGCTGGCCAATACTGTTCGTCGCATCCGCAATCATGGCATTGGCAATTCCGACCCTGATCATCATCGTCATTCCGCCGGTCGCAATCGCGGCGGCGATAGCCGTAGGAGCCGTCCTGGCGGCGCTTAAGTACTACTTCCGCCGGAGACGGTCCCGGCTGGAACTGCAACCCGCGAATCCAGGGAGCGAAGCAGTCGTCGCATGACGGCAACCCCTCGCATAATCATGTTATGCGAGGGTCTTTTTTTATCTGAAGCGAGGATTATCTTTTATTGAAACTTTTTCTTGAGTGAGAATATCTATTCTGCGGAAACTGTCCCGCTTAGCGGGATTCCGCAAATAGATGTTTGAACGGAGTTTTCCACAGCAACCATCAAATTGTAGAGCATCAAAAAGGAAGTTATAATATTATTATGCCGTCAAATTTTGATTCAGCTTTGGAACAGGATATCATCCGCCTTTCCAACGAAGTAAAACAGCGGGTGGAATCCGCTCCGGAACAGGAAATATCCCGCCGGGAAATCGTTAAATCCGCCATCGGATCGCAAATCCTGTCGCATCAACCGGCGCAAGCCGTCCCGCAAGATCCCGGCCAGCCGTCGCCCATGCTCCCGCAATATCTCCAGGAAGAATCTCCGGAAGTCCGGCTTAAAGTTGAGGAGCTGGTTGATTTTGCTTTTCATAAAGGAATTGACGCGTCCATTTCCGAAGCGAAAAAATACAGCCCATTCATACTGGACGCTTTCCACGACACACTTACGACGAAAATTTATGAAGAACTCAAATCGAGAAATCTTTTGTAATTTTAAAAATTTTAATTTTTTTATGAATCCCGTTAGAAAATCAATAAATAATATTTTCAATATGACAAACTTGCAAAAACAGTACGGAAACTTCAACAACCGCCCAGCATCAATTTTAATTTTCTAACGGGATGGACATCCTCCAAATCAGCTACATATTGATCGGACTGTCGCTCGCCGGGGGATTTGCGTATTGGGCGGCCGCCTACGCCAGAAAAAAATATATCCTGCAGACATTGAAGCTCCGCCCGCTTCTGGTAAAACTATCCCAGAAAAAATCCGAGCCAGGGAAAGATGATCCGCTCAAGGAAATATCCCTCACCGGCCAGCTACTCGGCGGATTGAGCAACCTGGGAATTCCGTTTTCACTGGAAACCGCGGTGCATAATATCGGCGAAGAAATCCATTTTTATATCGGCGTTCCACGCGATTCAGCGCGATTCGTCACCCAGCAAATCAACGGCCTTTGGAGCGATGCCGTGGTGGAAGAAGTGGAAGAATACAATATTTTCAACCATCAAGGCGTAAGTCAGGGAATTTTCATCAAACAAAAAGACGCGGCAGTCCTGCCGGTGCGAACTTATGAAGAGGCGCAATTGGACACTTTTCTGCCGA
>Ga0209515_10007005_pt1 | contig 13746 bp, 14 predicted proteins | sample Subgroupgradi54m_FD_187454 | JGI IMG/M metagenome (GOLD analysis project Ga0209515, IMG submission 187454) | Subsurface groundwater microbial communities from S. Glens Falls, New York, USA - GMW60B uncontaminated upgradient, 5.4 m (SPAdes)... ...
TGCAAATCTTGCAAGAAACTAGTGGCATTATCTCTTACTATATATCAATTTCTAGATAAGGGAAAGAGGGCATGTTTCTGCAAAAACAAATGTACCACTTTACTCTTAAGCCACTAAAAAAGTCCCTTGCGGGACTTCCTTAGAGAACCTGTCAATTATTAGTTTTAAGGCTAATGTAAACTTAAATCTTGCGATAAAAGTTTTTAACAGGTCTTATCACTATACCCCTATATATTAAATCAGTCAACTAGGACGAAATGGGTCATAACCGATCAGTATTAAGTCACCCTGCATATATCGCATTAAGCGTTCTAGCTACCAATCTTTTAATATCTCTACGTGCAGCTATAACCGAATCTCTAGATGAAGGCATAACTTTTGGAGTCCCATATCTATTTTTGCCTAAACCAGACAAATCAGGTCTATTATATATTTTTGTCCCAACAGTTTCAGAGGGCCCACTTAATATCCGTATAGCGCTTTTTCTAATTTTTTGATAATTACCTTTGTTTTGGGCAAAGGGACTAATTTCTAAAGCTACTACATCAAATCTAATTCCATTTTTAGTAAGAGGAGCACTTATCATTTCAATTGAACTGCCAGTATTAATATAATCTGTTACTATTAAAACTCTTTTCCTTTTAACTATATCTAAATGAGGTAATATCCTTTGGTTAAACTGATTAACAACCTCCCAATGATGAATACCACTACTAGCTTGAATGAAAACAATGCCTGGTTTTTGTTTATGGTTAACATTACTTATAAAATCTGCCACACCTTTAATTGCAAGCCCTGGTAATCTTCCACTTATATCATCCACCACAATTAAACTATATTTTCCTTTCTCAAAATCTGGTTTTAGCTGCCTACAGGTTTTGATAACTGAAGGCTCCATGGTTCTTGCGTCAGTTTCATAATCGCCTAAATCAGCTGTAGGTAACTCAGGAGTTCTAGTAACAAATCTCTTTACTTGGTCTATAATACTTGGCCTAGTAGGAACTCCACCTTTTGTATTTACTGGAACTGGGGGACTTTCTACTTCTGTCATGCTTTTTAATTTTATATCCAATCCTACCTTTTTAGCAATGCATTATCTACCAGAGAGAAATTTAAAGGTAAATACCAGTAGAATGAAACAAGCAAGTCAGTTTGAAAATGGCAGCAGTTGCCAGAGTTGTTTAGGGTGAAGCAAAGCAGATATTATATCCGGCTGGAGGGTTCCAAAATCCAGAGTATTAACTCCGGCATTTAGCTTCTGGTTTATGGTTTTAGAAAGATAAAATGGTTTTTCCAGGCTGAATTCAAAAAAATAATCCGGTAATAGGTATCTAATTTCCATATCACCCGACAGCCCGTTTTTATCCAAAGTGACGTTTTTCGAGCTTTCCCCGGTTGGACCCTTAACATTCAAAGTATAACTACCACTAAAGTCCTTTTTCCAACCCAGCAAGCTTTTTATTCTTAAAATAACCGGTGACTTTACCACTGTTGTAAACTCAACCGGTTGGGTATCAAATGGTTTATTACCATCAAACAAATTTAAAACTACTTTAAAAGTGCCGCCCAAAGGAGCCTTTAGCTTTAGGTTAAAGGTATATTCTTGCCCTGGCTCAATTTTCTTATCTTTGGGTAATTCTACAGCATCAATTCCCAACTCTTTACTACCTGTAGTAGTCACCAGACTGACAAAATTGGAATCTCCCCAGGTCGATTGTCCGGTATTTTGAAAGGTTATGGAAATATTGTAACTCTCGCCCGCTACAATTGAGGAATAAACTTCTCCCTTCATCAGCTTGGCCTTATTTTCTTGAACCGGTTTACCGGCTGTTTTTGCCATACTTAAAATCGCCTGATACTGCGGGTAAAACCCAGGATCCGTACTGATACCATCTAACCTTTTAAACGAGAAGTGATCAAACAGTTTTTCCTGATAGCTTAAAAGGAAAGGCGTAACAGCTACAATCTTGTTGGAATTCCAAGCCTGATTAAAAGCCTTTTCAAAATATTTACTGACTGTTGTAGCATCTGGTAGAGAGAAGTCATAGTTCATTCCCTCTGCGTGTTTCCAGCCGGTTTCGGTGATGAAAACCGGTAAGGTTTTCGTTACACCTAAACCTTTCAATTGTTGCAGCTCCCATTGCCAGGTTCGAACTGTCCCACGCCCTGTGGCATCAGGAGAGCCCACAAAACCCGGATTAGGGTAAGGATGAGAGACCCATCCGTCTAATCTGTCAAAAATCCCCGGGACTGAGATATTCATCTCTCTTAAAAAAACCGCTTCATCTTCATAGTTTGGCATTTGCTCCGGAGCCGAGGCATCTAACCCGGCATTTAGCACATAAAAGTCCTGACTTTTGCTTTTTAAGGCAGTAATTGTTTGATCCAGGGTTTCGGCATACGAACTGGCATCAACCTGTCCACCCCATTCATGAGCCTGATTTGGTTCATTATAAATAACCACATAGCGATTTTTGGTAGGCCAAATTAAAGAATCCAGAAAATCTGCCCAATTTTGAGCTTCTCCAATATCCGGTATTTTCCAGACATTGCCATCCGGAATAGAAGCGAGCCTAACAATCGGAATTAAATGTTTTCTTCGTAGTTCATTAAAAAACTCCTGCCATTTGCCCTGATTTTTATCCTTACCTTCTATTAAAACCGTGACATAACCCCAGTCACCGCCAGTGGAATTAACTAAAGAAGCAGCCGGGGAAGCTTCATCATGAGTAGCTTGGATTAAATGGATACCAAAGCGGTTGTTAGAAACTGAAAGCGGATCGTAAGTTGCAAAAACTGCTTGACTTTGGGTTAAATTTGGGTATATAAAGAGCAAGATGACAGAAATTAATGAAGCTATTAATGTCTGGGTGTTTTTTGAAAAAAATCTCATAAAACCTTATTCCTTTTTCTGGCGCAACCGGCAAATAAAAATAGATAAAATAAATTTAGTCCATACTTCCAAAGACGGAAGTAACCTATTTTATCACTTTTCTATTTCCAGCGGGAGTAACTTTTACAGACTTAAATTTGATATTAATAAAACAAAATGGAGTCTGGAAGCTGTGGAGGAAGAATGATATTACACATCGACTTTAACAGCTAAGACTGACACAGTTAGTCGCAGGAATTATACATATGACTAAAACCATTTTACATATAGATTTTAATTCCTACTTTGCTACGGTTGAACAGCAGGCTAATCCAAGACTTAGGGGAAAACCTGTGGGGGTAACCGGTGGGGACAGAACCAAACGCACTGTAATCGGAGCTGCTTCGGTTGAGGCCAAAAGATTTGGGGTCAAAACCGGTATGCAGATTTGGGAAGCCAAACAGCTTTGTCCGCAGATTATTTTAGTCCCCGGAGACTCGGATAAATATCTGGAGTGTACTAAAAGATTTTTAAATATTCTTAAAGACTACAGTCCTTACCTGGAAGTTTTTTCTATCGACGAGTGTTTTCTGGAGATCCCTTCTTCCGTCATTGCGAGCCCCGAAGGGGCGTGGCAACCTTCCACTTCCATAGTTAACCTGGCAAAACAAATCAAGTCCCGTATCCATAATGAGATAGGCGAGTGGATTCGCTGTTCCATTGGTATTTCCTACAATAAACTAATGGCCAAGCTGGCCGGGTCTTTACAAAAACCAGATGGTCTGGTGGTAATTCCGGATCAGCAAACAGCTATTGAGATTTTGGATAAAGTAGAACTGGATGCGGTTTGCGGAATTGGCGTAAGAACCAAGAAAAAACTGTTTAATATGGGGGTAACTAATTTTATTCAGCTGAGAAAGGTTCCGCTCCCGGCTCTTTTGGCTTCATTTAAATCCTATGGTCAGACTTTATATAACATGAGTAGAGGAATTGATTATTCCGAGATTGTGCCTTTTTATGATAAAGCAGAGGTTAAATCAATTGGCCACCGGTTAACTATTGACCATGATACCAGTGACTCAGAAGAAATAAAACAAATTTTATTAAAACTTACCGAACTAGTAGCCAGAAGATTAAGAGCTAAAAGTTTAGTGGGAAAAACTGTCAGCTGTTGGTTCCGATATCAGCTGGACTACACATCGTCATTGCGAGGAGCGAGTGAAACGAGCGACGCGGCAATCTCTACTAATTTTGAAGGCGGTGGAATGCAGTCCACTATTCAATTTACTAATGACGGATTAGAGATTTTTCAGGCTGGCTGGAAAATTTTTAACCAGATCTGGGATGGTAATAAAATCCGTATGATTGGAGCTTCTATTTCCAACCTGAAACCGCTCACACCACAGAATTTAAGTTTGCTGCCGGAAATCAAAAGACAGGAAACAATTATCCGGATTCTAGATAAAATTAATGATAAATACGGTGAATTTACTTTGCAAAGAGGAATTCTACTGCAATCCGCCAAAATCAAACGCATGCCCAACCCATTTTTATCTGACAGAAGATTCAAGATATAGATGTTTTGAAGTGAGAGATGAGAAGTGGGATATGGTATATTATTGGTATGAAGATCATTGTTACAGGAGGGGCTGGATTTTTAGGATCACATCTTTGCGGAAAACTTTTAGAACAGGGACATGATGTTATTTGTATTGATAATCTGCTAACCGGTTCTGAGAAAAATATTGAGGAGTTTAAGTCTAATCCCAATTTTAAATTTATAAATGGGGATGTGTCTGAAATGAATTCAGACCTGCCTGCCGGCAAGGCAGGGATCCTTCGTTTCACTCAGGATGACCAAATAGGTCAGATTTATCACATGGCTTCTCCTGCTTCTCCCAACATGAATTCTCCTAAAAGTTACCATGCCCTGGCTTTCGAAACCATGAAAGTTAATACAGAAGGAACCTGGAATATGTGCGAGTTGGCCATAAAACATGATGCCAGGCTGTTATTTGCCTCAACCTCAGAAACTTATGGAGAACCACTGGAGCATCCGCAAAAAGAAACTTATCGGGGTAATGTTTCCACCACCGGTCCCAGAGCTGTTTATGATGAATCAAAACGCTTTGGAGAAACCATTGTTTCTGCCTATGTCAGGTCGAAAGGCCTTGATGGCCGGATCATCCGGATTTTCAACACCTACGGCCCTAAAATGGCTCTGGATGATGGGCGGGTGGTAATAGAATTTGTTCAGGCTGCTTTGGCTAACAAACCCTTCCAGGTCTTTGGGGATGGTAAACAAACACGAACTTTTTGCTATGTGGACGATTTGGTGGAAGGAATAATTTCAACCATGGAAAAAGGCACCAAAGGGGAGGTTTACAACCTGGGAAATCCCAATGAATTTACGATTTTAGAACTGGCTGAAAAAGTGAAGTCCTTAACTGGTGCTACATCAGAAACTGAACATCAGAGTCTACCGCAAGATGACCCATTACAAAGATGTCCTGACATAACCAAAGCCAAAACCGAGCTGGGCTGGGAACCAAAAGTTGAATTGGATGAAGGTTTAAAAAGATTAATAGCTTATCTTAAAAGTTAAATATTATCTGATTTGGCTTTTTCGCGACGGGCCAGATATATAAATGGCAGTGCTACCATTTGAATGATGGCTGCAACTGCATATGAGGTCCCATAACTCCAAACATCCGCCACTTTTCCCAATATTGGCTGAGTAAAAATTCCACCGGCTGACCCCATCAAAGAGTCAAAAGATAAAACTGTGGCTCTTTGGGCGCTGGGAATAATGCCATTAAGATAGGTCTGGCGGAAAGGCGACATAGTGGCAAACAAAAGTCCCCATAGGAAAATAAGAGCCAGAACCAACCAGAAATTACTAATCAGAGAAACCAGAATCAAGATCAGCCCGGTTAGGAAAACTCCCAGCAAAAGGGCAGTAGTTCTTTTATGAAATAACTTCCTTAAGTGTGGTGCCATAATTCCTCCGGCAATTTGGGCAGTGGCTGCAATCGCTGCGATTAATCCGGCAATACTGTAGGCTTTTTCATCTCCATAAAGTTTTAGCAAAAAAGGCTGAAGAGCATAAAATATATAAAAACTTACCCCCGTGGTAAAAGGCGCTGCCAGCATAATCCACCTTACCGGAGGGTTTTTTAAGCCATGCTCTATTGAATTGGTCAGGATTTTCTTCATGTCCCTAAAAGGAGCTTTTGACCTCATGGGAGTAAAGCCTAAGTCTTTCATCAGAAAAAAAGCAGTTGCAAAATTTATCAGTAATATTGCCGATCTTAAAATATAAGGAACTCCCAAATTGGTAAATTGAGCAATAACTCCTCCTGCCACTGATCCTGCTAACATAGCTGCACCTCCTACAATCTGCCCTTTAGCAAAAACTCCGTCCAGGCTGCCTTTAAAATTAGTTGCATGCAAAGCATCTACTAACCAGGCTTCCAAAGCTCCAGAAAAGAAAGTAAAACCTAATCCTAGCAGCATTGATGAGGCTGCCCATCCCCAAAAAGGCCCATGAATTTTCCACATATAAAGATAAAGAAGAGTTGAAGCCATTAAAGTGAAAGCTCCCAACAGATAAGAGACTCTTCTGCCAAAAGCATCAGCCACAATCCCAGTGGGAATTTCAAATAAAACTTGGCCAGCTGTAAAAAAAGCATTGGCCATAAATGCCTGAAAATTGGACAGCCCGGCATCCAGTAAAAAAATGGTATTAATTCCCCAGATAAAAGAGGCTGCTAAAGTATTTCCCAATATTAGATATAGGTAGATACCCTGAATACTTTGTGGTTTTCTAATTAGATTGTTTGATGTAAGTTTAGCCATGACTATTTATAACAAAACATTCCTCAAATTGCAACCTAAAATCTTTAATTCTTCAGCCTATAATACTTGCATTTCCTTTAATAAACGCCTATAATACCTTTTCTATGACACAAGTTGAGATGCGTGAGGAAGTATCACAGGGAGAGCGGCCAACCACTCTTACACTATTTCGTTTTACTCCAGAGCAACTTGAGCGTGCAAGACAAAGACAAAATGCCGCAGTGCGGTTTCGACAAGATTTTACTCAGGTTATTGCTACCGATAAGCATTTTATTGGTGTAGTTGAGGAAAGAAAACAGTATGTCGGCGATACGATTGATGCGGTTAAAGCTGTTATTTCTGACTACAAAAGCTCGGATGCAGTAGGAACTATGTTTCTCACTGTTGATGAAAATTTAGAGTTGTTAGGCGCGCCTCCTAAAGAACGATTTGACTTCTTTACCCGTATGCTTGAGCTAAATCTTCGCGCTGATGAGCCATTTGCCCACTATGTTATGGCGTCAAATAAACAACACAACAACAGGCAAAATGTCAGTGCGTTTGAAGGCCCTCTGGCTAAAAAACGCGGCATTGATCGCATATTTGCTCAAATGACCGCAACTGTTCCATCCTGGTACAAAGGTAATAAGGAAGAATGGAGATTTTTTGTTGCCCGATACAGCCTCTATAGTCAGGAAAGCACAGGTCGAAATCGCAAAGGAAAAGAATTTGGCATAATCAAAAGGACAACCCTCCCCAACTGGTATACTACCAGTAATGGGCAATTGCCAACCCGTGAAGCAGTAGAACTAGAAATGGCAAGTGATCTTTTGCAGTGGAAACAATTCTCCAGTGCATTAAATAACGCAGTTGATTGTTTCAATAATGGCTTATCCGAGTATGAGCATAACATGTTTACCGCTGCTGCCGCTTCTGTGGAACAACAAAGACGGAATACGTTTCCGGGCCTCACAACCCTTTCAGACGTTTTGCAATTAATCCAGATGGTTTCTGATGATGTTTATGAATATACCGTTGCCCGGCCGGAGGATATGTTGCCGATGAGTAATCAACAGCTAATTGCCTATAGGAGAACACCCGCTCAGATCCGTGAGAAAGCCATAGGGGATTTTACTGCAAGACAGGAAATAACTCCATCACTTGAAGTAGTGGCGCTTTTCCTGGAAAGAAAACTGATTGACGGAGAAATGATGCAGGATACAACCCAACCAATTGCCGATAATCATATAGGAGCATTTGGTTTTCTCATCGATGCGATGGATGAGGCTATGCCACTTGGAGATCAATTCTTTGCTCTTTTGAAAGAAACATATCCCAAACTCTATACTGCACTCAATGAGCATATACGGCCACTGCTTACCTTTGTACCGCAAGAGGAGCGAAGTGAAATAAAAGAGCTGATAACCGGAGCAAAGGGGAGTACAATTGAAGACGTTATCTTTCTTTTGGCAGGAACCATTACAAAATATGCCCGGAGTGAAAAGAAAACGCTTGCTCCACTGCGAGTTTTTATGGAGGGTTGGCTGCAACACTTTGCAGAAAATCAAGAGCTGAATGCAAGTCTAACAAACGCAATTGGTAAACAAACAGAAAATACCGGGGAAGATACACTCATACAAACACAAATCCGTAACCTAAAGGAAGCAACTCAGAAAGTCTCGCAAGGAAATCTTTCAGGTTGGCATATCTACTTTGCAGCTCAGCCTAACGATGCAAAAGAAGAATACCAGGAGATTACAGGAGAAACTATTGCGGAAAGACAGGCATTACTTGGACAACATATACAAGCGGCAGGAATACCTTTGGAACCCCGTCCTATTATTGATGCTCTGGACTGGCTTGTTACGCTCCCCAAAGAAGTAAGTGAAGCAAACACTCAAAAGGAAGAACCCTTTTCAAGGGTAAAACCTGGTCAAGCAAGAGTTAGCTATGCGATTGAACCTTTAAAGAAAGAAGTAGTTATTACGGTTGAACCTTAACTATCAAAAATTAATCGCTTGCATACCAAGAACAAGAAGATCCTGAAAACGAGTTCTTTGTACCAGTAGTGAAGAACCATTTCCTGATACTGTTTATATGAATCGAGATTATCTAAAAATCCTTTTCCATTTTTAGAAAGGAGCAATAATCCCTTCCGATGATAAGTAAGAATCATCAATATCTGTCAAAGATATCAATCCCGTGAGAGTGCTTTTTATTGGCTTTTCTTTAAGTCGCTCTAGGAACAAAATGAAGTCGTGGAAGAAAGCGACCTCGTATGGATTAGTATCAGAAACTGTTCTTGGAATAAATCTATCCATACCATTATTTCTTTAACTTTTCGACAAATATATCCAGATCAGCTTTATCGATTCGAATAAACTTCCCTCCAAGTTTTACAGCTCTTAAGCTGCCTTGTCTTACATATCTTCTGACGGTTTCGGGATCTACCTGAAGAAGTTTCGCCACCTCATCTGTTGTATAAAAGCGTTGCTCAGGAACTGGTTCTGGAGTAATCATTCGTTCTGGTTCAACAGCTTCCAAATAAATATCAAGAGAACGATCAACAGCTTCCAACATCAAAGTGAAATAGTCAACTAGATCATCTTTAGTTTGACCTTTTTCCAATGAGTTTATATACACACTGCGATCTTCTTTCCGAACAATTGCCGGTGGGAAACCTGCTTGCATTAAGAGCAGATTCATTAATAATCTGGCGGTTCTTCCATTTCCGTCAACAAAAGGATGGATACTTACTAACTTAAAATGTGCATTAATAGCAATTTTAACTGGATGATCAGGATTATCATTTTGGAGCCATTCTACAAACTCTTCCATTAATTCAGGGACCTTAAGAGGATTAGGCAAAATAGTTTGTGAACCTCTCAATCTTACGGCTACGTTTCTATATCTACCTTTATTGATATCATCTATTTTATTCAAGATAATACTATGAATATCTAAAATATCTTTTGCACTTAATTCCTGCCTTTTCTTACTAACGAAGGTTTGAATATAATCAAAGGCTTGCGCATGATTTATAGCTTCTTGATGTTCGGTCAGGCTCTTCCCTTGGACAGTAAGGCCTTCTTCAACCACCATTGCAGTCTCTTGTCGGGTCAACGTATTGCCCTCAATAGCGTTTGAAGTATAAGTTAATTCAATACGAAACCACTCTTCTAAATTCTTGATTAGCTCGTTTTGAAGAGGTTTATAACTATCTAATCGTTTTTTCTTAGCTTCTAACTTGATTAATTTATCATCCATATAACACTATTCTATACTACAAAAAGGTGTTTTGTCAAGAGTAAGTGTATTATCAAGTAGTGTTATGTCGTACATTCCTCGAGATACGAGTCGAACACTTTTCGTAGCTAAAATTTTAGGAAGCGTAGAAACGTGAATTATTGAATTTAGATGAAACACCGAGATTAGCCCGATATATCAATCTATTCGTATGTTCGAACCAGAACGGTTAGTACCTTGTGCCCCCAGGAGGATTCGAACCCCCGGCCTTGACGTTAGAACCGTCCTGCTCTATCCACTGAGCTATAGGGGCATGACTACAATTCTATTCTACCAGTTGGGGGTTGGGTTGACAAATGTTTTTTGGTTTGCTAAGGTAAATAGAATGAATAAAACTGCCTTTGCAGCTGCTGCTTTATCTCTTAGCTTACTTACCACACAAATTGTTTTTGCCCAGGATTCTACTCCCGGTGCCACAGTCAGGATGAACCGACCCTTAACAACCCCGAGAATTGAAAAAAGGATGGACAATCTACAAACCAGGATGGATGGCTTCAGGGTAAAAATGGCTTCCCGCGAAGCAGCTTTAAAACTCAAGCTTGACAATTTTAAGGATCAAAGGAAGGCTCAAATTGCCCAAAGGGTTAATACTAATTTAAACCAGATCAATGCAAATCAAACAAAACAGATGCAAAGTTACTTGGATAAAATGTCTGCTCTACTAGATAAACTGGAAGCAAGGGTTAATTCCGGTTCTCCTGATATTAAGGATCCTGTTTCTGCCAAAGCAGCAATTGCCAACTCAAGAGCTGCAATAGCAACCGCCTCTGCTGCTGTTTCTACCCAATCCTTAAATGACTATACTATTACAGTAACTACGGAAAGCAGAATAAAATTGGATGCCATGGCCCAAAGAGAAAAGCTATTCAAGGATTTAAAAACAGTTAGGGCCCTGGTTATAGATGCTAAACAGTCTGTGTCAAATGCCATCAGAGTTGCTAAAAGCCTGGGAAAGGAGGCAACTGAAAGTGGAACCCAATAGTCAACCAGTACAGCCGGGCGTGGCCACACCACCACCTAATCCGGTTGTACCTAATATAGTGCAGTCCTCGTCCAGTAGTAGTAATAAAAATATGATGTGGATATTAGTGGCAATTGTTTTAGCTGTTTTAGCAGTTGGAGGGTTGTATTTCTACATGAAGTCCAAAAATAGCATTGCTTCTATACCCAGTCAACAAACCGTAGTTCAAACTTCAAATCAAGTTACACCTACTCCGGTAAATTTGGATAGTGATTTAAGTAATATCAATGTGGCCAGTGGAGAAGCTGATTTTACTCCGGTTGACTCAGACCTTAAAAACCTTTAATTGGATGGTTTCTTTTTCTCATTTAAAATTACCTGCAATCATCTGCATGATACTTGCTCTGGGCTTAGGCGCATACTTGTTTATAATCTTTGGAAATCACAGAACCCAGCCTAAACCAAACTCTCCCACAACTATCAAAGTTTTAAATAAAGAAAAGGTAAAATATCCGGTGGATTACTTAATTGTCATGGTGGGTGATTCCATGACCGAGACTTTGGGTAATAGTACAGAACTTAAACAATATCTGTCGGATTATTACAAAAGCAAGTCGTTTGAAGTATTAAATTATGGATTTGGCGCCACCAGTATTCTTTCAGTAATGGACCGGATTACCAGTGAAACAGAACATGGACGAAAATTCAGACCAATTGAAGATATTGATTATAATCTAATACTAATTGAATCCTTTGGGGAAAATCCGCTTTCACAGTATCCCTTAAGTGAGGGATTACAACACCAAAACGAAGAACTGGACAAAATTGTCAGTAAACTTAAAGAAACAAATCCCAAAGGAAAAATTGTTTTTGTGGCTACAATTTCTCCCAATAAAGTAATTTTTGCCAAAAATCAGGTGGCTTTACCGCCGGAAAAAAGAGGGGAGTGGGTTACAGAAAGAATTGCCTATATGAAAAATCATATTAAATATGCCAATGATCACGGATACCGATCATAAATATCTTTGCCAAGTCACTTTTAGATAATGGTGATGGCAATGCTGATTATATTAGCACTGATGATTATATTCACCCTTCACCAACCGGAATTATTTTTATCAGCCACCAAATAGCTGATTTTATATATAAGAATAGTATCCTTTAGCCTGTCCTAACAGTCTAAACATGCCTCGGAGCGGGTGAGGGGAGTTGGACCCCTGACGTTCACTTTGGAAAAGTGACATTCTACCGCTGAATTACACCCGCGTATCCTTAAGATAATTTTCTAGCCTTCTCTTGATATACCCTCTACCAAATCCAGTCTTTAACTGTAACTCGCGTTTTCTTGCATCTGATTTACTAGTGCAAGCTTCATAATAAACCAACTCTATTCTATCAAAACTTTTAGTAGTAAAGACAGCTCTTTTCTTATGAGCATTTACCCTAACCTGCAGGTCATCCGTTGTTCCTACGTAGAATTTTCTGCGACTTCTCTTAGAATCTATGCAATCTAGTACATACGTAAAATACATAATTTCTAAAGTGACATTCTACCGATGCCAGCCAAAAACATAGTATTTTGGCTGGTCCGACAAAATGTTTACTTTTGTCGGAAATTACACCCGCACAGTACATATTCTAACATGGTTGTAATTATTTGAAAAATGCTTTACTGTAATTATTAAAGGAGGTGATAAATTTGATACAAGTAAATTACGTGGCTGTTTTAATTTGTGCTATTGCAGCAATGGTCACCGGTTTTCTCTGGTATGGAAAAATGCTTTTTGGTAAAAGCTGGATGAAGCTAACAGGTGTAACAGATGTTGATGCCAAGAGTGGTAACATGCCTTTGCTTTATGGTTCGATGTTTATAGGAGCCTTAGTAGAAGCATATGTATTATCTCACTTTATTCATTATGCAGGTGCATTTACTTTGGTAAATGGTATAAAAACTGGAGTTTGGGCCTGGCTGGGATTTGTTGGCCCGGTAATGATGGGTAGTTATATGTTTTCCAAAAGACCGATGAAACTGTTCTACATTGACACAGGCTATGCACTGGTTAATTTAATGGTCATGGGTGCAATTTTAGCAACTTGGTTTTGAAAAGGATTAAGCTTTGTACGGGACTTTTCTTAGGTGGGCTTTGCTGTGACCATTGGAGGCAGGTTTAAGTAGGCCGCTTTTACGAAGAGTATCCAGATCCTGCTGAATAGTTTTCATTTGTTGACCGATATGAAGCAAAACTTTGTGTGCTTCTTCTTCCTCAAAAGTCTCTTCCTGAATATCTTCAATGTCTTCTTCGACCTCTTCCAGACTTTCAGTGTTTCTATTAACAGTCATCTGGATAAAAATAGACAGATAAATGGCTTCCAAAGATACAGCTGTGGTTAAAATCAGCAAAATATAACCGGTAGTAACTCCAACAAATCTTAAGGCAAAGATGCCGAAGAAAAGTAAGGTGTGAATTATTAAAGAGATTGGAGTTCCTATTATGTCAGTTATCTTAAAAGAGACTTTCTCCAGAAAATTAAATCTTTGGTTAATCATGGTTGCTCCTTTCAGCCCATCAAAAAAATCCCTTGGTACCGTCTGTTGGTCTTGAGAGATTTCTATTTCATTGTCCCCCCAAATATTTGATCTGTCAACCCCTCAAAATTTCTGGTAGAATAGGGAATACGCCCAGGTGCTGGAATGGTAGACAGTGCGGCCTTAAGAGCCGTTGTCCGCAAGGACGTGAGGGTTCGAGTCCCTCCCTGGGTACCCAAGTCA
>Ga0209515_10007008_pt1 | contig 13740 bp, 10 predicted proteins | sample Subgroupgradi54m_FD_187454 | JGI IMG/M metagenome (GOLD analysis project Ga0209515, IMG submission 187454) | Subsurface groundwater microbial communities from S. Glens Falls, New York, USA - GMW60B uncontaminated upgradient, 5.4 m (SPAdes)... ...
TGGCGCTCTATACGCTGCATTGGGTCTATAAAATCGGGCAATCACCTCTCAAACAAGATCCCTACTGGATACTCGTTGCACACGGTATCGGTATCACATCCCATGCTATCTGGATTATTGCCTTCGGTATTGGCCTTTTAGGAGTCTCATTTAATTGGTTGCCGCTTGTCACTCCAATCATTATTAATCTTTTTTTAATTTTTCTGACCTTTTCCGTAGCACAGCGGATGATCCCGTTTTTCAGCCACTCCATAGAATCCAGAACACCCCGTTTTGTCAGCACCGTTTTTGCCCTCTTCGTTCTCAAAACACTTTTCAGTATTTTAGACTTTTCACTCGCAGAATCATCGGTGAGTATACTTCTTTCCCTCTATCTGTTGAAAGAATTTTTACGCTGGAAGCTCCCCCTTTTCCGCTCACCGGCCATTGTATGGATACTTCATATGGCTTTGTTTTGGCTTCCGATCGGACTGTTGATCGGTGCATGTGCGCAAATCATAGAAACCCTCTACGGAGTCTCATTGCTATTCATGGGAATTCATCTGCTTGTTCTGGGATTTTTGACAACGGTGCTGATCGGATTTGGAACGCGGGTCACCTTAGGACACTCAGGACAACCTCCACACGCCGATACCCTTGCCGTTATCCTGTTTTGGTGGACACAAGTTGTACTGTTGTCGCGGCTGGCCCTTTCTGTGGATACGGCATTCGGAAGTCCGCATCCCTGGATTTTCGACTTTACCGCTGCCACATGGATCATCCTTTTCACGGTTTGGGGATGGAGATACGGAAAAATTTTAGTGTATGGGAAAAAATAATTTTGTTTTCTATTTATGCACCACTATAATGATTAAAATTTAATCATATAGCAATCTGCAATACCTCTCTCTACGCGCTACAATTATTCAGACAAAAATATCTGAATATGGGGTGTGCTATGAAATTCACTGAATTAAAAAAAGAGGGGCACTGGCCATCGTTACTTGCCGCTTTTTTGTATTTCGACTTTAGTTTTATGATGTGGACGATGTTAGGTCCACTAGCAACCGAGATTAGTGAGACACTCAGCAAGCATGGGTTCACCCTCTCTGCGGATCAACAAGCAACACTCTTGGCCGTTCCCGTACTCTCCGGTGCACTGCTCCGGATCGTACTTGGATTCTTTGTCGATAAGTTCGGACCTAAGAAAACCGCCCTTGTCTCTCAGATCATCGTTATTACAACCCTCTTTTTTGCCTTTATGCAATCGGATACTATTACCTACAATCAATTACTGATAGTCGCACTGGGTCTTGGATTCGGGGGTGCATCGTTTGCCGTGGCATTGCCTCAAGCGGGGCAATGGTATCCTCCACGTTTGCAGGGGATCGTTTTAGGTATTGCGGGAGCGGGAAATATCGGTGTGGTTATCGACTTTTTATTCGCCCCTAAAATTGCCCAAATCTGGGGATGGCCCTCCGTATTTTTTGTGGGGGCGGTATTATCGACACTCGTGTTGATCGCCTATGCGTTTCTGGCCAAAGATGCTCCGAACAGCGTTTATAAGCCGAATCCTAAAAAGTTTCGCGACTACATGAAACTCCTGCGGGATAAAGACACCTGGTGGTTTAATCTTTTCTACGCCGTCTCATTCGGAGGATTTGTCGGATTTGCAAACTACATGAAAGTCTACCTGATGAATACCTATCAAGCTGACATGAGCGCATTCGGTCTTGGGTTTCTTGCGGAAGAAAACGTCAAAGTAACTGCCGGATATTTCGGTGCGTTATGCATCTTTGCCGGTGCAGTATTGCGTCCGGTCGGCGGTGCCATCGCCGATAAAATGGGGGGAATTAAATCCCTCTACGTCTTTTATGGCACTATTGTCATTCTCTCACTGATCAGTGCCCTTTTGACCCTTCCGTTTTGGGCAGCGATTGTGGTAATGTTTCTTATAATGGCAAATCTTGGGATGGCAAACGGTTCGGTATTCCAGCTCGTACCGCAGCGTTTCGGAAAAGATATCGGTATTATGACAGGGCTTATCGGTGCGGCCGGCGGTTTAGGCGGTTCGGCCCTGATTAAAACCTTCGGATGGTCGCAAGGGGCATTTGATGGCTACAGCGCCGGCTTCTTGATCTTTGCCGGATTTGTTATCGTAGCGATCTCCGGAATCTCTCTGGTAAAAACACGATGGAGAACCACATGGGGCACCACTGCCGGTGGAAGAATTTAATCCTCTATCGTGGGTTATACAATTTTATTCCCTCTCTTCCGGGAATGACCAATAGGACAAAGAGGTTTTTACATGCTGCAACTGCAATCATCTGAATATATTCTCCCAAAACCTTCTACCACAGGAGATGACGTATGTGCCCATACCATCCTTGACAATGCAATTTTGGTCAGTGTATTATGTGATGGTGTCGGAAGTGCGAAACGTGGCGGTACTGCAGCACGGCAATGCGTTAAATTTTTTATGGATCAATTCAAAAGCCGCCCAAAAGCGTGGAATATTCCCAAAACAATGGAAGTGTTTACCCGCCATATCAATAGCTTGCTGTTCAAAGAATCCATGGCTCAATATGGTCAGATTGAACTCCTAACCACCTTATGCCTAGCCGTTATCGAAGGGGAGACGCTCCACTCCCTTAACCTCGGTGATTCTCGTGTCTATTTGCTGAATACGGAGGGTGAGTTACGCTGTCTAAGTACCGATCATACGATGGACGATCACACGATGTCCCATGTTCTCACTCAAGCATGCGGACTCTTCGAAACAATTGACCCGATTATCGTCTCAACCCCGATCAGTGTCGGAGACACCCTCATTCTATGCAGTGACGGTATGTACAATCTGATAGACGATGCATCGTTAAGCACTCTGCTACAAAAAGGGCTTGGTGCAAGCAGTATCGTTCACAGCGCTTCGCAAAATACTCGTCCGGAAGAGCGCGACGATATGAGCCTTCAGATTTTTCGTATCGAATCTCTCGATCCGCTGCATGCAATCAAAAATGCCTCACTCCCGATTCCGGAAACGCTCAAAGAAGGCGAAGTTATCGACGGCTACACCCTCCTTTCCAGCATGATGGAGCATCGTCGTATCTGGAAAGTGATCAAAGACGGCGAACTCTGCGTCATGAAGTTTCCGATGCTTGCAAATGATGAGCAAGCACTGGATGAATTCGTCCGCGAAGCGTGGACAGCCAAACAGATTTCCCATAAAGCGTTCGGTCATGCGTGGATACCGGAAAATAGAAGTATGCGCTACTATATGATGGAGCTTGTCGAGGGGGTCAACCTCCAAGAGTATCTCAAAAATCGGCCTCTCTCCATCGATAATGCCATTGCTCTAGGAAAATTTCTCCACCGTGCAGAAGCCCATCTGCTCCATTTAGGACTCGTACACGGTGATATCAAACCCGAAAATATCCTAGTATATAAAAAAGAGGGAGAAGCAGGGGTCGATTTTAAAATGGTCGATTTCGGATCCATCGTCGAAATCTTTTCGACTTCCTCCCGAGCCGGAACTCCAACTTATCTTGCCCCTGAACGCTTTAGCGGCAGTATCATCAACGAATCGACTGAAATTTTCTCCATCGGCGTAACCCTCTACTGGGCGCTTACGGGAAAATTCCCTTACGGTGAGATCGAACCGTTCCAAACGCCGTCATTCAAATCCCCAAAACGTCCGCTAAATCTCAACAGTAATATCCCGCTCTGGCTCGACTCAATTATCATGCACGCCATTGCCATCGATCCCGATCAGCGATACGCCCACTACTCGGAGTTTTTTTATGAGCTCAAAGCACCTGAAAAAGTAAAACCTTTTTTCTGCAAAGCAACCCCTCTGATCGAGCGATCTCCGCTCCTATTTTACAAAATCGGTTTTTTTATAGTGCTGGCGTTGGAAGTTTGGACTTTTGTCCTTTATGTGTCAAAATAACACTATTCATTTATAAGGTTACTCATGCTCTCTTCCGCTTGCCAAGATACCATCCGAGCTGCCGTGTGGCTCTCGACCAAACCCTCCGGCGAGTTTCATCGGATACAAGAGATCAGTGAAGCATTGGAACTCCCGTTTCATTTTATGGCTAAATCACTTCAAAAACTGGTGCATGCGGGAATATTACTCTCTCAGCGCGGAGCTTCAGGAGGGGTAACGCTCTCCCGTGATCCCTCCGACATCACCCTACTCTCCATTATCGAAGCCGTAGACGGGAGAGTTTTTTTTGATGCGTGTGTCCTCGGTATCGGAGAGTGTGAAGCTGAAAAACCGTGTGCCCTCCACGCCCAATGGGATGTATGGCGTCAAGAGATGCTAGAAATGTATTCTGCCATGCGTCTGAGTGAGATCACCGACGACGTGCTGCAACGTAAAGTGAAACGGATTTAATCCGTTTACTGATCTTTACCCCTCTTTTTAGCAATTTCTTCTGATTATTTCTAAGCAAATAATAAACTGATTATTTTTTAACCATCAAACTGTATACATATTCGGACTTTTTACTCTACAATTATTTCAGACAAAATAGTCTTAATAAGGAGTCCCCCAATGAAACGTTTGAATGTTTTAGGAAAAGGTGCATTATTGCTATCCCTCGCTGCCTCTATCGTAATGGCGGCACCGGAAAAAAAAGAGTTAAAAATCGGATTTATCCCCCTCACCGACTGTGCGGTACTCGTAATTGCCAAAGAAAAAGGGTTCTTTGCCAAACACGGTTTGAACGTCGAACTGAGCAAAGAGGCATCATGGGCCAATGTCCGTGACAAAATGACGGTGGGTGAACTCGACGCATCGCATATGCTCGCGGCAATGCCTATCGCATCGACGCTAGGCGTCGGAAGCACCCAAAAAAACATGGTGGCTTTGATGGCATTGGGGCAAAACGGCGATGCGATTACCGTCTCGAATAAAATGTATGACGCTATGATGGCAGCCGATCCGGTGGCGACTAAAAAAGGGTCTGCAAGCGCACTCAAAAAAGTGATCGCCTCTAAAACGATGGGGGTTCCAGAATTTGGGATGACTTTCCCGACAGGCACTCACAACTACCATGTTCGCTATTGGATGGCGGCGGGGGGAGTTAACCCCGATACCGATGTTGCCCTCAAAGTCGTACCGCCACCGCAAATGGTGGCGAACATGACGGCCGGAAATATCGATGGCTACTGTGTCGGTGAACCGTGGGGACAACGTGCCGTTATGGGCAATATCGGCAAAGTTGTCGTGACCGGCTATCAGCTTTGGGAAGATGGACCGGAAAAAGTTCTCGGTGTCCAAAAAGAGTTTGCTGACAAATATCCTGAAACAACCAAACAAATGATCGAAGCACTCATCGAAGCGGGAATGTGGCTTGATGCCTCATGGGATAACCGTCGTGAGGCTTCTAAAATTCTATCCTCCAAATCCTACGTCAATGCACCGGCAGATGTTATCGACAACTCGATGACCGGAACCTATATGTTCACCAACGGGGTCAACACCCCTATGCCGAACTTCAATGTTTTCGGCAAAAAACAGGCTCTTTATCCCTATTACTCTCATGCGCTATGGCAAGTAACCCAAATGGTACGTTGGGGACAACTCGATAAAGCGATCGATATGAAAAAGACGGTTGAGAGTGTTTATCGTCCCGATCTGTTCGCGTTAGCGGCAAAAGAGGTCAACTATGCTCTCCCTGCTTCCCCGTGGAAAGTGGAAAAGAAATTTATCGACGGCGTAACATTTGATCCCAATAAATCGGTGGATTATATCTTTAACGCACCAATCAAATCGCCGAAAATCACCAAAGAAGCACTGATGAAAGTGAATAATTGGAAAGTATCCGCGAAGTAAATGACTAAGGATAACCGATGATTTCAAAATACGTAAATGCCCTGCTTATGCCCCTCCTCTTACTGGGAGTCGTGATTGGAATTTGGTCTTATATTGCACTTCAGATTCCGGGGTTCCCTCCCCCTGGCGAAGTATGGAGCGAACTTTTTGTCGTTCTCTCTGACCCGTTTTACAACAACGGAGCCGGAGATCAGGGGATCGCGTTACAGTTGGGGAATTCGCTCGCACGCGTTTTCGGCGGATTTGTCCTTGCTATCGCCGTCGGAATTCCGGTGGGACTATTAATCGGCATGAGCCGCAGTGCCTACAGCGCAATGAATCCGTATATTCAGATTTTAAAACCGGTATCGCCTCTCGCGTGGCTTCCATTGGCGTTGTTTGTTTTTAAAGATGTCAATATGACGGCGATTTTCGTCATCTTTATCACCTCGATCTGGCCGATTATTATTAATACGGCATTGGGAGTACGCAGTGTGAGCGATGATTATTTGAATGTTGCCCGTGTGCTTCAACTCACCCCGTTTGAGCGTGTGTTTCAGATCATTCTCCCTGTTGCCGTACCGTTTATCTTTACGGGGATGCGGTTATCGTTGGGAATCGCATGGTTGGTTATTGTCGCGGCAGAGATGCTCACCGGCGGTGTGGGGATCGGATTTTGGATTTGGGATGAGTACAACAATCTCAATTACTCCCACATTATTATCGGAATTATTCTCATCGGGGTGATCGGGTATATTCTCGATACCCTTATGGGATTGATTGCCGACTTTTTTGATTATCGCAAGCGAGGTCGCGTATGAGTGCAAAACCCTTTTTAAATATCGATCACGTCGATAAGATTTTCCCCCTCGGCGGAGGAAAAGAGTACGTCGCGCTGCGTGATGTAAAACTCGAAATCGCCGAAAACGAGATCATCTCGATCATCGGGCATTCGGGATGCGGCAAATCGACCCTGCTCAATATGATCGCAGGATTGGACACAATAACCAATGGCGTAATTTTGCTTGAAGATCGTGAGATCAATGCCCCCGGGCCTGAGCGGGCAGTGGTATTTCAAAATCACTCGCTTCTACCGTGGCTCTCGGTCTATCAAAACATCGAAATGGCGGTCAAAAAAGTGTTGGGGGATGGTCTTAGCCCTTCTGCCCTCAAAGAGCACGTGGCGAAGTACATCGAAATGGTCAATCTCACCGCTGCGCAGGATAAATATCCCGGTGAAATCAGCGGAGGGATGAAACAGCGTGTCGGGATTGCCCGCGCCCTCTCCATCCAACCTAAAGTGCTTTTGATGGATGAGCCGTTCGGTGCACTCGATTCACTCACCCGAGCCAATCTGCAAGATCACTTGATGCGGATACAGATGCAGACGGGAAATACCGTTGTCATCATCACCCACGATGTGGATGAAGCGGTATTGTTAAGCGATCGGGTCATTATGATGACCAACGGACCCGAAGCGACGATCGGCGAGATACTGGAAGTCAATCTCCCACGCCCTCGCAAGCGTCTCGAATTACAGCACAACCCAGAGTATCTCCGATGCCGCGAAGCGATTATCGAATTTCTATACCAAAAATTTGCAAAACACGACGATTAAAGGAAACCACAATGAAAAAAACAACCTTATCTGCCATAGCAGTACTCTCTTTAGCAAGCAGGTTGAGTGCAGATGATGCTTTTACCCTCTTTAGCAATACGAAGTTTAACGGAGAGGTTCGTGCCCGTTATGAAAATGTTGATGTTCAAAACTCAACCAAAAAAGATGCCGATGCCTTTACGGTCCGTGCAACGCTAGGGTTGGAAGCCAATCTCTTCGGTCTTAATGCCTTGAGTATAAAGGTTGATGGCACCACTGTTCAAGCGACAGATGGTGAGCATTACAACAGTTCAACGAACGGGAAGAGCGGATATGAGATTGTCAAAGATCCGGTACAAACCCGTTTCTCTCAAGCGTATCTCCAATATAAACTTAACAAGACAACGGCTAAAATCGGACGTCAAATCATCAATCTTGATAATGAACGTTTTATCGGTTCAGTCGACTGGAGACAGATGATGCAAAGCTTTGATGCCGCAGTTATCAGTGACAGCAGTATTGAAAATCTAACCCTTACCGGAGCATATATATGGGGAGTTGACGGAATTACGAATATTCCTGCGGCAAATACCCATTCGATCGTTTTAAACGGATCGTACAAAGTGAATGATTTGTTCAAAATAACGGCGTATGATTATATGCTCTCTTCGACGCATGATACGATCGGTCTTGCCTTTACCGGAGATGTTCCTATCGCAGGTGCTAAAATCGGTTATCGCGGTGAGTATGCTTCACAAGGAGATGCGTCGCTTAATACGGATGCGTCACATCAGAATGTCAAAGCCGATGCGACATACTACAATCTTGATGCTCTTGCCAATATCAGCGGTGTTCTTATCGGTGCCGGATATGAAGTCCTAAGCGGCAGTAACGGAAGCGATGGAAAAACGCCATTCAATACTCCGCTTGCTACCTTGCATAAATTCAACGGATGGGCTGACAAATTTCTCGTAACACCCCTAGGCGGTTTATGCGATGCGAGTGCAACACTGGGTTATACCGCTCCGGGACTTGGCAAAGCAATGGTCATTTACCATGATTTCAAAACCGATATAGCAATGTCCGGTAAAAGTAATCTCGGACGTGAGTGGGATATGCTCTACACCAACAATATCCCCGGTGTCAAAGGGCTTAACGGTCTTATAAAAGCCGCTTATTATCAAGCCGGAGACGTAACAGGGTTTACCGTAGATACCTCCAAAGTATGGCTTCAACTCGATTATAAATTCTAAGCTTCTCACCCCTTGGGTGAGCATCCTCTTACTTGCACTGCGAAGTGATTAAAAAATAACCAAAAATTTGTTTTTATTATCTCATTTTTACACTATTATTTTAAAGACAAAAAAGTCCTGATAGAAGGAATTTATTATGAACGGCAAACTTTATCTTATCGGATGCGGCCCCGGTGATGCGGATCTGCTCACGCTTAAAGCACTTAAAACGATTGAAAAACTCGATATTGCCCTTATTGATCATCTACTTACCGATGAAATAATCAATCTGATTCCCCAAAATACCAAAGTCGTGTTTGTGGGAAAAGAGAAAGGCAAACACAGTTTTCCTCAAGAGATCATCAATACCATGATTACCGATTATGCCCGGCAAGGGTTCATCGTCGGACGATTGAAATGCGGTGATCCCTACATTTTCGGCAGAGGTACGGAAGAAGCAATATATGCCTCTGAAAACGGGATTGAAACCGAAGTAATCCCCGGAATTTCTTCTGCTTTTTCAGGTCCGCTTGCGGCAGGAATTGCCCCTACTGCACGTGGTGTGAGTACAGGTGTATCGGTCGTATCGGCACATCTCTCCGGAGATCGGGTTAATCTATCATGGATACCGTTGCTCAGGGTTGAGAAACATACTACCGTAGTACTCATGGGACTCAGCCGCTCGCGTCAAATCGTAAAAGAAGCGTTAGAGATAGGTATTGATCCTGCTCTTCCTGTTGCCATCGTCTCTAATGCAACAACCGATCATCAAACCTCAATCATCACGACGCTGGAATTACTCCCGCAAGCGGCCAAAGGGGCACCTCGTCCTGCAATTTTAATCTTCGGAGATGTTGTCAACTTGGAATCTGCCCTCCCGAAATACTGCTATGAAGCCAAGGAGGGAAACAATGAAATCGTTACCGCAAGCTAACAGCGAGCGCAGTGCAAAACGGCACAAAACCGAATCCATCAAAGATGCCTTCAGCGCTACCGAAGCATGGGAACGGCTAAAAGGTTATGCTGCAAGCGGCTACACTTCCATCACCGATGAGGATAAAGAGTTTGTCCTCAAAAGTTTCGGCGTATTTGACCGTCCGGCAACACCGGAGCGATTTATGATACGTGTACGCATTGCGGGGGGCTCCCTCAGTTCAGAACAAGCCATAGTTTTAGCGGATGTTTCCAGCCGCTTTGGGCAGGATTACATTGATCTTACAACCCGTCAGCAAATCGAATTGCGCTACATCCGAATCGAAGATATTCCTGAAGCACTTGAAAGGTTAGAAAGGGTCGGTCTCACCAGTTATCAGACGGGGGTTGATAATTTTCGTAACATCCTCCTCGATCCGCTGGACGGATTGGCAATGGATAATATTATCTCATGTCGCAGCATCCTCGAAGAGATTCAATCGATATTTTTGAAAAATGATGAGTGGCTAACAACATTGCCGCGTAAATTCAATATCGGGATCAACGGTTCGCTCAGCAACCGATGCAATATCTTTGGTCAGGATTTTGCCCTCGTTCTTGCACAAAAAGACGGTATTTATGGCTTTAATCTTTATTTGGGGGGAAGAGTCGGAGTTTTGGCACAAAGTGCGGATATGTTTCTCCTCACCCATCAAGCCTCAGCTATTTTTGAAAGTGTCGCGAAGCTTTTCAAAACATACGGGTTTCGAGACAACCGTAATAAAAATCGCCTCAAATTTCTTATTGACGCCGTCGGTATGGAAACGTTTCGTGAAGCGATAGAAGAAGAGTTTGGACATTCACTGCCGCGCAGCGGAGAAACACTCTGTCCCTTGGAGGGGGGAGATCACTATGACAAAATTGCACTCAAGGACGGATCATTTGCCCTCTATGCTGCCGTCCCCTCCGGTATTTTCAGCGGAACGCATTTGCTTGAAGCTGCCCGTGTCGCGCAGGAGCAAAACGGTTCAATCCGCCTCACGATAGAGCAGAATCTAATCATCACCCAAATACGTGATGAACCATTAGCGCTGTCCTCACCCTTATTTGTTCAATATCCAAACCGCCCTTCCCCTTATATGGCCAATCTAATCGCCTGTGCCGGAAGCGAGCACTGCCCGTTTGGTGTCATCCCCAATAAACCCGATGCCATCGAAATGGGGGAATATCTCTCCCGTGAAGTGCCGATTATCGATGCCAAAGTTCGGCTCTATTGGTCCGCCTGTATCAAAGGGTGCGGTATTCACGGCGCGGGCGATCTCGGCTTTGTGGGGTGCAAGGTTCCGAAAAATGGAAAGATCGAGCTGGGGGTCGACATTTTTATCGGCGGCAGTCTCAGCGGCGAAGGGGAAGAATCAAAACTGCTCTTGAAAGGGATCATTCTCGAAGAGGCGAAAGAATACGTCGCCGAATTGATGCGCGAATTTGCCCTTTTACGTCACCCCTATGAGAGTCTGGAAAAATTCATTACGCGCCTTCGAGCACGCTATACCAATCATGCCCTCGCCTTTTTGATACGGTGGAACCGTCTGATGCGGCTAGCCGGAGAGGAAACCTTACTGCATTATAATCTCCACTCCCATGGAGGAAACCATAAAGAAGTGGATGAGATTTTTACTTTCGGTTCTGATTTGGTTTACGCAATCACCCATAAGCGCCCTTACGAGGTTGAATATCCGTTTGCAGAGGGAAAAAAAGGGTTTTACTTCGCTAAAAATGAACTCTCGACGACCTCTGCTGCATACGCAGCGATCATAGAAAAAATGGTTCATCCCGATCCGCTAAAGCGGTATCAGGTATTTACCGAAATTGTCACTGCACTGGAAAAGAGCGAGCATGCACTCAGCTGATACGATCTCCACCGGATGCCCGTTTTGCGGGACAGGATGCGCCCTTAGTGTCGAGTGTACCGTTAGTAGCTACAAGGTAAAAGGGGATAAATCCAACCCCTCGACAATGGGAGAGCTCTGCTTTAAACCCATTCAAATGGCCAAAGCCCTCGATACGGCTCGGTTATCTACGCCGCTATACCGTCAGCATAAAGATGAGCCGTTTAAACCGATCTCATGGGATGAAGCGTTCACCCATATCACCGATAATATCCTGCAACTTCCCAAAAATGCCCTCTATTTTTATCTCTCAGGGCAACTCCTCACCGAAGAGAGCTATCTCTTCACCAAACTCATCAAAGGATATTTGGGAACCAACAACGTGGATGCAAACTCCAGACTCTGTATGGCGAGTGCCGTCGTTGCCCATAAAATGGTTTTCGGGAGCGACGGACCGGTCGGAAATTACAAAGATATTGATGATGCGAATGTTATTCTCATTAGCGGTTCTAACCCTGCCTGGGCCCATCCTGTCATTTTCCGACGTATTTTAGCACGTAAAAAATCCCATCCCGAAACCCTTATCATTACCATCGATCCGATCCGTACCGAAACCGCCGAAAAGAGCGATCTATGGATCGGATTGAACGGCGGAAGCGATACGATGTTCTATAATGCCCTCCTTGCCGAGCTCTATCGGAAAGAAGCGTGCGATATCGATTTTATCCGACGTGCATCGGAAGGGTTTGAGCAGACTCTCGCCGAAGCACAACATATCCCGTTCGAATCTGCCATAAAAGCGTGCGGCATCTCGCAACCGGATGCGGAACAGCTCTTAGAGTGTTTTGCATCGGATAAAAAAATAGTCGGACTCTGGTGCCAAGGGCTCAATCAAGCCACCGATGGAGTTATGCGCAATATCGGGTTTATGAATCTCTTTTTAGCGACGGGCCGCCTCAATACTTCCAGAGGTTGCCCGATCTCCCTTACCGGTCAGCCTAACGCGATGGGGGGGCGGGAAGTGGGGTATCTCTCCAACGCTCTCCCCGGTTACCGTGATGTCCGTACGCTGTCCGATCGGCAACGATGCGAAAACCATTGGAATCTTCCCGATGACACCATCTCCCCTATTCCGGGAATCACCATCACAGAGGCTATTGATTTTATCCTCGCGAAAGAGCTCCGATTTTTGTGGGTAACCTGTACCAATCCGCTTCTCACCCTCCCTGATATCACAAAAACACAACGCGCCCTTAACTTGCCTGATCTATTTTTAGTCGTTCAAGATTGCACGATGAGTGAGACTGCCGCAATGGCGAATCTCATCCTTCCGACCCATGCTTGGGGGGAAAAAGAGGGAAGTATGACCAATTCAGAGCGCTATATCAAACGGGTACGTCCCTTTAAATCTGCCCCCGATGGTTCCAAAAGCGATATCGACATTATCTGTTCTGTCGCACAACAGCTTGGATATGGCGGCTTTAAGTATCCAACGGTAAAAGCGGTTTATGACGAGTATAAAGCTTTGACAGAAAATCGATTATGCGATCAGAGCCAGCAAGAATACGACACGCTATCGTACCAGTGGGGAGGGGAACGCCTCTATGAAAATGAAAACTTCGCAACCTCATCGACTAAAGTCCAGTTTCACCCTATTATCTCATCTGCACCCGTGATTGATCGAGATAAATTTGTACTTATTACCGGAAGGACAAAAAAACAGTGGCATACCATGACCCGTACCGGATTATCCAGTGAGTTATTAAAAGGTGAAGAAGAACCCTATCTTCTCATCAATGCACACGAAGCACTGGAGAGAGGGCTGAAGGAAGGGGAAAGAGTCATCATTAGCAACCATCTTGGATCAATTACCCTTCCCCTGCATTACGGAGTATTAGCACATAGGCATCTATTCGCCCCGTTCGGATATGTCAAATCTGCGACAAATGCTTTAATTCCGGTAGAAAATGACCCTTTCTCACTTCAAAGTGCCCTAAAATCTTCTTATGTCATTCTTCACACTTAGTGATTATCGAATATTAAAGAGAAGCATATAGACAAAATGCTACAATTATAAGATTAATATGTACAAAAAGAGAACGCTATGGCAGACGACACGGTATTTGATAAGATCACAGACATTCACGATCAAACGATCGCCATGCTCAGAGCACTTCGTCTTGCTCCTTACCCCAGCCAATATAAAATATATTTTGATAAAATTTTTGTCGAACAAGCAGATGAAGCCCTTAAAAATGCAAAAAAAGAGGAAGAATCGCGTGTCCAGTTAAACTATGGAATCGGCAAATA
>Ga0209515_10007009_pt1 | contig 13739 bp, 11 predicted proteins | sample Subgroupgradi54m_FD_187454 | JGI IMG/M metagenome (GOLD analysis project Ga0209515, IMG submission 187454) | Subsurface groundwater microbial communities from S. Glens Falls, New York, USA - GMW60B uncontaminated upgradient, 5.4 m (SPAdes)... ...
ACTTGGAGCTTCGCAAGACCTTGAGCGTTTCTTCGGAGAAATGCGAAAGGTGTACCGTTCCAGTAGGGAAACACTAGTTACTCTTTTACTTGAAAATAGGTTCTAGCCGAGTACAATAGAGACTCCAGGATAGTTGCCGGTTTGTAAAGTGGAAAGTTTATAAAGTAAATCGCCGCCTTAGCTCAGGTAGTAGAGCAACCGATTCGTAATCGGTAGGTCCCCAGTGCAAATCTGGGAGGCGGCTCCAGATGGATGCACGAGAAAAACGAATTGCGGAAATTGAGACCCTGATGGCAAAGGGTGATTTTTGGGCGGATAAACAAAAAGCGCAAGAAATTTTGCGCGAATATAACGGGCTGAAGAGTGGCGGGGACGGAGAAAACTTTGACGGAGGGGACGCTATTATGACGATTTTTAGCGGAGCGGGTGGGGATGATGCGGAGGACTTTACGGGAATGCTTCTTGGTATGTATCGGAAGTTCTGTGAGCGAAAGGGGTGGACCATCGGCATCATTAACCAGAATCAAAACGACAATGGTGGATTCAGGAATATCACGGTAGAAGTAGCAGGTAAACCCGCCCGACCGGACGACGCTTCCGGTCGTTCGGGCGGGGAAGGCCCTTACGGGACGCTCAAGAATGAAAGCGGAGTGCATCGCCTTGTCCGTATTTCGCCGTTTAACGCGCAGAAGAAACGACAGACGTCATTCTCTATGGTGGAGGTTATCCCCAAACTTCCCGCGATGGACAAGCATTTTGAAATTCCCGAAAGCGAACTTGAGATTACGACTGCTCGTGCGGGTGGCCCCGGTGGGCAAAATGTGAACAAGCGCGAGACAGCGGTACGCATCACGCACCTTCCGACCGGTATTTCGGCGCACGTCACGAGCGAACGCAACCAGGCGCAGAATAAAGAGAAAGGTCTCGCGATGGTAAAGGGAAAGCTCTTCAAACTCCGCGAAGCGGAGCGTGTCGCGAAGGAAAAAGGAATGCAGATTTCAAAGACAACCGCGATAGAGTGGGGGAGTCAGATTCGCTCCTACGTCCTCCATCCCTACAAAATGGTCAAAGATCACCGCACGGGAGTAGAAACCACCCAGGTGGACAAAGTCCTCGCCGGCGAGCTTGATGAGTTTATTCTCGCGGAGCAGAATCTATAAGCTAGTACAACGTCTTTGAGAGAGGCGTACTGACGCTCTTTATCACTCACGGATAAGGGGCTATAATTATTGCATGAAGTTCGCCATAGAAAGGAAGCTCGTGAGGATGGTTGCTCTGTCCATCTCTATTTTATTACTACCACTTACGGGGAGCGCTGAAACAACGAATAAGATTCCTCCATCTGATGGATGTCAGCTAGCGCTCTCCTTGAACGTAACTCCCGATTTTTTGATTTCCCCACCCGATTCGGTGGCCAACTCTTCCGACTTTCTGATTCCTCCTTCTGACATAGTTCCCAAGAGCACTGTCTCCGGTAGTTTCAGCTCGAATGAAAGATGCAAAGCGCCTTTTACACTAAAGCTTTTACATGGAATCCCAAATGGCGAACCACCAGAACCCCCGGTCATCATTGATGTGAGTACTAAAAATGGTTCCTATTCTTTCAAAAAAGACACAGAACGCAGTGGCGATTTCCATCTTTCTGTGGTGGATTCCTGCGGTTCTTCCAATGCGGTTACTGTTTCAAACTGCTCTGTTGATGGAGGCAATGTAAGTAAGGAAGCGTTTAGCCGTATGGAGCAGGCGCACACCTGCTACGACCCCAAAGCGGCTGTTGTGAAGACTGGTCTTTTTGAGAGCAGTAAAGCAAGTCCCGGAGGTAAGACACAGTTTAATTCAAATGACCGCATTCCCACCAAAACCCCAACGGTTTCGGACATCGTCGCGACCTCCGTAGACTTTGACCCCGATTATGTCAAAGAGACCATTCGCGACAGAAAGTACACGCCGAAGCAGCCGTTTTCTCCGCTTGATGTGCTTCAGGTTAAAATAACGGTGAAGGTGCCGGGTTGCAAGCCAAACCTCGCTGATTTACGCAATGCTTTTTTTACTGGTACTCTCGTAACGACTGATGCCAAAGGAAAAAAACTAAGCCTTACTTCGGGACGCTTTTCTTTACTTGAACCATACACAGGAGATAATCCGACTTTTATTATGAGATTACCACTAGCACCTTTTGAGGATATTATCTCTGCTATTGCTTCTGGACGACCTATTTCTATTGAGATGCATGACAAGACTTCAGAATCTAAAAGTGTTTCTGTGCCAGTGAAAGATATTCCCATTGAAATGACCAACTGTGCACAGACTTATGGTAGCGGGAAGCATAGAATCGTCGGCATGTATGATGGATATGATCACAAAGAAAACGCAATAAGTGGAGTCGTCTCTTATTTTAACCAGATACGCAAGGATGGTTTTGCAAAAATAGAACCATATGCCTCCAGCCAAAGTTTCTTCTCTTATTTTGTTGATTTGAAAAAGGTAGTTGGAGGAACTATATCACCTATTACTCAAATTAACACTAACATAAAGCAGGCAAATTTTATTATGTCTTCAGCTTCAATAAATAATACTGTCCTTTCAAAATATATAAATTCTTCTTCCTGTCAAAACGGTGTTTATTTGTTGAGAGTGAATACTACCAATAATTCATTGGGGATGCTAGGAGGTATTGCATTACTAGGTGGTTCTATCCGCGGAGCCCTTATTGATTTACTGTCTGCTCAGATGGTTGCGGATTCTCGTGACTCACCGAATGTTAGTGTGGTCTATGTACACGAGTTTTCTCACACTTTTGCAGGATTAAACGATGAATATATATATAGAGGGGAGTCAGTAGATATTGGTATACCACTGCGCAACTGTTCAGTGCACCCCTCTATAGATTTTTCATATAAGGGGAAACTTTATGGAAGTACAAAATATGAGGGATGTAGTTTTTATTATGATGTAGGAAAAGATCCTAGTACGCCAAAAATCCCTTATTATCGTCCCAGTAATGAGAGTATAATGAATACGAAAGGAGATCAGTTCAATGTTCTTTCTTGCGCCAATATTTTTGTGGCAATCAAGGGAGGAGACGCAAAATCATATTTCCCCAAGTGCGCGAATATGAAAGGGATTATTAAAGACGGTGTGGAAAAAACCGCAAGTGTTTCCCCGTCTCCTTTTGCGAAGCTACTCTCTTGGATTGGGGTTGCCGATATACCTACCGCTTCGCTTACCGCCGATGCGGTAGCGGTGTTGCCGTCCCGTGCGGGGACAAAGGTAAAAATTGTCGTGCCGGATACCAAAATGCCTCCGGCAGGGTTTGAGCCGCTTCCGAAAGGGGTGAAGTTTATATCCGACCTGCTTCAATGCGCCGATGAGAGTCAGCGACAACCTAACGCGACCGCATACCAAGAGTATCTTGCGCAGGCGCCAAAGTGCGCGACAGGCGTCGCGGACGCAACCGCGCTTCAAGAAAAGAGCGCCGATTTGGAGAGAAGCGTCGCGGTCATTCAAACCTTTATTGATTCGCTGAAACTTTCCGCGAAAGAGACGAAAGAGATGACCACGCTTGATGGCGCGTCGTTTGTCATCATTCCCCAAGGCGCGAAACAGGACAAAGAGTATGAACAGGCAACGGGCATTGCTATGAAGTGTATGCAGGATGTTTCCAATTCGCAGAAGACCCTCGCTCCAGTCGGCGCCATCTCTTTGAGCAAGGGTGCGCCCTACGCGGAAATTACTCCGGAACTTATTGAAAAAGTTAAAGCAGTAAAAGGTAAAATTGAAAAAAGTTATCAAGCCTTTCTCAAGGAATCGGCAAAAGACCGCGGCACGGTTACAAACTCGACCCTGAATCGCCTTGTTCTTCTTTCCAAAACGCTCGAGGACAGTTTTGCGCTAGTAACCGCAAATGCGTTCTCCACCTATCATCAATACGCGGCGAGCTCGGGGAATTCCATTCCGCTTTCCGTTGCCCTGGCGCGGGAAGAGAATGGCAAGAAGAAAGAGTGCGCCTCCATTAGCACATGGGCGCAGGTTCAGATTAAGGCTGAAGGAGTGAAAGGAGCCTTTGTGTCAAGCGCGGTTACCCTTGACGGAAAGACCTTTGCGCCCGACTGCATTCCGGAAACGCATCTTTTGGGAGAGCTTAAGGCTGGCATTGCAAAAAACCTCACCACTTTTGAAAAGCTGAAGGCGGAGTACGAAAAGCAAATTAAAGAAACTAAAGGGAAACTCGATGTTCTTGAAACCGCAAAGTATAACTGTTCGGCTACCGACACTAGCACAAGCAATCCGCCCATTCGCAAGTCTCGTTCGTCCGGATCTTCCGCGGCGGAAACGGTTGCCGGCGCGACGCAGGGAAGCTCTTCCGAACCCTCGTACCTTATCGTCGAGAGTTTTGACCCCAAAGACCCGTGGGGAGAAATTATTGAGGTGACTCCAAATGAGGTTGATTCTTTCGCACCGCTTCACCCACTTTCTCCCCAATCCGGCGACTCCTTTAATGCCGGAGACCTCCAAATTGTGAAATGGAGTGGTGGAATACCCAACAAACCGGTGCGTATGTCACTCTGGCGGGGGAGAGCGTCGGGTTCAACCGGCAACCAGCTCATCCAAGGTATCACCACCCCAAATGATGGAAGCGAAGCGTGGGTTATCCCTCACACCGTATCCCCCGGCTTTTTCTTCATTGAGCTATCCTGTCTGGACAAAACCTCTCCAAACTGCATCGCAACTACAAGCTCTGCCTTTCGTGTCGCAGGGGTAGAACTGGACAAATCAGGTATGGACGTAGACCTCAAGGTAAACAACTCCGACAAACCCACCCCCGTGAAGAAGGGAAGCAAGATCACTCTCTCATGGAAGGTAGCCCACGTAGGTAACTGCTACCCCAACTGGCCAACTTCCGCCTTTTCCTCAATTCGCGAGGACGGCTCTATGGACACTACCTTTGAAAGTGACAAGCAGAAGTTTTATGAGCTTGTTTGCTACAATGAAGACAACAACTTCACCAAAAAAGATTCCGTGGTGGTAACGCCGATTCGATAACAGCGTTTTTATGAAAGAGTTAAGAAAGATCCTGTGTGTGAGTATGTTCGCTCTTCTGCTTTTTGTTTGGCAGGTGATGTTCGTCTTTGCCGTGCAGGTAGTGCCGGGGGTTGATATCACGAACGGTACAAAACTTACGTTAACGTACAAAGACCTAGTGGCTGAAACCATATATGTACTCAAGCGAAGGCAAGGGGTAACAGGGAACTGGTTACTGATAGCGAAAGGGGTGGGAAGCGAGCTCCCCAAAATCGACAGCCCCCTTACTTCCGGAGAAGAATATTTTTATGCGCTTTTTGACAGCACGGGAAGTACGAAACTGCAGGACGAACTTAGTCAGCGTCCCAACAAACCAAATAGCGTAAGTTTAGGGGGAGATTCTAGCGTGTCCCAAGGAAACTCTTCGGAAGACCAGCTACCTCAAAGACAGTCGGTCGGTAATTCTTTGCGAGGCTCTCCAGCAGCAACCGATAGTAGTACAGGAATGGACACCTCTTCAGACAACCTCGTTGACCTTATGAATCAGATAAATGCGGTTATCAACGCGATTATCCCGTTCCTCGTCGGTCTCGCCGTTCTTGTCATTATCTGGGGCGTCTGGAGCTATATTTCGGGAGCAGGAGACGAGGAGAAACGAGCGCAGGCAAAACAGTTCATCGTATGGGGAGTCGTTGGCGTTTTTCTGATGCTTTCCGTTTGGGGATTGGTGAACATTCTCGTCAACAGCTTTGACTTCAAAAAGACTCCATTTCCGTCAGAGAAGCTTCCCAGTTTTGGTGGTGACGCACTTTCATCGGGGAGGTAGTGCAATTTCTGAGATTTCGTCGCGGTTACAGTATTTCGTGAACTCAGCGAAGCAAAGTTTGAGGGGCGGATAAAGAGTGGTATGATAACGACATACCATAAGCCGTTTTTGCGTTTCCGTACAGGTATCGTTATTCGCGTGAGCGCATTCGTGGTTGCGCTTCAAAATTCTGATTTTGAATCTGACTATGATTTATTTTGATAACGTTTCAAAAATATACAGCGACAGCTCCGCCGCGCTTGATGACGTGACGCTCACGATACACCCCAAGGAATTTGTTTCTATCGTAGGACATTCCGGTGCGGGGAAGACTACTCTACTCAAAATGATTCTTGCGGAGGAGCGTCCCTCAAGTGGGACGGTTCTTTTTGAAGCGACGAATATCCATACGCTTCGCCGTCACAAGCTTCATCAATACCGAAGGAAGATAGGGGCGGTTTTTCAGGACTTTCGCCTGCTCTCCAATAAAACGGCCTATGAAAACATTGCCTTTGCGATGGAGATGGTGGGAAAGAGTGATGACGAAATTGCAACCGATGTACCCTACGTACTTGAAATGGTGGACTTGGGGAACAAAATGTGGAACTTTCCGCATGAGCTTTCGGGGGGAGAGAAACAGCGCGTCGCCATTGCGCGTGCCATTGTGAACCAGCCAGACGTGGTGATTGCCGACGAGCCGACGGGGAGTCTTGACCCGATTAATACCTACGACATAGTGCAGATTTTGAAGAAGATTAATGACCTTGGTACCACTGTTATCCTTACCACCCACAACAAAGGGGTCATTGATTCACTGGGGAAACGGGTGGTGACGATGGAGAAGGGTAAGGTGGTGCGGGATGACCCCACCGGCAAATACGTGTTGTAGAAGCGTAAAGCTAAAAGCTAAAAATGGAAAATAAAACCCCGAACGAAAAACTCGATTTGAAATATAGAGCGTACCGTTTCTCTCTGCACAGTATCGCCTTTATTGACAGCTTAAACAAAAAAGATTTTATCGTGGAAATTATGGCAAAACAACTGATGCGGAGTGCAACAAGTATCGGGGCTAATATAATTGAAGCACAGGCTGGAAGTAGTAAGAAAGATTTTACCAACTTCTTCTCTTATGCACTTAAATCTGCGAATGAAACGAAGTTCTGGTTATGCCTCTTTCGTGATTCTGGGAAAGCTGTAAAGGAAAATGTTTCGCCCTTACTTCAAGAGGCTACGGAATTGGCAAACATGCTCGCTTCAAGCATAATAACCCTAAAGGGAAAGAAGTAGTTTCTGGGTTTTTATTTTAAACTTTTCACTTTTCGTTTTACATTTTTATGGTTTGGGTTTCAATCAAACGCGTTATCAAGGCTGGAGTGGTCAATTTTTATCGCAATGGCTTTGTGTCCCTTTCGTCGGTCTTGATTATGACCGTGACGCTCTTTGTCATCGGGTCGGTCATTTTTCTTTCGGTGACGCTGACGACGTCACTTGATGAAATAAAGAGTAAGGTAGACGTCAATGTCTATTTCCTGACCAGCGCGAAGGAGGAGGAGGTGCAGACGCTCGCCAAAGCGCTCCGCACACTCCCCGAAGTAAAGGACGTGGAGTACATCTCACGCGAACAGGCGCTTTTGGATTTCAAGAAACGTCACGAAAATGACGAACTGACCTTGCAGGCGCTTGAGGAACTTCCCGACAATCCGCTTGGTGCGGTACTCAACGTCAGGGCTAAGGAGCCGTCGCAGTATGAAGGTATTGCTCGTTTCCTCAAGAGCGATACAGCCCTCGGGAGTGGCGTGAAGGACATCATTGACGAGGTCAACTATTACGACAACAAAACGGCCATTGATAAACTTTCGCGTATTCTGGCATCAGCCGAGAAGCTTGGGTTTGGACTCGCGCTTCTGCTCGTCATCATCTCCGTCAGTATCGCATTCAACACCATTCGCTTGGTTATCTATATTTCTCGAGACGAAATCGGGGTGATGCGCCTGGTGGGAGCGAGCAATAAGTACATTCGGGGACCCTTTGTCGTTTCGGGAATTCTTTTTGGTGTGGTCTCGTCACTGCTCACGCTTGCTCTCTTTTATCCGCTCACGTATTATCTCGGAGATTCCACCGAGAATTTCTTCAGTGGGCTCAACCTCTTCCGCTACTACCTTTCGCACTTCGGTGAGTTTTTTCTGATTATCGTCGGGAGCGGTATCGTACTCGGGGCGATTTCAAGTTTCCTTGCGGTCAGACGGTATCTCAACGTATAAAGGTTGATAAATAACGGGGACCATCCACATCACAGGTCAAAAAGAATCTCGTTCCAGTTACGTGTTACTAGTTCCAGTTAAGTTTTTATGAGTCCGCTCAAAAAGCACAAATATATTTTCGTCATTGGCGGTGTGATGTCGGGTGTCGGCAAGGGTATTGCCACCTCTTCAATCGGAGCTATTTTGCAGTCCAAAGGGTTCAAAGTGAACCTCATGAAAATTGACCCGTATCTCAACGTGGATGCGGGGACGATGAACCCCACCGAGCATGGTGAGGTTTTTGTCTTGAAATCGGGACTTGAAACCGACCAGGATATGGGAAACTACGAGCGATTTTTGAACCGTGACCTCTCGGCGTCCGACTATATGACGAGTGGCATGGTTTACAAAGCGGTTATTGAACGTGAGCGAAGTCTCGGCTACAAGGGGAAGTTTGTGGAGGCGATTCCGCACGTCACGGATGAAATCCGTGAGCGCATTACGCACGCGAGTCGCACCAGCGGGTCGGATATTTCCGTGATTGAAATCGGGGGGACGATTGGCGATTTTCAAAACGAGCTCTTTATTGAAGCTGCCCGTGTGCTCAAACTCAAAAATCCCGATGATGTCATCTTTATTCTCGTCTCGTACCTTCCGGTACCGGGTACTATTGGCGAAATGAAGACACGCCCGACCCAGAACGCCATTCGCCAGGTAAACTCCTACGGTGTGCAACCCGACATCATCATTGCGCGCGGACCGCAGGAGCTTGACCATAAACGCAAAGAAAAAATCGCCCTCTCCTGCTCGGTGCCGGTAGAGCACGTTATTTCCGCTCCCGATATAGAGACGATTTACGAGGTGCCGATAAATTTTGAAAAGGATAATTTGAGCGGGATTTTGCTGAACGCACTCCGTTTGCGGGCAATCAAAAAAGATGGTCTTGCTCCCTGGAAAAAGCTCGTATCGCGTATTAAATCGCTCAAAGATGAAGTCCATATCGGTATCATCGGCAAGTATTTTGATACGGGCGACTTCGTGCTCTCCGATGCGTACCTCTCGGTTATTGAAGCGGTAAAACATTCCGCCTACGCGCTCGGCAAGAAGCCGGTGATGACCTGGATAAACTCAAAAGATTTTTCCTCCGAAGGCGGATCCGCCTCCGGCGGAGAACACGCAAAGGACGTATCAATGCTCCAGGCCTTTGACGGAGTGGTGGTGCCGGGAGGCTTTGGCGAGAGCGGTATTGAAGGGAAGATAAAAGCCATCAAATACGTACGCGAAAACAAGATTCCTTATTTTGGTCTCTGCTACGGTATGCAACTTGCAACCGTTGAGTATGCGCGCCACGTTGTAGGTCTCAAAGATGCGAACACTACCGAGATCAATCCAGAAACAGCGCACCCCGTAATTGATATTATGCCGGAGCAGAAGAAGCACATGGAGGAAGGGAAGTATGGGGCGACAATGCGTCTTGGCTCCTACCCGTGTGAAATAAAACCCGGAACGTTGGCTTTTGATGCTTACTCCAATTTTGAAAGCTATAAGCTAACAGCTAAAAGCTATAAGCTGATTAGTGAACGACACAGACATCGCTATGAGGTAAATCCCGAATATATCGCGCAGATAGAAAAGGCAGGTCTTGTCTTTTCGGGTAAGTCGCCAAATGGCACCCTTTGTGAAATCGCGGAGCTTCCAAAGTCGGTACACCCATTTTTTCTCGGTACCCAGTTCCATCCCGAATTGCAGTCGCGTCCGCTCATGCCTCATCCGCTCTTTACCGCCTTCATTAAGGCTTCAATAGAACGCTCAAAAAAGAAATAGTTATTTTTTCGGCTTTCATCCTGAAGTTGTTGGGCAAGAGTCTTCAAGTTGCGTAATCATTAGACTGGAGTAGTATGTCCGCAGATTGCAACTAAACCTACTTTGTTGCAACAAAATGAAAACAAATGCGGTTTTAGTTTATTATGCAAAACACATCAATCCTTGAAAAAATAGCGAAGGCTCTCGTGGCTCCAGGAAAAGGTATTCTCGCTGCCGACGAAAGTGCGAGTACGTGCGACAAACGCTTTGACGAGCACGGTATTCAGAAGACGGAGGAGATGCGCCGTAAGTGGCGCGGGCTTCTTTTCGGAACGCCGGGCGTTCACACAGCACTCTCCGGAGTCATCTTCTACGAAGAAACTCTTCGGCAGAAGGCCGATGACGGCACCCTTTTCCCCGAGCTTCTTAAGTCACGCGGAATCATTCCGGGTATTAAGGTGGACCAAGGACTCGAGCCATTTCCCGGGTCTCCCGAAGAAAAGGTGACCAAGGGACTCGACCAACTGGCCATTCGCCTCGCCGAGTACTACGCGCTCGGAGCGCGGTTTGCGAAGTGGCGCGCGGTAATTACCATTGGCAAGGGACTTCCCACGGAACCGTGTATTCGCGAGAACGCACGGCGCCTCGCCGAGTATGCGAGGCTTTGCCAGAGTGTGGGTCTGGTTCCCATTCTGGAACCGGAAGTCCTGCTTGACGGCACGCATACACTCGCGCGTTCGCAGGAGGTGCTGACCCAAACGCTCAAAATCGTATTTGAGGAAGTGGAAAAGGCCGAGGTCAATCTGAAAGGTCTTATCTTGAAGTCCAGTATGGCGCTTCCCGGAAAAGAGTCCTTTCGACAAAGCTCGGGGCAAGCGGGAAAGACGGTGACTCCGCAGGAGGTGGCTACGGCAACACTCTCCGCGTTTATGAAGGCTGTTCCCAAGACCGTCGCCGGTATCGTGTTCCTGTCGGGAGGACAAACTCCGATGGAAGCAACCGTTCACCTAAATGAGATTGCCATGCAGGCAAAAGCACTGAAAGCTCCCTGGCCTCTCACGTTCTCATACTCCCGCGCCCTGCAGGCGCCAGTGATTGCCGAGTGGAAAGGACAGGAAAGCAAGGTAGCGTCCGCTCAGGCGATTTTCAAGCAACGTGTGGAAGAGACAGCCCTTGCGTCGGAAGGGAAATTCAAGGCGTAATTCAGTAGCGGCGGTTTTCGATTGGTTCGGAACCGTCTCATTTTGTATTGTATAGTTCATTATTCGTACTTCATCTTATGGATTTACTCCACGTAGCTACAACCGCGGCAAAGAAGGGAGGTGAAATTATTTTTCGCTATTTTGAGACGAGCATTGCACGCGAGGTAAAAGATGATAAAAGTTTTGTCACGATTGCCGATAAGGAAGCCGAAACCGCCATTATTTCCGAAATTAAAAGGCAGTTTCCCGAACACAGCATTTTGAGTGAGGAGAGTGGAGCGGAAACACAAGACTCACCCTATCAGTGGATTATTGACCCACTTGATGGAACCGCCAATTTTGTTAACGGCATTCCGATGTTCGCCGTATCCATCGCCGTTCTCAAAGACGGTGCACCCGTTGCTGGCGTTATCTATCAGCCGGTGGGGAACTCGCTTTATACCGCAGAGCGTGGAAAGGGAACCATGTGGAATGGAAAGAAAGTAAGAGTTTCGGACGGCACCACCGAGCATGCGGTGATTACCTTTAGCCCGGGCAAAAAAGCAAAGAAACACCTCAACCAGCTTTTTGGAAACGCCGAAGATTTTGTGAAGTCTAAACGCTACCTCGGATGCGCAGCGCTTGACCTTGCCTATGTGGCGCGCGGAGGAACCGAAGGCGTCTTTTTTCTCGGACTCAATAAATGGGATTATGCGGCGGGAGTGCTTCTCGTTCTGGAAGCAGGAGGTACTATTACCGACTTTGCGGGGAAGCCGTGGGTCTTTGGCGCGAGCGACTACTTCATCGCCTCAAACGTCGTGGTGCATCACGCACTCCTTGCACTCGCGAAGACAATTCGGTAATAAGGCATCTGTATAGCTCTGTAGCACGGCTAGTTATAATGCTGGCCTGTATTCCGATATTTTATTAACCCAAACTCAATTCTACTATACTACAGAGTATAGTAGAATTGAGAGATACCAGGAAAGTGCACTAGGTAAGAGAAGTAATGAGATGGGGAATCTTTTTGAAGGTTCGGGTATGCACATCGGCTTTGCTGTGCCTTCTCCCGCCATAGAGAATAGTTTTCATTCCCGCGGAGTGGCCTGCATCAATGTCGGTGTGTGAGTCGCCGATATAGACGCACTCGCTCGGCTTGAGTCCGAGACGTTTCGCCGCAAGCAGGAGCGGTTCGGGGTGGGGTTTGTAGTGTGTTACATCTTCTCGGGTTACACGTACGGGAAAGTATTTTTCGGTGTGCGCAAATGGAAAATACCTCTTTGTAAGACCTTGGTTGTTTCTACTGGTGACAATACCGAGCTTATACTGCTTGAAAAGTATATCCAGCGTTTCCCGCATGTGTAGAGGCTCCGAAAGAAGTTCTGTTCGATAGGATACCTTTTCCACAATTTCGTGAAGCCGTTCAAGTTCCTCGGTCAGGTCCGATTTCGCCATATGTTTCAGGGCGAGCTCTAGTGGGAGGTGGAATGCTTTTTTATAGCGCTCTCTCGTGGGTCTCGGGTGACCCATGTGGGCGAGGACATCTCCAAAAAAAAGAAGCCCCGATTCAAACGAGCCCAAAAGCACCCCGTCTATATCAAATAAAACACCTTTAATCATGGTGAGAGAAGTATAGGAGGTTTTCATGCGATTGCAAAGAAAAAGGCACACAGCGGGAGGCTGTGTGCCGATAGTGACCGTGTGGCATGTTAGCCAAAAAGAGCCACACCCTGACTTGTGTTGCCAGGAACACTCGGGTCGTTTTGATGAGGCGCTCGTTCGCGGACCTCTCTCGGCAGGATCTTTCCGTGTGGAGCCGCATGGTGTGGCGTGGAAGTGACGAGGTAGTTCGCGATAGCCTTGTCGTAGTTCGTCGTCGCTTGGAACACTTTTGCCGCGAGGCGTTCGCGCAGTTCCAGAGTCGTCTTTCCTCCGTTGTTTCGCATGCACTCCAGTACCTCTTTGTAGTCTTCGGGGTCCACAATGACCGTGATGGAAGCGTGATTTTTGGCCGCGCTCCGCACCATCGCGAGTCCGCCAATGTCAATGTTTTCAATAACCTCTGCGCGGGTGACATTTGGTTTTTTCACCGTTTCTTCAAACGGGTAGAAGTTCACCACCACGATATCAATGGGCGCGATGTTGTGCGTCATCGCCGTCTCTTCATGCGTCTTGTCTCCGCGAATATACAGGATGCCTCCGTGGATTTTGTGGTGGAGTGTCTTTACGCGCCCGCCCAAGATTTCCGGAAGCCCAGTGTAATTGTGGATGGGAAGGTAAGGAACACCCGCAGCTCCAAGTGCGAATGCAGTTCCACCGGTTGAGATGAGGGTGAGGCCATGGCTCACGAGTTCCTTCGCGAACTCCGTGATACTCGTTTTGTCAGAAACCGAAAGCATTGCGTATGGCATAACTTTTTGCTCCTTTTGCTGATGTTTTTGTCGTCCCGTGAGGGGGTTCTTCCGTCATACTATTCCTTCTGTCTTGAAATGCAAGAAAGGTTGAACAAAAGGCTATTTTAGGGTATTTTACTAACACTGTTGCAGGACCGATAGTTTTCGGTGTTCTCATCTGGAACCGTCAATCTGCAATTTGCAACGTACCTTGCGGGATCATCTAATGGTAGGATAGTCGCCTCTGAAGCGATTCATCTTGGTTCGAGTCCAAGTCCCGCAGCAAAAAAATAGA
>Ga0209515_10007010_pt1 | contig 13738 bp, 14 predicted proteins | sample Subgroupgradi54m_FD_187454 | JGI IMG/M metagenome (GOLD analysis project Ga0209515, IMG submission 187454) | Subsurface groundwater microbial communities from S. Glens Falls, New York, USA - GMW60B uncontaminated upgradient, 5.4 m (SPAdes)... ...
CGAAATCGGCTGGATGAGCATGGGCCTCGTCGACACGGTCATGGTCGGACGTCTCGGTCCGGCCGCAATTGCGGCAACCGGGATGGGCAGCGGCGTGTTCACCGCGATCATGATTTTCGCCGCGGGACTGATGCTCGGCGTCGATGCGCTCGTCGCGCGGGCAGCCGGCGCGGGACGTCCCGACGAATGCGTCCGGTGGTTGCACCAGGGCGTGATCCTCGCGCTGTTCGTCTCACCGTTCGTCATGATCGCGACATGGACCGCGTTTGCGACGATTGACGCGTGGGGACTGAACCCGCAAATCGGCGTCCTCGCGAAGCCGTACCTCGAGGTGATTGCACTGAGCGCCCTTCCGCTGCTGCTCTACGCGGCGTTCCGGCGCTACCTGCAGGGTATGCACGTCGTGCGACCGGTACTGTACGCACTCGTCTCCGCCAATCTCGTGAACGCGGGCGCGAATGCGATCTTGATCTACGGACGGTTCGGCGCGCCCATGCTCGGCGTCACGGGCTCCGCGTGGTCAACGTGCATCGCGCGCCTGTACATGGCCGTTTTTCTGTTCGTCGCAATCCGCCGCGAGCATCGGCGACAGGGGGCGGCGCATCCGCACGTGCGGTTCGCACCCGATGCGGCGCGGCTGCGGCAACTGATTGGGCTCGGCGCCCCTGCGGCGTCGCAGATTACCCTCGAGGTCGGTGTGTTCGTGCTCGCGACCGCGCTTGCCGCGCGGCTCGACGCCGTCTCCTCCGCCTCCCACCAGATCGCGCTCAACATCGTCAGCACGGTCTTCATGGTGCCGCTCGGGCTGGCGTCGGCCGGCGCCGTCCGCGTGGGACATGCGGTCGGTGCGCGCGATGTCCGCCGCGCGCGTCGCGCGGGCTGGACGACGCTCGGCCTGGGCGGAGCCATCATGATCATGCTGGGCCTGATGCTGTTCGCCGTCCCGGTTCCGATGTTGAGGGTGTTTACCTCCGATGCGCGCGTGCTCGAGATCGGCTCGCGGCTGCTCGCGATTGCCGCGGCGTTCCAGCTGTTCGACGGCACGCAAGCTGTGACGACTGGTGTCCTTCGCGGAATCGGCGACACGCGGACGCCGATGGTGATGAACGTCATCGGCCATTGGGTACTTGGGTTGCCTGTCGGATATGCTCTCTGCTTTCGGTTCGCGTGGGGCGTGACCGGGTTGTGGATCGGTCTGTCGATCGGTCTCATCTTCTGCGCGGTCGCGCTGACCTTGACGTGGATCGCGCGCACTCGTCACCTGGAGCTGCCCCCCGACGCTCACCCGCCGGAGCCTGCGGAGATGCTTTGACCATCAACGACGCACACTGTCATTTCTTTTCGCCGCCCTTCTTTGCCACCCTCGGACGGCAACGGGCCGTACCTGAAGCCGACCCGCGACGCCCGCAGCCGCCACCCTCCGCGAGCGACATCTGCCGCGAGCTGCAGTGGGACGATCCCGTCACGGTCGAGGCGCTGGCCGACCGTTGGCTGGCGGAGCTCGACGCGCAGGGCGTCAGGCGCGCGGCGCTCATCGCGAGTCTTCCGGGCGACGAAGACTCGGTCGCTGCCGCTGTCGCACGCCATCCGTCCCGCTTCGTCGGCTTCTTCATGGTCGATCCGTCCGCTGCCGACGCAACCGAGCGCGTCCGCCGCGCGGCCATGAAGTCCGGACTGCGCGCCGTGTGTCTATTTCCAGCGATGCATCAGGTGCCGATCGGCGACGAGCGCGTCATGCGCGTCGTCGAGATTGCGGCATCGCAGCCTGGGATGGCTGTCTTCGTTCATTGCGGGATGCTGTCGGTCGGCGTCCGCGCGAAGCTGGGGCTCCCGAGCCGCTTCGACCTCCGCCTCGGCAGTCCGCTCGAAGTATCGCGGCTGGCAATGAAATATCCAACGGTGCCGTTCATCGTTCCGCACTTCGGTGCAGGCACGTTCCGCGAAGCGTTGATGGCCGCCGACGCGTGCCGGAACATCTATTTCGATACGTCGAGCTCGAACAACTGGATCCGCTATACGCCAGGACTGACGCTCGACGCGGTCTTCAAGGCCGCGTTATCGGTGGCCGGTCCGTCGCGACTCCTGTTCGGAACCGATTCGTCGTTCTTCCCGAGAGGCTGGCCGAAGGCGATCTACGAAACGCAGAAGCAGATCGTGGACGGTGCGGGTGTCAGCGCCGCGGACGCGGCGCTGATCTTCGGAGGAAATTTCGATCGACTATTTCCCGCCGCGGGCTAGCTCCTCGTCGATCACCGATTCGAACACGTCAATCGGCTGCGCGCCGTTGATCATGCGCCCGTTGACGTACATCGTCGGCGTCGAGCTGATGCCCAGCTTGGTACCGGTGCCGAGCGCGCCCTGGACGCGCGCTTCATACTTCGAGCCCTCCAGGCACTGATTGAACTTCGCGGTGTCGAGTCCCGCGTCCGCGGCGTACTTCTTCAGAAACTCCGGCTGCAGCGCCGACTGGTTCGCGAACAGCTTGTCGTGATACTCCCAGAACTTTCCTTGCTCGCGCGCGCAGTTGCCCGCCTGCGCGGCGACAAACGCCTGCGGATGAATCTGCGTCAGCGGAAAGTCCTTCCACACCAGGCGCATCTTGTCGCCGTACTTCGCGCGAAGATCTTTCAGCGTCGGCATCACGCGCAGGCAGAACGGACACTGGAAGTCCGAGAACTCGACGACGGTCACCGGCGCGTCGGCTTTTCCCTGCGCCGGATCGTCGGCGTTCACCGCGACCGTCGTACGCGGCGCATCCATGACGACGCGGATTGCGGGGCCGGCCTTTTTGAGCTCGGCGATCAGATCCTGCTTTGCGGTCGTCTGCTGCTGGTCCGCGAGATACTGCTGGATGGCCGCGCTCATCTGCTCGAAGGAGCGCCCCTGCATCCGCTCGCTGTTCTGCACGTAGAAGGTACGAACGTCGGTGTCGGTCACCGGCTTGATGCGCCTGGCGACCTCGGCCTGCGCAAACGCCTCGGGGGTCTGTCCCTTGGCCTTGGCGGCCTGCGCGACGAGCATGTCCGCGATGATCGCGTCGAGCGCCGCCTTCCGGCCGTCGTAGATGGCCTGTTCCGCCTGCGCCTTCTGGCCGGGTTCCTCGACCTTCCAGCGGTCGTCCAGCTCGCGAACGGTGATGGCGTGGTCGCCGACGCGGGCCGCCACCTCCTGCCCGGCCTGCTGCGCCTGCGACGAACAGGCCAGTGAAATCAGGAGTCCGACGACGATACAGGCTGTGCGCATGGCGGAATCATACTCCGGCCGGCGGCGCCACCGGGGCGTCTGAAGATCAGATAAGCTGATTTCATGCGGACCTTTACGACCGTCGCCCTCCTCGCCGCCGCCGCCACGCTGACCATCGCCGCGCAGCAGGAGCCGACCTTCAAGGCGACGACCCAGATTGTCTCCGTGCCGACGACGGTGCTCGATGCCGCGGGGCGCCTGGTGCCGAACCTGGATCAGGATCAGTTCACCATCCTCGACAACGGCAAGCCGCAGGAGATCACGTTCTTCCAGAACGAAACGCAGCCCTTCACCGTCGTCGTCATGCTCGATTACAGCGCGAGCATGACCAACAGCCTCGACCTGCTGCGCGCGGCGGCCGAGCAGTTCCTGCTGCGGATGCTGCCGCAGGACAAGGGGCAGGTCGGCGCGTTCAGCGACCGGATCGAGTTCAGCGGGAAGTTCACCAACGATCGCGACGACTTGATTTCGGCGCTGCGGGACCTGCAGTACGGCAACCCGACGCGGCTCTGGGACGCGGTCGATCAAAGCATCGACATGCTCAAGCCCGTGCCGGGACGGAAAATCGTGCTCGTCTTCACCGACGGCGACGACACATACAGCAAGATCGGCTTCGGCAGCGTGCTCGATCACGCACGGCAGGAAGAGGTGATGGTCTACGCCATCGGCCTGCAGTCGGTGTACTTCAACGGGCAGCGGATGGTGCGGTCATCGCCGGATCGATCGCTCAGGAAGATTGCCGAAGAGACCGGCGGCGGCTATTTCGAGCTGAAGAAGACCGACGAGCTCGCGCCGACCTTCACGCGCGTCGCCCAGGAGCTGCACAGCCTCTACACCATCGGCTTTGCGCCAACGTCGCTCGACGGCAAGGAGCACAAGCTCGATGTGAAGATGAGGCAGGTCGGCCAGACGGCGCGCGCCCGCAAGTCGTACGTCGCATCGGCCGCGCGGTTGTCGAATACGAATTAGGCGGGCCTGACAAGGCCCGCCCTCCGGGCCCTACCCTCCGGAAATCGCAGGCACAATTTCCACGACGTCGCCATCCTTGATCGGATGCTGATTCGCGTCGTGAATCAGCATCTCGTCGTTCACCGCGAAATTGAAAATCGTGTCATCGAGCCGCGCGGCGACATCCGGCTGCGCGCGCCCGACTGCGGCGACGAGTTGCGCGACGGTCTGAACAGGCTCGGTAATGATGATGGTGTCCCCGCCCAGCATCGCGGGCAGGCGCACGCTAATGGGCATCAAGAGCCGTCTCCAGCTCGCGGCGCCAGCTCTCCACCGGAATGCCTTCGTCCGTGAGATCCGAAATCCTGTAGAAGCGCGACAGCATGGCGTCGAACTCGGCGCGATCGATGTGCTCGCCTTTGTAGGCGCCGTGGCGATTCGGCTCGTCGAACCAGCGGTCCGGCAGCGTGTCGTCCTTCCGCGTGACGCCGAGGCGATGGTTGATCAGCCGCTCGACGCCCATGACGTTCAGCCCGATCCGATCGAGCTGCTCGGGCGTCAGCGAGAAACCCGTGACGTTGGCGATCTGCGTCGAGAATTCCTCGAGGCCCGGCAGCGACGGGCTGTTGAACAGCTTCGTCGTGAAGCGGCACATGCCCACCGAATCGCCGACCGCATAGATGTTCTCGCAGCGCCGCACGGCGAGTTCCTTGTCCACATAGCTGTTGGGCCGAGCGCTGACCGGACCACCGTAGAGGCGCTCCTTGAAGGCAGGGTCGTCGTTGATCTTCGCGTTGATCTCGAGCGTCACCCGGTTGCGTAGATGGTCCATCCCGCGCGTCGCCACGGCCAGGCCGAGCGCGAACGCCTTGAGGATCCGCGCGTCGTGCGGGTCGCTCTGCATCAGGCCTTTCACCGCCATCCGGTACTTCAACGCCTCGGGCGGGTAATGCCCCTTCTCCACCGCGCGCGTCCCGTCGGCGAGCACGTTGCCGAACCCCTCGCGCACCGCCGTCATGAACAGCAGCTTCTCGACGAGCGGAGGATCGCCCCACGTCAGCTCCAGACCTTTGGTGTGCGTCGTCGTGATGATGCCGCGCTGAAAGAGCTCCAGCGCCCAGCCGATCGTCGAGCCGGTTGACGCCGTGTCGAGGCCGAGATCGTTGCAGATGTTATTGAGCCGAATCACCGCCTTGACGTCGTCGATGCCGAGGTTTGGACCGAACTTGCCGAGCGTCACGTACTCGGGCCCGTCGCCGCGGCCGTACCTGTCCGAGGGATCGCCGTGCAGGTCGTTCCGCGGCCGGCAATTCACGGGGCAGCGGAAGCAGCCCTCCATCCCGGGACGGTACGGATCGATGTGCTCCGCATCGAGCGCGTCGGTCCACGTCGTCTCCTGGTTGTTCTTGGTCCCCATCGCGCCCAGCAGCCGGCTTGGCCGATAGAGAAACGGCGTCCCCATCGTCGACAACGCGTGCTTGACGACCGAGGTGCCGAGCAGCTTCTGGGCAATCTCGCGGTTGTACGCCTTGTAGGGTTGCGCCGTCGCGAATTCATGCGTGTGGCCGAGCGTGACGATGGCTTTCAGGCGCAGCGAGGCCATTTTCGCGCCGGTGCCCCCGCGCGCGTAGATCGCTTTCGGGCCGCCCATGATGCCCGCGGTCAGCACGCCGTTCTCGCCCGCGCGCGTGATGTTCGTCATCGACATGTCGCGCGCCCAGACGCCCCCAAGATCCGCGGCGACTCGCTCGCGCATGTCGATGTTGTCGAGGCCGACGTATGGCGCCGCGTCGCGCCATTCCAGCTGCCCTTCTCGAATCAGCATCAGCGACCACTGCGGGCTTCGGCCGAATAGCACGAGATGGTCGATGCCGTTCATCCGCAGGAACGACGGGAAGTAGTCGCCGCAGTTGGAATCGAGAATCACGCCCGATTCGGGCGCCCACGACGTGCAGTTGCCGCGCGCCGCGCTCGGCACGATGCCGGTGAGCACGCCCGAGCCGAAGATCAGCGGAATGTCCGGATGGAGTGGATAGAGGGACTCGTCAAGCAGGCGGTACAGATAGAACATGTTCCCGCCGCGTCCAGAGAGCAGCGTCTCGAGAATGCGGCGTGGCGTGTAGCCCGACTGGACCTCGCGCGTCGCCAGATCCACGAACAGCGTGCGCCCCTGCGCCGGATACTGCGGGTCCTGCGGCAGGTCCGAAACGAGGCGCGCGACACGCTCGCGGATGCCCATGACCGAAGTATAGGGTTTAATAAGGCGCGCACATGAACGAGACGCTGACTGAGCAGAACTTCCGTCTTCAGGCCGATCACGCGCTCGAACGCGCCCAGCGTTCGCTGCTGACGCTGGCGGATGAAGCGGACTTCGAGGTGGAGCTTCAGAACGGCGTGCTGCAGGTCATCTTCGAGGAACCGGCAGCTGCAAAGTTCGTCGTCAGCCCCAACGCGCCGATGCGGCAGGTGTGGCTGTCCGCGATGTCGCGCAGCTTCAAGCTGACCTGGTCGCCCGCGTCAATGCAATTCGAGCTCGAGGGCGAGACGCTCGACGCGCTGCTCGCCCGCCTCGTTCGCCAGTTCCTCGGCCAGTCATAGGGCCGATTGCGGACTCAGAGGGCGAATCCATCCTTCAGTGGATCGTCGTCATCAATGAAGAAGGTGTGCTCGCCGGTGATCCAGGCGGTGCCCTCGATGTCGGTCACGATCGCGGGATAGTCGCCCACCTGCGTCCGCCGCGCGACGCGGCCGCGATGAAGCGTCCCGATCACGCTCTCGTGGACAAAGGGCTGATCATCCTGCAGGAGTCCCATCGCATCGAGCACCGCCATCACCGCCGACGTACCCGTCGCACACGGCGAGCGATCGACGGCGCCGTCGGCAAAGACCGTGACGTTCCGAAGATGCGCCTCCGGATCCTGCGGAGGGCCGGTGAAGATCACGGCGGCAACGCCCGACAGGTTGTCGTCGACGGGGTGCGTCATCACCCCGGCCGCGTTGATGGACGCGCGTATCTCGACGCCGAGCCGGCGCAGCTCTGGCAGCCGCGCCGCGGTGAGCGGGATGCCGATCGCCTCGGTGTCCGCGATCGCGTAGAACATTCCGCCGAACGCGACGTCGAAACGCAGCTCGCGCGAGCCCCTCGACTCCGCTCGGGACAAGCCGAGGCGGACCGAATGCCCGCCGCTGAGGACGAAGGCGGGCACGTTGGTGAAGACGACCGAGTCCACCGACTGCCTGTCGCCGCGTGATTGCACGCGCGCGCTCGCGTGCACCGTCCCCGCAGCCGTATCAAAGGCAAGGTGCGTCTCTGCCGCAGGAGGGCGGACCTTGTCAGGCGCGCCAGATTCGCCGCGCACGATCAACCCGCGTTCCAACGCGATGGTCGTGACCGCGACGATGCCGTGGCCGGAGATGGCGGGATAGCCGTCGTTCTGAAGAAAGATGACGCCGGCGTCCGAGCCGGGCGCCACGGGCTCGGTGAGCAGCGCAGCGCACATGTCGCGGTGACCGCGCGGCTCGAGGATCAGCGCGCGGCGCAGCTCGTCCGCGTGGCGCTTCATCCAGTCGCGCTTCTGTGCCATCGTCTTACCGGCGGCCCGCGGTACGCCGTCGACGATGAGCCGCAGCGGCTCGCCCGCGACGTGGGCATCGATCGTTTTCAGGACCTGAAGCATGTCATTCGTTCGGATCGTTCGAGGCGTTCGAATCGTTCGGGTCGTTCTCGTTCGGGTCGTTCTCGTTCTAGTGTGCGTCCCGCACGCCGCGGACGCCAACCCGGAATCCGCGCGCCTGCGCGCGCGCGCCTACGAGTACGCGCTGAACCTCGATTATGACGAGGCGACGCGCGACATGGAGGCCGCCGCGAAAGCCGACCCGACTGATCCCGCCGCCGAACGCGGACTCGCGTCGCTCCCGTGGCTGATGATCTCGTTCCGCCGCGGCGCCGCCACCGTCGATGAGTACCTCGGGGGCCTCACCAGCCAGAGCGTGGCGCTGCGCGAACCTCCCGCCGACCTCGCCTCACGCTTCACCATGCACATCGAGCGCGCGACGATGCTTGCCGAAGCGCTGTTGCGCGCCAGACCACGCGACGCCGATGCGCACTATCAAGTGGCGGCGACCGTCGGCCTGCAGGCCTCCTACATCGCGACCGTCGAGGGACGCATTCTCGGCGCGTTCCGCGCCGCCCGCCGCGCCTACGACGAGGGCGAGACCGTTCTCGATCTCGATGCATCCCACAAGGATGCCGGCCTCATCGTCGGCATGTACCGGTACGTCGTGAGCCTGATGTCGCTGCCGCTGCGCATGATGGCGTACGTCGCGGGGTTCGGCGGCGGCAAAGAGCGCGGCCTTCAGATGATCGAGGAGGCCGCCGCGTATCAGTCCGAATCGCAGGCCGACGCGCGCTTCGCGCTCGTGCTGCTCTACAACCGCGAAGGAAGGTACGGCGATGCGCTGCGGCAGATCTCCGAGCTGCAGCGCAGGTATCCGCGCAATCGCCTGCTGTGGCTCGAGGCGGGCGCGACCGCGCTGCGAAGCGGCCGCGCCGCGGAGGCCGAGTCGCAGCTCACTGCCGGCCTGCGCATGCTTGCCGCCGACAAGCGGCAGCGGATGTTTGGGGAAGAGGCGCTCTGGTATGCGAAGCGCGGAGCGGCGCGCGTCGCGTTGAATCGCGTGGACGAGGCCGACATGGATCTGCGTCGGGCCGTGGCGGCCGAATCGCGTACGTGGGTCAAAGGACGCGCCTATTCGGAGCTTGGAAAGATCGCCGACCTGCGGCGCGACCGCGCCGTCGCGCGCGCCAATTTTCAGAGGGCGGTCATGCTTTGCGAGCAGGACAACGATCTGCCTGGCGCGGACGCCGCCCGCCAGTGGATCGACACGGCGTACACGCGACGTTGAGATTTTTATTTTTTGTAGCGCCGCAGCTGCGGCTGCCCGACGCGATCGACGGCCAGGACGACGCGCCGGAGATCGACGAGCGGCGGGACCGCGTGCAGGTCGAAGTCCAGCCGCCAGCGACCCCCGGCGAGAGCCCGCATGGGAGCGTCGCGCAGGCCCCACGACGGCGGATTCTCGTAGACGACGCCGTGATAGTGCCATTGACGGTTGCCCCACGGCGCCTCGTGTTCGCGTCCGGCGTAGGTATCGCGGCTCACACGATAACTGCCGACGTGGTTCACGTGATACACCGGACCGCCGATGTCGACGATCTGGACGCCGCTTGAAAACGCCTTCAGCATGAAGTTCGCGTCCACGCCCATGCGCGCGAGCCGGTACACCTCGTTGAAGCCGCGCAGCTCGTGAAAGGTCTCGCGATCGAGCAGCACAAAATCGCCCGTGCCTCCCAGCATCAACGGCAGCTTCAACGGACGCGGCGGGGCGTCGAGGCTGCCCGGATCTTCGAGGGCGTCCCAATCCGAAGGCGTCGCGCTCATCTCGAGGTCGTGACGCACGGCACGATAGACGGTGCGAGGCTGGAGTGCGCGTCCCGCCAGCACGTCAAGGATCCGGCGGCCGAAGTAGACATCGCAATTGCTGGCAAGGATGTAGTCTCCGCTCGCCCGGCGGATCGCCACGTTCTTCGCCACGTATTCCAGGTATTTGAGGTGCGGGTTGAGCGTGAGCGCGTCCTGATACGCAGGGTCGACGATGTAGGCGGTGAACACCTCGTCGGCGATGTCCGGGATCGTCTCTTTCACGAAATCGACAAGCAACCGCCGCGCGGGATCGGGAGCCCACTCGGTCAGCACGAATTCATGCGCGATCCCGCGCGCGGTCAGCTCGCGGTGGTTGAAGCGGAGTGTGCGGAAGAAGCGCTCGCGGAAGTCGCCGCCGTAGTCGTCATTGCGTCCCGTCAGGACGATGCTGAGGAACAGGCTCACTGGTCCGCGAGCATCCGGCGGGTGCGCGCGTCGAGCACCTGCGCGGCGCCCTCGAGGATGTCCAGCTTCACTTCGATGGTCATCAGCAGATCCCGGGCGGCAGTGAGGTCCCGTTCGGCCCGATCGAGCCGTTCATCGAGCACCCTGGCTTTCTCAATACGCTTCTGGTCCTGTCGCGACTGCTCCATCGAGCTATCCTACATTGGAGCTGACGCGCCCTTCATGCGGGATCTGAGTGCCTTGATAGCCGAATCGCTCGAAAGCATCCCCGCCGAGCGGCTGCAGCAGCTCGCCTCGCTGCTGCGCGAACGCGTCGACGAACCCGGGTTCAGCGCGGAGGACGCGCGGCTTCTCCGTCAGTTGCTCGACGACTACACGAACTCGGTGCGCGAGCTTCGCGCGGCCGTGCGCCTCATCGAAGAGCGGTTGGACGCTGCCCGGTTGGCGATCCGCGAAGGACGGCGGACGGCGGAACGCGAGCGTGCGGCCGCCGATTCGCAATCACCCTCCACAAGCTGATGCCGCGCCGCTCGCTGTCCGTGATCGGCGTGGCCGGGCTCGCGGCGCTCGGCTTTGCGTACTGGTTCACCTATGAGCCGGCTCCGTCTATTCGCGTTCGCTGGCGTGATGATGTGACAAACCAACGGCAGGCGGCGCTCGAACGGAAGTATCTGCTCGTCAACGGGCGTGCGCCGTCGGGCCGCTCGATCGCCTATGACCTGCTGGACACGCGACGCGAGAACATCAAGGCGCTGGTGCAGGACCCGGAGGTCCGCGACACCAACGACCTGGATCGGCACACGTTCGAGCTGCCGCTCGACTTCGCGTATGGAGACAGCTGGATGTGGGTGGCGCATCGGACACCGGTGTTGCGCGATACGCGAGCCCGCTGGACGCTGATCGTCATCCTCGCGTTGATGGCTGTTCTGGGGCTACGGCAGGATCGCGGCCGGCAACGGCCAGCCCAATAGACGCGCGAAGCAGAAATCCGACGACGACCCAATTGAGGCCGAGGAGCGCGAGGATCAGTTTTCCCGACGCGCGTCCTGGTTCGCCACGCCTGGTCCACAGCGTGGTCCAGATCGATGCGACGGGCGGCGAGACGTCCGTCTGAAAGATCAGATCGGCCCAGCGGGCCCGGCCGTTGAAGCCCAGCGTTCCCTCCGCGTACGCGTCCCCCCGCGCAGCCACAAGGGCATATCCGCTACGGCCATCGGTGCCTGACACTTCGAACTGATACGTACGGAATCTGGAGTCGGCAATCGGAACAAACTCAAACCGGAAGGATCGCCGGTCACCAAGGGCAGGCACCTTGATCGTGGTGGTCCGGACCGCACGTGCGTTGCGCGCATCGGTGACGTCGAGGAGCGTGAGGTCAATGTCGCGGGACGGCGGCCCCACGGGAACAAGCGCGAACTCGATGGCGGTCAGCCCGTCGCGATTCATCGTGAAGGTCTGGCCGAGCACACGCCCGGGGACGATTTCCGGCGTCTCGAATCGACGGAGCCACGCCGCGTTGCCCGGAAGCGTCACGACCGGCAGCGTCAGCGAGTGGGCGAGGACGACGCCGAGGCCCGCCCATGCAAGCCCTGCGAGACGCGAAGGCGAGACTAGGAGGTTCGTCGGTACCACTCCACCATTTCTTCGATGCCCGCGCGCAGCGACACGCGCGGCACATACCCATCCGTCAGTTCCCGCAGACGGCTCGCATCGGAGGATTTGCGCGCCTGACCGTCCGGCCGGCTGCGATCGAAGACGACTCTCGGATGCTTGCCGGTCACGTCGCAAATCAGCGAGACGAGCTCCGCGATGCTGGTGTCCTCTTCATACCCGATATTCACGGGACCTTCGGCGCCGCTGGCGATCACGCGCACGACGGCTTGGGCCGCATCGCTTCCGTGCAGAAAGTTGCGGCGCTGCTCACCCGATCCCCAGACGACCAGCGGATCTTCACCGTCGAGGACGCGCCGCACGATTGAGGGAATGACGTGCGCTTTCTCCTTCGAGCGCCAGGGAACGTTCCCGCCGTACATGTTGAATGGCCGCAGCAGTGTCATCTTCATCCCGTGCTCGCGTGCGACGTACGCGCCGGCAAGCTCGTGGATGCGTTTGGCCCAGCCGTAGCCCTCGTTCACCGCTTCGGGGCGGCCGACAAGAGGATCGAGTTCGGGAGTTGGGACCGGCGCCTCTTCGGGATAGATGCACGAGCTGCTGGTCATTACCACGCGCGGGACATGCTGGTGGACCGCCGCGCGGAGGGGCACCAGGCCGCAGAGGATGTTGTCGATGAGCATGTCACCGTGGTGGAGGCGACTGAATCCGACGCCGGACACGGTTCCCGCCAGGTTGATGAAGCACTCGACGCCTTCGAGCACCCGCTCGGCGGCTGCACCGTCCCGCAGATCCGCTTCGATGAACGTGACGGCCTCGCGCACCGGGTCGAGCGCGGAGAGCTCTCCATTCTCCAGGTTGTCTACCACCGTCACGCGGGCACCGGTCCTGACAATCGCGGGAACGAGATAGGAGCCAAAGAAGCCGCAGCCGCCGCCGACGACGACACGGCGATTCGCGAGGAGATCGGTCGGACCCATTTGCCCAGGTTCGCGTGCCGAGACTAGAGACTAGAATCGAATCGTGCTGGATTCAAGCAGCGTCCATCGCAGCTTCACCAGCGGCGCGGTAGAACGCGATGAGGCTCTTTAGAACGCGTACTTGACCCCCAGCTGGATGATGCGCGGGGTGCCGGCCTGCGTCGTGGTGCGGCCGAACGTTCCCGAATTGAAATTCGCCTGCCATCCTCCGGCGGTCAGCTCGGTGCCGGGGATGCCCCAGTTGAACCTGTTGAACAGATTGAACGCCTCGAGGCGCAGCTCCAACGTATGCATCGACACGAGACCAATCTGGCGCGACACAGCCAAGTCTACGGTCCAATAGTTCGGGCCCGTCAAGGCGTTACGCATCAGGTTGCCGTACGTCCCCGATTCTGGCTGCGCGAATGCGGCGCGATTGAAATAGTTCGTCAACGTCCGCGGGTGCGCGTACACGTCGTCGCTGACTTTGTTCACGCGCTGGTTTCGCTGTCCGTTGAGCGCATTGTCGCGGCCGGTGATGATGTCGATGGGGCTGCCGGACTGGATCGTCATGATCCCCGCAGCGCGCCACCGCGAAGCGAGCATGCCGAGCGCCCCGCCGGCGAAGCCGGGCGTCTCCGCCGTGAGCGTCAGGCTCGCCAGGTGCGTGCGATTCTGATCGCAGTAGCCCTTGTCGAATTCGGGGTCGTCCGGGTTCGTGTACCCCGAAGCGATCTGGCTGAAGGTGTTCGGCGTTTTCGTGCCCATGCAGCGCGACAGCGTGTAGTTGCCGTTCAGGCTGAGGCCGCGCGCCGCCCGGCGCTGCGCCGATAGCTTCAGGCCCCGGTAGGCCTGCCATCCGATGTCGTCGTTGAGGTCGAGTGTGCCGATCAACGCGGCGTCCCTTGGATTCTCCTGGTAGAGCACGCGCCGGATGTTCAGATTGGCGTTGGTCGAGCAGACCGGATACGTCCGTCCGTCGCGCAGCGTGCAGGGCCCGAGCCCCATGTAGATGCCCGGGTTGATGGACGTCTGCGCCCACAGCCGGTCGGAGTAGGTGCCGATATAACTCGCCGCGACGCCCCACTT
>Ga0209515_10007012_pt1 | contig 13738 bp, 7 predicted proteins | sample Subgroupgradi54m_FD_187454 | JGI IMG/M metagenome (GOLD analysis project Ga0209515, IMG submission 187454) | Subsurface groundwater microbial communities from S. Glens Falls, New York, USA - GMW60B uncontaminated upgradient, 5.4 m (SPAdes)... ...
CTCCAGGGCGACCGAGTCCGAACCGTGCAGCGGTTCGGTGAGGGCGAACGCGCCGAGCTTCTCCAGCCGGGCCATCGCCGGCAGCCAGCGCCGCTTCTGCGCTTCCGAGCCGAGTTGCGCGATGGACTTCATCGCCAGCCCGGCCTGCACTCCCAGGAAGGTACCCAGGCTGCCGTCGCCCCGGTTGAGCTCCATGTGCACCAGGCCGGCCGCGAGTGGGCTCATCTGCGGACATCCGTAGCCGTCGATTCCGTCTCCGACGACGTTCAGCGTGGCGAGTTTCTCGATCAGCGGCCAGGGAAACTCGGCCCGCTCCCAATACCCGTTGATGACCGGCAGCACCTCGTCGTCGACGAAGTCGCGGGTACGCCGCCAGTAGTCGCGCTCCTGCGGGGTGAGCTGGTCGCCGATGTGGAAGTAGTCGGTCTGCAGTGAACGTCCGATGTTGTCATACATGATGGTTTCCTCACCGGTCGAGAACGTAGGTGCCAGGGGCTTCGATGAGCGGGGCGAACCCACGGGCACCGAGCTTGCGGGGGGCGCGCCTGTCCGGGCCGCAGCGCGGACGTAGCCAGTCCACGAAGTCGGGCCACCAACTGCCCTGCGTGGTGTGTGCGCCGCGCAGCCATTCCTCGGTGTCATCGGGGTTGGCCGGGTTTATCCGGTAGGTCGCCTTGGGGTTGCCGGGCGGGTTCACCAGGGCGGCGATGTGGCCGCTGGTGGACAGCACGAACCGGGTCTTCCCGCCGAGCAGGCCGGTGGTGCGGTAGCAGCTCTCCCACGGGGTGATGTGGTCGGCGACGCCGGCGACCACATACCCGTCCGTGGTGATCTTCTTCAGGCCGCTGGCCGGCTCGGCGAGCCGGTTGTGCAGCGCGAGGTCGACGAAGTCGGCGTGCAGCTGGGCCGGCATCCGGGTGGTGTCGGAGTTCCAGTACAGGATGTCGAACGCCGGCGGCTTGCGCCCGAGCAGGTAGTTGTTGACCCAGTTCGACCACACCAGGTCCCCGGGGCGCATCCAGGCGAAGACCTCGGCAAGTACCTTGCCGTCGAGGTACCCGCGCCGGCGCGACAGCGACGTGGCCGCCCGGGCCAGGTACCGGTCGGCCAGTGCCGCCGGTACCCCGGCCTGCCGTTGGTCGAGCACGGTCACCAGCAACGCCAGTCCGGCCAACCGGTCCTGCTGTCCCGCGGCAGCGAGCTTCGCCGCGACCAGGCTGGCGAGGATACCGCCGGAGCAGACGCCGGTCAGCACGGTCCGCGACGTCCGGCAGATCACCTCGACCGCGTCGAGCGCGGCCAGCACGGCCTGCAGGTAGGTGTCCACACCCCAGCCGGCATGCCGGCGATCCGGGTTGCGCCAGGACAGGACGAAGACCTGCTGCCCGGACCGCACCAGGTGCTCGATCCAGCTGCGGCCCGGGGCCAGGTCCAGCACGTAGAACTTGTTGATGGTCGGGGGTACGACCAGCAGCGGCACCCGGCGGACCGTTGGAGTCTGCGGCCCGTACTGGATCAGCTCGAACACGTCCGTGCGCAGCACCACCGCGCCCGGGGTGACGCCGAGGTTGCCGCCCACCGCGAAGCTCGACCCGTCCACCATCTGCGGGATCCGCGGTGCCCGACTGAGGTCGCGCAGCAGGTTCAGGCCACCACGGACGAAGTTGAGCCCCGCGGTGTCGATGGCCTCCTTCGCCGAGGCCGGGTTGAGCAGCGGGACGTTGCTCGGCGACAGCGCCGCGAGCAGGTTCTCGGCGAGGAAGCGCACCCGCTGGTCGTCCCGCCAGCCCAGCGCGGCGTCGCCGATCAACTCCTCGACGGCGCGGTCGGTGGCCAGGTAGGCCTGCAGGATCCGGTGCAGCAACGGGTTCGTGGTCCACGCCGGGTCGGTGAACCTGCGGTCCGCCGGGCCAGGGGCGAGTGGGGACGTACCCACCCCGATCCGGGCCAGTTCGGCGGCGAGCCCCCACAACCGTTGGGTGGTGGTACCCGGCCGGGTCACCAGCCGCCCCGCGAGCTTGGCCATGGACGCGTCGGGGACGAGCCGGAGCAGCGGCCCGAAGGCCGCATCGATCAGCAGCGCGTCGAGCGGCGCGGCGAGATCATCGGTGGCGGCGATGTCATCCGTCGCGATGTCCGCCATGGCTAGGACACCTCCCCGGCCGGCGGCCGGATCTCCCGCTTGAGCACCTTGCCGGTCGGGCCCTTGGGCAGCGCCGCGAGGAACCAGACGTGCCGGGGGTACTTGTACGCGGCCACCAGGCCCTTGACGTACTCCCTGAGCTCGTCCGGGGTCAGGGACGCCCCTGGCTTGAGCACCACCGCCGCACCGACCTCCTCGCCGAGCTTGCCGTCGGGTACCCCGATCACAGCCGCCTCAGCGACGGCCGGGTGCTCGTACAGAACCTCCTCGATCTCCCGGGGGTACACGTTGTATCCGCCCCGGATGATCATGTCCTTCGCCCGGTCCACGATGAAGAAGTAGCCGTCGGAGTCCACCCGGGCCAGGTCGCCGCTGCGGAACCAGCCGTCCGGGATCGCGTCACTGGTCGAGTCGGGCCGGCGCCAGTACCCCTTCATCAGGTTGTGCCCGCGGATCGCGATCTCGCCGACCTCGCCGGGCGGGACATCCTCGCCCGACTCGTTGACCAGGCGCATCTGCACCCCGCGGATCGGGGTACCGATGGAGCCGGGCTTACGGGGCCGGTGCGGATGGTTGAACGAGGCCACCGGGGAGGTCTCGGACAGCCCGTACCCCTCCAGGATCGCGCAGCCGAACGCCTCCTCGAAGCCGCGCATCACCTCGACCGGCAGGGCGGCGCCACCGGAGACGCAGACCCGCAGCGCGCTGACGTCGTACCCGTCGCGGCCGGGGTGCCCGAGCAGGGCGATGTACATCGTCGGTACGCCTTCGAAAACGGTGACCCGGTCCCGCGCGAGGACCTGGAGCACCTTGTCGGGTTCGAAGCGGGCCACCAGCGTCAGCGACGCGCCCACGCTCACTGCCGCGTTGAGCCCGCAGGTCTGCCCGAACGAGTGGAACAGCGGCAACCCGCCGAAGACCACATCGTCCGGCCCGAGGTGGACCAGGTCGGTCACGAAGATCTCTACGTTCGTGGCCAGGTTGGCGTGGGTCAGCTCGGCACCCTTGGGCTGCCCGGTGGTACCCGAGGTATAGAGGATGACCGCCGTGTCGGTGTCGGCCCGGTCCACCACGCCACCCGCCGGGGCCACGGCGGCGAGCCGGTCGGCGAAGCTCTCGTCGACGATGACCGTGGCCGCGCCGGCCTGCGCCGCACCAGCGGCGGCCTCGTCGGCGCAGCCGCCCCACGCGAAGATCAGTCGAGCCTGCGAATCGCCCAGGTAGTAGGCCACCTCCCGCTCCTTGAGCAACGGGTTCATCGGTACCACGATGGCGCCGGAGCGCAAGATGCCGTAGTAGATGGCGGCGAACTCGGGCAGGTTGGGCAGCATCACCGCGACCCGGTCACCGGGCGCCACGTGGCGCTGGAGCAGCAGCCCGGCCACGCGGGTACTGCGCTCCTCCAGCGCGGCGTAGGTCAGGATCGTGTCGTCGAGGCGTACCGCCGGCTTGTCGGGGTACCGCTCGGCGCTTCCGGCGAGGTTGACGGCGAGGTTCACGGGAGGGACCTTTCGACGAGGTCGGAGCCGGGGCGGATGGTGCTGCTGATGATTCTGTCGAGTGCGCACCCCATACAGCCATGTGCACGGGGACGAAGTCCGGGGCCACGGGTTGTGCCCGGGCACTACGCCTTCGCGCCGCTACCTCATACGCTGCCGTGGTGACCACGCCAACGGAGGCTCAACCACCCGCCATCGTCGCGATCGGCGAGCGCCTGCTGGGTCGGGTCGAGGAGCTCGCCACCGAACTGGCTGGGGTGATCCGGCGAGCCGAGCCGTTCTACGGGACGAACGGCGTGGTGCCGTTCGCGGATCTGCGCGCCTCGGTCCGCGACAACCTCGCGCACATCCTCGGCCGGCTGTCCGGCCACCCGCTGCCCGGGCTCGAGCCGCCCCGGGTGACCGGCCGACGCCGGGCCGAACAGGGCGTTCCGCTGCCGGTGATCCTGCACGCCTACCGGGTCGCCGGGAAGTTCATCTGGAACGCGATCCTGGCCGAGGCGGCCGGTGACGACGTCGCCACCACCGCGCTCCTGCATACCGGCTCCGAACTCTGGCTGATCATCGACAGTCACTCGGGTGCGGTGACCGACGCCTACCGCGACCTGGTCGCCGAGCGCGCGCACAGCGACTCGCAGACCCGCAACGCGATGCTCGACGTGCTGCTGCGCGGCGACCTGGGGCACGGGTCCCGGCTGTGGGAGTCCGCCGCCACGCTACGACTGCCGCACCAGGGCACCTTCGTGGTCGTCGCGGCCAAGCCGCCCCGCCCGGGCGTCGAGTCGATCCCGCGCGCCGAGCAGGCTCTACACACGCGCGGAGTGCAGTCCGCCTGGCGGGTCGAGGTCGACGCGCACATCGGTGTCGTGGTGCTGACTCCGCGGGTGGGGATCGACCGGCTCTGCGCCGACCTGACCGAACTGACCAGCGGGCCGGTCGGGGTCAGCGAGCCCTACCTGAAACTGGACCAAACCCCGGCCGCATTGCGCCAGGCCCGCCTCGCCTACGCGACGACCGGACCGGCGAGCCGGGAGGTGGTGCGGTACGGGCAGGTCCCGATCGCCGTCCTGCTGGCCAGTGCGCCGGACGCCGCCGCTCTGGTGGCCCAGGCCGTACTCGGGCCGGTACTTGCCCTGCCAACCAGCGAGTGCGAGCTGCTGCTGGGCACCCTGCGCATGTGGTTCGCCGAGCAGGGTGCGACCTCGGCCGCCGCGGAGAAGCTCTACGTACACCGCAACACAGTCCGGTACCGGCTGCGCCGCCTGGAGGAGCTCACTGGCCGCAGTCTGTCCCAGCCGACCGGCGTCGCCGAGTTGCACCTCGCCCTGGAAGCCGCCCGGATCCTGCACCTGCCGGCGGTACCCCCGGCGGCAGCACCAGACGGTCGGGACGCCCCGTCGGCCGACACGTAGCGACCCTGGCCAGACCGATTGGAGTTCCCGCGACGGAGCCACCGGCGACTCATCCGCCATGTTAATAACGTTGATGTTAGTAACATGCCCGCCAGCTAAGGCCCGGAAGACATCCTCACCGCCTGGAAAACAACAACCACATAGGTTCCCGCGGGGCCGGTCCGGTGCGGCTACCGGTGCGTGCTGCCCGGGGCAGGTTCGGTGTCGCCGAGCAGATGCCCGATGGCGCCGGCCAGTTCGACGGGGCGTTCGCCGGGCAGGAATGCCCTGTCCTGTCGAGCAGGATGAAGCGCGCGCCGGGGATGGCTGCGGCGGTGCGCCGGCCCTGGGCGGGGGTGAAGAACGGGTCGCGGTCGCCCCAGACGACGACGGTGGGCACCGCCACGGCGGCGAGGCTGGCCTCGATGGGGGCGTACCAGGCGCGCAGGTTTTGCAGGGCTGCACCGAAGATGGTGCCGATGGCGCCCTGCTGGTCGCCGTCGCCGAGGTAGCCAGCAGGGTCGAGGCGGCAGCCGGGCGCGGCGGTACCCATGCGCAGCGTCAGGGCCAACGACGGGCCGGAGAAGAGCAAGCGGCCGAACACCCCGCCGACGAGGGGCCGGGTCACGGTCGACAGCGGGAACGGGATCGGGGTGTCGGGAAACGTGTTGGTCGCCGCGAGGGCCAGGTGGCTGATCCGCCCGGGGTGGGTGCGGGGTCATGGCCGCCTCGTTGCGGCCGAGCAGCGTGAGCCAGCCGAACATCCGAACCGAAGTCAGGTACAGCATCTGCACAACCATGAACGACATCATCGGCGCAGCCGGCGAGACACCACCTCACCGCCGGTGCGACCGGCGGCAAGATCCCGGGCTCCCGATGCCATGACCAACCGACCTTGCATCACGTTTTGGCGCGGTACAGGGTGAGTCAGCGTGCGGCGAGGTTGATCGTGTCCGGACGGATCGGGGCAGGCAGAGCCGATGACCCGGACAGGTACCCGTCCACCGCCGCTGCGGCAGCCCGGCCCTCGGCGATGGCCCACACGATCAATGACTGTCCCCGTCCGGCGTCACCGGCGATGAACACGCCCTCCGCTGTGGACTTCCAACCGGCGTCACGGATCGCACGACCGCGCGAATCGACCTCGACGCCGAGCGAGTCCAACAAGCCGCCCTTGGCTGCGCCATCAGTGGACACGAAGCCCATCGCCAGGAGTACCAGGTCGGCTGGGATCCTGCGTTCGGTTCCCTCGATTTTGGAGAATCTGCCGTCGACCATCTGGACCTCGTGCAGCGCGAGCGCAAACACATTGCCGTTCTCGTCGCCTACAAACCTCTCGGTATTGACAGCGAACAGTCGCTCGCCGCCCTCCTCGTGGGCGCTGGAGGTGCGGTAGATCAACGGCCAGGTCGGCCAGGGGGTAGAGTCGGGACGCACGTCGGGTGGCTGCGGCATGATCTCCAGCTGCGTAACGCTCCTAGCGCCTTGGCGGTGGGCGGTCCCGACGCAATCGGCTCCAGTGTCACCACCACCGATGACCACCACCTGCTTTGCTGCCGCGTCGATCGGCGACGAGTCCACATCGCCGAGTTGCACGCGGTTGGCCGGCACCAGATACTCCATTGCCGAATAGATGCCCGTCAGGTCGCGGCCTGGCACCGGAAGGTCCCGCGGAACCGTTGCCCCTGTGGCGATCACGACCGCGTCGAAGTCCGAACGCAGCTGCTCGACGGAAAGGTCGGTGCCGACGTGGACGCTGGTGACGAACCGGGTGCCTTCGGCCTCCATTTGCGCCAACCGCCGATCGAGGTGCCGCTTCTCCATCTTGAACTCCGGGATGCCATAGCGCAGCAGCCCGCCAATACGGTCGGCGGATTCGTACACGGTCACCTCGTGGCCGGCGCGGGTGAGCTGCTGAGCGGCAGCCAGCCCGGCGGGGCCGGAGCCGATCACCGCAACCTTCTTCCCGGTGAGCTGCGCCGGAATCTGCGGAGCGACCCAGCCCTCGGCCCAAGCCCGGTCGATGATCTCGACCTCGACCTGCTTGATGGTGACCGCATCTGAGTTAATGCCGAGCACGCAGGCGGCTTCGCACGGAGCGGGGCAGAGCCGCCCGGTGAACTCGGGAAAGTTGTTCGTCGCGTGCAGCCGGTCGATGGCAGCACGCCAATTGTCGGTGCGCACCAGGTCATTCCACTCCGGAATCAGGTTCCCGAGTGGACAACCGTTGTGGCAGAACGGGATCCCGCAGTCCATACAGCGGCCCGCCTGGGTCTGGATCTTGTCGGCCGCGAACGGCTGGTAGACCTCGCGCCAGTCGGAGATCCGGACTTCCACCGGGCGGCGCTTGGGCAGCTCCCGGCTGTTCTTCATGAATCCAGTGGGATCAGCCACGAGCCGCCTCCATGATCGCTTCATCCACGTCACGACCGGACAGTTCGGCCAACCGACTTGCCTGCAGCACACGTTTGTAGTCACGGGGCATGATCGTCGAGAACGCCAGCGAGCGTCGCGGCCAGTCGGCGAGGATGGCCTCGGCCACCACCGAACCAGTGTCGGCATAGTGGCGTTCCAGGATCGACCGCAGCTCGACGTTGTCCTCTTCGGACAGTGGCTCGATGTCGACCATCTCGGTGTTGACGAGCGTTTGGTCCAGATCCAGAACATGGGCCACACCGCCGGACATACCAGCGGCGAAGTTCCGCCCGGTCGGGCCGAGCACGGCCACGCGTCCGCCGGTCATGTACTCACACCCATGGTCACCGACGCCTTCGACAACCGCGATCGCACCGGAGTTGCGGACACAGAACCGCTCGCCCACCCTACCACGGAGGAACAGCTCACCCGAGGTCGCTCCATAGAGGATGGTGTTGCCGGCGATGACGTTCTCTTCGGCGACGAACACCGCGCTCTCATGTGGACGGACGATGATTCGCCCGCCGGACAGCCCCTTGCCGACGTAGTCGTTGGCGTCGCCGTACAACCGCAGCGTGACCCCCGGTGGAAGAAACGCGCCGAAGGACTGGCCTGCGGTGCCGGTGAGCACGATCTCGATGGTGTCGTCGGGCAGGCCCTTGCCACCGAACGCGCGAGTCACCTGCGCGCCGAGCATGGTGCCTACGGTCCGGTTGACGTTGCGGACCGGCAGCTCGATCCGGACTGGCTGCCCGTCGGTGAGCGCACCCTCGGCCAGTTGGATCAGCGTGTTGTCCAGCGCCTTGTCCAGGCCGTGATCCTGACCGACGACCTGGTGCCGCGGCGTCCCGTCGGGAAGCTCGGGCATCGCGAAGATCGGCGACAGGTCCAGGCCGGCGGCCTTCCAATGGTCGATGGCCGGGCGGGTGTCCAGCATCTCGGCGTGTCCGATCGCCTCGTTGAGACTGCGGAACCCGAGGTCGGCGAGGTACTGCCGCACCTCCTCGGCGATGTACTGGAAGAACGTGACCACAAACTCCGGCCTGCCGTTGAACTTCTTCCGCAGCTCCGGATTCTGCGTGGCCACGCCGACCGGGCAGGTGTCCAGGTGACAGACGCGCATCATGATGCAGCCTGACACCACCAGTGGCGCGGTCGCGAAGCCAAACTCTTCTGCGCCCAGTAGCGCGCCGATGATGACATCACGACCGGTCTTGAGCTGGCCGTCGACCTGCACGACGATCCGGTCGCGCAATCCGTTGAGGAGCAAGGTCTGCTGAGTCTCGGCGAGGCCCAGCTCCCACGGCGCTCCGGCGTGCTTGAGCGAGGTCAACGGCGACGCACCGGTGCCGCCGTCATGCCCGGAGATGAGGACCACATCGGCGTGCGCCTTGCTGACCCCCGCCGCGACCGTTCCCACACCAACCTCGGCGACGAGCTTGACGTGGACCCGAGCCCGGTCGTTGGCGTTCTTCAGATCGTGGATCAGCTGGGCCAGGTCTTCGATGGAGTAGATGTCGTGGTGCGGCGGTGGGGAGATCAGGCCGACGCCCGGTGTGGAGTGCCGTGTGCGGGCCACCCACGGATACACCTTGTGCGCGGGCAACTGCCCGCCCTCACCAGGCTTGGCGCCTTGCGCCATCTTGATCTGGAGGTCGTCGGCGTTGACCAGGTACTCACTGGTGACCCCGAACCGTCCACTCGCGACCTGTTTGACGGCGCTGCGTCGAGTAGGGTCGTACAGCCGATCGACGTCCTCGCCACCCTCGCCCGTGTTGGACCTGGCACCGATCGAGTTCATCGCGATCGCGAGCGTCTCGTGCGCCTCGGCGGAGATAGAACCGTAGGACATCGCGCCGGTAGAGAACCGCGTGACGATACTTTCGACGGATTCGACCTCATCGATCGGCACCGGTGGTCGGGCGCCAACCTTCAGCTCAAACAGGCCGCGCAGGGTCGCCGCCTTGCGGGACAAGGAGTCCACAGCGCCGGTGTACTTTCCGAACACCTCGAACTGCCGGGTGCGGGTCGAGTGCTGCAGCAGGAACACGGTCTCGGGGTTGAACAGATGCAGTTCGCCCTCGCGTCGCCACTGATACTCCCCGCCCGTTTCCAGCCGACGGTGTGCGGTGCGAGTGGCATTTGCCTGCCAGGCACGCGAATGACGAGCGGCAACCTCCGCATGGATCTCCTCGAGCCCGATCCCACCGAGCTTGCTCGATGTCCCGGTGAAGTAACGCTCGACGAGTTCGCCGGAGAGGCCGACCGCTTCGAAGACCTGCGCGCCGATGTAGGAAGCGACCGTGGAGATGCCCATCTTGGACATCACCTTCAGCACACCCTTGCCCATGGCCTTGACGTAGTTCCGCACGGCCTTGTAAGGATCCAGGGTAGCGATCGCGCCAGTGGCGATCATGTCCTCAATGGACTCAAAGGCCAGGTACGGGTTTACGGCAGAGGCGCCGTAGCCCAGCAACAGTGCCATGTGATGCACTTCGCGAGCGTCGCCGGCCTCAGCGACCAACCCCACCATGGTGCGGGTCTTTTCGCGGATGAGGTGATGGTGCACGCAGGCGGTGAGCAGCAGTGATGGGATCGGCGCCAGGTCTGCGGTGGAGTCGCGATCGGACAGCACGATCAGCCGCGCGCCGTTGTCGACGGCCTCGGAGATGTCTCGGCAGATCTCGCTCAACCGGGCCGTAAGACCCTCACCACCATCGCGTACCGGGTACAGGCCCGAGATGGTGATCGCCTTGAACCCCGGCATGTCGCCATCGTCGTCGATGTGGATCAGCTTGGCGAGCTCGTCGTTGTCCAGCACAGGAAACGGTACGGCGATCTGACGGCACGAGGCCGCCGACGGTGCGAGCAGGTTCTGCTCCGGCCCGATCGTGTGGCGGACCGAGGTGACAATCTCTTCCCGGATCGCGTCCAGCGGCGGGTTCGTCACCTGCGCGAACAACTGACTGAAGTAGTCGAAGAGCAGCCGTGGACGCTCGGACAGCACCGCAATAGGGGTGTCGGTGCCCATCGATCCGATCGGCTCGGCGCCATCGCGGGCCGCCGGGGTGACCAGGACCCGTAGCTCTTCCTCTGTGTAGCCGAACGTGAGCTGGCGGCGCAGCACCGACTCGTGGCTGTAAGTGATGTGCTCCCGGTCGGGCAGTTCGGACAGCCGCATCAGGCCGGCGTGCAACCAGTCCGTGTACGGATGCTCGGCGGCGAGCTCGGACTTGATCTCCTCGTCGTCGACGATGCGCCCTGCGGCGGTGTCTACGAGGAACATCCGGCCGGGCTGCAACCGTCCTTTCGCGACGACCGAGGCCGGGTCGAGGTCGAGGACACCTGCCTCGCTGGCGAACACCACGATATCGCCGCTGGTGCGACACCACCTCGCCGGACGCAGACCGTTACGGTCGAGGACGGCACCGATCCGGGTTCCGTCGGTGAACGCGACGCAGGCCGGACCATCCCAGGGCTCCATCAGCGAGGCGTGGAACTCGTAGAAGGCGCGCCGCGCCGGGTCCATTGTGGAGTTGTTCTCCCAGGCCTCCGGGATCATCATGAGCACCGCGTGGGCCAGCGGACGGCCGCCGAGGTGCAGCAGTTCGAGGACTTCGTCGAAACTCGCAGAGTCGCTCGCCGCCGGTGTGCAGATCGGGAACAGCCGCCTGAGGTCGCCAGGAATCAGGTCACTCTCCAGCAGCGCCTCCCGCGCACGCATCCAGTTTCGGTTCCCGTTGAGGGTGTTGATCTCGCCGTTGTGTGCGATGTAGCGGTACGGATGCGCGAGCGGCCAGCTCGGGAAGGTGTTGGTGGAGAACCGGCTGTGCACCAACGCGATTGCGCTCACCAGCCGCGGGTCGGACAGGTCAGGGAAGAACGTCGGGAGCTGATTGGTGGTCAGCATCCCCTTGTAGACCACGGTGCGGGCGGACAATGAGGAGAAGTACACGTCGACCCCACGCTCGCGGGTCTCCCGCTCGACCCGGCGCCGCACCACAAACGCTAGCCGTTCCAGGGCAAGGCCGGACCCACCCGAGATGAACAACTGGGCGAAGTGTGGTTGCACGGAGCGAGCGGCCGGCCCGAGGTCGGCGCCTTGCGCGTCGATGGGTAGGTCACGCCAACCCACGAGATTGACGCCCTCCTCGGAGAGGATTTGCTCGATCACCCCGATGGCACGGGCCCGTTGTTTGGTGTCCGCGGGAAGGAAGGCATTGCCAACGGCATAGGTGGGCTCCCCGGACGCGGTGGGCTCCGGCAGGGGGAAGTCGGTGACCGCACGAAGGAATTCGTGCGGCACCTGCACTAGAATTCCCGCGCCGTCACCGGAGTTGACCTCGCGGCCCGCGGCGCCACGATGTTCCAGATTGCGCAGCGCGGTCAAGCCCGCCTCGACGATCGCGTGCGAGCGTCGGCCGCGTGCGTCCACGACGAAGGCGACACCACAGGAGTCGTGTTCGTTGGCGGGGTCGTAGAGACCTTGGGCGTACGGGGCAGCGGAGAATGTCACGTGTCGGGCTCCGGATGAACGTCACGCCAGCGTGGCTGTGATCATGAGCTTGGGGGACGACATCGGCCCAGCAGGTTCACTGGAGCGTACACAACGACCCGCGACTTCGTAAGGCAACATCTACCCTGGAACGTCACCGGCATGATCGAGATGGGTGGTTCGTTCGGCGCGGGAACGCGAAGGTGCCTGCCGCGTAAGGGAAACCGGGACTGCGAAATCGACCAGGTCCTCTCAAACGGAAGCCACCCGCGACGTGCAGCTTACAGCGTGGAACGGGGATCTGCGGGTCGGTGCCGACGGTGAGGGGGGTCGCGGCGTTGGTCGGGGCGGTCGGGTTGCGGCTGCTGGCCGACCGGTCGGGGCTGACGCAGGCGCTGCCCGGGGTGCTGGCGCCGAGGCAACGACCTGCTCGCCTGCTACCGCGGCACATCGGTCGCCACCGCTGCACTGGCGCGGGCCGCAGCCAATCTTTCCGTACATCCTGGACGTACTACGTGAACTGGCCGGCCAGGCGGCGCGGATCGTGGTGACCACGGTCTACGAGCCGTCCGATGGCACCGGAACGTTCGAGGGTCAGCCGCGCTGGGGGTCGGGTTCGGCGGCGACCCGGCGCAGGTGCCCGACGGCGTGGTACGCCGGGTTCGCCCACCTCGACGCCCGGACCGGGCATGCCGCCGACGCCGGGGCGGTGCGGCCTGTTCCCGGGTACCGCCATCCACGTCTGCACGAAGATCGACTCCTGACCTCGAGCTGGAATCAGGTGCTCCACACCGACGATCCCGCCCGGGCGGACCGGGCGGGATCGTGGGGTCGTCTGGCTCAGGCCGGCTGTGGCTGCAGCCGCCTTCTGAGTTCGTTGACAACGGTTCGTGCGAGCAGAGGGTAGTGCTTGTCTTCATTGATCAGGTGGGGTGCGATGACCAGGAACACGCCATCGACAGCGACGTCGAGCTGGCCGTGTTGACCACTCTCGATGGGCACATCGATGCCCAGCTCCTCGTTGATTGTTTTGGCAAGCTTCATCGCCGTGCGCCTTCTCGGGTAGCAGGGCATGCAGGCGACAATCTTCACATCCATGTCAATGCCTCCAGATCCGTTCCAGCGGAACAGTTGTCGTCGATGCGCCAAGTCAGCTGGCTCGTCGCCTGCACCTCGGTCGACAACCGGTCAGGGCGCTACGGTGACCCGTTCGGCGGGCGCTCAGAACGCCAGCCACCGAGACCGGTTCCGGATGGCCGGCCCACGACATGGCGCACGCGACAGAACCTCGGCACCTCGGGCGGCAACTTCGATTACTCGCACACGGTCGGCACACCGCCGCCGGTGGTTCGAAGTGGACGCCGAAGCTGGATCGGTTGCGCCTCATCGGAGTAGCATCGTGTCGTCCTTCCAGGTCTTCACAGGGCTCGCAGGACATGGGCGGGTGGTCGTTGACGGCGACTGCCCGCCTCTTACATTCATGATCGACCGTGGTTTCGCGGACTACCAGCCCCAGCCATCGATGGAACTGGATACCTAAGAGACCAAGCCATGCGCGGCATACCCCGCAGGAGCTCTCTCACGAACCGAAACCGTGCCCGTCGGGTTTCGAGCGCGCCCAGCTCGCCGCGCCAATCCTCCAGCCACCGGGGACGCTGCTGGGCGGGCAGGAGTACCGTACTCAAGGCCAACAGGCTGATGGAGGCTGCGGGCGCCCGTCGGGCACGGGTCCTTGTGCTGGCCTCTCTTGACCGCACCGTCAGCCGCTGCAGATGCAGGTGCTGCCGCCAATGCT